>Ga0209415_10006942_pt1 | contig 19962 bp, 19 predicted proteins | sample PeaSoiSIISIP2007_FD_187696 | JGI IMG/M metagenome (GOLD analysis project Ga0209415, IMG submission 187696) | Peat soil microbial communities from Weissenstadt, Germany - SII-SIP-2007 (SPAdes) (version 2) | ecosystem: Environmental > Terrestrial > Soil > Wetlands > Peat | place: Germany... | reverse complement strand
TTGGACCATCCTTCTTGCTTGGGGTGCAAGAGACTCCGATTCAAATTCGGACGGCCCCACCGGCCCGCGCCGGCCCGACCGAAGGAGTTCATGTAGGCGCGCCCGCTCCTGGGCTTCCCATGGGTCGACGGTTCGTGGACCAGCGGCAACGCGACCCGTACTATCGCGCGGCCCAACGCGACGGTCTGCGCTCCCGGGCCGCCTTCAAGCTCGCCTACCTCGATGACCGCTTCCATCTGTTCCGACGCGGAGCCCGGGTGCTGGACCTGGGGGCAGCCCCGGGCGGCTGGTCCGTGATCGCCCTCGACCGCATCGCCCCCTCCGGGACGGTCGTGGCGGTTGACCCGCGGCCGATCGCACCGGCGGACCGTCTCCGGGTGGTCCGCGCTCGGGTCGGGGACCCGAACCTGCCCGAGCGCCTCGGAGAGACGGCCTTTGACGTCGTGATCTCCGACATGTCCCCCTCGATCAGCGGGGCCTACGCGACCGACCACGCGCGCTCCGCCGACCTCGCCCGGGCGGCGTACCTCCTCGCCCTTCGAGTCCTCGCGCCGCGGGGGGCGTTCGTTGCGAAGGTGTTTGCGGGCGACCTCGTGGACCAGCTCGTGCTCGAGATGCGACCGCACTTCACGGAAGTCGCCCGAACGAAGCCCCCGGCCTCCCGCGCGCCCTCTTCCGAACTCTACGTGGTCGCGCTCGGTTTCCGCCCGATTCCCTTGCGCCCGAAGGGGTCGCTCCCCGAAGAAGGCCCTCGCCCGGATTCCGATATATAGGACCGTAGGTTAGCGCGTTTTCCCGATTTTGAGGTCTGGTTACTCGTGATCCGTTTTGGACCCGCGGGGATCCCACTCTCTTGCAAAGGGCGCACGCTCCGCGACGGAATCGCGGACGTGCACCACCTGGGGCTCACCGCGATGGAGGTCCAGTTCATCAAAGTGAACCATCTCACTCGTGCGGTCCTGGACGAGGAGATCGGAAAGCAGTCGCGCGAACTCCTCCAGCAGCTGGTCGTCAGCGTCGGTCCCGCCGACCATCAGGGCGGCTCGCCGAACGTCGTAGCGATGACGGCCCCGCTCAAGCGACGGGACTCTCTTACCACCTTGACGTGGAGCCTCGCGAAGGACTACGCGGACCTCCAGCAGACCCGGGCGCTCGCGAAGGCGCTGGACACCGACCTCACCCTGCACGCCCCGTACTACGTGGATTTCTTCGGCTCGTCCGACGCGCGCGAGCAATCGACCCGGCAGATCCAATGGGCGGGCGTCCTCGCCCAGGGACTCGGGGCCCGACTCGCGGTCACGCACCTCGGCTTCTACGGTCCGGGAGACCGGGCGGACTCGATCCAACAGCTCACCGAGATCGTGACCGACCTCTCCGAGTGGCTCGGAAAGTTCTCGAAAGGAACCGTTCGCCTCGCGATCGAGCCGAGCGGCCACCCCGACGTATTCGGTTCCCGCGAGGAAGTGCTCGAGCTCGTGCGACGCGTCAAGGGGACGGTCCCGGTCCTCAACCTCCCGCATATTGCCGCGCGCGAGCGCACGAGCTTCGAGGAGGCCGAGCAGCTCGACCCGGTCATCAAGGAGTTCGTTCGGGCGACCGACGGTCCGGTCTACCTCAACTTCTCGGGGGTCGAGTTCTACGGACCGGGCGAATTCCGGCTGACCCCCATCAAGCGGGGCCTGGTACGGTTCGACCCGCTCGCCGAGATCCTGGCGGAGCGGGACTACGACATCACCGTGATCTCGAGCTCGCCCCTGCTCGAGCACGACGCGATGTACATGAAGCTCCTCTACGAGCGCGCGCTCACGCGCCGCTGGTCGAAGCTGCACGCCCCGCCCGCGGCGAAGCCGGCTCCGAAGCCCCCCGCCGTCCCGCCGGCCCGGGCCGGGGCGAAACCGAAACCCGTGCTCCGGGCCCGACCCAAGCCCGCTCGCCCGCCCGCGCGACGGGCCAAGCCGTCCCGAGCCGCTGCTCGCCCGCGCCGCGCGGAGGTACGCCGTGGTGGCCACCGACGACGCTAACGGCTCCATTTTCGTCCGATCCCAGCGCTACACCGGCGAACGCGTCACCCGCGCGCTCGAACGGATCGACCCGGCGTCCATCGAGCGCGCGGTCGAGATCCTTCTGAAGGCGCCGCAGATCTTCGTCTACGGGGCCGGCCGCAGCGGGATCATCGGCCGCGCGTTCGCGATGCGCCTCGTCCAGGCGGGGTTGCGGGCGTACGTGATCGGCGAGAGCGTGACGCCCATCGTGCGTCAAGGGGACGCGGTCTTCATCCTTTCCGGGCAAGGCGAAAGCTACTCCTCCATCCAGACCGGGAACATCGTCCGACGCGAGGGGGCCCAGCTGATCGTTCTCACGTCGAAGCCCGCGTCGAAGATCGCGCACACGGCGACCCATCTTTTGACCGTGGAGTTCGATGAGGACGCCGACCGTCCCCGGTTCGCGCCGCTCGGGACCCTCTTCGAGGAGGCGAGCCTGCGTCTGACCGATGGGCTCGTCGCCGAGCTCCTGCGCGTGCGCGGCGAAACCGAGGCTTCGATGCGCCGTCGGCACGCGATCATGGTCTGAACGTTCGCGCGACGGCCCAACCTTTAAGGGCCAGCCGACTTCCCCGCCCGGTGTGCCGCGTCGCGCCGAACCCGCCGCGCTGACCCTGGTGCCGGTCCCTTCCCGGTTCTTCGTCACCAGCGGCAAAGGGATCAACAAGACGAGCGAGCTGAACGCGTTCGACCTCGCGCTGCTGCAGGCCGGCATCGGGGAGCAGAACTTGGTCAGCGTCTCCTCCGTGCTGCCGACCGGTATCCGTCAAGTGGAGCGCGTCCCGATCTCCCGCGGAGCGATCACCCACGCCGTGCTCGCCCGGCACGGGGGCGGTGAAGGCGAAGTGATCAGCGCCGGCATCGCGTACGGATTCCGGGAGGACGGACAAGGAGGCTACGTCGCCGAGGGACATCTCCACGGGAACCAGAAATCGCTCAAAGAGTTCCTGAAGTGGCGCATGGCGGAGATCGCCCACTTCCGCGGCGTGGAGCTGCGGCGGATCCACTACCGGACGGAGGAGCTCGTCATCCCGATGGACCACTACGGCGTCTGCATCGCCGCGTGCGTCTTCCTGCCGTAATCTCGGATGGTCCGGGCGCCCTAGAGCAGTTTTCGGAAGAGGAGTTTGTCCTCGAGGCTCCCCTCGATCGAGAGTTTCCGGGTCACGAGGGCTTTCATCGGGCCGATCTCCTTGCGCACGAGCCCTTCGAACGTTCCGACGTCCGTCGTGATCCGTACGTCCGCCCCCGACGCCGGGCCGGATCGCAGGTTCCGCAGCCGTCCTTGAGAGAGGTCGACAGAATAGGTTCCCCCGTCGGTGAGGCGGATCTGGATCGTCCGCGAGATCCCGTCGAGCTCCTCGGCCATCGCCGGGGTTCGCTCCGCGTGGCGGTTGAACCGGTCGACCACCGACTCGAGCGTTTCCTCAACCGTCATGGGGTGAAGCCGTCGAGCGTGCGAGCCGGTCGACGGGGTTTAACCCTTTGCATCGTGGCCCAAGATCGACGCAGCCAAACGGGGGCCGGGCGACCGTCGGCGAGCAACTCGTGGACGTATCGCACGGTCTGAGGGTCGGAGGGGTACCCGCTCCCCAGCTCCGTTCCGAGCCGATCCCTCAACCGGGTCAACGCCGCATCTCGGAGCACCTTGGCCACGATGGAGGCCGCGCCCACGATAGGAAGGTCCCGGTCCGCGTGGTGACGGGAGACGACGCGAGTGGTCCCACCCGCGAAACGAGAGACCCGCCGGCCGAACCTGCGCTCGTTCGGGTCGCACGCGTCCACGTACGCGACGTCGGGCGCCGTTTCACGAATGAGTTGGGCGAACGTCTCGGCTTCGAGGTCGTTGAGTCCTCCCCGAGAGACCGCCCGGTCCACGGTTCTCGGGGAGAGTGCAATGTGAACGCGAGTGCCTACCGATCCGAGCGCGGCGAACACTCGGTCGCGGGCTTGGGGCGTGAGCGCCTTCGAATCCTTCGCGCCGAGCGGGCCGAGCTCCTCGAGCCGGTCTGCCGCCACGCAGTACCCCCCGACCACGAGCGGCCCGACGAAGCTTCCGCGACCGGCCTCATCGAGACCGAGGATTCGCTCTGCGGCCGTAGCAATCCCTCGATCTCGGGCGAGACGGCGCGGCGTTAAGTCGGCACGGTCCTAGCGCGAACGATGGCGCTCGAGGGACTCTCGGTACCCGTTCCCACCCTTTTCACCTCGGACGGCGCGATCGACACGGGTCGGAACGCGAGCTTTGCGCGCAACCTCTCCGACGCGCATGTGGACCACCTGTTCGTCCTCGGTTCGCTGGGCGAATTCCCGTCGATCACGGCCGCCGAGCGGGGTCCGCTCGTAGACGTCGTGGTGGAGAGCGCGGCCGGAAAGACCGACGCGTGGGTCGGCTGCGGCGCTCCCTCCACCGCCCAGGCGGTCGCGTTCGCCGAGCAGGCCGAGGGGATCGGCGCCGCCGCGCTCGTAGCGGTCCCACCCTACTACCTTCGTCCATCGATGAACGCGGTCGATCACTACTACCGGGCGCTGCGCGAGGCGGTGACGGTGCCGCTGCTCGCCTACAACATCCCCTCGCTGGTCGGGTACGCTCTTCCGCCGACGCTCGTCCATGCCCTGGCGCGAGACGGTGTCCTCGCTGGAATCAAGGATACGGCGGGGTCGCTCGAGAGCGTCTCCGCGTTCCTCACCGGGGCGCCGGAAGGGTTTGCGGTTTTCCCCGGGGATGACGGGCTCGCCTCCGCTGCGATCGAGCGCGGTGCGGCCGGCGCGGTGATGGGCATGGCGAACATCGTGCCGAAGCTCTGCGTCGAGCTCGTGTCGACCGCGCGTCGCGGAGACCGAGCTCGCGCTCAGGAACTCCAGTCCCTCGTCGACCGATTGGTCGAGGTCGCCCGCAGTGGACCGTTCCCTTCGACGGACAAGTTCCTCGCCGCCCACCTTCGCGGTGCCGAGGTGGGATACCGAGCTCCCTACGAACCTCTCACCCGCCCCGAGGAGGCCTCGGTGCTCGCCCGTCTCGAGCCGCTCCGTCCTCTTCTGGCGCCCTTCCTCGGAAAGTGACCGTGCGCGCGCTCATCGTCCGTCCTCCGACGCCCGGGGTCGAGCTCTCGGAGGTTCCCTCGCCCTCGCTTCCGCCGGGGAGCGTTCGGGTCGGGGTCCTCGAATGTGGGGTCTGCGGCACCGACCACGACATCGTGGAGGGAAAGTACGGCCGCCCGCCGGTGGGCTCTCCGTTCCTGATTCTCGGTCATGAGAACCTCGGTCGAGTACGGGAGGTCGCGCCCGACATGGCGGGCTTCCGTGTCGGCGACCTCGTCGTGGCCACCGTCCGACGCGGATGCGGGCGATGTCGATTCTGCCGGACGAATCGTTCCGACTTCTGCGAGACCGGCGGGTTCACCGAGCGGGGCATCGGCGGAGCGCACGGTTACATGGCCGAGGAGTACGTCGAAGTTCCCGAGTACCTGGTCCGGGTCCCACCCGCCCTCGCGTCGGTCGCGGTGCTCCTCGAACCGCTCAGTGTGGTCGAGAAGGCGGTCTTTCAAGGACAACGGGTCCTCGACCGCAAGGAACCGACACCCGGCGAACCGAAGACCGGCACGCCGAACGCCCTCGTCGCCGGTACGGGGGCGATCGGAATGCTCGCGGCGTTCGTATTGCGAGTCCGCGGCTACGACGTGGTGGCGGTCGACCGGCACGACGACTCGACCGTCGCCGCCCAGCTGCTCGCTCGCGTCGGCGCGAGCCATCGGAACGTCGCGGACGGATTCGCTTCCCTGTCCGACCGGCACTTCGACCTCGTCGTGGAGGCAACGGGCTCCGTGGCCCTCGACTTCACGCTCGTCGATCGGCTCGGAGCGAACGGGGTCCTGGTGCTCACGGGAATTCCCGATGCGGCGAGCCCGCCGACCAACGTGGCCGGGGGTGCGCTGTTCCGGGACGTCGTGCTCGGCAACCAGGCGATCGTCGGCTCGGTGAACGCGAATCGCACGTACTTTGAGAGCGGTCTGCGCGACCTCACGGTCTTCGAGGAGCGCTGGCCGAATACCGTGGGGCAAATGATCTCCGCGCGCCGACCCCTCGAGGAGTTCGCCCAGGTGTTCGGGAATCGTGGCGGAGGTACCGTGAAGACGGTCCTCACGCTCGGCCCGGGCGCTGCGTCTCGCTGAAAAGGTCATATACGGTACCCCGGTCGGAACGAACCTCTCGGAGGGCCCCGTGGGAATCTGGCAAGGTCGCTCACGGCGCAAGCGCACGGGGGGCCGCCTTCGACCGATCCGCAAGAAGCGTCGCTTCGAGATCGGGCGCGAGCTCCAGCATGCCACCCTCGGCACGGGCACGGTGAAGGTGTACCGAGTCCGGGGTGCGAACCGCAAGCTGCGCATCCTCACGACCCAGACGATCAACGTCTTCGACCCGGCCACGAAGAAGATGCAGCCGGCGAAGGTGATCACGGTCCGGGAGAATCCCGCGAACCCGAACTACGTCCAGCGGAATATCATCACGAAGGGCGCGATCCTCGAGACCGACGTCGGGCTCGTGCGAGTTCGTTCCCGTCCGGGCCAGGACGGGGTCCTGAACGGGGTGCGGGTCGCGACCCCCGCCGCGGCCTGACGCGGCGTCGATCAGGGCGATGCCCGACCATTTCTACGTCTATCCGGCCTACCTCGGTCGCGGCCTCTCGCGCATGCGCGGACGCCGCGTCTCCGAATCGGACAGCTTACCGGACCTCACCGCGGAGGAGATCCTGTCCGCCGTGAAGCGGCTCGGCTTTCGTGCGGAGCTCGAGGCCGACAAGCAGTACCCGCGACGTTACTTCGATTACGCGGGCCGGGTCAAAGTGACCAAGAAGGGCGCCACGACGAAGGCCCACTTCCTCCGGCAATTGGCCGCGGAGCTCCGCAAGCAACGAGCGTCCGCCGGACCGAAGTGAACCATGGAAGAACCGGGAACGATCTATTTCACCGGCACGGCCGGCGCCGGAAAGACCTCGCTGGTCCGCGCGTTCGCGGAGTGGATGCGCGCGGCCGGTTACGATGCGACCGTGGTGAACCTCGACCCGGGAAGCGAAGCTTCCGAGAACGAGATGGACGTCGACATCCGCGAATGGGTGCGCCTCGTGGACCTTCAGAGCGAGTATGGCCTCGGCCCGAACGGCGCCCAGGTCGTCGCCGCCGACATGATCGCCCTCAAGGTCTTCGAGGTGAAGCAGGCCGTCCAGGAGGCGAAGTCCGACTACATCCTGATCGACACGCCCGGCCAGATCGAGCTGTTCGCGTTCCGGGAAGCCTCGAAGGCGATCGTCGATGCGCTGAGCGGAGACCGTTCGATCATCGCCTTCCTCTACGACCCCGTGCTCGCGCGGACGGCCGCCGGATTCGTTTCGTTGCTCATGTTGGGCGCCACCGTGGAGTTCCGTTTCCGGCTTCCGACGCTCAACATCCTCGCCAAGGCCGACGTGCTGAGCCCCGAACAATTGCGCGAGGTGATGAGCTGGTCGGACGACCCCGGCGCGCTCTACGACGCGATCGGTCGCGACACTCCGACGCCCGACGTCCAGCTTTCAACGGAGCTGTTCCGCGCGATCGAGACGATGGCGCCGTTGGTGGGTCTCGTGCCGACCTCCGCGAAGGACGCGAGCGGCCTCGAGGAGCTGTACCAATCCTTCCAGCGAGTGTTTGCCGGAGGCGAGGACCTCGAGCCCTCGCACGCCCCGACCAACGAGTGAGCCCTTACTCCTCGGTGAAGAAGAGTCCCATGCCCGCCGACGCCGACTCCTGTTCGTCCTTGAACCGACGGTAAAGCCCTTCCGCGTCGGCCGTCGGCAGGCGGGTTCCCACGGTAGCGAGGAGCTCCTCGGCCCGCGCGACGGCGTCGGCGGCTCCCTCCACGAGGACATAGGTGGCGCCCGAGGGACCTCCCATCGCAGCGGCCTCCCGAACGGTCTGGCTCTGACGGGAGACTCGGTCGTCCTTCAGGGCGGCATCGAGCTCGGTGCGCTTCGTGTTGGGGACGGAGAAGAGAATCCACGCCATGCGGCGGGGCGACCCGGCCCGCCTATATGGGCGTTTTCGGCCCGGTAGCCAGCGAGATGAACGCCCCCGACCTCGGCTGGACGTGTACTCCTCGACCCTCGAGGCTCCGGTCCTCCTGCTGGGCTCCGCCCACATCATCGACCTGAGCGGGCCGTTGCGTCGGATCCTCTCCGAACGGGTGCTCGACGCGATCGCCGTGGAGCTCGATGCCGAACGAGCCCAGTCGCTCATGTCCCCGGACGGACCGCGCGCGCGTTCGGGCTCGGCGCCGCTCTTTGCCAAGATGTGGGGAGTGGTCCAGCGTCGGCTCGGGTCGGAGATCGGCGCCGGCGTTCCCGGCGCGGAGATGAAGGTCGCGATCGGGGTCGCCCAGGAACGTCGCCTTCCGGTGTTCCTGATCGACGACCCGCTACGGGTCACGCTCGCAAACCTGGTTCGTTCGATGTCGTTCAAGGAACGGGTCATGCTGCTCGTGAGCGGGACGGTCGGACTCTTCCTCCCCTCCCGGATCGTGACCCGGGAGATGGACCGGTATTCCGAATCGCCGAAGGAGTACACGGAAGAGCTGCGGCGCGCGAGTCCGACCATCGCCCGCGTGCTGTTGGACGACCGAAACGAGCACATGGCGGACCGGCTGACGTCCCTTCGGCAGCAAGGGTATCGACGCGTGGCGGTGGTCCTGGGCGACGCGCACGTCGAGGGACTCCGTAGCGCGCTCGGGCGGCGCGGTCTTCCGAGCGAGGTCGTCCGATTCTCCGAGCTTCGGGCGGCTACAGCACCGTCACCCGGTTCTTCGTAGCATCGTCCACGGCCCGCACGAACGACTCGGCGAGCGCGGAGACCTCGGGCGCAGTGAGCTCCCCCAATCGGCCCGCATCCGAGAGTTCGGAGACCGGTGAGAGCACCGGCAGGCTCCCCAGGACCGGAATCCCGTACTCCTCGGCGACGCGGGCGACCCGGCTCGGTCCGAACAGCTCGATCCGCTCGTGGCAGTGCGGGCAGCTGATCCAGGACATGTTTTCGACCACCCCGAGCAACGGCACATGGAGGTCGCGGGCCATGTTCATCGCTTTCTTGACGATGAGCGCCGCGAGGTCCTGGGGCGTCAGAACGAAGACCATCCCATCGATCGGGATCGTCTGAAAGACGGTGAGCGGAACGTCGCTCGTCCCCGGCGGCATGTCGATGAGCAAGTACTCGAGTTCCCCCCAGTGGACGCTGCCAAAGAACTGGGTGATGAGTCGGGTCACCAGCGGCCCCCGCCAGATCACGGGGGTCTGCTCGTCCTCGACCATGAATTGCGAGGAGACTACGGGAATGCCGGCGGGGGTGACGGCGGGTTCGATCCCTTCGCCTCGGTCGGTGAGCGGACCCGTGAGACCGAGGAGCTTCGGGATCGAAGGGCCCGTGATGTCCGCGTCCAGGATCCCCACGCGCCGGCCCTGTCGCGCGAGTTCGATCGCGAGGAGGGCGGTGACGGAGGATTTGCCCACCCCTCCCTTGCCGCTGCCCACCGCCACGACGTGCTGGATCCCTCCCTTGTCCATGCGCTGGAGCACGCCGCGCGGGGCGGGCCGAGCGACCGGAGTCGGAGGCCGGGCCGGCGGCTCGGAGGAGTGCTCGGGCTCTCCTTCGGCGGTCACGGGGCGCGCAACGGGGAGGTCGCTATATAACGGACCGCCCGTCCGAGGAGCCGTACTCGAGGAGAAACCATGACGAGCGGCGGTTCGAGCGAACTGGACGAACTGTTCCTCCCCTCGTCCGTCGCCGTCATCGGCGCTTCGAACAAACCCGGCAAAGTCGGAACGAGTCTCTTCCGCAACATCATCCAGGCCGGGTTCAAGGGGGTCGTCTACCCCGTTAACCCCTCCTCGAAGAGCGTCTCGGGGGTCCGGTGCTACGCCAGCGTCTCCGAGCTTCCCGAGCGGCCGGACCTTGGCGTCGTCATCGTTCCGGCCCCGGCCGTCGCCGACGTCGTCGAAGAGCTCGGGAAGATGGGCGCTCGCGGAGTGGTCGTCATCTCCTCGGGATTCCGGGAGATGGGCGAAGCCGGAGGCCTCCTCGAAGCCGACGTGGTCCGAAGGGCCGCGAAATACAAGATGTCGGTGGTAGGTCCGAACTGCTTCGGCGTCATCAACACCGCGCCCGACGTCAGCCTCAACGCCACCTTCAGCGAAAACCTGCCTCCGCGGGGGAACATCGCGTTCGTCTCCCAGAGCGGAGCGCTGTGTGCCGGAATCCTCGCCTACGGCACCACGGAGCGGATCGGGTTCTCTCGGTTCGTTTCCGTCGGCAATCGTGCGGGCGTGGACGAAAACGACCTTCTCTACTCGCTCGGCCGGGACGACGCCACCAAGGTCATCCTGCTGTACGTCGAGAGCCTCGTTGACGGGCGGCGGTTCCTCGAGACCGCCCGCGAGGTCACCGAAAAAAAGCCCGTCCTCGTGATCAAGAGCGGTCGGACGGTGGCCGGGGAGCGGGCGGCGAAGAGCCACACCGGGTCGCTCGCCCAGTCGGGACGCGACCAGCTCTACGATTCCCTCTTCGAACAGGCAGGGGTGCAACGGATCGAGACCCTCGGGGAGCTGTTCCGAACGGCCAAGATTTTCGCCTCGGGGCTCAAGCTCGAGGGCCCCCGCCTGATGATCCTCACCAACTCCGGAGGTCCGGGAATCGTCGCCGCGGATTCCGCGATCCGGCACGGCCTCGCGTTGCCGCAGCTCCCGCAAGCCCTGCACGACGAGCTTCGGAGCCGTCTGCCGGCGTCGGCTTCGATCTCCAACCCGCTCGACATGACCGCGGACGGGAATCCCGTCCAGTACCGGGACACTCTGAAGTTGCTCCTCCAGGGGCCAGAGATGAACGGGGCGCTCGTCATCACGACCCCGACCGCGACGATGACCGGCGAGTCGGTGGCCCGGGCGATCCTCGATGCGAAGACCTCGACGCAAAAACCGATCACCGCCTGCCTCTTCGGGGTGAACGACCTCTCTCGGGAGGTCTCCCTCCTGGAGGAGAACGGAGTCCCTACCTTCACCTTCCCGGAAGAGGCGACCCAGGGGCTCGGAGCGCTCGCTCGATACCACGCCTGGTGGACCCGGCCTCGAACGGTCGTCAAGGAGTTTTCCGTCGACCGCTCGGCCGCGCAGGCGACGATCGATCGGGCGCGACAGGCGGGCATGACCGTCCTACCCGATTACGCCGCCCGGGCCCTGCTCGTGGCCTACGGGATCCGTTTCCCCGACGTGAAGATCGTCAAGACGCTCGACCAGGCGCTCGAAGCGGCGGAGGCCATCGAGTTCCCGGTGGTGCTCAAGGTGGTCTCCCCCGACCTCTCCCACAAGACAGATGTCGGCGGCGTCGCGCTCGCCCTCCACGACGTGGGGTCGCTGCGCACGGCGTGGCAAGCGATGCATCAATCGTTGCAGGCGAAGGCGCCCGAGGCCCGGATCGAAGGGTTCGAGGTCGAGGCCGAGGTCCAGGACGGCAAAGAGGTTCTGGTCGGCGTCCAGCGCGACCCGCATTTCGGGCCGATCATCGCGTTGGGCCTCGGTGGGATCTACGTCGAGGTGCTTCGGGACGTTACCTTCCGCCTCGCCCCGGTCCGGCCGCTCTCGGCGCTCCACATGGTGCAGTCGTTGAAGGCGTATCCCCTCCTCAAAGGGGTCCGCGGCGAGGCGCCGAGCGATGTCGAAGCGTTGACGGAGGTGATCGAACGCGTCTCTCAGCTCGCGATGGAATTGACGGATGTCGTCGAGCTCGACATCAACCCGCTGATCGTCCGACCGATCCACGAGGGCGTCGTCGCGGTCGACGCACGGGTCGTGATCGCTCCGACTTCCAGATCGGAGCCTTCGTCTTCAGCTGCTCGATAAGAAACCGGGCGGCGGCGAACGCCTCGGCCCGGTGCGCCGCAGCGGCTCCGACAAGGACCGAGGCTTCGTCGACGGGAATGGTACCCAATCGATGCCAGAGGACCACGCGCCCCGCGCGAAAGCGCTGGCGAGCCGTACGTTCGAGCTCGGAGAGGACCTCGCGGGCCAGCGGTAGGTGAGCTTCGTAGTCGAGGGCACGGACCGGCCCGTGTCGCGTTCGGTCCGGCCGGACTCGACCGGCAAACACCACGATCCCGCCGAGACCCGGCCCCGCTAGGACGCGCATCGCCGCGGAGAAAGAGAGCGGTCGTCGCGTGAACCGAACGCTCATGCTCAGCCACCTCCGTACGGCGGGTGTACCGCGAACTCATCGCCCGCCCGAACCTTCGTCGCGAGGGTCGTGAGGTATTGACCGTTCAACACGAACCGACTCGTGCGGAGGGTTGGTACGAGTTGAGGATACGATTCCCCCAAAGAACGGACAAGAGAACGGGCGGTTACTCCTTGCCGGCCGACCGACCATCGCAGTCGGGGCGTTCCCGCCGCGAGCCGCGCCGTCGCGAAGAGAAGGACCGTCACGTCACCGGCCATGGGAGCCCCAACCGGTCGCCCCTCTAAGGGTTGTGGACATTTCGGCTTCACATAACCGATTAATACGAAAGGGCGCTCGATAGGCCCATGAACGAGATTGCCGTCCGCGTCGGCGGTCAGGCGGGGGACGGTATCGCCTCGATTGGCGAGTCGGTCGCTCGCAGTTTCTCCCGAATGGGTCTCCACCTCTTCGGCCTCAATGCCTACCAATCGGTGATCCGCGGCGGTCACGTTTGGTTCCAGGCTCGAGCCTCCGAGGGGCGACCGTACTCCCCCGGGGACGGGGCCGACATCCTCTACGCTCTCGACCGGGCCACGGTCGACATTCATTCGGCGGGAATTCGGCCCGGCGGCACGGTGATCCACGACCCGGAGAAGTTCCCGCTCACGGCGGCCGACCTCCCCGCGGGGGTACGGCCCCTGGCGGTGCCGACGCTCGAGATCGCTCGAAAATACACCAGTCAGTCGATCCTGCAGAACGCGGCGGGGGTCGGGGCGACCGCATTCCTCGCCGGTATCCCTCTCGACCTGCTGCACGGTGTCCTCACCGACTCCTTCGGACGGAAGGCGGGGGACGTCGTCGATTGGAACCTCGGGGCGAGCGCCGACGGCTACCATCTCGCCGAGAAACTGACGCACCCGCACGACCATGCGCTTTCGAAGCGGGGCAACGCGAAACTTTTGATGACGGGGAACCAGGCGATCGCGCTCGGCGCGGCGGCGGCGGGCTGCAAGTTCCTCGCGCAGTACCCGATGACCCCCGCGTCGACCGTGATGCATTGGATGGCCGCCCACTCCCACTCCATCGGCGTCGTCGTCAAGCAGGCGGAAGACGAACTCGCGGCCATCCACATGGCGATCGGGGCATCGTTCTCGGGAGTTCGGGCGATGACCGCGACCAGCGGCGGAGGCTTTGCGCTCATGACCGAGGGCCTCGGGATGGCCGGGATGACGGAGACCCCCGTCGTGGTCGTCGAGGCGCAGCGCGCGGGGCCGTCCACCGGGCTCCCCACCAAGACCGAGCAGGGCGATCTGAACCAGATGCTCGGCGCGGGACAGGGCGAATTCCCTCGCGCCATCCTCGCGCCCTCGAATCCCGCGGAGGCCTACCGTGCCACCATCAACGCTTTCGACCTGGCCGAACGCTGGCAGACCCCGGTGCTGCTCGCGAGCGACTTCCATCTATCCGAGAGCATGATGACGGTGGACCGAGAGGAAATCGACCTCAACGTTCCGGTCGAGTCTCTCTTCACGGTGACCCCGAACGGACACGACTACCGGCGGTTCCAGTACACCGAGTCCGGCGTCTCCCCCCGCGCCTTCCCCGGCCAGCCCGGTCTCAACTATATCGCCGGTTCGGACGAGCACGACGAGCGCGGGCACCTCATTTCGGACACCCGCGCCGGGATCCCCCTCTGGATCTCGGAGCGACAGCGGATGATGGACAAGCGAATGAAGAAGCTCCGCGGGATCGCGAAAGACGCCCCTCCACCGGTGTTCGAGGGGCCTGCGGGAGCGCCGCTGACGTTCGTCACGTGGGGTTCCACGGTCGGTGCGGTCCGCGACGCGGTCGTTCTCCTGAAAGAGCGCGGGAAGGCAACGAACCTGCTTCACTTCCCGACGGTCTACCCGCTCGACGCCGACGCGGTTCGGGCGGCGTTCGCGCGTACCAAGCACACCCTCCTGGTCGAGGCGAACTACTCCGGGCAGTTCGGCCGCCTGCTTCGGGCCGAGACGGGGATCTATCTTTCCGATCATTTCTTGAAGTACGACGGCGAGCCTTTCTTCCCGCACGAGATCGTGGCCCGTGCGCTCGAGGTGAGCTGAGATGGCGGACAGCACGGCGGCCACCCCTACCACCACGCCCCTGACCCAGCTGCCTGTGGTCGGGAAGTCGGACGTCAAGCCCACCTGGTGTCCGGGCTGTGGCGACTTCGGTGTCGTAGCAGCGGTGGAGTCGTCGTTGAAGCGACTCAAGATCCCGAGCCACAATGTGGTCATCGTCTCCGGGATCGGTTGCTCCTCCAACCTGCCCCACTTCCTTTCCTCGTACGGGTTCCACGGGATCCATGGCCGAGCCATTCCGCTCGCCGAAGGGATCCGATGGGGGAACCATGGTCTCACCGTCATCGCGACGGGCGGCGACGGGGACGGCTTCGGGATCGGCGCCGGGCACTTCATCCACGCGATGCGGCGGAACGTCGACCTGACCTACGTCACCATGGACAACCAGATCTACGGGCTCACCACGGGTCAGGCGAGCCCCACGTCGACGATGGGGCAGAAGACCAAGTCCACGCCGACCGGAGTCATCGAGAGCCCGATCGACCCGATTGCCCTCGCGCTCGCGAGCGGAGCGACGTACGTGGCCCGTGGATTTTCCGGGGACGTGAAGCACCTCACGGACCTCGTCGCGAACGGCATCGCGCACAAGGGCTTCGCGTTCGTGGACGTCTTCTCGCCCTGCGTGACGTACAACAAGCTCAACACGTTCGACTTTTTCCGACAGCGGGTCTACAAGCTCGAGAGCGCGGGCCATAATCCGAGCGACATCGTCGCCGCGTGGCAGCGCTCGCTCGAATGGGGCGACAAGATCCCGATCGGCCTCTTCTACTCGGTCGAGCGCCCGACGTACGAGGACCTCGAGGAAGTGCTCGCGGCCGGACCGCTCGCGACGCAGCCCGCCGGTCTCAAGGGACGCGAGAGCCTCCTCGACGAATTCGTCTAAGAGCTCCGCGCGTTTTCGTCACTCGAACGAGGCGAAGAGATAGGCATCGCCCTCGTGGAAGAGGAGCGCATAGGTTTCCGGCATCGCGAGGAACGGCGCGGGGGAGAACGCCCGCCATAGGTTCGAGTTGTTGCCGGTCACGACGACGTACTGCACGTCCAGGGCGACCAGAGCTTGGGTGTCGGCGGAGTCGAGCGTCCCGTTCGGGAGGTCGCGCACCAGAAGCTGATAGGAAGTGTTCACGGTTCGGAATCCCGGCACCATGGGGTAGAGGAGGACGATGTTCGTACAGTACCCGGGCAGAAACTCTCCGGCGCTCCCGGGCGCTACCAAGACCCTCGCTCCGGCGGGGAGGACCGACCCCGCGTACAGCAGCAGGTCGAAATCCGCTCCGCTCACATTGCCAAAATCATTGTAAATTTCCGAGAGCGCCGGGGGAAGCTGAGTGGGGGTCAACACCACTCCCGGGACCACGAGGACCAGCACCACCGCCATCGGGATCACGGCCCGCATCAGCGACGGCGACCCGTTGAGGGACCATCGTGCGGTGGGACCTCGGGGCCCTTTTTCGACGGGTGGAGCGGTCCGGCGAACCCACCCGGCGAACCGCTCGAGCGCGAGCACGAGCGGTACCGCCGCGACAAGCCCGTAGAGAGTAAACAGCCAGATCGAGAGCTCGGCGGCGCTGGTCAAATGGGCGATCGTGACCGCCGGGCCAAATCCGCTGCTGGCCCCCCAGACGACGGCCAGCAGACCGATCATCACGACGCCCGCGCCGAGGGCAAACGTTCGGAACGTGTCGAGGTAGCGCCCGAGGGCCGAGTCACGGCGAACGAGGACGAGCAGGACCAACCCAACGACGATCAAGATCGCGAGCTCGAGGCGAAGCGCCGCGAGCGGAGAGAGTCCGGTGTCGGAGGAGCCGAAGAGGAACGGGTCGATGGCGCCGACGAATTGCGAACTGTCGATTCCTGTGGGCCTCCCCGGTAACGCGGAAGTCGCGCCGGGGACGAACCCCGGGCTCGAACGACCGAGCGCGAGAACGTAGATCGACGGGATGACCCCCACCAGGGTGGCTCCTACCGCGACTCCCCATCGAACCAGCCACCCCCGGACGAAGCCTCCGAAGCGCGGCTGGGTGAGGAAGGCGGCGATGGGAAGAGCCAGGAGAAGCCACTCCGCCCCCACCGGGTTGATGGCCGCGGAATAGCCGGCCAACAGTCCGAAGGCGAACGCATCGGAGAACCGGGGCAGCGGGGAGCGGAGCCAGACCACCGCCTGCCCGGCCAGCAGCAGCACGAGAGGAAACGCAAGGACGAAGTCGTTGCTTCCGTAGACGACGCCTCGGGTGCCCGGCCCTACCCACGCGAGAAGCAGGGCCACCGCCAAGCCCGCTCGGTCGGTGCCTATCAATCGACGGCCGAAGACGAACCCTCCGAGAGGTGCGAGCCCGAAGAAGAGCGGTGTGACGAGGAGGGCGGTCCGAGCCGGTGGCGGTCCTAGAGTGATCTGAGCCCAGGCGAGCCACGCGGTCGTACCCTGGGGGTAGAGGATGCCGGTGGAAGCATATGGAGCGAAGGAGAGGGGGGTGGTGTGGTGCTGCAGTAGAAGGCTGGTGTACAGAGTGAGGAGGCTCGAGTCGTACGTGTTGCCGGTGCCGATGGGCGTGGCGACGGACAGTTCCACCACGAACAACCCCAGCGCGGAGAGGATCGCGACGAGGTAGACGGGTCGGCGAAGCGGAGCGAACGAGGCGAGGAGTTCTTCGGTCCACCCCGGCCGTCGAGAGGCCCGGATCACGATGAGCATCAAGCCGGCCGCCGCCGCGACGGGAAGGTAGTAGACGACCGGTGCCACGAACGCATCCCACGGAGTGGCCGCGACGAGGTAGAGGAGCCCTCCGCCGAGGAAGAAATCCAGAAGGCCGCGCTCGATCGGTTCGGGGTGTCGCCACAGCGAAACGAAACGAGCGGTCAGGGTTCGAACGAGTTCGCCGACGATCGCCGCGAGCGCCGCCCACGCGAGCAGCGCCAACGCCCATCCGCCGACTCCCGGACCGGGAACGCCCACGAGGGGGCCAGCGAAGGTCGGCTACTAGAATCCTGACCCTGCCTTCGGAACGCTACACTTTTACCGTCCCGCGGGGGAACCGGCAGGCGGGCGAAGCTCGTGGCCACAGATTCCGATGCGGTGGTCCGGGAGGGCCTGTCGAGCGTCACCAAGGGAACGCTCTTCCTGCTGGTCTCCACACTCGTTCTGGTCGGCCTGACCTTCGTCTCCCGAGTTCTGATCGTCCGGACCATCTCGGTGAGCGAGTGGAGCGCGTTCTCCTTCGGTCTCACTCTCGCCGGAGTGATATCCGCGCTGGGCACGCTCGGCCTCCCCAGCGCCATCGCCAGGAGCCTGCCGTACGCCGCCTCGGACGCGGAGCGCCGAACTATCATCCGAGGTACTCTCTGGATCGGCGGGGCCGCCGCGCTCGTGGGCACGGTCCTCCTGTTCGTCTTCGCAATTCCGATCGGGGACACGCTGGGGTCCAGCAAGATCGGGGTGGGTCTCCAATTCTTTTCCATCGCGGCCGGCGTGAGCATCGTCTCGACGCTCATCGCCTCGATCTTCCAGGGATACGAGGATGTCGCGCCGAATGCCCTCTTCATCCAGATCGTGAACCCGGCCCTGTTCGTTGTGTTTCTCGGCATCGCAATCGTGCAGCCGCCCTTGGGCCTAGACTACCAGTCAGCCCTCCTAGCGTACGCCCTCGCGAACGTTGCCACGTTGGGGCTACTCGTCTTGTATCTAGTCCGCCGCTTACCGCGCCATCTCGCCCCTGGGCCTCTCGCGCCCACAGCACTGTCTCGGTACTTGCGATTCGCGGCGCCCCTTTTTGTCGTGAGTGTGATGGCCGCCATCATCGGTTCCGGCGACACACTGATCCTCGGTATCTACCACTCGGCGGACGTCGGAACCTACACCGTTTCCCTCACCCTGGCCCGATTGCTGCAGATCGGAATCGCCGCAGCCGCGTACATCTTCCTCCCGGTCGCGAGCAAGTTCGTCCGGCAGAACGACCGCAGTTCGATCGCGACGACGTACACGACCGTGACGAAGTGGCTGATCCTCGTCTCCCTGCCGCTGTTCCTCCTCTTCTTCTTTCTCCCGAGCTCTTCCCTCTACTTCGTTTACGGCCCCAACTACACTACCATCGTGCTCCCCCTCCAGATCGTCGTGGTCGGGGCATTCATCACCACCGCCCTCGGGCCTGCGCCGACCGCCCAAGTGGCCTTCGGCCAGACTCGGCTGCTCGCGACGAACGCGATCGTGGCCGGGCTCGTAGACGTCGGGGTGGCCTTCGCCCTGGTCCCGACCTACTCGTACGTCGGGGCGGCGATCGCCTGGGCAGCCGCCAACGCGACGTACTCGGCGCTATCCGCGGTCCAGCTGGGGCTCCTGACTCGGGTCCATCCGTTCCACCGGCACTTCGTCCTCCCCGTCGTGGCGACCGCTGTGCCGGTCGGGCTTGTCCTCGCGATCCTGCATCCCAGCTACTCTTTCGGGTGGCCCTTGCCCGCCCTGGGGCTCGGGATCGCCGGCCTGTTCGTCGTCCTGGTGTTCGCCACTCGTTCGATCGACGAGGGGGACCGGCTTCTCCTCGAAGCGGTCGAGCGCATGGTCGGTCGGCCCCTTCCGTTCCTCCGTCGCCTGGGTCGCTACGCCCTCCGTCGCCGGGCGCCCTGAAGCGGTCGCACGGGTCGCCGACTCTCGGTCGCGCACATGCTCGATCAGAAGGAGCACAACTCCCCCCGCGAGCAGAAAGAACACGTACTCCGCGAGTGAGTTCGCGGCATCCACGTCCCCCGCCGCGTCCACGACCGCGGTCACGACGAGCAGGACGAGAGCGGCGACGATCGGGTACCGACCGTCGAGTCGGGCCCAGACCGAGTAGACGAGGTAGGCCAATAGGAGACCGACAAAGATCGTCGAGTACGGAATATCCATCGATTCTCGGTTGGGAACGAGGAGGGGCTATTATCGTATTTCGAGGCCGTGCGGAGCATCGGGTTCGAGATGTTCCCGCTCCTCCGGGCCCTCGTATAACACCGACGCGCTCCTCGTCAGGTTTACATAGGGCCCCCGTCATCTTGAAGTAGAAGGGATGACCCGTCCCTTCTGACCTGTGGCAGAACGAACAGTTTCCCGCACCGTACCGGTCGCATTGGGTCTCGCGATGCTGGCGGTCGTCATCGCCGCTGGGTTCTTCCCCAACACGGGTACGGTCCAAGCTCAGTCGAGCTGTCCGTACGGGGGCTGCACGACTTCCTCGGCGATCCCCACGTGGGAACTCGTTTCTATCCTCGTACTCATCGCCGCCGGCGTCATCGCGGCGGCTCTGTTCCTGATGCGCCGCCGCAAGCCTCCCGCCGCCTCGGTTCAGGCCTGGCAGGGCGCGCCTCCGGCCGGGGCGGGTGTGGGAGCGGCCGCCGCGCCCCCGAGCGGGCCGACCCCGCCGTACATCGAGGGCCCCGAAGATGTGGGCCATGCGCCGCCGGTCGTTCCCTCGGGCCGGGGGGCCGCGACCGGAGCGGCCGTGGCCGCACCCGCCGCGGCCGCGGCGGCCGGCGAGGCCGAGCCCGATATCGATTCGCTCATGGCCGAGCTCGACAAGATCAGCGGCGAGATCCTGAAGAAGC
>Ga0209415_10006941_pt1 | contig 19963 bp, 18 predicted proteins | sample PeaSoiSIISIP2007_FD_187696 | JGI IMG/M metagenome (GOLD analysis project Ga0209415, IMG submission 187696) | Peat soil microbial communities from Weissenstadt, Germany - SII-SIP-2007 (SPAdes) (version 2) | ecosystem: Environmental > Terrestrial > Soil > Wetlands > Peat | place: Germany... | reverse complement strand
CCTCCCCTTGCGGGAGGGGGGCGGGGGGAGGGGTTGCACGCGCGAGAAGCTTCGGTGCGACCCTGGCACCAACCCCTCCCCCCGGCCCCCTCCCGCAAGGCGAGGGGGAGTATCCCCCGATCCACATGAAGCGCCGAGGCCACGCACCCGTGATTGCCGTCGCGACCATCGCGCTGCTCGCGCTGGTGGTGCCGGTGCTGCCGCTGGCCGATCCGCTGCATATCGACGTGGCGCACCACCTGGCGTCGCCGTCGCTGGCGCATCCGCTCGGGCAGGACGAGTACGGCCGCGACGTGCTGTCGCGCCTGCTGTGGGGGGGGCGCATCTCGCTGGCGGTGGCCGGCGGCTCCGCGGCGCTGGCGTGCGTGGGCGGTGTGCTGCTCGGGCTGGTCGGCGGCTTCTGGCGTGGCGTGCCCGAGTTCCTGACGCTGCGCAGCATGGACATCGTGCTGTGTTTTCCCCCGCTGCTGCTGGCGCTGCTGGTGGTGACGCTGCTCGGGCCGGGCGCCGGCACGCTGATCCCGGTGCTGGCCGTGCTGTACCTGCCCGGCTTCGTCCGCGTGGTGTATGCGGGGGTGCTGGCGGTGCGCGCGCTGGACTACGTGGAGGCGGCGCACGCCATCGGCGCCCGGCCGGCCCGCATCATGCTGCGCACCATCCTGCCCAACATTGCCGGGCCGGTGCTGGTGCAGGTCAGCCTGACCGCCGCCTCGGCGGTGGTGCTGGAGTCCGGGCTGTCGTTCCTCGGGCTTGGGGTGGTGCCGCCGGCGCCGTCCTGGGGGCTGATGATCGGCGCCGCGCGCGCCACCATGGCGCAGGCGCCGCTGCTGCTGCTGTGGCCGTGCGCCGCGCTCAGCCTGACCATCCTGGCGATGAACGCGCTGTGTGACGCGCTGCGCGACTGGGTGGCGGGGGGGAGGTAGGCTGGGGGGCGGCAGGCCCGCGTCACGATGAGTTTGCTTGCCAATCGCGCGGAAAAGTCTTATTTTTTGCCCGCGCCTGATCCTTGGGCGTTGTCAGATGAGGAGCCAACGCATGAAGCGGGCGATCGTTGCGGGAGTCTTCCTGCTGGCCAATGTCGCGGGACCGGCCTTGGCCGACGCTTGTGCGACGGCTGGGCACGGCAACAATTTGCCCGCAACCGGCACCCCGTCGGTCGCGAGCGTGCTGAATCCAGGAGGCGGTGTCTACACATGTTACAACAGAGTTTCTTTCGGCAATCCTGGTACCCGTGAAAATAATGAAACGCTCCTTATTGGATCTGGTCCTAACACACCTATCACCGGCAATTTCCAGGAGTGGCACAATGGTGGTAGCACCATCGAAAACGAGGGTACCTACACCATAACTACAGGTAGCGACAATACGTCTGGGATTGTCACCTATTCCTATACTTCCAGCGGTCCGTTTACCTACTTCATTTGCAGCGACACCACCCACACGCCCACTTATTATTTTATCAATTACACGAACAATGCTATCGTTTTGCCTGTTGTCGTGTCGTCGGGCCCCGGCACGTGTTGACGCAACCTGCTTCGCGGCTGCGGTAGGCTTTCGGCGGCAGCCACGGTACCACACCCGGGGTGGCCGCCTGCTGCGCCAGCGACACGGGCACGACCGCCGTCTCGGCCCCTCACGGCACCGCGCTACTGCGGGCTGGTCGGCTCGCCCGCTGCCCGCACCGGCTCCGACATCAGCATCTCGATCCGCCCGGTGATCTGACCGCCGTCCTCCACCTGTAGCCGCCGGCAGCGCGCGGTGCCCAGCACCTTCCCGGTGGCCCGCACGATCAGGCTGCCCTTCGCCGTCAGCGTCCCGTCGATCGTGCCGGCGATCTCGGCGTCCTCCACCTCGACCTCGCCCTTGAACATGCCGCCGGGCGCGACGGACAACTCCGTGGCCTGGATCATCGTCGCCTCGACCGTGCCTTCCACCACCAGTCGCTCGGCGTCCTGCACCACGCCCTGCACGCTGATGCCGCGCCCGACCACCAGGGTGCGGCGCTCCGCCGGATCGCGCGACGGGCGCGACCCCGCCAGCAGGCCGGGCCGTGGCGCCACGCTGCCCGCCATGGCGCTCAGGGTTGCGCCCGGGGTTGCGCCCGCCATCGCCCCCTGGGGAACCGGCATGCCGGTCGGGTTGGACGGTGACGGCGCGGCGGAAAACGGCGGTCGTGCCATGGTGGGCGGCTCCTTCGGAATGGCTGGGCGGAAGGCGGGCACTCCCAGGTCGGCGTTGCTCGATCCGGTCGATGCTGCTTGCGGTTCGGCCGGGCTCGTCGGCAGCGGCGGGGCCGAGGCGGGCTCGTCGGGCTTGCGGCGCTTGAACACGATATCTCCGGGTTTGCGACGGTGCCCGCCCTATCATGACCGCGCCGGCAGGAACAGTCCCTCGGCCGGTCACCTCCCGGCGAGGTTCCGCCATCTTGCATCACCGCTCCCGGCATCCCGGCGCATCGCGCCGTCCAGCACATGCACCATCGCCGCGGTCCCCAGCACGGGGATCAGCAGGTTGAACCCCGGCAGACAGCCGGCCAGCGCCATGATGCCGCCCTGCAGCAGGATCGCCGGACGATTGGCCGCATACAGCAGCACGGCCGCCGCCCGGTCGAACCGCCGCAGCGCCACGGTCATGAACAGGCCGCGCCCGATCGCGTAGGCGCCGATCGCCCAGGCCAGCAGCAGCCCGATCCCCGGCAGCACCAGCGCCAGCACCAGCGCCAGCAGGTTCAGCAGCAAAATGCGCCACACCAGCGCCAGGGCGTCGGCGAGCTCCGCCAGCAGCGACCCCCCCGGGGCCGGCGGCAGCATCGGATAGTATCGCCGCTCCACCGCGCGCGCGACGCGGTCGATGAACAAGGCCGCGATCCCGGCGGCCAGCGGCAGGAACAGCCACAGCCCCAGCAGTGCCGCGCCGAAACTGCCGAGCAGGTCCGCCCCCCAGGCCAGCCAGCCGGACGCGTGCGCCACCGCCCGATGCACCGCCCACAACACCGCGAGATGCAGCGCCACGAACACGGCGGCCGAGCACGCCAGGCTGACAACCAGCACCCCGAGAAAGGCCGGATCGGTGATCTGCGCCACGCTGCGGGTGACGGGGGAGAACAGGCGGGTCATTGGTTCAGGTGTCTCCGGTTGCCCACCCAAGGGCACGGGTGTTACGCGGCATGAGCTGCATAGGACGAGGACCCCATGGCGCCCACACGGTTCGACATTCTCGGCATCGGCAACGCCATCGTCGACGTGGTGGCCCGCGCGGGGGAAGACTTCCTCAGCCGCCACGCGATGCACAAGGGCACCATGGCGCTGGTCGACGCCGCGACCGCCGAGCGCCTGTATGCCGCCATGCCGCCGGGCCAGGAGAGCAGCGGCGGCTCGGCCGCCAACACCTGCGCCGTCGCCGCCGGGCTGGGCGCGCGCGTCGCCTACCTCGGCAAGGTCGCCGAGGACCAGCTCGGCAGCGTGTTCGGCCACGACATCCGCGCCGCCGGGGTGCACTTCCCCTCCGCCCCGCTGCGCGGTGGCGCACCGACCGCGCGCTGCCTGATCCTGGTGACGCCGGACGGCCAGCGCACGATGAACACGTTTCTCGGCGCCTGCGTCAGCCTGAGCCAGGCGGACGTCAATCCCAAGCTGGTCGCCGACGCCGCGGTGACCTACCTGGAGGGCTACCTGTTCGACCCGCCCGCCGCCCAGGCCGCGTTCCACGCCGCCGCGGCGGCGGCGCACGCGGCGGGCCGGCAGCTGGCGCTGTCGCTGTCCGACCCGTTCTGCGTCAACCGCCACCGCGCCGCGTTCCGCGCGCTGGTCGCCGGGCACGTCGACCTGCTGTTCGCCAACGAGGCCGAGGTCACCGCGCTGTATGAGGCCAACGACTTCGAAACCGCCGTCGAGCTCGCCCGCGCCGACGTGGCGCTGGCCGCGCTGACCCGCAGCGAGGCCGGCAGCCTGATCCTGCGCGGCGCCGAGACGATCCGGATCGCCGCCGAGCCGGCCAAGGTGGTGGACACCACCGGCGCCGGCGACGCCTATGCGGCCGGGTTCCTGGCCGGCCTCACCGCCGGGCGCGACCTGCCCGCGTGCGGGCGCATCGCCAGCATCGCCGCGGCCGAGGTGATCGCCCACTACGGCGCCCGCCCGCAGGCCAACCTGCGCGCCCTGACCGCCGGGGTCTGAGGGTGGGCCGCGCGCTGGCAACCGGGGGCGGAAAAGCCATGCCCCGGCCCCCCGGGTCAAGCGCCCGGGGGCATGCTTGAGCCCGGGGGCAGCGCATTCCGCCTCTTGCACCACAGGCGCGCGCAGCAAGACCGCGTCACGGCCACGACGGTATCGAACTTCCAGGAGGCAAGATGACGGTCCAGCCCATCCACACCAAGGCCGACCACGCGGCGGTGCTCACTCGGATCGAGCCAGCGCCCGAGAGGGTATGAAAAATGCGGGCTACCGGCCCAACACTACGCCGCGTGGCGGCTCGGCCGTTCGGCCACGTCGAAATCCGTCTCGATCTCAGCCGGAATCAGCTTCAGCAGGTCGCTGACTGAGCGCGGGATCGACGGCTTTCTTGCCCCCGTCGGGCCGTGCCAGAAGCAGCTCACCGCAACGCGCAGCGACCTGCGCTGCAGAAGCTGCTGCAGGCGCGGCAGAGGGCCGGCCTCCCCCGAACCGGGCAGCAGCAGTCTGGCCAGGAACGCAAGATGATCGGCGAGCCGGTTGCCGGCCACGACACCCTTCGTGGAGAAGAACCAAACGCCGGTGCGTCCGACCAGATCGGGGCTTCGCGCGCCGGCGGCATAGTGCTCGCCTTTCGCATACGCCGTCGTGGGAACGATTTTTAGGACCTTCGTAACCTCGTCGGGCGCAAGATCGTCGCCGGCAACCCGCAGAGTTGCGAATGCCCTGACTGGCTCAGTCATCCGTGACCTCGTCGAGGATGTTCCCAATGTCATCGCCGTCCGCATCCGTAACCCTGCCGTCCTCATATACGACAACCCGGTCCTGCCCACCAAGGTTGCTGCGGTGCTTGATCTGGTGCAGTGCCTCGCGAAGCTGCCAGCGAGCGATACCCAGCGCATCGCTGACATAGCGGGTCGGGCTGCCTGAACGGTCCCAAATGATCCGACTCACCCGCAACCTGCTTTGGCTCGTGGCCTGCCGCGCCCACGCGGTGGGACGCTACGCCGCGCCCGCGACGCGGCACAAGAGGTGCGGCCGGCCACTTTGTTCCGCTCCGCTCCCGACCATCACCAGGCTGCCGCGCCAGCCCTGCCCGCCGGCCTGCTCTCTCCGCCCCCTGGCGAAACCGGTGGTGCCCCACCAGCGCTGCGTGCATCATCCCTCGGCCAATCCTACATAAGGCACCCCCTCCCCATGCCCCCCCGCAAAACCATCGGCGTGCTCACCAGCGGCGGCGACTGCGCCGGCCTCAACGCCGTGATCCGCGCGGTCGTCGCCCGCGCCGTGCTCGGCCATGGCTGGCGCGTCCTCGGCATCCACCAGGGCACGCACGGCCTGCTGCGCCGCCCGGTGGAGGCCACCCCGCTCGACCTGCACAACGCCAACCCGTCGATGGCGCGCATGGCCGGCACCATCCTCGGCACCACCAACTACGGCGACCCCTTCGCCTATCCGGCGGACGGCGGCGTCACGGACCGCTCGGAGGAGGTGATCGAGGGCATCCGCCTGCTCGGCCTGGACGCGCTGATCGGCATCGGCGGCGACGGCAGCATGGCGATCCTGCGCCGCCTGGCCCAGCAGGGCGGCATCCCCTTCGTCGGCATCCCCAAGACGATCGACAACGACGTGGGCGCCACCGAGAGCTCGGTCGGCTACCACACCGCCGTGATGGTCGCGACCGAGGCGATCGACCGGCTGCAGCCCACCGCGGCCAGCCACGACCGGGTGATGGTGCTCGAGGTGATGGGGCGCGACAGCGGCCACATCGCGCTGGCGGCCGGCATCGCCGGCGGCGCCGACGTCATCCTGGTGCCGGAGATCCCCTACAGCCTCGATGTCGTCGCCGCGCATATCATCAGGTTGCGCCAGGCCGAGCACAACTTCGCCATCGTCGTGGTCGCCGAGGCGGTGCGCGACAACGCCGGCGCGCGGGTGGAGCGCCGGCACGCCCTGGGCAACGCCACCTATGGCGGCATCGGCCACGTGCTCGGCGAGGCGCTCGCCCGGATGACCGGGGCCGAGACGCGGGTGACCGTGCTTGGCCATGTGCAGCGCGGCGGCCAGCCGACCTGGGACGACCGGCTGCTGGCCTGCGCGTTCGGTGTGCACGCTGTGGACCTGGTCGCCGAGGGCAAGTTCGATCGCCTGGTGGTCTGGCAGAACCGCCGTGTGCTGGACGTGCCGCTGATCGCCGCGTTCGATCGGGCGCCGCTGCTGGTGTCCGACGACACGCTGGTCGGCATCGCCCGCGGCCTGGGCATCTGCCTCGGTGACCGGTGACGGCAATAACGACACTCCCCCTCCCCTTGAGGGAGGGGGTTGGGGGGAGGGGTTGGTGCCAGGGTCGCTCCGCAGCATCGTACCGCTCCGACCCCTCCCCCCATCCCCCTCCCTCAAGGGGAGGGGGAGAATGTTATGCCCTGGCCTGCGGGCATCCTGGGGCATACGTGGTCAGGCCCGCCCGTGACGTCCCGCGTCAAACATCGAACGTGCCATGCCAACCTTCTTCCTCCCCACCGCGCTGCTCCCCACCGGCTGGGCCGACAATGTCCGCCTGACCGTCGCCGACGGCACCATCACCGCCGTCGCCACCTCCGCCACCCCGGACGGCGCCACAATCTTCCCTGGCATTGCGCTGCCCGGCATGCCCAACCTGCACAGCCATGCGTTCCAGCGCGGCATGGCCGGCCTGGCGCAGCGCGGCGGCGATTTCTGGTCCTGGCGCGCGGTCATGTATCGCTTCCTCGCCGCCCTCACGCCCGACGACATCGAAACGATCGCCGCGCTCGCCTACATGGAAATGCTGGAGGCCGGCTTCACCGCGGTAGCCGAGTTCCACTACCTGCACCACGCCCCGGACGGTACCGCCTACGCCAACCCGGCCGAGACCTCCGCACGCATCGCCGCCGCCGCTGTGCGGACCGGCATCGGGCTGACGCTGCTGCCGGTGTTCTACGCCCACGGCGGCTTCAACGCCGCGCCGCCCACCGAAGGCCAGCGCCGCTTCGTTACCGACCTCGACCGCTACGCCGCCCTGCTGGTCGCCGCCGAGCGCGCCATCGCCGACCTGCCCGAAGCGCGCTTGGGTCTCGCGCCGCACTCGCTGCGCGCGGCCACCGCGCCCGAGCTGGCCGCGCTCGTCACGCTGGCCGCCGGCCGCGTGCTGCACATCCACGTCGCCGAGCAACTTGGGGAAGTCGAGGACTGCCTGGCCGCCACCGGCGCGCACCCGGTGCAGCACCTGCTCGCCAGCGTTCCGATCGACCAACGCTGGTGCCTGATCCACGCCACCCACATGACCGAGGCCGAAACGACCGCGCTGGCCGCCACCGGCGCCGTCGCCGGCCTGTGCCCGATCACCGAGGCCGATCTCGGCGACGGCATCTTCCCCGCGCTGGCCTGGCGCGACGGCGGGGGAAAGTTCGGCATTGGCACGGACTCCAACACCGCGATCTCGGCGTCGCAGGAACTGCGCCTGCTGGAATACGGCCAGCGCCTGGCGCACCGCGCCCGCAACCTGCTGGCCCCACCCGGCATTTCCACCGGCCGCCACCTCTGGGACCAGGCCACGCGCGGCGGCGCGCAGGCGCTCGACCGCCGCATCGGCGCGCTCGCCCCCGGCCACCGCGCCGACATTGTCGTGCTCGACCCGTCGCACCCCGCGCTGACCGGGCGCGACCACGATGCGATCCTCGACGCCATGATCTTCGCCGCCGCCACCCCCTGCATCACCGACGTGCTGGTCGGTGGCCGCCACGTCGTCCGCGACGGCCGGCACATTGCCCGCGACCAGATCCTGGCCGCCTGGCAGCAAACCGCCGGCCGCCTGGCCACCGCGCTCTGAGCCACATCGATCCGCCCCACGCCCCATCCGTCATGGCCGGCCCCCGGGTCTGGCCATGACGATAGGGCAACATCGTCGCGCAACACCAACAATCGACGACGCATCGCGCGAGGCCTTGACGCCGGCACGTCGGCCGAGCCGACAATGACCAGCGCCGACCGGCTCAGCCAACGGAGAACCGCCGCATGCCCCGCATCCTGATCGCCGGCGCCGGCATTGGCGGCCTGACCGCCGCGCTCGCGCTGCTGCAGCGCGGCCACGAGGTCCACCTCTTCGAGCAGGCCGCCGAGCTTCGCGAAGTCGGCGCCGGCGTGCAGCTCTCGGCCAACGGCACGCGCATCCTGATCGCGCTCGGCCTGCGCGCGGCCATGCAACAAATCATTTGCGAACCGGCCGGCAAGGAGATCCGCCTGTGGAGCACCGGCCAGACCTGGCCCCTGTTCGACCTTGGCGAGACCTCCGTCGCCCGCTACGGCGCGCCCTACTGGATGGTGCACCGCGGCGACTTCCACGCCGTCCTGCGCGACGCCGTGCTGCAAGCCGCTCCCGACGCGATCCGCACCGGCGCCGCCGTCACCGGCTTCGATCAGACCGATAGCGGAATCACCCTGCACCTCGGCTGCGGCGACCACATCGAGGGCGACGCGCTGATCGGCGCCGACGGCGTGCACTCGGCAATCCGCGGCCACATGTTCGGCGTGGGGGGCGCGCAGTTCACCGGCATCATGGCCTGGCGCGGGCTGATCCCGATGCGGCGCCTGCCCGCGCACATGCAGCGCCTGGTCGGCACCAACTGGAACGGCCGCGGCGGCCACGTGGTGACCTACCCACTTCGCCGCGGCGAGATTCTCAACTTCGTCGGCGCGCTGGAACGCGATGACTGGCGCGTCGAATCCTGGACCGAGCGCGGCACGATCGAGGAATGCGCCCGGGATTTCGCCGATTGGCACCCCGACATCCAAACGATGATCCACGCCATCGACACGCCCTATAAATGGGCGCTGCTCGGCCGCGAGCCGCTGCCGCGCTTCTCCGTCGGCCGCGCCACGCTGTTGGGCGACGCCGCGCATCCGACGCTGCCGTTCCTCGCCCAGGGCGCCAACATGGCGATCGAGGACGGCATGATCCTCGCCCGCTGCCTGGCGCACGACCCCGACACCCCCACCGCGCTACGCCGCTACGAGGCCGCCCGCCTGGGCCGCACAGCCGCGATCGTCCGTGGCTCGAACGACAACGCGAAGCGCTTCCACAACCCGGCGCTGACGCAGGCCGAGACAGCCACCGTCTACATCGATCGCGAATGGACGCCGAAAAAAGTCCGCGAGCGATACGACTGGCTGTACGACTACGACGCGCTGACCGTCCCGGTCTGATCTCCACCCACCGGATACGGTGGCGACACCCCGCGGCGGTGCCTGGCGAACCGCGGCGGTACGAAGTGGGAAAGCCCGACCGATGGCGGCCCGATGAAGCCCGCCGCGCTGGCTGGTCGCGCTGCTTACCTAGGCAAACCGGCGCCACTACACTGGCCTCGGCCGTGGTCAACCGGAAGGCAATCCGCGCCACGAATGGCGATCCTGTTAGCAGTAACGAGAAGGTGAGCGAGCATGTCCCTACCGGCGAAGGAAGAATACAAGTTCAAGAAGGGCGACAACCTGGACGCCATCGCCAAGACGCACGGGCTGAAGGATGGCAGCGTCATCTGGAAGCTGCCGGACAACAAGGCGATCGCCTCGAAGCGGGGCAAGCCGGAGCAGTTGCAGCCCGGTGACATGCTGGTGATACCGCCCAGCGAGAAGGAGATGAAGGAGGCGCAGCACGCCGCCCAGAAGGCCGTGGACGCGCTCGACGGCGAGATCAAGCGCACCAACGAAAAAATCACCGTCATCGACAAGCTGGAGGGCGACATCCAAACGAGCATGCTGAGCTGCATCAAGGAGCTGGAATCCAAGAAAGGCCAGGTCAAGAGCTGGGGCAACACCGCCGATGCGGTGGCGATGATCGCCCAGGTGCATGCATCGCTCGGCAAGATGACGCTCAAGGCTTACCAGGGTGCCGAGAAGGTCGGGGAAGACCTGTTGAAGATGAACAAGGAGCTGCTGAGCGAAGCCGCGTCGATGACCACCAGCCCGCTGGAAAGCGCGGCGGCGAAGGCCCTGGAACCGTGCGAAAAAAGCACCAACACCGCCGTCATCTTCGTTGGCAGCCTGGCGAAGTCGTTCGGTCAGATGACCAGCCCGTCCTTCTGGGCCAACACCACCACGCAGTTGCTCGCCGGCAAGAGCTGGTCCGACGCCGTCGTGTCGGACATCAGCGACGAGTTCGACACGCAGGCCAGGCAGATCCGGCAGCAGATGGCGGACCAGCTCAAGTCGCTTGAGGATCACAAGAAGCAGATCGCATCGCACCTGGGGGATCTGCAGAACCAACGGAAGCAGGCGGAGGCGGGCCTCAAGGCACTGCAGCACTGATCCCGGGCGCAAGGCACGTACCAAGCGTACACCTCTCCCGCCAAGCGCGGGAGAGGTGAAGGCTACGGCATCTCCGCCAGCAGCCGTCCCAACCCCGGCAGCCTGTCCGCAATCTTCATAACCCGGAACATCGCCCACAGAGCCGCCTGGTTGGTGGTGATCACCGGCTTGCCGAACTCGCGCTCCCACTCTGGCACATACGACATCGTCGGAAAGTTCCCGCCCGGCACCACAAGCACCTCGATCTCCGCCCGATCAATCTGCTTGAAAGCGTCGCGCGCATTGTCCGGCCCCAGCTTGCCGATCATATATGCGTCGGTCGCGCCAAAGCTGTGCAGCCCCAGCACCTGCAGCCCAAACTTCGCTTCGTAGTACCGCCCCGCCCGTTCGATCACCTCCTGCGAATACGGCGACGCCAACGCGATCCGCGAGGCCCCCAACGCCCGCACCGCCTGCCCGATCGCCTGCGCCGAGGTGATTGCCGGCACACCGGCCCCCTCGCTCATCCGCCTTACCACGTTCGTATCATAATCATCCGAGAACAAACTGGCCGAGGTCTGTGCCAGACTGACCACCTCCACCTTCGCGGTGCCGAGCAGCTTCGCCTGGTAATCCACCTCCGCATCGATGGGGGGCGCGAACGGTGTGCCGCCGCGGCTCTTCAGGCGCCCGACATGCGCCTGATAGTCCGCCGGCAGCAGCCGGTTGTACTCGATCTCCACGGTGGTATTGGTGGACGGAATCAGAACGCCGAAATGCCGCGGCATGGCCAAGCCCTTCCAGGTTGCCAAGGTCGCAGGATGCACCCCGCGCAACGGAAGCTCCAGAGCCGCCCCTTGAGCCGCGGCGCCTCCGCCCGCACACTCGCCCCGCACCGGACGAGGCGCCCATGACCAACGCCATCACGCTGAGCATCACCGATCGCCGCCCCTTCGCCGACGGCATGGCATTCGGCACGACCGGCCCGTACGAGCGGCTCACCGGCCGCGCGCACTTCGCGGTCGATCCCGGCGCGCCGGCCAACGCCTGGGTCGTCGACCTCGACAAGGCCCCATGCGGCGCGCAGGGAAAGGTGCGCTTCGCCGCCGATATCATGATCCTGGCCCCGGCCGATCCCGCACGCGGCAATCGCCGGGTATTCTACGACTACGGCAACCGCGGCCATAAGCGGATGCTGCAGTTCTACAACGATGCCGAGCACAGCAACGATCCGCTCACCCCGGCGCATGCCGGCAACGGCTTCCTGATGCGCCGCGGCTACGTGGTCGCGTGGTGCGCATGGGAGGGCGACCTGCTGCCGGGCGACGGCCGCGCCATCCTGGACGTTCCGACCGCCACCGTTGGCGGCACGCCGATCACCGGCAAGGTGCGCGTCGAATACATCGTCGATCAGCCCGGCATCACCACGCTGCCGCTCAGCGGCAAGGCGGCGGCGCATTCCTACCCCACCGTCTCGCGCGACCCGCGCCAGGCCAGCCTGACCCGCCGCCGCTACCCCTACGACGCGCGCATTCCCATCTCGCCGGACACCTGGTGCTTCGCCCGCATCGAGGGCGGCCGCGGCGGCGAGACCGGCGAAACCGAACGCGCGCTGGTCCCGTCCGACACCCACATCCACATCCCGACCGGCTTCGAAACAGGCTGGATCTACGAGCTCGTCTACACGGCGAGAGACCCGCTGGTGCACGGCCTCGGCCACATCGCGGTGCGCGACTTCGTCAGCTTCCTGAAATACGGCGTGGAGGATGCCGCCGGCCGACCCAACCCGGTGCGCGGCATCGAGAAAGCCTACGCCTGGGGCCGGTCGCAGACCGGGCGCTGCCTGCGCGACTTCGTCTATCGAGGCTGCAACGAAGATGCCGCCGACCGGCGCGTGTTCGACGGCATCCTGCCGCACGTCGCCGGCGCCGGGCGCAAATGGCTGAACCATCGCTTCGCCAGCCCGATCGTCTCCGGCGGCCAGTACTACGAGGACCATTTCAACCCGGCCGATACGTTCCCGTTCTCCTACGCCTGGTCGACCGATCACCTGACCGGCAGGCGCGACGCCATCCTCAAGCGCCCGGAAACCGATCCGCTGGTGATCCATACCCAGACCGGAACGGAGTACTGGGCGCGCCGCGGCTCCTTGGTGCACACCGACACCCAGGGCAACGACTTGCCGCAGCCCGACACGGTGCGGGTGTTCTGCTGGTCCAGCTCGCAGCACTTCGCCGACCCGCAGCACAAGCCGCCGGCGCGTGGGCCGTGCCAGCAGAACTTTTCCAACATCGTTTGGACCTCGATGTTCTTCCGCGCCATGATCGACGCGATGGACCGCTGGGCCACCGATGGCACGCCGCCGCCGGCCAGCCGCGTCCCCACCCGCGCCGACGGCACGCTGGTCGCCTACGCCGAGTGGGTGCGCCAGTTCCCCGCGATCCCCGGCGTGATGACCCCGCATGGCACCACCGAGCTGCCGCTGCTGGATTTTGGCGCGCGCTTCGAGCAGGGCATCCTGGACAAGGAACCGCCCGAGCTGGTGCCAGGTAAAAGCTACGTCGTCGGCGTCCCCGCGGTCGATCGTGATGGCAACGACATCCCGGGCGTGCGCGCGCCGATGGTCGCGGCACCGCTCGGCACCTACACCGGCTGGAATCCCCGCGCCCGCGGCTTCGGCCACGGCGCGCAATATCGTTTTGAGGGCAGCTACATCCCGTTCCCCGAAACCCCGCAGGAGCGCACGGAAATCCGCGATCCACGCAGAGCGGTCCTGGAACGTTATCCGGACAAGCAAGCCTACGCCGCCGCCATCGTCGCCGCGGCGCGCGAACTGGTGACGCAAGGCCTGATGCTGGAGGAAGATGTCGAACGCTGCGCCGCCGCGGCTGCCGACTGGGGCCGCCCGCGCCACGCGATTGCGCTGCCGTAACGCCGGAGGCCACGATGCCCGACACCACGCGCCTGTTTACCCCGTCCCGTCCGCGCCGCCCCAACGTGATGGCGCACCGGCACGTGGTGGTATCCGGCCATTACTGGGCCTCGCAGGCCGGGTTCCAGATTCTCGAAGCCGGCGGCAACGCGATCGACGCCGGCGTGGCGACCGGCCTGGCGATCGACGTGCTGGAAACCCAGTTCGTCGGCTTCGGCGGCGTCGCCCCGATCATGATCCACCTCGCCGATCGTAACGAGGTGGTCGTCATCAACGGCGTTGGCCCCTGGCCGCGCGCCGCCAGCGCGGCGTATTTCCGCGACCGTTACGACGGCCGCATCCCCGACGGGCTGCTGCACACCGTGGTGCCCGCCGCGCCGGCAAACTGGATCGCCGCGCTGGCGCGCTACGGCACGCTGTCGTTCGCCGAGGTCGCCGCCGCGGCGATCCGTTTCGCCCGCGACGGTTTTCCGACCTATCCGTTCTTCACCGAGATCATCGCCGCCAAGCAGGACGAGATCCGCGCTTGGCCGACTACCGCTTCGATCTTCCTGCCGAACGGCCAGCCCCCGCGCGTCGGCGATACCTTCGTGCAGGCCGATCTCGCGCGCAGCCTGCAATACATGGCGGATCAGGAACGCGCGCACCCCGGCAACGGACGCCTGGATGGGCTGCGCGCCGCGCACGACGCGTTCTATCGCGGCGACCTTGCCGCCGCGATCGTGCGCCACCAACGCGAGAACGGCGGGCTGCTGACGGCCGACGATCTGGCATCCTTCCAGGCCAGCATCGAGCCGCCCTGCCAAACGCGCTTCGCGGACTTCGAAGTCTACGGCTGCGGCGCCTGGTCGCAGGGGCCGATGGTGCTGGAAGCGATGAACATCCTGGAACGGCTGGACCTTAAGGCGATGGGTCACAACACGCCGTCCTACATCCACGCGGTGACCGAGGCGCTGAAACTCGCGGCGGCCGACCGCGAGGCGTATTTCGGGGACCCGAATTTTGTCAATGTGCCGCTGGACGTGCTGCTGTCGAAATCATACGCGGTGGAGCGGCGCGCGCTGTTCGATCCCGCGCGCGCCTGGCCTGGCATGCCGCCGGCCGGGCAGGCAACGAACCCACCGCCCGCGCCCTGGCGGCCCGATCCGTCGGCCGCGCCGGCGCCTGCGGCGGAAGTGCGGGCGCGTTCGGCGGAGATGATCGAAACCGCCACGTCGTTCCTGGCCGTCGCCGATGCCGCGGGCAACGTCTTCGCCGCCACGCCGAGCGACGGCACGATCGGTGGGCCGGTGGTGCCGGGCACCGGCATCATGGCCTCGATGTGGGGGTCTCGAGGTTACACGGGGAAAAACCACCCGGGAAAAGTCGGCCCTGGCCGCCGGCCGCGCATGTCGGCCAATCCGGCGATCGCGATCAAGCCCGGCGCCTGCGTGCTGCCGTTCGGCTCGCCGGGCAGCGAGGTGCTCGGCCAGGCGATGCTGCAGGCGTTTCTCAACATCGCGGTGTTCGACATGGACCCGCAATCGGCGGTGGAGGCCCCGCGCTTCGCCAGTTATTCCTGGCCCGAATCGGCCTTGCCGCACGCGTATCGGCCGGGCCAGCTCAACCTGGAGGCGGATCTCGGCGCGACCACCGGCGCGGCGCTGGCGGCGCTCGGCCACAGGATCGAATGGTGGCCGGAACGGAAATACGCCGCCGGGTCGGTGTGCGCGATCCTGTCCGATCTCGCAACGGGAGTGAAATGGGCGGGCGCCGATCCGCGGCGCACCGCCTATGCGGTGGGGTGGTAGGGAAGCAAGGCGTGGATGCCGGGTCCCGGGCCGGCGCCCCGACCCCGCCCACAGGCGATGACCCGGGCCTTGCCGGCCGCCTCAGGACGCGGAACCATGCGGCAGGGTGTTCGGGAGGCAACGGCGATGGTCGATCTGGTGGTGCGTGGCGACACGGTGGTGACGCCGCAGGGCGTCGGCGCTTTCGACGTGGCGATCGCCGGCGAGCGCATCGTTGCGGTGGCTGCGTCCGGCAGCCTGCCGGTGCCCGACGGCGCGCGGCTGATCGATGCCACCGGCAAGATCGTCATGCCCGGCGGGATCGATCCGCATGTGCATTGCAAATGGCATCTGCCGAATCCGGATGGCAGCGCCGGGCTGACCGATCCGCCGGACGTCGTCGGCCGTGCCGCGGTGCATGGCGGCACCACGACGATGATCGACTTCGCCCGCGCCAACCAGGGCGCGACGGTGCGCGAGGCGATCGAAAAGCGCGAGGCCGACTGGAAGGGCCACTGCGCCTGCGACTACGCGCAGCACATCATGGTGGAGGGCGCGCTGCCGGTCGACCTGCCGGGCCAGATCGGCGAGGCGATCCAGGCGGGCTTTCCCACGGTGAAGATTTTTACCACCGACATCACGCCGTCGCGCAAGGGGCGGATGGTCGATTTCGGCGACATCTGGGAGGTGTTCCAGGTGCTTGCCGCCAATGGCGGCCTCGGGGTGATCCACTCCGAGGACAACGACATCGTGATGCACATGTACGGCAAGCTGATCCGCGAGGGGCGCACCGGCTTCGAGAACATGGCTGAGGTGCACAACACGCTGAGCGAGGACATTTCGTTCCGCCGCGTGATTCGGCTGGCGGAGAAGGTGCAGGGCACCGCGCTGTATATGATGCACACCTCGGCGGCGAGCGGCGTCTCGGCGATCCGCGAGGCACGGGCACGCGGCGTGCCGATCTACGGCGAGTCGCTGCACCAGTACATGCTGTATACGAAAGAAGACTACAAGACGCCGCGCGGGCAGATCTATCACACCTACCCGTCGCTGAAATCGGCCGAGGACCAAGCGGCGCTGTGGTCCGGCACGCTGAACGGCGCGATCAACTGTGTGGCAACCGACGAGATCTGCTGCACACTGGCGAAGAAGCTGCAGGGCGTGCGGATCGACGACACCACCGGCGGCAACGCCGGCGTGGAGCCGCGGGTGCCGCTGATGTATACCGAAATGGTCGGCAAGCGTGGCTACACGCTAAGCCGCTTCGTCGACCTGGTGTCCAGCAACGCGGCGAGGATCATGGGGCTGTATCCGCGCAAGGGGGCGATCGCAGCGGGCTCGGATGCCGATCTGTGCGTGCTCGATCCCGCGGACCAGCGGGTGATCCGCGCCGAGGACCTGCACGAGACCGACTACACCCCATGGGAGGGCCGCAAGATGGCCGCCTGGCCATGCCTGACCGTGCTGCGCGGCAAGGTGGTGGTGGAGAACGGCGTGTGGCGGGGCAGCCTGTCCGACGGCAAGTGGCAGCACCGCAAGGTAGCCGCGGAGATTCTGGCGGGGCCGATGCTGTGATGTCTGCTTGCGACGCCCATTGCCTAACCGCCGACGCCCGCTGCGCAACCGTCGACGCCGGCTGCCTAACTGTCGATGCCCCCTGCCTAACCGTCATGGCCGGGCCTGTCCCGGCCATCTGCGCACCACGGCCGAAGCGCAGATGGCCGGGACAGGCCCGGCCATGACGTTGGGCGCTCGGTGCCGCCGCCATGACCGACGCGGAATTGCGCGGGCTGTTGATCGACTGCCTCACGCTCTGGGGCATCGACGGGCGCGTGGTGGCCGGTGAGGCGGGAATGGAGGTACGCACCATGGACGGAATGTTCCTCGTGCAACGAGCCAGCACGAACCTCCACCCCGTGCGCTGGCTGCTGCAAACCCCGCCGCGCCGCGCCGCGAACCGTCCGGCCCGTGTCGCGCCCTCGATCGGCGCGCTGCTGAGCGCACTGCGCAACGCGCTCGGCGCCGAACGCGGCGTCTCGTTACGGATCGGAACCGGAGGCGCCATTCCATGAAACCCGACGCCCGCTTCCTGCCCCTCTCCACCGACAGCGCCGAAGCGGCGGCGCTGTTCGATCGCGCGGTCGAGCACTACCTGAAATACCACCTCGACACGATGCACCTGGTGAACGAGACGCTCGCGGCGGACCCAAATTTCGTCATGGGCCATTGCCTGAAGGGCTACCTGATGCTGGCCGGTGCCAACCCGGCGCATCGCCCTGCGATCGCCGCCGGCCTCGCCGCCGCCGAGGCCGGTGCCGCTGTCGTCACACCGCGCGAACGGCGCCACGTCGCGGCGCTGGCGGCCTGGCGGCGCGGCGCGCTGGGGGACGCGTTCGCCATCTGGCGCGAACTGCTCGACGCTGCCCCAACCGATCTGCTGGCGGTACGGATCTGCGACACCACCTATTTTCGTTACGGCCAGACGCAGGCGATCCTGGAGCAGGCGGACCGCCTCGCCTCCGCCTGGTCACCCGATCTGCCAGGCTACGACTGCTTCCAGTCCGTCTGGGCCTTCGCGCATGAGGAGGCCGGCGACACCACAGGCGCCGAGCGGGCGATCGACAGCGCTTATGCGCGCGATCCCACGAACTTCTTCACCCACCACGTCAAGGCGCACATCCTTGAGATGGAAAGCCGGCCGCGCGAGGGCAACGAATGGCTCGCCGCGCAGACCGGATACTGGCCGATCGGCAACAACCTCGTGCATCACTTGTGGTGGCACCGCGCGCTGATGCAGCTCGATCTTGGCGAGCGCGACGCGGTGCTCGCCAGTTACGACACGAACATCCGCAATCTCGGCGCGCCGTTGACCAAGGCGGCGCCGGATCAGTTCAACGACCTGCAGAACGCCACCGCGCTGCTGTGGCGGCTAGAGTTTTTGGGGTTGGATGTTGGTGGGCGCTGGGACGAACTGGCCGACAAGGCCGAGGCGCGGATCGGTGACAGCGCCTATCTGCTGCTGCCGCCGCATCTGATGCTGGCCCTGGCGGCCACCGGCCGCGACGCCGCCGCGGCGCGCTTCCTGGCGGCGTTGCGCGCACAGGCGGCAGACAAATCGGCCTGGGCCGCCGCGGCGATCGGCGATGTCGTCGTGCCGGTGTGCGAGGCGGGCCTGGCCCACCGCCGCGGCCAGCACGCGCGCGTGGTCGATCTGCTGGCGCCGCTGCAGGACAGCATCCGCCTGCTCGGCGGCAGCGCCGCGCAGCGCGACCTGTTCCGGCAGATCCTGATCGACTCGGCAATGAAGGCGGACCGCCGCGATGTCGTCGCCGCGATGATCGCGCACGAGACCGCGACCCACACCGTTCCACCAACCCAACGTGCCGGCTACGCCGCCGCGGCGCGCTGGCTGATGTGAGAGAGCGCAAGCGATGCCCGCGATCGAACGCCTGATGGTGGACGGCCAGGCGAAGCCATTCAGCCACTATTGCCACGTCACCAGGGCGGGCAACCTGATCTGGGTCTCCGGCACCGTCGGCATCGCCGCCGACGGCAGCGTCCCGCCCGGCGTCGTCGAACAGTTCGAGGTCGCCATCGCCAACCTGGATGCCTGCCTGAAGGCGGTCGGCGCCGGCGCCGAGCACGTGGTGAAAGTGGTGGTCTACCTGACCGACGTCGACGACCGCGCGAAGATCAATCCGGTCCGGCAACGCTATTTCGGCGCGCACCGCCCGGCGTCCACGCTGGTCGAGGTCTCCGCGCTGGTGCTGCCGGAACTCAGCGTGGAGATCGAGGCGCAGGCGGTGCTGCCGTAACCGGCGCCCGGAGCACTTGCACGCTGCCCGGACCCACCACCTGTCATTGCGAGGAGCGCAGCGACGAAGCAATCCCCCGAGGCAGGGGATTGCTTCGTCGCTGCGCTCCTCGCAATGACAGGTGGGGCCGGCGACTTTGCTCTGCGTGAACGCGCGGTTAGTATATCGTCGCCTTCATCCGCTCCGGGTACTCGCGGTCGTATTGCTCCCCGCCCGCCGCGCCGCGGCTGATATCGGCCAAAATCGTCCCGGTACTTGGCAGCGCCTTCCGCTCGATGTGCCGCGCCGGGTTCCACAGCTCCGACCGCACCAGCGCCTTCTGGCACTGGAAATACACCGCCTCGACATGCACCACGATCACCGAGCGCGGCAGCTTGCCCTGCATCGGAAACCGCGCGAGCAGCGCCGGAGCGATCGAGATCTCCGCCCGCCCGTTCACCCGCAGCGTCTCACCCACGCCGGGGATCAGGAACAGCAGCGCGATGCGCGGATCGGCGATAAGGTTGCGCAGGCTGTCCACGCGATTGTTGCCGCGCCGATCCGGAATCAGCAGCGTGCGGTTGTCCTCGATCGTAACGAACCCCGCCGGATCGCCGCGCGGCGACACGTCCAGCCCGCCCGGCCCGCTGGTCGCCAGCACCACGAACGGCGAGGCCGCGATCATCGCGCGGTAGTGCGGGTGCAGGTAGTCCACCTCCTTGGTCAGCGCGGCGGGACTCGACTCGCCGTACAGCGCGACCAGCGTCGCCTCGTCGGTGATCCTGTGGCTGCCTTCCACGAAGTCCATCGCGGCTCTCCTTCCGCCTGCGCGTCCGCCGCACCCTACCGCCGCCGCACCGCATCGCGCCAGCCCGACGGGCAGGCCGGCATCGGATCGGGCGGATTTCCCCTGCGGACGACCACGTTCTAGTGCTCTGAGTCGCTCATAATGCCGGGTACAGCCGCTTGAGTTTAACGCGGGCGTCGGCGGTGGTGAATTGC
>Ga0209415_10006940_pt1 | contig 19963 bp, 19 predicted proteins | sample PeaSoiSIISIP2007_FD_187696 | JGI IMG/M metagenome (GOLD analysis project Ga0209415, IMG submission 187696) | Peat soil microbial communities from Weissenstadt, Germany - SII-SIP-2007 (SPAdes) (version 2) | ecosystem: Environmental > Terrestrial > Soil > Wetlands > Peat | place: Germany... | reverse complement strand
TGGGGATGCGCTCGGCGAAACAAGTGGATGGCGTCTTGGGAGCGGCCGAGTTCCGTCTCGGGGCCGAAGAGATCGAGGAGATCGAGCGATTCCGTGCAGCGAGCGCCGCGACCGTGACGGCCTGAAGGCAACCGGTCCGAGGCCTAATCCCTCGCTGGTCGCACAAGTTTACCAAGGGTGTTCCCCAGAACCCCGAAGACCGCAATGAGGACCGCTTGGCTGAATCTATCTAGTTGAATACCGCGGAAGTGGAACACGGAGGCCGTGATCAAGGCCATCGTAAAGCAGCAAAAGACCGCCAGCAACACGCACACGAGTATAGTGGGGCCACGAACGTTATCAACAAACTCGGTAGGTCCCTCTACTACGCTTGGCTCCTCCGACTGCAGTGACTGCCTGTTGTGGCTAGCTCGTTCCAACATCATTTGTCTCCTTGCTAACTCATTTGACTACAACAACATCAACGTCTGACCCTCCACGAAGCATTATTGTAAGGCGTGCAATCACGCCCCGTCAAACATTTTATTACGTTTAAAATCAATGGTTTATATTCTAGAACGGCCATTGATCGCTCATAGCTCCACATAACTGATGGTACTTTTTGCTCGGTAACTACTCAGATCTGAGTGGTAGTATGTGGAAGTAAGTGGATTTTTTGGTTGACAGAAAATACTATCTACTCTTAGAATGAGCTTGACTGCGTCCCGTATGAGTCGTTCCGGCAGGTAGTGTTATGAATGGTTTACTGCGTCCGAACGAAGTTTGGCGGCATTCATTTTTTGACGCATGAATCCCGCGAGCACAAAAAAGAAGTATACGAGAAGTCGAAAAAGCAAGTTGAGCTAGATGAAGACAATGAAGCAGATCGAGCAAATAAGGCAGCAGCGGCCGTCAAGCGTCTATTGGAGCTTGGTTTGATCGGGCTGGTACTCGGAGTCTTCACGACAAGCGTTTAATCGAGGCTCAGGTTGAAAAAGAGAACTTCCGTCAATTTCAATTTCAGATTTTCACAAGGAGAAGGAAATGGCAGATTTTCGCAAATGGCTTTTGGCGCTTCCTGTGGTGGCCCAGTTGATCGGTTTGGGCAACTCCTCGGTGTGCATTCCTAGTGCTTCTGTTGGTGCGGTAGTCGTTAGTGCGCAACCTGTGGTTGCTGCTACTTGCGCCGACGGTTTTCACCGGCAAACGGAAGTTAACCTCGAAGACCGACAGCTCGGCGGCGCTGCATAGCCGACGTAATTCTTCTGAGGTGAACTAATGCGAATCCAACTTGATATGTCTGAAGATCAGGTGAAGCGTTTGGAGGTCTTGATGAAGGCAACCCACCTTTCGACCAAGAAGGACCTCTTCAACTACGCCTTGACGCTATTCGAATGGGCTGTAGACGAGAGGAGGTGTGGGAAGCTGATCGCCGCCCTTGACCCAAAGGAAAATAGGTACAAGGAGATCCTGATGCCTCCCTTGGAGGCAGCTGCTCGAAAGGAAGCCGAAGTCGCCAGCCCCGTGCTCATGCCCCAGCCGATTGCTAGGTAGGGTCTTGTCCTAGGCCAGGCAGCACGCGCCGCCTGGCCTGTGCTCGATCTCGCCGGGAGATAGTAGGCGTTGCAGGATCTGCTCAAGTCCCGTTCGCGCTGTTGAGGCCAGCGGCGCCATGACGCGGGAGCGCATCGCTGCGATGCCGGAGGACGATTTTCGCAAGCGCACACCAAATTTCAAGGAGCCGCTCCTTTCTAGAAACCTGGAATTGGCAGCGCTACTGGCAGCGATTGGCGGGAGGCACGGGAGAACCGCGGGCGAAGTTGCCATCGCGTGGACGCTGCGCCATCCGGCGGTGACCGGTGCCATCGTGGGGATGCGCTCGGCGAAACAAGTGGATGGCGTCTTGGGGGCGGCCCAGTTCCGTCTAAGCGCCGAAGAGATCGAGGAGATCGAGCGATTCCGTGCAGCGAGCGCCGCGACCGTGACAGCCTGACGTAGCTCAGACACGCTTGGCTGGCCGCGTGCCAATTGTCTGAAAGATTAGAATAATGAAGTGCACCGGATGACATGGCATGCCGATGAAATACCGCTGCGCCGGATTGTGGATTTCCTTGAGGCGCCATGAAGCCTCTGGTTAGCGTAGTGATTCCCGCTTACAACGCGGGCGCCTTCATTGACGCGAGCGTCGGTTCCGCCCTCAATCAAATGGGTGCAGGCGACTTGGAAGTGATCGTGGTCAACGACGGTTCGAGCGACGACACGCTCGACCGGCTTCGGTCCTGGACTGATCCGCGCGTGACCGTGATCACGCAAACCAACCAAGGTCTTGCGTCCGCGTTAAACGCCGGCATTCGCGCCTCGCGCGGAGCTTTCATCGGGTTCCTCGATGCGGATGACGTGTGGCTTCCCGGCAAACTTGCCCGCCATGTTCAGTTTCATGAGGAGCGTCCAGACATCGACGTTACATTTTCCTGGGTGAGCGCTATCGACGGCTGCGGAAATCCGGTTCGCATCCCTTGCCCGCGCTGGCGCGGCACTGTATCGCTGCCCCAACTGCTGGCCGACTACATGATTCGGACCATGTCCGCGGTGGTGATCCGGCGCACGGCGGCAGAGCAGGCCGGGAGTTTCGATTCCAGCTTGGTGCGCTGCGTAGACCTCGAGTTTTTTCTTCGAGCCGCCCTGCTGCGTCCGAACAATATTTGCGCCATTCCAGAAGTGTTGACTCTGTACCGGCGGCACGATATGCAGCGAACGCGCGATTGGCGGCGGATGCTGCAGGGCTGGAATCAAGTTCTCGTTTCGATCCGAAACCGCGCGCCGGACGTGACCGCCCGAGTGGAGCGGCTGGCGTCCAGCAACATGCATCGCTATTGTGCGTCGCTGGCTTATGAGGGCGGCCATTTCGGAGAGTCGTTCGAACTTGTCCGGCAAGGCTTCACCCTGTCCCCGTCCGCGTTCCTGCGCGATACCAGGAACTGGAAGATGGGCGCGGCGGCCGTCGCCGGTGTTACGCTTCCGAAGCGAGCATTATTGGCGATCGAACGATGGGCCGGATTCGCCCGGTCTACATAAGGCCGAGCTGCGAGGTTTCGGTCTGGAGGGAATAGAATTAAGTTGGGCATGATTTCGACTCCTCCCAGCCTCTACCTGGAGCGCCCGGGCCCGATACAGCGCTTCTGGGGGCTGTTTCGCCAGGCGTGGATCTCCAGTTACGAGAACAACGTCTTCGGCGTCGCCAAGGGGGCAGCTTACTCCTCGCTGCTGGCTTTCTTCCCGATACTGGCGTCGCTGGGCGCGATCCTGGCCAGCGTGAACGCGGGCGCGGTGGCGCGCGTGTTCTCCAGACTTCTGTTTCAAGTGATCCCGCCGGGCACCGAGGATTTGGTGCGGTCGCGTTTCCTGGTCCAAAGCCAGCAGTCCTTCTGGCTGATTCTGTTTGCGACGCTGCTTTCGATATTCGCGGCCTCCGGCGCGATGATGACCTTCATGGAAGGATTCGAGGCCGCCTACCGGCTGCCCTCTGGCCGGTCGTTCCTCAAACAACGCGGGGTGGCGATCGTCCTGGTTTTCATCGTGGCGCTGCCGGCCGTCGGCTCGTCCGTTTTGATCGTGTTCGGAGCGCGCATCGAGCAGTGGATGCTGGCTTCGCTCGGGCTGGCGCCGGAGGAGGACTTAAGGACCTCCGTGATCCTGGCCTTCGGCCTGCTGCGCTACGTGGTGGCGCTGGGGACCACCGTACTCGTCACTGGATTGATGTACTACACAGGTCCCAACCGCACGATGATGTTCCGCAGCGTATGGCCGGGCGCCACCCTGGCGACGGCGATGTGGCTGCTGGCTACGTCGGGATTCGCGTTGTATGTGCGGCACATCGCCAACTACAGCGTGCTGTACGGAAGCATCGGCGCGGTGATCGCCTTGGTGGTTTGGATGTACCTGCTGGCGGTCATCGCCTTGTTCGGCTGCGAGTACAACGCAGTGCGGGAACGGCTGTTAGACTGAGTACTGTTTGAACGGCAACGGCCCCGTCATCTCCGTACGCGGGCTTCGCAAGTTTTACGGAACTTTCGAAGCAGTGCGCGGCGTGGATTTTGAAGTGCGCCCCGGCGAAGTCTTCGGGTTGTTGGGACCGAACGGGGCCGGCAAGACCACCACGGTCGAGATTCTGGAAGGTTTGCGCCAGCGCAGTTCCGGTGAAACGCTGGTGCTGGGTTTTGATCCCGGCCTTCAGCCGCGCCAGATCAAGGACCGCATCGGCGTCTGCCTGCAGGCCACGAACTTGCCCGAAAAGATCAAGGTGCATGAGGCGCTCTCGCTCTTTGCCTCCTTCTATTCCTGCAAGGTGGACCGCAACCAACTGTTGGAGCGGCTCCAACTCACCGACAAGCGCGACGAGTATTATTCCAAGCTTTCGGGCGGACAAAAGCAGCGCGTGGCCCTGGCGCTGGCGCTAATCAACGATCCGCGGTTGCTGTTTCTGGATGAGCCCACCAGCGGCCTGGACCCCCAGATTCGGCTGGAAATTCACGGCCTGATCCAGGAATTGCGCGACTCCCAGCGCACCATTCTGCTGACCACCCATTACATCGAAGAAGCCGAACGGCTGTGCGATCGGGTGGCCATCATCGACGAAGGGCGTATCGTCGAAATTGGAACGCCGCGCGAGATTCAGCAGCGCACCATGGGCCAAAGCCGCATTGAGATCGAATGCGAGCAGCCGATTCCGGCCGACGGCTTGCCGGCGTTTCTGCTGGGAGAAAAACACGAATTCTCGGAGGACCGGCGCGCGCTGACCGTGCATACCGAACAGCCCGCGCGGAGCATCGTGGAACTGGTGAAATGGATCGATCAGGCGGGCATCGGCCTGGCCGACATCCATTTGAAGAGACCGACGCTCGAGGACGTGTTCATCCAGCTGACCGGAAAGAGGCTGCGCGACTAGAGCGCCACAAACAAGATGCTGAAGGGCTTCCTGGCGCACGCCGAAATCAATCTCAAGCTGACGTATCGCGACAAGACAGTCATCTTTTTCAACTATCTGTTCCCGCTGATTTTCTTTTTCATCTTCGCCCAGTTGTTCCACGCCGAGCAGGGCGGCGCGATCATTCAAGTCCTGACCATGGTGCTGAGTATCGGCATTCTGGGCACCGGATTCTTCGGCGCCGGTATCCGCGCGGTGCAGGACCGCGAATCGAATATCTTGCGGCGATTCAAAGTAGCGCCCATATCGGCCGCGCCCATGCTGGTGGCGTCCCTGCTCACCGGGGTGCTGAATTTTCTTCCTTCGGCGGTGCTGCTCATCCTGCTGTCGCATTACATCTACGGCATGGACTTTCCGGAGCGATGGGTCTCGCTGCTGGTGTTCGTCTCGCTGGGTGTGCTGGCGTTTCGCGGGCTGGGGCTGATCATCGCCTCGGTTGTGAACTCCGCGCAAGAAAGCCAGATCGTGATTCAACTGTTGTATTTCCCGATGCTGTTTTTGAGCGGCACCACCATTCCCGTCACCCTGCTTCCGAATTGGGTGCAGCTGGTGGTGCAGTTTATTCCGTTGACCTACGTGGTCAATGGAATGCAGGCCATCGTGGGACGCAATGAGACGCTCGCGAGTAACCTGCCGGCGGTGGGCGCCTTGCTCCTTACCACCTTGCTCGCGACGTTTCTGGCAGTCAAGCTGTTTCGCTGGGAGAAGGAAGAAAAGATCGCCGGCTCGGCCAAGCTGTGGCTGGCGGCAGTGCTTGCGCCGTTCCTGATCCTGGGCGCATATCAGGCTCACAATCGCGAGAGCATCGTGCAATCAAAGCTGCTGGCGCGGCAATTCCTGCAGAGCCACACGCTATTGATTCGCGGGGCGCGCATCTTCGTGGGCGACGGTCGCGTGATTGAATCGGGCGCGGTGCTGATCAGGAACGGCAAGATCGAGCACGTGTACGAAGGAGATGCGCCCGATCCGAAAGAGTTGCACGCGGAAGCGGTGGATGGGGCGGGCAAGACCGTACTGCCGGGGCTGATCGATGTGCACGTGCACCTGATTGCGCCCGGAGGATTCTCGGAATCGGCGGATGCATATACAGCCAGCAAAACCATGCCACGCGCGCTGGCGGCGTATCTCTACAGCGGGATCACGGCCGTGAAGAGCGCCGGTGACCCTTTGAATGACATTCTGCGGACGCGCAAGCTGGTGAATTCCGGCGAGCGCCTGGGCGCGGAACTTTTTGCGGTTGGCCCGATGTTTACAGCGAAGGGCGGCCACGGGACCGAATACTTCCGCAACATTCCGGAAGCGTATCGCAAGGCCGCCGAGGATCAGACCGTGCGGACGCCGGCCACGCCCGAGGAAGCCCGGCAGCAAGTGGATGCGCTGCAGCAAGCCGGTGTGGACGGCATCAAGGCGATTTTGGAGAGCGGGCAAAGCGGCGTTGTCTTTGAGCGAATGGATGTCGCGATTCTCAGCGCGGTGGCGGCGGAAGCACGCGCGAAAAAACTGCCGATTGTAGTTCATACCGGAGACGCGCGCGACATTGCGGATGCGCTGTTCGCGGGTATTACGGGGATCGAGCACGGATCGTCGCGCGAGGAAATTCCGCCCGCGCTGTTCCAGCAGATGAAGGACGCCGGTGTGTACTACGATCCGACGTTGTCAGTCTGGCAAGGCTTTACGGATATCGCCAACGGAGACATGGAACCGCTGGACCGGCCGCTGGTTTTACAGTCCGCGCCGTTCGGGCTAATCGAATCCTCGAAGAAGTTCCTGCAATCAGAGAACGGCCGGGTGCTGCGCGAATCGATCCAGCGTTACGGCGTCGATCTCGGTATCGCCAAGCGAAATCTGATGGCTGCCTGGCAGGCCGGCGTTATGCTGGTCACCGGGAGCGACGCGGGCAATCCGCTGGTGTTGCATGGACCCACCATCGAACGCGAAGTTGAGCTGTGGGTGGAAGCGGGCCTGCCGCCGGCGGTGGCGCTCCAGGCCGCCACCTACAATTCCGCGCGCTTGCTGGGCGTCTCGGGTCGCATCGGCTTGATACAAGAGGGGCGTGAAGCGACTCTTTTGATCGTGGATGGCGATCCGCTCAAAGACATCAAGCAGATTGAAAGCGTTCAGGCTGTGTTTCTGAAGGGCGAGCATATTAGCCGGCCGGAACTGTTCGATCAGGAATAACAGCTACTGGAAATCCATGCCGCGGACAATGCCCCCCGGGGCCGCGTAATCCACGATCACAGTGGCGACGGGATCTTGCGGCCCGCACGTGAACTCGGCGGGCGCATGGCGCATCTGCACGTGCTGCAAATCTGGAATCGCCAGCGCGACCACTTTACCGGCTGCCTCGACGCGAATCGTTGTGACGCCGCTGCAATCGATCTCGCGAAGTGTGCCCTGGACGCGGCGAATATCGTCGCTCGGCTCAATGAATGGGTTCCAATCCGCTTGCTGGTGCGGCATGCGCGTGGTCACCAGGATCAGCCGCCCGGACGCATCGTGCGCGAATCGAACGGCAAGATCGGTTCGCGCGATGAAAGTTTGTTCGGCTGCTCGCGCCCGCTCGGCTGCTGTTATCGCATACGCGGCGGCACGCTCGCCGGCCGATTGCGCTTCCTCGCGGCGGCCGAGCTCGTTATACGTGTCGGCGAGCGCCAGCCAATAAGCGTACGCGCGGGCGTCCTGCACCTCCCGAATGGCCTGAAACTGGCGCAGGGCCGCCTCGTACCGGCCGGCGTTCTTCTCAAGCAGCGCCAATTGATAGCGCGCGTCGTCGAAGTTGGGCTGCAGCGTGACGGCGCGCTCCAGGGCCGGACGGATATCATCCGCGCCCAGACCGGCCTGATCGGCCAGGATCGCGTAGCGATAGCACAACCCGGCATCAGCGATCCCTTGCTCGATGGCCCGTTTCCAGGCGTGCCGCGCCCCATCCGCGTCACCCTTGTGCAGCGCGATGACGCCGAGTGCGGCAGAAATGTCGGGCAAATGCGGCGCTTCGCGATCCAAGTCTGAGAACAGCGCCTCGGCGAGATCGAATTGGCCTTCGGCCAGGAAAAGCTGCCCGATCAACACGCGCCAGGCTAGAGGCGCAACATCGGAGACCTCAAGAACCTTCGCTTCCTGCAGTACTCGCGGGAGTTGAACCGTTACGGGCGCACCCTGTCCCACCCAAGCTCGAAGGTCGCGTGTGAGTTCCTCGGCCGATTTTCCGTAGATTCTCGTGAGGAGCTCCAGGCTCGGTACGCCTTCGCCCGCGGCGGCGACAAACCGGGGGAAACGCGACGCGTAGTCGGGCGAAAGCGCCAGCATTCCGGTCAGAGCCCAGCTTTCCGAATAAAACAAATCGTTTGTGCCGCGTTCTTGAAGCTCGATCGATCCTTTGGGAAGCGACGCGAGACCGGCCAGGGGCATCCAGGCATTATTCCGCAGCGTCTGCAGACTGCCGCGGAGAGGGCCTCCAAGTTCGGTGCTGCGATCGTCGATGTGGAGAGTCGAGTAGACCTCAGCCAGCCCTTCGGTGAGCCAGGGTGGCGCCTGCAAGCCGGCCGCGCGCAGAACCAGGTGCGCATACTCGTGCGCCGCAATCCCAAAAGACTTGGCCTCGCTTCCGGCCAGGACGATATAGTCCTGATCGCCGGAACTCACGTAGTACGCGTCGGCGGTGGCGCGCAGCCGATACGGTTGGTATTCCTCGGCGGAGGCAAATACGATCACGCGAACGCGCGACGAGCGAGGCGTGGAACCGGCCGTCCAGCCAGGCTGCTGGAAGAACGCGCGTAATTTCTCGAACCAAACCAGAATGGCCCGTGCACGCTGGTCGCTCGCCTGCGCGTAGACCTCGAAGTGCTCACTTCGCGTCAGCCGCCAGGATGAAACGGGCGGCGCGCCGAACGCCGGAATTGCGAGCGCGGCTACCCACAGATGGCACAACAGGCGCACGGCTCTATGGAGTTTCCCCCGCCATCGTAACCACCGCTTCCTGGTAGTTACCCGCGCCCATCTGCCCCTCGGAAAAGATGGCGTGTTGAGCGATCCACTCGAAGGATTGCTCGTACACTTGCTTGGTGTAAGGCTCGAACACGATGCGCTCGCCGGGTCCCCAGCGGCGCGTGTCCATGCGAGCGTGGAATGGCTCCGGCATCTCCTTCTTGTAATAGTGCGTGTAGAGTTCGGGCCGAAGATCGATGTCCCGTTGCGCGCGGCGCAGAGCGCGGAAGTATTTGCGCACGTCTTCCGGATCGGGATCGCCGGTGATCATGGACGCCATCATGAAGGTGGTGTCGATGACTTTCCGAAAACCCAGCTGTTCGAGAAAGTAGTAGGGGCCGCTGAATAACGACGCCGCCGGGACCTACCCGTCGATCAGCAGTTCCATCCGCTTGAAGAGCAGGCCGTCCGCGAACGACAGCTTGATCGCGTCTGGCGGCAGGTATTGCTCGAGAGCCTGAATGGTGGCGTAGTGGCTGCCGGATTGGTATCCGACGGAAATCGGCACGCCCGCCAGGTCCCGAGGCTCGCGCACCGGTGAATCGGGTGGAACAAAAATGCCCGCCGGGGAAACCGAGTAGGCGTCGGCGTAGAGTTTACCGTGCCCGTTGGAGGCCGCGACATTCACGGTCCAGTGGCAGGCGCAACTTACATCCGTGGTACGGCCTTTTTCGAAGGTCTGGTAAGCGCCGACCTTGTCTCCGAGATCGTGTTTCTTTCCTGCCCGGGAGACGAGCTCGTCGCGGAACTCGTAATCGAGTTGTTCAGCCGCGAAATAGCCTTTCTCCTGGGCCACCCATTCCTGTAACCGCATATGGGGCGCTATGACGAACTTGGACATGCCGGCTCCTTTAGACGCTCTTAGACGCTCTCTGTCTATTGTATTCCCCAGGGTGGGGAGGTGGGACCTATTGGAGCGTTCCGAAAGGTCCGATTAAGGAATAGTAAAGTCCCATCCGTACTCAAACGTGGGGCAACCGAAAAGGCGAACTCGACATGTGGAGTGGCCTCGTATTCGCCGCGCCAGGGGTAGCCGCGGCTGTAGCGCTGTGGTTCCGCGTCCGGAGCCTCTCGCGAGAACTCGCGAGCGTCAAGAAATCGTCACAGTGGCTGGCCGAGGAGCGCAATGTCCTTGAGCTGATCGCGAAAGACTCTGCGTTCACGGATGTCCTGGATTCTCTCACCCTGGGGGTTGGCCGTCTCGCAGACGACCGGCTGTGCGCGGTCTTTCTGGTGGATCAACAAGCGGGGTGTCTGGCGGAGGGTTCCGGCGGCGGCCTGCCCAGTGAGTATCTAAAGGCCGTGCATGGGTCTTCCATCGGCCCCGACTCCTGCGCTTGCGGATTGGCCGCGTTCTCGAACCAGACCGTCGTCGTAGAGGACCTTCTCGCCAGCACGCGTTTCGAAGCTGAACGTGCGCTGGCCAAGCGTTCCAGCTTCCGCTCATGCCTGTGCGTGCCGGTTCACGATTCCAAAGGCGCCGTGGTCGGAGTGCTGTCGGTCTACGGCCGGCGCCCCGGCAACCTGAGCGCGGAGCCGCGTGCCATCGTCGAAGCGGGCTCGCGATTGGCCGGGATCGCCATCGAGCAGATGACGCTGGAGCGGAAGCGGCGGGATCACGCCGAAACCGTCAAGCTGGCCGAGAGAGCCGCGACCTTCGGGATTTGGGAAATGGATCTTGTCACGGGCGTCGTCAAGGGATCGGAGGCTTGGGCGACCTTGGAACGCGTGGAAGACGCCAGTATCGGGACGCATGTGGACCAGGTGCGGCAAGTGGTACACCCGGACGATCGCGCGCTGCTGGCCGAGGGGTCGGATCGCGCATTCGCCACCGGTGAACCGTATTGCGTGGATTTTCGCATCGTTCCCGAGCCGGGAGTGATTCGCTGGCGCCGTAGCACCGCCCAGGTGCAGTTCGTGGACGGCACGCCCAGGCGTTTGATCGGAGCTTCGCTCGACATCACAAGTGAAAAGGAAATGGTGGAGGCAGCGGAGGCTGCCAATCGCGCGAAGTCTGAATTCCTGGCCAATATGAGCCACGAGATCCGGACCCCCATGAACGGCATCATCGGGATGACGGAACTCACGCTGGATACGGAGCTGGACCCCACGCAGCGCGAATACCTGAACGCCGTCAAGTACTCGGCTGATTCTCTACTTACCGTGATCAACGACATCTTGGATTTTTCCAAGATCGAGGTGGGAAAGCTGAGCTTGGATCCCATCGAGTTCAATCTGCGGGACCATCTGGGACAGGCCATGAAGACCCTTGCGGTGCGAGCCCATCAAAAGAACTTGGAGCTGGCGTATTTCGTCCCGCCGGAACTTCCCGATTTCATGGTCGGGGACCCCACCCGGCTGCGGCAAGTGATCTTGAATCTGGTTGGCAACGCCATCAAGTTCACGGACCAGGGCGAGGTGGTGCTGCGCGTGGCGGTGGAGTCGCAAAACGAAGAGGGCATGACGCTGCACTACGCCATCAGCGACACCGGAATCGGCATTCCGCCCGAAAAACAGAAGCTGATCTTCGAGCCGTTCTCCCAGGCGGATACTTCCACCACCCGCAAGTACGGCGGCACCGGCCTGGGGCTCAGCATCTCGAGCCGCTTAGTCGAAATGATGGCCGGAAAAATGTGGTTGGAAAGCGAGCCGGGCCATGGAACGACGTTCCACTTCACAGCGCGGTTTGGAAAGGCAACGGCAGCGGCCTCCAAACACACAGCTACAGATCCGGCCATTCTCGACAACGTGCGAGTTCTGGTGGTCGACGACAACGCCACCAACCGGCAAATCCTCGAAACCACGCTGAACTATTGGCGCATGAAACCGGCATCGGTCGACGGGGCGCAAGAGGCCATGCGGCGTCTCCAAGCCGCAAAGGCTGCCGGAGAGCCTTTCGGCCTGATGGTCCTGGACTGTCACATGCCTGATATCGATGGCTTCACGCTAATGGAGCAGGTCCGGAAGACGCCCGGCCTGGAGGGGCTGGTCTCCGTCATGTTGACTTCGGGCGGGCAGCGCGGAGACGCGGCTCGCTGCAAGGAACTGGGCATTGCCGCTTATCTGATCAAGCCCGTGCTTCAGTCGGATCTGCTGGAAGCGTTGGTCAACGTGCTGGGTTCCAGTGACGCCGTCGCCCAACCGTCCCAGCTGGTGACGCGGCATTCTCTCCGGGAACAGCGGGCGCCGTTGCGCATACTGCTAACCGAAGACAACTTGGTCAACCAGCGGCTGGCCTCGCGGTTGCTCGAGAAGGAAGGCCACCAGGTGGTTGTGGCCGATGACGGGGCCAAAGCTCTCAAAGCTCTTCAGGAACACGCCTTTGACCTGATCCTCATGGACGTGCAAATGCCCGTGATGGACGGCGTGGAAGCCACTGCGGCGATTCGCCAGTCTGAAGAAACCACAGGGGTTCATATACCCATCATTGCCATGACGGCCCACGCGATGTCGGGTGACCGGCAGCGCTTTCTACAAGCTGGAATGGACGGCTACGTGTCCAAACCGATCCACGCGCGGGAACTGCTGGACGCCATCGAGTTGGTGCTTGCGGCTCCCAGTGCCTAGCCCGCTGGTCGCTCGGACCATTGCGCTGCATGCAGCGCTAAAATATAATGTTTTCAGTAGTTGCCCCCAGGAGGGTTCGACAATGCTGCGTATTTCTGTAGTTGGTTTGGCCATGGCGATAGTCGCCCTTGCGGCGACGGACTCCGGTTCGCCCACGTTCAACAAAGACGTTCTGCCCGTACTGCAGAAGAATTGCCAGGGCTGTCACCGGCCGGGCGAAGTGGCGCCGATGTCCCTGATCTCCTACAAAGACGCGCGGCCCTGGGCCAAGGCTATGAAGGTGGCTGTGGTTACCGAGAAGATGCCGCCCTGGTTCGCCGACCCGAAGTACGGCCATTTCGCCAATGACCGCAGGCTGAGCGCCGCCGATCTCAACACCCTGGTTGCCTGGGCGAATAATGGTGCGCCGGAGGGCGATGCCAAAGATGCGCCGCCGCCATTGACGTTCCCCGAGGGCTGGCAAATCAAGCCCGACATGATTATCGAGATGCCCAAGCCGTTCCACATCAAGGCCACCGGCACCATCAACTACCAGAACATCCGGGTCAAGGTTAATTTCCCGGAGGACACCTGGGTAGTGGCGGCGGAGATGCGCGCCGGAAATCCGAAGGTCGTGCATCACATGCGAGCCATTGTGGTGCCGCCTGGTTCACCCTGGATGGCCAACGCCGTGTATGGCGAGTCCTATGAGGAAGGTTCGGAAGGGATGACCGGCACGAAAGATGGAACGGACCTTCTGGGAAAGTACAACCCCGGCCTGGGAGCGCAGCGTTTCGACGTCGATGGTTCGGCCAAGTTCGTGCCCAAGGGCTCGGACATCGTGTTCAACATTCACTACACCGCGGTAGGCACGGAGCAGGAGGACCTGTCCAAGGTCGGACTGGTTTTCGCCAAGACGCCGCCGAAGAGGCGCTACTGGATGTCGCCCGGAACTCCGGCGGCATTCAATCTGGTGATCCCCGCGGGCGATGAGAACGCTGAAGTGGTGAGTGAAGTGACCATTGGCGTGGATCACGCTGAGCTGGTCTACGTTCAGCCGCACATGCACCTGCGTGGCAAAGACTACGAACTGCGGGCGATCTACCCGACCGGCGAATCGCAAGTCGTCTTCAAGGGCAAATGGAATTTCGACTGGCAGATCGGATACGAGCTCGAAAAGCCGCTGGTGCTGCCGAAGGGCACGCGTCTGGTGGCGATCGCGCATTACGACAATTCCCTGAACAACAAATACAATCCTGACGCCACCAAGGAAATCCACTGGGGCGATCAGAACTGGGACGAAATGCAGTCCGGCTTCCTGGGCGTGGTGGTGGATGTGAATACAAGTATCCCCAAGCTCTTCATCCCGTCCGGGCCGAGCCTGTTGCCGCACGGAAAATCGGGACCATCGCTCGCCACCGCCTTCGGTCTGGCCAAGTAATTACGGAATAACCCGGATCACCATTGCGCTAGACTGGGCGGATGCGAAAGCTCCCCCTGCTCTTGGCTGTGGCGTTGTCCGCAGGCGCCCAAACACCCGAGTGGTCCAAAATCAACGACGAAGCCATGCGCCATTTCCAGGCGCTGGTCCAGATCGACAGCACCGATCCGCCCGGTAACGAAACGCGCGTCGCTGAGTATGTAAAAAAGACGCTCGAAGCCGAAGGCATCCCCGTGATGATGGTGGCCAAGGACCCGGCACGAGCCAATATCATCGCGCGGCTGAAGGGCAATGGCTCCAAGCGCCCGCTTCTGATCATGGGCCACAGCGACACGGTGCGCGTGGATCCAGCGAAGTGGATTTTCCCGCCCTTCAGCGCCACCCGGAAGGACGGCTACGTCTACGGGCGCGGCACGCTGGACGACAAGAGCGATCTGCTGGCCACCATGATGACCATGCTGATGCTGAAGCGGCAGAAAACGCCGCTCGATCGCGACGTGATCTTTGTCTCGGAGGCAGGCGAAGAGGGTTACACGCCTCCGGGCATCGAGTACCTGGTGAACGAGCACTGGAGTGACATTGACGCCGAGTTTTGCCTGGCGGAAAGCGGCGGGGTACGACTGAAGAATGGCCAGGCGCGATACGCATTAATTGAAACCACGGAGAAGCAGCCCAGAGCCGCGCGGCTGGTCGCTAGAGGTATATCGGGACACGGATCGCGTCCTTTGCGAACCAACGCCCTGGTGCACCTGGCGAAGGCCGTTGAGACCATCGCAGCCTGGGACCCGCCCATGCGGTTCAACGACACGACGCGTTTCTATTTCGAGAAGATGGCGGGGGTCAGCAGTCCGGAAGAGGCGGCGCGCTTCAAGGGGCTTTTCGATTCCGCAAAGGCCCCGGCCGTTCGCGAGTATCTGGCCGAGCATGATCCCATCGACTACTCCATGCTGCACACCTCCATTTCGCCCAACATTATCAAGGGCGGCTATCAGGTGAACGTAATTCCTTCCGAAGCCGAGGCGACGCTCGATATTCGCGCGCTGCCGGACGAGAACATTGGCGCGTTCTACGACATGATGCGCAAGGTGATTAATGACCCGGCGATTGAACTGGTGCCGGAGACCACCAACCAGCGCCCGGGCGCCGCGCCGTCGAAATTGGACTCGGATGCCTATCGCGCCGTCGAGGCAGCCTTCAAGAACATTTACGGCGTCATCACCATACCCCTGATGCAGACCGGCGCAACCGACATGGCGTTCCTGCGGGCCAAGGGCGTGCAGTGCTACGGCGTGGGCGCAATGGTGGACGAAGAGGATGGGCCGAAAGGCTTTGGACCGCACAGCGATCAGGAACGCATTCTCGAACAAGCAGTGTACAAGCACGTGCAGTTTTTCTGGCAGGCAGTGAACTCGATCGCGGGCTCCAAACACTGACGGATGCGATAAACTGAGGCGATGCGAAGCCTCCTCGTATTCGTTTCGCTCGCGGCCTTTTTGCAACTCTCCGCGCAGGAATCACCCAAGCCTGCGAAGCCGCCAGTGCCACGCACAGCCGACGGAAAACCGGACATGTCCGGAATCTGGCAAGGCGGCGGTGCGACCGGTCTGGCCTTCGCTGTCGGTTCTGACAACGCCAAAGCCGCGCGTCCCGGGGACACAGCGGTTGCAGCCGCGCCGGCAGCGGTTGTACCGAGCCGGGTGCGTCCGCCCTATCAGGATTGGATGCTGCCTAAGCTCAAGGAACTTCGCGACCGCAGGAACATCGACGATCCGAGCGCGCGCTGCCTGCTGCCCGGCGTTCCACGCATTACGTCCATGCCGCTGCCCATCAAGATCATCCAGACCAAGGACGAGATCACGTTTCTATACGAGACATTCCATGCGTTTCGCGTGATCCCAACCGACGGCCGCAAACATCCCGACGATGTCGATCCATCGTTCCTCGGGGATTCGGTGGGGCACTGGGAAGGCGACACGCTGGTGGTGGACGTGACCGGTTTCAACGACAAGAGCTGGCTGGGCGTAGGCGCCGCCTCGCTGCATACCGACGCGCTGCATGTGATCGAGCGCTACACTCGCGTGGACTACGACACCATCACCTACGAAGTCACCATCGACGATCCGAAGGCGTTTACCAAAACCTGGAATGCCGCGCCGTCGTTCTTATCGTTGCGGCCGGGCGAACGCCTCCACGAGTACGAATGCATCGAGAACAACGAGGACATCGTGCGTTTTGAGGAATTGCTCAAGAACGAGTCGTTGTTCCGGCGCCAGCCGTAGAGTTTAGGACATTAGCTCCCGCAGCTCTTTTTCCGGTGACGACCAGAGACACCGGATGAATCCCCATTTCGGCAAATAGTAGACCACCTGTCCGAAGGGGCTTTCCGAGCGTAACTGGATTTGCACCACGCGGCCGCGATACCACCACACCGGCTCGACGGCTTCCACCTGATTGAAGGGAATGCGCGCTTCGCGCCAATAACTCGAGATCACCAGCTCCTTGCCCGCATAACCGACGCGCTGCAAACGCACGCTGAACCACAGCATGAAGACCGTTCCAATGAGCATTACTGCAACCAGGAGACGGAAATCGCTGGCGATGGAAATGCGGCCGGTTTTGACGATCGCACTGATGAAAACCCCGCAGATTAAAGCCAGCCAGACCACCGGAAACACCAGCTTGTTGAGAAACGTGATGAATTCGCCCGAGAGCCAGATCGTCCGTTCCCCGGAGACAGCGGTTGTGATGCAAGGCGCCTCGACCCTCATGATTCCAGTCTAGGGGCTTCGGCCGGAGCGCTAAAACGGGGGAATCGCTGAATCGGCCTAGGGATTTCGCCTGAGTTAGTTCGCCTCCCACCGGGGTACAATGCATCCCAGCGATGGGCGCAAAACTCCTGCTTCTGACCGCGAGCCTTTTGGCTGCCAGTTCGATGGCACCGGCCCAGCCCAGACTGCAATTGAAGATTTACACGTCGAGCCCCGAGGGCTATTCCGTTAACTCGACGCTGGTTTATGGCGACCACGACGCCATCCTCATCGACTCGCAGTTCCTGCTGAGCGAAGCGCATCGTCTGGCGGCGATGATTCTGGAGAGCAAGAAGAATCTCACCACGGTCTATGTCACGCATCCGCATCCGGACCACTACTTCGGCCTGGCGGTGATCAAACAGGCCTTCCCGAATGCCAAGCTGGTGGCGCTGCCCGCGACCGTCGCTGGGATCAAAGCGGGTTGGGGACCTCGCTACAAATTCTGGAGCGCCATACACGGCGACAATGTTCCGCCCGACCCCGTAATTCCCGGCGAGCTGCAGGGCAACACGCTGATGCTCGAAGGCCAGACGCTCGAAATCGTGGGCGGGCTCACAGGCGACAGTCCGAAGAACAATTCGTATGTCTGGATCCCCTCCCTCAAGGCAGTGATCGCCGGCGACATCGTCTTCAGTGGCGCACATTTTGTTGTTCCGAAGGCGCATGAAGAATGGATACAGACGCTGGATCAGATCGCGGCGCTGCATCCCACCATCGTGGTCGCGGGCCATCAAATCGCGGGCGCGCCGACGGATGCCTCGACCATCGAGTTTATGAAACAGTACATGCAGTCTTTCGACGACTCGGCAGCGTCCTCGAAGTCGGCGGACGAGCTGCGGGCGAAGATAAAAAGCCGCTATCCGAATCTCGGATTGGAAACGCTGCTGGATTCAGGTTCACGGGGGAGATTTCAATGAAGAAACTTCTTTTTTTCGTCGCCTTAGCAGTGACCATGCCCATGCTGGGCCAAGAAAAGGTGAAGCCGCTCACGGCGATGGATTACCTGGAAATTCAGCAGCTCAACTACAGGTATGCGTTCGCGCTGGATAATTGCACCAATCATGGCGAGGACTACGCCAACCTTTACACCGATGACGGCATCTTCGTGGTCGGATTGAACGGCCTGGAGTTCAAGGGCCATCAAAAGCTTGTGGAAGCGGCGGGCGGCCCGGGTTGTGCGCGCATCAAACAGCCCCATCAAACCCACACCACGGAGAACCTGGTGATCGAAGCGTCGCCGGAAGGCGCCACCGGCAAATCGTACCTGGTTTATCCAGGCGATCAGGGCAAACGCGGGGAATCTGATTACGACGGTCACGTGGGCGGTTATCAGGATATTTACGTGCGCACTCCAAAAGGCTGGCGCTTCAAGTCGCGGATTCACGTGTTTCCGCCGCAGATTCCGGGCGAGTACAAGGGAGTGCCCAACACCAAACTCGATTCCCAGACCCGGTAGAATGGGGGTTCCCCCTTGATCTGGGTCAAGAATGAAGATCGCCCTCGCACAAACCAACAGCACCGTCGGCGATCTTTGCGGCAACGCCAAACGCATTCTGGAGTTCTCCCAACGGGCGGCTGAAGCAGGCGCGACGGTGGTGGTGTTTCCGGAACTCTCTCTTACTGGTTATCCTCCGCGTGATTTGCTCGAAAAGGAAAGCTTTCTCGACCGCACGGAACAGCATCTGGAGCGTCTGGCTGCCGACGCCGGGCCGCTGAACATCAGCATCATTTGCGGCACGGTGACGCGCACTGGCTCATCCGCCGGCCTGCCGATTTACAACAGCGCCGCGGTGCTGGCAGGCGGGCGCATCACTTTCCGCCAGCATAAAATGCTGCTGCCCACCTACGACGTCTTCGATGAAGCGCGCTATTTTGAGCCAGCCGCGAAACAATCGCCACTCGCACTGGGCGACGCAGTCTCCGCACTCACCATCTGCGAAGACATCTGGAATGACAAGCAGTATTGGGAACGCCGCCGCTACAGCCGCGATCCAGTGGAGGAACTGGCCTCGGCCGGAGCACGCCTCCTGATCAGCATCAACGCGTCGCCATATCATATGGGGAAGCGCGCGCAACGCGCCGAGGTTTTTACGGCTACGGCGCGCCACTTTCGCGTGCCGATCATTTATGTGAACCAGGTGGGCGGCAACGATCAACTGCTTTTTGACGGCACTAGCTTCGCAATGAGTCCGGACGGTGAGGTCATCGCCAGTGCGGCCTCTTTCGAGGAAGATCTGGTGCTGGTGGACACCGAGACGCTGACGGGCGACCGTCACGACAATCTTCCGGACGAATGTGAAGCGGTATATCAGGCGCTAGCCATGGGAACGCGCGATTACATCCGGAAGTGCGGTTTTGAGCGCGTACTGGTTGCCTTGAGCGGCGGAATCGATTCGGCGTTGACCGTGGCAATCGCGGTGGACGCCGTCGGCAAGGAAAACGTAATCGGTGTCGGCATGCCTGGGCCGTATTCGTCCGAGCACAGCATCATCGATGCGCGCGACCTGGCCCACAATCTGGGCATTCGTTTCGAACTGATCCCGATCAAGACGCAATACCAAGCATTTCTCGGTGCGCTTCAACCATTGTTCGGCGAATCGGCCATCGGCGTGACTGAGGAAAACCTGCAATCGCGCCTGCGCGGCGTCACATTGATGGCGCTCTCGAACAAATGGGGCTCGCTGGTGCTCACTACCGGCAACAAGAGCGAGCTGGCGGTGGGCTATTGCACGTTGTACGGCGACATGTGCGGGGGCCTCGCCGTCATCAGCGATGTTCCGAAAACCCTGGTCTATTCGCTCGCGCGCGTCGCCAACCAGCGCCACTCCAACGCCATTCCCGAAAACACGTTCACCAAACCTCCTTCGGCCGAGTTGCGTCCCGACCAGAAGGACTCAGATTCCCTGCCGCCCTACGAAAGGCTCGACCAGATTCTGCGCCTGTACATCGAGAACAACGAGAGCCCGCGGCAGATCGCCGACGCGCTTCATCTGCCTGTAACTTCAGTGCGCGACATTGTGAACAAGGTGGATCGCAATGAATACAAACGCCAGCAGGCAGCTCCAGGCCTGAAGGTGACCACTAAGGCGTTCGGCGTCGGACGCCGCTTCCCAATCGCTCAGAGGTTTTCCGAATGAGACCACATGTGATCTTCGCCGCGCTGATCTTGATTGCCGCGGCGCTTGTCTCGAATTCACAACCCCCGCCGCGCGAACAGGT
>Ga0209415_10006939_pt1 | contig 19965 bp, 18 predicted proteins | sample PeaSoiSIISIP2007_FD_187696 | JGI IMG/M metagenome (GOLD analysis project Ga0209415, IMG submission 187696) | Peat soil microbial communities from Weissenstadt, Germany - SII-SIP-2007 (SPAdes) (version 2) | ecosystem: Environmental > Terrestrial > Soil > Wetlands > Peat | place: Germany... | reverse complement strand
CTCGGGATCCGCAACCCGCACAACATCGCCCTCATCGCGCAGTCGTCGTCGGTCCCCGTCATTCTCGATGCCGGGATCGGCACGGCCTCCGACGCCGCCATGGCCATGGAACTCGGGTGTGACGGCGTGATGGTGGCCACCGCCATCACGCGGTGCCGCCAACCGGTGCGGATGGCGGCGGCCATGCGCCGTGCCGTCGAGGCCGGACACGACGCCCGCCTGGCGGGCCGGATCCCGCGGCGGTGGTCGGCCCGGGCGTCGAGCCCGGTCGAGGGGACGATCGCGTTCGAGCCCCCGTCCTGAGCCGACGCGACCGGTGAACCCTCCTGTGGCGTTGACGATCGCCGGCTCCGACTCCGGGGGCGGGGCCGGGATCCAGGCCGACCTGAAGACGTTCGCCGCCCTCGGTGTGTTCGGCACCAGTGTGGTCACCGCCGTGACCGCCCAGAACACCGTGGCCGTCCTCGGTGTCCGTGTCCTCGAACCCGACTTCGTCGACCTCCAGATGGAAGCGGTGCTCACCGACCTCCCCGTGGCCGCGGTGAAGACGGGCATGCTGGCCTCGGCGGCCATCGTGGCCGCGGTGGCCCGACGGGCGGCCGCCGGCGACCTGCCCCTTCTGGTCGTCGACCCCGTCATGGTGACCTCCACGGGGACGCCCCTGCTCGACGACGACGGCGTGGCCGCCTATCTCGATCTCCTCCTCCCTCACGCCGCGGTGTGCACGCCCAACATGCGCGAGGCGGCGCTGCTGGCATCGATGGCGGTGACCGACCTAGCCCAGATGGAGGCGGCGGCCCGGCGCCTGGCCGAGTACGGGCCGCGCGTCGTGGTGGTCAAAGGGGGCCATCTCGCCGCAGACGTCGCACCCGATGTGGTGCTGGCCGACGGAGTGCTCACCGTGCTCGACGGACCCCGGGTACCGACGGCCAACGACCACGGCACCGGGTGCAGCCTGGCGGCCGCCATAGCCGCCCATCTGGCCCGGGGAACCGACGCCGTGGCCGCCGTGGTCGGGGCCAAGGCCTTCGTGGCCCGCGCCATCGGCGGTGCCTCCTCATGGACGCTCGGTGCCGGCCACGGCCCCCTCGATCATTTCGGCTGGAACGCGCCGCCGGCGTGAGGCGCCCCGGCATGAGCGGCACGGCGCGTCGGCCCCTCTCCGCCTCACCGGTGGAGTTTCTTGCCACCCCTCCGAAGCTTCTTGCAACCCTTCTGGGCCGCGGCGCGTGTAGGTCATCGTGAGGGAGTCCGCCGAGCGCCGCCCCAGTGCCACCAGACACGCGGTCGAGGACGGCCGGCGCGACCTCGGGGCCGAGGACGCCTACGACGCCTTCTTCCAGGACGCGTGGCCGCGGCTGCAGGGACAGGCCTACGTCCTGACCGGAAACCTCGAGCAGGCCCAGGACCTGACCCAGGAAGCGCTGCTGCGGGCATGGACCCACTGGGACCGGATCGCCGGGTACGAGGACCCCGAAGGCTGGACCCGTCGGGTCCTCCACAACCTCTGCATCCAGTCCTGGCGCCGGGCCCAGGTCCGCCGGTTGGACGACGCCCGGGCCACGGCGACGTCCACCGTGTCCGCCACCGTCGCCGCTTCCGACGATCACGTCCTTCTAGCCGAGGCCATGCGCCACCTCCCCGGCGATCAGGCCCGGGCCCTGCTCCTCCACGACGGGCTGGGGATGACGGTGGCCGAGACGGCCCGGGAGCTCGGTGTTCCCGAAGGGACGGTCAAGTCGTGGCTCAGCCGGACCCGTAAGACGGTCGCCGCGCATCTGACCCGGTCGGTCCGGGCCGCGCAGGGAGGTGGTGAGCGATGACCACACCCATCGACGAGGAGAGGGTGGGCACGGTCATGCGCGAGATGCTGCGCGCCGGTGCCGCGCACCGACCACCGGTCGATCCGTCGGAGCTGCGGAGCCGGGCCGGCCGGACTGCGCTGCGGCGGCTCGACCGCAAGGTCCTCGTCGCCGTGGCCGCCGTGGCCGCCGCCGTCGTCACCCTGATCGCCGTGGGCCCGTTGCGATCGGGCACTCCCCCGGCCCACTCCCCTGTCGCCACCCAACCCACGACGACGAGCCCGGCGACGAGCACCACCACAGCTCCGACCACCACCACGACCGTGCCGCCGGCGGCAGCAGCCGCGCTCGAGACCTACGTCGCCGACGAGGCGCGGACGTACTCGGCTGCCGCGGCCGCCAACGGTGTCACCGCGCGGTACCAATTCGCCCCCTTCGTGAGCGACCACAGTGCCCCCGTGGCCGACGACGGAGGCACGGTTGCGGTCGCCGCCTTCTCCTACGACCCCGGCGGCCATCCCGTGCAGGTCCTCGCCTACCGCGCCGGGCACTGGACACAGCTGGCGGGCCTGGCCGCCCCCACGGACCAATACGGCGCCAACAGCGACCCCTCGGTCGCCTTCCTGACGCAGGACCCGGTGTCGGTGGCCGACGTCACCGGCGACGGCCGGCCCGACTTCCTCGTCACGGCCAGCGCAGCGGACAACGTGCCCGGCTTCGTCGTCTCGCAGGCCGGGGGGGCGTGGCGGTACATCCCCTTCCTCGGCCCCGGCGCGCCTCCGCACACCGAGGTCCTCGGCCGGTCGCCCGAGTTCCGGGGCAACTCCCTCGTGTCCGTCTACGACAACTGCGTTCCCGACTGCGCCGCCGGACAGAACACGACCATCGTCTGGACCTACCAGCCGTCCACGGGCGAGTTCACGGCACCGGATCCTCCGGGCTACATCGGGTCCACCACGTCCACCACGTCCGCCACGTCCACCACGGCACCCGGCCCCTGACCGCCGGGAGCGGGTCGGCTAGACGAGGATGCGCTCCTCGGGGGCGCGGACTCCGATGACGGCCATGACGCGGCCGAGGCCGAGGAACATTCCGCAACACATGGTCAGATCGGCGAGCTCGTCGTCGGCGAACACCGCACGCAGGCGATCCCAGACGTCATCGTCCATGGCCAGGTGATCGAGGGCGAAGCGCTCGGCGAATTCGGCCGCCAGCCGCTCGCGGTCGCTCAGCGCGTCACTGGACCTCCAGGAGGCCACCTCGCCGTAGAACCCTTCGTCGACCCCGGCCTGCTCGCCGCCACGGGCGCGCGTATCGCGGCAGACGACACAGTCGTTGATGAGGGCGATCGTCCACCGGGCCGCTTCGCGTTCGCGCAGCGCCAGCCGGGTGTTCTCATAGACGGCGGTGGACAAGGCGCCCATGCCGACGGCCATCTCGGGACGCAGCAGGGCCCAGTCCACGTGCTCACCGAAACCTCGTTCGGGAAAGGAGATCCGTGCCATGACGAAAGCCTAGTGCCGCATCGGGCAACACGGACACTGAGAGGGCGGCGGCCCCCTCTCAGTGTCGTGCAGGTTGTACGTGGAGAATCAAATCGTTGGTGCCGGAGGATTGACGTTGAACGTCGTCGTGTAAGTCGGGTAGCTCCCAGCCTCCACATCGGCGATCACCTCAGAGGATCCTGTTGCACACGATTCGCCATAGAAGACGAACACGGCGTTGCCGTCATCATCCAGAGTTGTTTGTGTGCCGCCATCGTTGTAGACGAAGTCCAAGCCTTGAGCGGTTCCGTAATTCCCGATTCCCCAGGCATATTTGTCGCCGCAGCGGTCCTGCAACTGGGTCGAGCTGATCTCCACCGTCTGCTCGGCGTAGACGGGGTTGGTCTCGACGTAGAAGATGGCGTAGACATCGGAGTCTTCGGAGCAGGGCGAGCCCGGCGGCCAGCAGCCGCTTCCGGTGCCGGCGGCCAATGTGAAGTCACCGTTCTCGGTCTCCCCGCCGGGCACGATGCCGCTGGAGGTTGGGTACCCAAACACACCGGGGCTGGTGACAACGGGCGGGTTCGCCACGAGGGTCGCCAGGGCGGTGTAGTAGGGGGCGACCACGAGGTCGGCCTCGATCACGTCCGTACCGGGGGCGCAGTTCTGGCCGTACACCACGACGGTGACGTTCCCGTCGTTATCCAGGTACACCTGGATACTGTCCTTCGTCTCCGCCCCCACTCCCTGGGCGGTGAGGAAATCGATCTCTCCCCCGCACGACGATTGCAGCTGCGACGAGTCGATATTGACGAGGTCACCGGCGAATGACGGGGAGGTCTCCACCTGGATGGTGGCGTCAATGTCGGAGGTGCCGGTCTCGACCAATGGGTTGGGGTCGATCTGGACCGTCATCGGGGCCGAACCGCCGCCCGTTGCGGTGCCTCCGCCGCTCTTGCAGGTGTGACTCTTGTGGCAGCCCGGCACCTTGACCTTGGCCGAGGCGATCCCCGACAGGCCCAGAAGCGGGATGGTGACGACGACGGTCAGTGCGACACATCGTGCGAGACGACTTTGACGGACGTTCATTGGACCCTGCCCCTTGTCGATGATGTTGCCTACGGGCGGGAGGCCGACGTCCAGGGGGCAGTCGCGGATATGCCCCTCCCTCGCACGGTCCCTGGCGGGGCCCACGTAGAGTGCATTCTCATCCCGTCAACCGGTGGTTACATCACCACTATTAGGGATATTGAGCCCTCCTCTCGTCGATCGGCCTCGTGCATGGGCGACGAGGGCCTCCGGACCCGAGCAGCTCGCAGGTGGATCGGTTCGGCCCCAGGGGGTCAACGGAAGACACCAGCGGTGCCCCCGGGAGTCGACCCGGGCTTGGGCATCCTTGGCTCGGGGATACGGTGCCGACGCGATCAGAGGTGACATCACCGTCTGCGCGTCGACGGTGGCTCTATTCCCGGTCACTCTGCTCGGTAGGGTCGATCCGTGATCGAGAGGGCCGGCGGGAGCCAGAGCACAGAATTCCAAAGACGATGTCGGAGATGACCGAAACAGCGGTGGGACTCCGAGACGAGGCAACGGGGGTCGGCGGAGAAACGGTGAACGCCCTACCCTCTTGGAGCCGTGCCCGACCGGAGTTGGTGACGAGCGAGGAACCGGTAGGCATGCCCGAATCCGGGGCCACCGTGCCGGAGGCGATGGCCACGATGGCCGACTGACTCGAGCCGGACACGGGGAAACCGAAGCGGTTGCGCCACCGGGCGCCAACGGGTGTCGCGACCTGCCGCTGTACACTGTCCGCCGTCCGGCTCGACGCCATGGACGACACACGATGCCCCGTCCTCCTCACGACGCTCCCCCGGCCTCCGCGTCACCGTCGACGGGCGCGCCCGGCGGCGGATCCACGAACGGGAACGGACACCCCACGAACGGCCACGGTCGACCTCCCGACGGCCACGGTCGCCCCACGAACGGCAACGGCGACGGTGGACCTCGGTCCGGTGCCACCGGCGACGACGGTATCCCCCGACGCCCGCCGGGTCCGAGTACGGGACCGGCTCTGATCGTGGTGGGGATCGCCGCCCTGGTGCTCCTCGCCGGTGGCATCGGTGCGGCGTTGACGAGCAGCGGGAACGCCCGGCCGGCGTCCCCCCGGTCGCTGCCGACAGCGGCGGGGGCCACGATCAGGGCGACGCCCGGGCGCGGTGCGCTTCGTCCCGTGATCGTGGCCGGGGAACCGCCCGATGACATCCTCAACGTGGTGCCGCTCCCCGAGGGGACGACGGTGAAGACCGGATCGGCCACCGACACCGGCGTCGGGATCTACGACCGTTCCCTGTCGTTCGCCGTCCCCGTGTCCGAGCAGAGGGTGATCGACTTCTTCCGGGCTGAGCTACGCGCTCTCAAGTGGGAGCTGCTGAGCCAGGGTCCCCCACCCCACGGCGCCCCCGGGTATCAGATCGTCGGGCAGCACGCGAGCAGTGACGGATACGAATGGGAGATCGGGGTGACCGTCGATCCCACCACCTTCGGAACCGGATCGCACGCCTCCGCGGAGTCGACGCCGTTCACCCTGCGCATGTTCGCCGTCACCGGCGACTGATCCTTCCCCCGGCGAAGCTCTCCCGTCAACGGCGACTGACCACTCCCCCGCCGACGGCGAGGTGCGGGACGACGGAGGGGACGGGGGCGACACTGCGGCGCACGGTGTCGGCGGGGTCCTCCACCGACGAGGAAGCGCCGTCGGACCCCACCACCTCCCCGGCCGGGAAGGGAACGGTCGAACCGAGGTCCTCGCTGCGCAGGAGCCACGACCAGACGAAGAAGTCGATCGGGTAGAGGAGGTATCCGATGCGCGTGGCCGGTGCCACCACGATGGCGATTGTCATCACCCACCCGAGTAGACGCGACAGGTCCGACGCCGTGCGCGGTGTGTGGCGGACGAGGACGTAGAGAAGGACGACGGCGCCCACGGCGGCCGCCACAACCGTGAAGAGACGATGGATGCCCGGGAACCACGAGACGATGGCGTGCCCGAGGAGCGGACTGGCGGCCGGAGAGCTGATGCCGGCCAGACCGAGGGGGAAACGGACGACGTTGTCGATGAAGCCGGACGGGTTGCCCACGAACGTGGGCAGGATCGACGGCAGCATGACGACGGCCAGGCCGGCCACGAGGAACAACGCCGGCCGGCGGCCGCGCCGTCCGTCCCTGTCGGTGGCCACCAGGAGGGCCAGCGCGGCCAGGGGCCACGCCGTGATCTTCATCGACGCCGCCACCCCGAGGGCGATACCGGCGGCGAACGGTCGTCGTCGCTGGATCAGCACCAGACCGAGAAGGAGGAGCGCGGCGATGGGGACGTCGTCGCCCCCGGTGGCCAGGGGCAGCGCCGCGGTCGGGAAGACGGTCATGGCCTGGAGCGAGAGAACCCTCGGAGCGGTGGGGCCGCGGCACAGGGCCAGTGCCGCCACCACCACCAGGATGGTGATGAGAGAGAAGGCCACCCGGGCGTCGGTCAGCCGGCGCGGTGCCTTGGTGCTGCTCGGGAGGCCGAAGAGCGACATCAGCGGGAGGTAGGGGTTATAGACGTCGTAGGCAGGCTGGCCGGCCGGGGCCGAGACGTGCGGGTGGCGCCCGTCGATGTTCGGGTAGAGCGGCTTGTGGTGGGCGAGGCGCGCGCCCGACTGCTCCACCACCTTGACCTCGTCCTGGAGGTGGCCCCAGAGAACCTCGAGGGCGAGAGGACCGAGGGTCGCCCCCACGAAGACGACGAGGAAGATGACGGTGCGCGACGTCGTCCAGTGCCACGTCGGTGATGCCACTCTCGTCGTCTGACCGGCGTCCGGCGCCTGCGCGGCGGCGGCCCGCCGACGGGCCCGTCGCGCCGCGATGGCCGACGCCAGCGCTCCGAGGGCGTAGGGACCCACGGCGAGCTCCCCCCACTGACGGTAGAGGGGGATCGACGACCCCTGGGCGGTGATGATGGCGAATAGGGCCGATGCGGCGTAGAGGACGGCGTCGCGCTCTTCCGCGCTCCAGGAGGCGGCCACCCGGGCGCCGCGCCCGAGGAGGCGGCTCGGCATGGTGCCCATGCTATGCCCCGACAGGCGCCGGCCAGCCTTCCGACGGACCGCCGGGCGCCGGGTGGCGGCGTCGGTCACGGCCCCCCGTCGATGCCGAGGACGTCGCGGACGAAGGCGATCTCGATCTCGGCGCTCCGGGTGAGGGTCTCGGCCTTGCGGAATCCGTGGCCTTCGCCGTCGAAGACGACGTGGTCGCAGCGCAGACCGCGCGAGCGCAACGCCCGGACCATCCGCTCGGCCTGGTCGGGGGGGACGATGGGGTCGTCGGCCCCCTGGAGGAGCAGGACCGCCCCCTCGAGCCGTTCGGGGTGTCGGGCCGGCGAGCGGTCCTCGTAGACGGCGGCCGCCTCCGGCCAGGGTCCCACCAGGCGGTCGATGTAGCGGGACTCGAATTTGTGGGTGTCGGCCGCCAGTGCGGCCAGGTCGGTGACCCCGTAGGCGACCACGGCGGCGGCGAAGGGACCGCCGGCCTCCAGGCAGCGCAGGGCGGTGAGGCCGCCGGCGCTCGACCCCTTCACCACCATCCGGCCGCCGTCGACCAGTCCGGAATCGGCCAGGAAGGTGGCGGCCGACACGCAGTCCTCGGCGTCGGCCTCGCCCCAGGCCCCGTCGAGGAGACGGCGGAAGCGCCGCCCGTGCCCGGAGGAGCCGCGGTAGTCCACGATGGCCACGGCCAGGCCCCGGGTCGTCCACAGCTGGACCGCCGGATCGAATCCGGGTTCGGCGGCCGCGGTGGGGCCACCGTGGACGAGCACGATCAGAGGGGGCGCCGTCCCCGGCGGACCGGACCAGCCCGGGGCCCGGGGAGCGAAGAAGAGGAGGGTGGCGGAAACGCCGGCCACCGTGTCGAAGGTGAGCTCCTCGGGGGTCGAGACCCACGCCTCCTCCAGGGGCGACGCCGCCGCCCGGTAGAGCTCGTCGGTGGGACCCGCCGCCGTCACCCGGTAGACGGCGGGCGGTTCGGTGGCGGGTGACCCCGTCACCAGGATCTCCGCGTCGGTGCCGTCGGGGCCGCAGCGGACAGAGCTGATCGTCACGCAGGGCTGATCCAGCTCCCGGAGGGTGGCCGTGGCCGGGTCGAGGATGCCCAGCCGGTCCCGGCCGTCACGCCGGACCCGGCAGACGAGACGTCCGTCGGCCAGGACGTCGATGGTGGCCTGCCCGAGGGCCCAGTCCGGTCCGTGGAACTCCACCTCATCGGTCGACGCCCGCAGCGGTGGTTCGCCCCGTCGCCAGCGGTACGGCTGCCACCATCCGAAGCGGTCACAGACGAACCAGAGGTCCTCCCCCGCCCACGTCGGCTGGCCCACCGATTCGGCGGGACCGCCGGCGATGCCGGTGGCGGGGCCGAGCCGCGGTCGCTGTCCCCCGGCCCCGTCGGACCCGGGAAGATCGAGGTCGGCCACCCAGAGCTCGCTTCCGTCCCAGGGCATGTTGGGGTGGTCCCACGCCACCCAGGCCAGTCGACCGCCGTCCGGGCTCGGCCGGGGCGAGGCGAAGAAGTCCCGTCCGCCGACGAGGACGGTGGGGCCGATGCGCCCGAGGCGGTCGACGGCCACGACCTCGTCGTCCACCACGACTCCGTCCAGCCCGACGCCGTCCACCCCCGGCCCATGGCCCGGGCCGGCCCGGTGGTGCCGTTCGCGCAGGCTGACCAGGAAGCGGCCACCGGGGACGGGGCGGGCGTCGGCGTAGCGGTGGACCTCGCCGTCGGGCGCCGGGGGCGTGAGTCGCACCGGGTCCGCTCCGGGGTCGAGCCACCAGAGGGCCTGTTCGGCGAAGTCGGTGTAGAGAAGGCCGTCGCCCTCGGCGAAGTGGGCTCCCCCGCCGTACTCGTGGACGCGGGAGCGGACGCTCACCCCCGGCGGTGAGACCTCCTCAGGACGACCGCCGAGGCGCAGACGCATCACCGCCATCCGCCCACCGTCGCGGGGGCGGCTCTCGGACCACCAGCAGGTGTCGCCGACGACCTGGAGTCCGGCCAGCGAGACGCGTGCACCACCCATCACGGCCGGGGAGAGAGGCGACGGCCATGTGCCGTACGGGGCCCTCTGGGTCATGGGGCACTGTAACGACCCCGTACCCCGAGACGTCGTACCGTACGGCGGTGGCGACGGCGGCGACAGCGGACACCGATGCCGTCCCCGACCAGTTCCCGGCCTACGTGGTGGAACACGGGGACGACGGCTCCATCACCAGGGGTCCGGCGTCGTTCACCCCGGCCGACCTGCCCGCCGGTGAGGTCCTCGTGCGGGTCCTGTGGTCGTCGGTCAACTACAAGGACGCCCTCGTCACCGTGCCCGGAAACCGGGTGGCGCGGATCTCGCCCTTGGTCCCCGGGGTCGACCTGGCCGGGGTGGTGGTGGCCAGCGACGATCCGGCCCTGGCCCCGGGCACCGAGGTCCTGGCCCACGGGCACGATCTCGGGGTGGCGCGCCACGGAGGCTTCGCCGCCTTCGCCCGGATCCCCGCCGGCCTGGCCCTGCCGCTGCCGACGGGCCTCTCGGCTCGTGACGCCATGGTGGTGGGAACGGCCGGCTTCACCGCCGCTCTGTCCGCCGACCGGCTCGAGGACCACGGGCTCTCCCCGGGCGACGGGCCCGTGCTCGTCACCGGGGCGTCGGGTGGCGTCGGGTCCTTCGCCGTCGCCCTCCTGGCCGGACGGGGCCACCAGGTGGTGGCGAGCACGGGGAAGACAGACGAGTGGCAGTGGCTCCGCGACCTTGGCGCGGCCGACGTCATCGGACGGGACGACCTCGACGAGGCGCCGGACCGGGTGCTCGGCCCCGAGCGCTGGGCCGGGGCCGTGGACTGTGTGGGGGGCGTGACCCTGGCCCGGATCCTGCGCACGCTCAACTACGGGGCGGCGGTGGCCGCCAGCGGGCTCACCGGGGGCAGCGCCTTGGAAACGACCGTCTTCCCCTTCATCACCCGCGACGTCGCCCTGATCGGCGTGGACACGGTGTCCACCGCGGTGGCCCGGCGGCGCGCTGTGTGGGACCGCCTGGCCCGTGACGTGGGGAGAATCGACCTGGAGTCGCTGGTGGCCGCCGAGGTGGGCCTCGACGGCGTCGGGGGTGCCATCGACGACGTGCTCGCCGCTCGGGTCCGCGGCCGGATCCTGGTGCGACCGGCGGACTAGACGGGTGGGGCCGTCGTCTGGGTCTCGGGCGATCCGGGACCGAAGACGGGCGAGACGTGCACGGTGCCGCCGTCGCAGACGGTGAACTGACCGGACACCTGGAGGGGGGTGCTCGTACCGGGAGGGGTGGCCTGGAGCGCCGTCGCCGTCGGGCACGACGTCTCCGAACCGGTGGGGACGTCGGAGAATCCCATGTTGAAGTAGCCGGTGGCCCCCGGGGTCAGGTTCACCGGGCCGGGTGCGAAGGCGGTGAACGACTGGCCGCCACCGTCGACGGTGTGGGTGGTGAGCTTGGTGCCGCCGGCGCCGAGCAGCTGGATGTCGGGATAGCCGGTGAGGGCACAGGGTCCCGACGTCGTGTTGCGGAGTCCGAAGCTGTACTCGAAGGTGCCGGCCGCGCCCTGGCTCCCCACCACGGTCAGGGCGAAGGCGGACCCCGGACAGCCCGACGGCGCTGTCGTGGTGGTCGCCCCCGGCGCCGTGGTGGTCGTCGCCGGCGCGGTGCCACCGGTGGTCGTCGTGGCGCCGGTCGGAGGTGAGGCCGACGGCTTGGTCGAGGAGCACCCGGCCAGGGCGGCCACACCGGCGAGGGCGGCGCAGATCACCGTCCACCGGGCGCCGATGACGGTCCACCGGGCGCGGAGCCCGGCGCCCTCGTCGGTCAAGAGCTGAAGTCTTCCGGCCGCACGGTGTCGAGGAATTGCCGGAATTCACCGACGAGCTCCTCGGGTGTGGCCGACTCGCCGTCGTCATCGTCGTCGGTCGGCAGGAGGATGCCCTCGGAGTCCATGAGGTCGTCGGCGACGAACAGGGGGCTCGAGGTGCGGACGGCCAGGGCCACCGCGTCCGACGGGCGGCTCGAGACGGTGAGGACACCGTCGGTCCGTTTCAGGTGGAGCTCGGCATAGTAGGTGGCCGACCGGAGCTCGGTGATCACGACGCGCTCGAGACTGGCCCCGAGCGTCTCGACGACGTCACGCATGAGGTCATGGGTCATCGGACGCGGTGGGGCCACCCCCTGGATGGCGAAGGCGATCGCCGTGGCCTCGGGGGCACCGATGAAGATCGGGAGGGTCCGGCCCACACCCTCCGTCTCGGTCAGGAGAAGGACGGGGGTGTTCGACTGGAGATCGACCCTCACGGCGCTCAGTCGGACTTCGACCATGCCTGCAACTTACCGCCCGTAGAGCTGTTGGACATGCGCTTCGGGGTCGTCTTCCAAGGCTTCTCGGTCTCCGGCGGCGACGAATCGCAGGTTACGGTACCGGCCCGCCACATCGAGGCCGTAGCCGAGAAGGAGCTCGTCAGGAGCCTCGAACCCGGCGAACCGGACGGGGACGGGCACGATGCGACGGGCCCGGCGATCGAAGAGGGTGCAGACCTCGACGGAGGCCGGCCCGCGTCGGCGCAGCTCACCGAGGACGTAGGTGGAGGTGAGCCCGGTGTCGACGATGTCCTCCACGAGGACCACGTCGCGGTCGTGGACGTCGTGGTCCAGGTCCTTCACGATGCGGACGCGCCCCGTCCCCACCGTGTAGGCGGAGATACCCAGGAAGTCCACCTCGCAGGGGACCGTGACGTTGCGGACCAGGTCGGCCAGGAAGAAGATGCTGCCCTTCAACACGGCCACGAAGAGGACGCCCGCCGGGTACGCGTCGCTCACCTCGCCACCGAGTCGGGCGGTGGTGACGGCCAGTTCGCCGCGGTCGTGGAGGATCCGGGCGCCGGCGCGCCCCGTCACCCGCCCAACTGGTCGCGCAGGGCGTTGCGCAGGAGAACGGTGCGGAGAGCCTGGCCCAGGCGCGTCAGCTCGGTGACGTTGTCGAGTGCCCGCTGACGGGCCTCGGGATTGCGTTGCTTGAGCAGGGGCAGGACGATCTGTTCGATGAAGCCCGCCTCGCGCTCGGCCGCGTTCTTGTGCAGGCGGAGGTGGCGCGCTTCGACCCCGAAACGAGCGAAACCGGCCGCCGTGCGGGCGATGGAGAGGGCATCGTCGTCGTAGTAGGCGACACCGCCGACGAGGCGGCCGGTCAGGAGCCCGAACGATTCGAGCTGCTGGAGGTCCCCCACGGTCAGGTCCGTGGCCGACGCCAGCTCTTCGATGGTCATACTGGCCCCCGACATGGTCGACGCCGGGGTCTCGGCCGGCGGGGGGGCGGGGGGCGACGACCCCGGAGCCTTCGGCGACGACACCGCCGCCGACTTGGAGGCGGCCCGGCCACCGGCGGGGCGCGAGGTGCCGCTGCGACGGGCGGCGGAGGCCACCGGGGCGGCGGCGCGCTCGGCACCCTCGTCGCCCGTCGGGGCGAAGGTGGCGGCCGTCATCTCCGCCGCGCCGACATGGGAGGGCGGGGGCGACGGGGACTCGAATCCGGGCAGGGACCCGCCCGAGGAAGAACGGCCGGCCGCGGTCGTCGCACCCTGGGCCCCCTGGCCCACGAGGACGGGTTCGGGATGCCGGCGGTGGCCGGGGCCGGGCGACTCCGCTCCGTCCGCTCCGTCCGCTCCCTCCGCTCCGTTCGCGCCGCCGTCGTCGGTGGCGGTCAGAGGCGCCCCCACCGGGGCGGTGTCGAGATCGAGGTCGTCGAGGTCGTCGAGTTCCTCGCCTTCGGCCCCTTCGTCGAGGCGGCCCTTGATCACCTTCAGGGGGAGGAAGTGCTCGCGCTGTTGGCGCAGGACCCACCGGAGACGCTCGACGTCCTGCTCGTAGAACTTGCGGTAGCCCGACGGGGTGCGCTCGGGGTTCACGAGACCCTGGCTCTCGAGGAAGCGGATCTTGGAGATGGTGACGTCGGGGAACTCCTGACGAAGAAGAGTCAGGACGTCACCGATCGAGAGGTATGTCCGGCCGCTCACCGCCGGCTCCTCCCGCCGGGGATCACTCGTCCACCGCGGCGAGGTAGACGAGCTTGAACTTGCCGATCTGGACCTCGTCGCCCGTGGTGAGGACGGCCTCCTCGATCCGCTCCCGGTTGACGTAGGTCCCGTTCAGCGAACCCACGTCACGGATGGAGTAGACGCCGTCGCGGCCGACGAACTCGGCGTGGCGACGGGAGACGGTGATGTCGTCGAGGAAGATGTCGCTCTCGGGATGCCGGCCGGCCCTCGTCACCTCGGAGTCGAGAACGTAGCGGGTCCCCGCGTTCGGTCCCCTCTTCACCACGAGGAGCCCGGCACCGCTCGGGCGGTCGGGCAGGGTCACCGTGAGCTCGTCATCGCCGGCCTCGCCCTGGGCGTCGACCGGGTGGAGGGTGACGGTGGTGTCGGAGGTGGGCGGTCCGAGCACGCCGCCGCACGACGAGCAGAAATTGGCGCTCGCCGGGTTGCGGTGCCCGCAGTTGTTGCAGAACACGCCATCCACGCTAGTCCGTCACCTGATTCCGTCTCGTCGGGGCACTACCCCGCGATGAGCTCCGCGTATCCCGCTGCGTCGAGAAGACCGGCGACGGCACCGGGATCCGAAGGGACGATCTCGCAGATCCATCCGTCTCCGTAGGGGTCGGCGTTCAGCTGTTCCGGTGCCCCCGACAGCGCGTCGTTCACGGCCACCACCTCACCGGCGACCGGCGCGTAGACCTCCGACACCGATTTCGTGGACTCGACCTCGCCGAGGATGCCGTGCGCCTCCACGCGCGAGCCGACCTCCGGGAGGGACACGAAGACGACATCGCCAAGAGCGTCCTGGGCGTAGTCGGTGATACCGATGCGCACCCTGCCGTCGTCCTGGCGGACCCACTCGTGGTCCGAGCTGTAGTGCAATCCGTCGGGCACCTGCATGCCCGGGGACCCTACCGGAAACGCCCCAGGACCGCCCGGGTGGGACGGCGGCGGTCAGCGCAGCATCTGGCGGATACGCACCGCGTGCTCCGAGGCCCGGGCCCGGGCCTTGGCGTCCGTCGGACCCTCGGCCCAGACGTGTGTCATCGGTTCCTCGGGATCGGGGACGATCAGGACCCAGCCGTCGGGTTCGGGAATCTTGACTCCGTCGACGAGGATCACGGGGCGGTCCTTCGTGCGCTCCACGGCGATGCGCATGACCGTCCCCTTCTGCTCCCACGGGGTGACGACCTCCTCGTGGGCGATGTGGACCGTCGGGAGTCGTCCCGTCAGCTTCGTCATCGACTCCCCGGTCATGGCCAGCATGCCGAGGAGGTGGACGAGGGTGGCGACCGCGTCGAAAGCGGGGAGGAAGAGGGGGAAGATGAAGCCCCCCATCTGGCTGGCGGCGAAGGTGATCCCTCCGGCGCTCGACAACTCCATGAGATGGGTGGCCGAGAGCTTGGTCCAGACGATCTCGGCCCCCGCCGCCGCGCAGATCTGCTCGGCGGCCATGGGGGCGGCCACCGGGAGTGCCACCTTGGCCCGGGGCGAGGTGGAGACGACCAGGTCGAGGAGGAGCAGGAGGGACTCGTCGTCGGTGAGGACACGGCCTTCCCCGTCGACCAGGGTGATGTGCTCCCCGCCGGGGTCGATGACGGCACCCACGTGGGCCCCGGACGCCCGGACGAGGTCCGAGACCCGGGCCGCCGAGGCGGCGCGGTCGTTCGAGACCACGGCGGCGGTGGCCGCGTAGGGATTGACGACGAGGACCTCGGCGCCCAGCTTGGCCAGGACGTTGGGCATCACGAAGCTGCAGGTGCCATACGAGTAGTCGAGGACGAGCTTGAACTCGGCGGCGGCGATGGCGTCGACGTCGACGGCGCTCATCATCGCCGCCGTGTAGAGCTCGAGCGCGCGCGGGGGGAATTCGATGTCGCCGATCTCCGAGGCCAGGGCCCGACGGAACTCCTCGCGGTGGTAGAGGCGCTCGATCTTGCGCTGGGTGGCCTCGGCCACGTCGATCCCGTCCTCGTCGAAGAACCGGATCATCACGGACTGGGCGTCGTCCTCGAAGAGGCGGACGGTGATGCCACCCAGGCTCGACCCCGATCGGACATGGGACCGGGTGACCGGAACGGTGGCGACCTCGAGGTCGTCGACGTTCACGCCGGCGGCGTTGCAGCCGACGATGATGGCCCGCTTGAGCACCCGGGCCGCCCGGCTGGTGTCACGCGACGTGGTGACGGTGGCGCCCCTCTCGAGGTTGGACGCCCAGGCCATGGACAGGCGCATGGCCAGTTCGGGGCTGATGTCGACGTTGGCCAGCCCGGTGACCCCCGAGCGGCCGAAGAGGCTGCGGGGGCCGCGCGACTCCCAGACGATCGACGTGTTGACGGTGGCGCCGGCCTCGACCGTCTTGAAGGGGTAGACCTTGACGCCGGACTTGAGGACGGCCTGGGCGCCCACGAAGGTCTCGTCGCCGCAGACCACCCCCTCCTCGCACCGGACGCCCTGGCGGAGGTCGCAGGAGCGGCCGAGGACGCACCCGTCGAGACGGACCCCGGCGCCCAGGAATCCGTTGTCGTGGACGACGGTGCGCTCGAGCGACGAGTTGTCCCCGATGCGGACGTTGGCGCCGAGGACGCAGTAGGAGCCGATGACGGTGTCGGCGCCGATGTGGCAGTTGTCACCGATGATGGCCGGACCCCGGAGGACCGCCGTGGGGTCGACGGCGGCGCCCTTGCCCAGCCAGACGCCGGGCCGGAGGGGGAAGCCGCTCACCTGGACGCTGACTTTCTCGTCGAGAATGTCCTGGTGGGCACGGACGTAGGCCTCCAGGGTGCCCACGTCCTCCCAGTAGCCCCCGGTGACGGCGCCGAAGAGGGGCTTCTGGGCCTCGAGGACGGCGGGGAAGACCTCCTCGGAGAAGTCGACCGGCCGGCCCCCGGGGATGAAGTCGAAGATCTCGGGCTCGAGGACGTAGATGCCGGTGTTGATGGTGTCGCTGAAGACCTGGCCCCAGGTGGGCTTCTCGAGGAACCGCTCGATCGATCCGTCGTCGCGGGTGATGACGATGCCGAACTCGACGGGATCCTCGACCGCCTTGAGAGCGATGGTGGCCAGGGAGCCCTTGGCGTCGTGGTAGTCGACCACCGACGTCAGATCGATGTCGGTGAGGACGTCACCGGAGATGACGACGAAGCGCTCGTCGAGCTCGTCGCGCGCGTTCAGGACCGAACCCGCCGTCCCGAGGGGCGTCTCCTCGGTGGCGTAGACCATCCGGACCCCGAATTCCGACCCGTCGCCGAAGTAGCTCCGGATGGCGTTGGCCATGAAGGCCACGGTGACGACGATGTCCTCGAAGCCGTGCTGGCGGAGGAGGTTGATGACGTGCTCCATCATGGGCCGGTTGGCCATGGGGAGCATCGGCTTGGGCTGGTTCGAGGTGAGCGGGCGCAGGCGGGTGCCCTCGCCGCCCGCCATGATCAGCGCTTTCACGGGAGCATCAGGGCCGACCCTACCCGGCAGGTGGACCGGGGACACCGTGGTGGGCGGTGTCGGACGCGCCGAGGGGGTCCGGCTCGTGCCGACGGCCGTCGCGGCCCCGGGCCAGGGCGCGGCGGGCCACCGGGACGTAGGACCCGGCCGCGATCCAGGCCAGGATCAGAGCGGGGACGGCGGCCAGCCAGGCGACGACGGTGATCGGTGTCTGCCAGCCCGCATGGCCGTGGGCCAGGAGGAAGGTGGGGTAGGCGAACATGAGGCCGAAGGTCCCCGCCTTGCCCACCCAGAGGACGTCGATGCGCTCGGCCCCGAGGGCGGCCAGGAGGAGGACGGCGGCCGAGACGACCACCTCCCGGGCCAGGGTGGCCAGACCGAACCAGAGGGGGACGGCGCCGTGGACGATCACGGCGATGACCGCCGTCCCCACCAGGATCCGATCGGCGACGGGGTCGAGGACCTTGCCCAGGGTGGAGACCTGGTGCCAGCGGCGGGCCACGTAGCCGTCGACCCAGTCGGTGGCCCCGAGGACGGCCAGGAGGACGGCGGAGTCGGTCTGGCGGTGGGCCCCGAAGAGGAGCCAGAGGAACAGAGGGACGCAGGCCAGGCGGACGGCGGTGATGAGGTTGGGGACGGTGAGAACGCGGTCGAGGGAGGCGGCGGCGTCAGCCTGCTGGTCCGACGCCGTGTTCTCGGCTCCCACACGGGGCAGTCTACGGTTGGGGCGGTGCCCGCCTTCGAACCCTTCTCCGGACTCCGCTACGACCCCGCCATCCCCCTGGACCGGGTGATCGCACCGCCCTACGACGTCGTCGACGCCGAGGAGCGGGCCCGACTGGCCGAGCGTCACCTGGCCAACGCCATCCACGTCGAGCTGCCGGTCGACGATCCCCGGACGGGCCTCGACCGGTACCAGTCCGCCGCCGCCTACCTGGCCCGGTGGGTCGAGGAGGGGGTCCTCCAGCGCGAGGGGGCACCGGCGTTCTACGCCTACCGGATGACGGTGCCGGGGGGGAGGACGACCACGGGGGTGATCGGGGCGCTGCGGTGCGACCCCACGGGGGAGGACATCCTCCCCCACGAGCAGACGATGCCCAAGGACACCACCGACCGGCTCGACCTGCTCCGGGCGTGCAGGACCAACCTCTCCCCCATCTGGGGGCTCTCGCTCAGCCCCGGTGTCTCGAAGACCTTCGAGCCCGACGGTCCGCCGACGGCCGAGGCCACCGACGACGACGGGGTCGGCCACGCCCTCTGGGTCCTCGACGACCCGGCCGTGACCGAGGCGGTCACCGCCGGGGTGGGCGCGGCGCCGCTGGTGATCGCCGACGGTCACCACCGGTACCAGACGGCACTCACGTACCAGGCCGAGCGCCGGGCGGGCGGGGCTGCGGAGGGCGGGTACGACGCCATCATGGCGCTGGTGGTCGAGTTGAGTGAAGACCAGCTGGCCGTGGGCCCCATCCACCGGACCCTGGGGAACCTCCCCCCCGATCTGGACCTGGCCGAGACGTTCGGGCAGTGGTTCGACACCGTCCACGTGGGGCCGACCGACGACACCCTGGTCGGGGCGGTGGCCGACTCCGAGGCCCTGGCCCTGGTCACGGCCACCGATCTCTGGTTGCTCACGCCCCGCCAGGAGACCTACACGGCCGCCGGGTCCGATCTCGACTCCAGTCTGGTCGCCCTCGTCGTCGACCGGATCCCCGGGGTGACGACGACGTACCACCACGACTGGCACGCAGCGGTCGGGTCGGTGACCGCCGGCGACGCCGGCGCCGCCGTTCTCATCCGCCCCGTGACGGTGGCCCAGATCGGCGAATGGGCCCACGCCCACCGGCGGATGCCGCCCAAGAGCACCTACTTCCACCCGAAGCCGCGAACGGGGATGGTCTTCCGCCCACTGGCCTGAGGAGCCGGGCCCGACGAACGGGGCCTGAGGAACTGGGCCTGAGGAACTGGGGCGGTGCGGCGGCCCCCTAGCCGCAGCGGGCCGGCTGCGCACTCACGCCGCACGCGCCCCGTTCCTGTACCCCCCTTAGGGCATCGGACGGCCGGCCTGCCGGCTCTGGTCGTCAGCCCAGTGAGCTATCGGCGGCAGGGGCCCCGCCATTGAGCTGGAGCACGGAGGGTGGTCGGCGGGATCAGGCCTCGACGGTCCAGGTCCCGCCCGAGGCCAGGAGGGAGACGAGGTCGCCCGAGCCCTTGCGCTCGTGGGCCTCGAGGAGCTGGCGGCCCATGGCGTCGCCGTACTCGGTGCGCTCCACGGCGCGGAAGACGCCGATGGGAGTGGGTTCGTAGGGACCGCGGGCCAGGCGGGAGAGCTGGAAGGCCAGACCGGGGTCGTCGCGGGCCTCGTCGTGGACGAGGAGGGCGTCCTCCCCGACGTCGGCCACCTCGACGAGACGGACGCGGCCGTCGCGGTCGAGGACCACCCCGTGTTGGAGGTCGGCGCCGAAGCGGATGGGCTCACCGTGGACGAGGGGGATGAGCTGGTCGGGGCGGGCGTCCTTGGAGGTGATCTTCTCGAAGGCACCGTCGTTGAAGACGTTGCAGTTCTGGTAGATCTCGACGAAGGCCGCGCCGTGGTGGTCGTGGGCGCGCCGGAAGGTCTCCTGCATGTGCTTGCGGTCCATGTCGTGGGTGCGGGCCACGAAGGTGGCCTCGGCCCCGAGGGCCAGGGAGATGGGGTTGAAGGGCGTCTCGAGCGATCCGAAGGGCGTCGACTTCGTCACCTTGCCCTGCTCCGAGGTCGGTGAGTACTGACCCTTGGTGAGGCCGTAGATCTGGTTGTTGAAGAGAAGGATGGTGATGTTCACGTTGCGACGGAGCGCGTGGATGAGGTGGTTGCCGCCGATGGAGAGGGCGTCGCCGTCGCCGGTGACGACCCAGACGTCGAGGTCGGGACGGGTGACGGCCAGCCCGGTGGCCACGGCCGGAGCCCGGCCGTGGATGGAGTGGAGGCCGTAGGTGTTCATGTAATAGGGGAAGCGGGCCGCGCAGCCGATGCCGGAGAGGAAGACGGTGTTCTCGCGGTTGACGCCCAGTTCGGGCATGAGGAGGCGGACGGCGGTGAGGATCGAGTAGTCCCCGCAGCCCGGGCACCAGCGGACCTCCTGGTC
>Ga0209415_10006938_pt1 | contig 19966 bp, 20 predicted proteins | sample PeaSoiSIISIP2007_FD_187696 | JGI IMG/M metagenome (GOLD analysis project Ga0209415, IMG submission 187696) | Peat soil microbial communities from Weissenstadt, Germany - SII-SIP-2007 (SPAdes) (version 2) | ecosystem: Environmental > Terrestrial > Soil > Wetlands > Peat | place: Germany... | reverse complement strand
CCGAGGGCCGCGGCCGCCCAGCCGGAGTAGCTGTTCAGCATCGAGATCACGACCGGCATGTCGGCGCCGCCGATCGGAATGATCAGCGTGACGCCGAGGACCGTGGCCAGCACCACCGCCCCCCAGAACGCCAGCTTGGCGTCGCCGCCGCTCATCACCAAGACGACGATCAACGCGGCGATGGCCGCGCCGAGCGCGATGTTGATGAGGTGGCGCGCCGGCAGAAGGATGGGCGCGCCGGTCAAGTTGCCGTTCAGCTTGGCGAACGCGATCAGCGAGCCGGTGAAGGTCACCTCGCCGACCACCATGCCGATCGAAAGCTCGATGAGGCTTTCCAGCCGCACGCGCCCGCCCTCGGCGATGCCGTAGGCGGCCGGCGCGTAGAGCGCCGCCGTGGCCACGAAGCAGGCGGAAAGGCCGACCAGCGAGTGGAATGCGGCAACCAGCTGCGGCATCGCGGTCATGTGCACACGCCGGGCGATGAGCGCGCCCGTTCCGCCGCCGACGGCGACCCCGCCGGCGATGAGGGCGAGGGTCAGGCCGTCCAACCCCTTCTGGCTCCAGAGCGTCGCCAAGGTCACGGCGACCGCGAGGGTCATACCGCTCATGCCCAGAACGTTGCCGCGCCGGCTCGTCACCGGGCTCGAAAGCCCGCGCAAGGTCAGGATGAAGAGAACGCCCGAGGCGAGATAGGCGAGCGCGGCGAGATTGACGTTCATGCGTGGAGGGGGCGTCCGCCCGTAGCGCGGCTCACGTCCCCCTCTCCTTCTTCTTGTACATCGCCAGCATGCGCTGGGTGACGAGGAAGCCACCGAAGATGTTGACGGAAGCGAGCGCGACCGCCGCCACGCCGACGCCCTTGGAGAAGAGAACCACCTGGCGCGTCGTTCCGGCGAGGGGCGCCGACGCCGCCAGCAGCGCGCCGACGATGATCACCGAAGAGACGGCGTTGGTCACCGCCATCAGTGGCGTGTGCAGCGCCGGCGTCACGCTCCAGACCACGTAGTAGCCGACGAAGATCGACAGCACGAAGATCGACAGGCGAAAGACGAAGGGGTCGACGGCTTCCATGGTCTTTCTCCTCAGGCGGCCTTGAACGCCGGATGGGCGATCTGGCCCGCGTGGGTGATCATCGCACCCTTCAGGATCTCGTCCTCGAGGTCGGGCGACAGCGCGCCGTCCGCGTTCACCAGCAGCCCGACGAAAGCCAACAGGTTGCGCGCGTAGAGGTTGGACGCGTCGGCGGCGATGCGGCTCGGGAGGTTTTCGTATCCGATGACCTTGACCCCGCCGAGCTCGGCGATCGCATCGGACTTGACGCCCTCGACGTTGCCGCCCCGCTCGACCGCCAGATCGACGACCACGGCGCCCGGCCGCATCGACGCCAGCTGCTCCGCCGACACCAGCCGGGGCGCCGGGCGGCCCGGGATCAGAGCGGTCGTGATGACGATGTCCTGCTTCTTGATGTGCTCGCTCACCAGCGCCGCCTGTTTGAGCTGGTACTCGGCGCTCATTTCCTTGGCATAGCCGGCGGCCGTCTCCGCGGCCTTGAACTCCTCATCCTCGACCGCAACGAACTTCGCGCCCAGGCTCTCCACCTGCTCCTTCGCGGCCGGACGCACATCGGTGGCGGTGACCACCGCGCCCAGCCGACGCGCGGTCGCGATCGCCTGCAGGCCGGCGACGCCGGCGCCCATGATGAACACCTTGGCCGGCGCGACGGTGCCGGCGGCCGTCATCATCATCGGCAGCGCCCGGCCGTAGGCCTCGGCGGCTTCGATCACGGCCCGATAGCCGGCCAGGTTGGCCTGGCTCGACAACGCATCCATGGCCTGGGCGCGGGTGATGCGCGGCACGAACTCCATGGCGAAGGCCGTCAGCTTTGCGTTAGCCAGCGCGGCGCGGAGCCCCTCGTCGTCGTAGGGGTTCAGCAGCCCGACCACGACAGCGCCGGGCTTCAGCGCCTTGATCGCCGAGGGCTCGGGCGCGCGCACGGCAAGCAGGATGTCGGCGCCGGCGAGCGCTGCGGTCGGATCGCCGACGACGTCGGCACCGGCGGCCCGGTAGTCCGCATCCGGATAGGAGGCCGCCTCGCCGGCGCCCCCTTCGAGCGCGACGCCGAGGCCGAGCGCGATCAACTTCCGCGCGGTCTCGGGCGTCGCGGCCACGCGGTGTTCGCCCGGCCTGCGTTCCCTCAAGACGGCGACGCGCGCGCCCATAGCCTCTAACACCCTCTCCAGCCGCCGGCGGCGCGCTAAAAGGTCAGTGCGCTGGCGAGCGCTCGCGCAAGGCGAAGATTCCCACGGCCAGAATGACCACCGCGGCCGCGAACGCGCTGAAGAAGCCGGCCGCTGTACAGAACCACATGGTCAGGAAGGTGATCAGAGCGGCCAGAGCCAGGATGGCCCATTTGGTCGCGATCATGGCGTCGTGAAAGGTCGCTTGCTGCTCGCGGGTGTCCTGTTCGCCGTGATGATACTCGGGGGCCTGCTCGGCCATGGGGACAGCCTCTCGCACTGACGGATTTTGAACAGGGCGACTATACCAATGCGCCGACTCGCTCAAGGCGCGCGGCGGCTTGACCCGGCGTCAGAGAGATTGTGGCCACGCGATGAGCAGCGCGCGGATCGCGGCGACCAGGGCCAGCGGCTGATCGACCATGATGTGATGCTCGGAATCAGGGATCACGACCGACTTCAGGCCGCGCAGCAGCGAGTTCGGATCGGCCTGCTGGATCCGCTCGACGATCTTCGACTTCTCGCCGACGATCTGCACCAAGGGCGTCGGGCTCGCCTCCATCGCGAGCGCCTCCATGGCCGAGCGGTCGAGCTTGTGCCAGAGCTGCGGATCGAAGCGCCAGGTCCATCCTTCGCCGCCCTCGGGCAGCGGCGCGCGCTTCAACGATCGGCGCGCGATGAAGTCGGCGATGAACAGGTTCTTGCACCCCTGCGGCGGCATGAAGCGGAAGCGCGCGAGGGCGGCGGCGAGCGTCGGGTAGACGCGGTTGGGCGAAGTCCGCCGCTGCGGCTGGCGGAAGCCTTCGGCCGCCGGCGGCGGCCCGCCAAAGCCGGTGTCGACCAGGATCGCGCCGCGCATCCAGTCGGGATAGCGGCGCGCGGCATGAAACACCTGCGATCCGCCAAACGAGTGGCCGATGAAGATCGGCTTTAGCGCGGCTTCGTAGAGCCCGGTCGCTTCGGCGCCCGCGCGCAGCTCCTGGGAGAAGATCTCGAACGAATAGGACTCCCGCCAATCTGACGCGCCCATGCCCGAGAGCGAGATCGCCGCAACGCGATAGTCCTGCGCGAGATAGGGGGCGATGAAGCTCCACCAGTCGGCGTGCGCGCTGTTCCCATGCACCAGGATCAGGCCGGGCTTGCCCCGCTCACCCCAGGCCAGGAGCTCGATGTTCGCCTTATCGACGGTGACGAACGAGCGCTCTGGCGCCCTGGCGAGGGCCCATTTGAACCAGTCCGGCGCCTCCGGCTCTGCCCCTTCGAAGACCGCGAGCGGCGCCTCGCCACGCTCGTTCCACGGCTCGAAGGGGGTTTGGTCGTCAGCCATTCTCAAGTCCTCAACATATCAATCGGCGCGGGGCCAACCTCGGCGTCCGCGCCTGGCAATGAAATCGTCAGCCGATCAAATCAGCGCTTCGAATTCGTCCACCAGCCGCTCCAGCCTCGAGCAGCCGGAGTCCCAGAAAGCCTTGCGCCGCGGATCGAGCCCGAACGGCTGCAGAGCTTCGACATAGGTGCGCGCGCCGCCGGACGCCAGTAAGTCCTGATAGAGCGGGGGAAAGCCGTGTGGATCCATCCGCCGTGCTTCCGTAAGCGCTTCCACCAGCAGATTCCCGAAAGCGTAGGCGTAAACGTAGAACGGCGCGTGCACGAAGTGGCTGACGTAAGCCCAGTAGACCTCGTACCCCGCATTGAGCCGCACGGCAGGGCCAAGGCTTTCGCCCATGACCTCGAGCCAGATCGCGCTGATGTCGGCGGCGGCGAGCTCGCCATGCCGTCGCTCGGCATGGAACCGGGTCTCGAAGCGGTGGAAGGCGATCTGGCGAACCACGGTGTTCAGACCGTCCTCGATCTTGCCGGCCAGGAGCGCACGCCGGGCCGAAGGGGCGACCTCGGCGAGCAGGCGCTCGAAGACCAGGCCTTCGCCGAAGATGGAGGCGGTCTCGGCCAGCGTCAGGGGTGTGTCGGCAAGCAGCGTCCCGAGCGGCGCGGCCAACGTCTGATGCACGGCGTGGCCCAGCTCATGGGCCAGCGTCAGCACGTCGCGCCGCTCGCCCATGTAGTTCAGGAAGACATAGGGGTGGCGATCCGGAGTCACCGGATGCGAATAGGCGCCGGACGACTTGCCGGCCCTTGGCCGCGCGTCGATCCAGGGTTGCTCGAAGAAGCGTCGGGCCTTGTCGGCGAACAGGGGCGAGAGGCGGTCGTAGGCCTCGAGCACGATCGTCTTCGCCTCGCTCCAGCTGTAACGGCGCTGCTCGTCGCCGCCGAGCGGCGCGTTGCGGTCCCAGTGATTGAGCGCCGTCTTGCCCATCAGGCGGGCCTTGAGCGCGTAGTAGCGGTGCGAGATCGAGGGGTAGTGCTCGACGACGGCGTCCTCGAGCGCCTGAACGGCTTCGGCGTCGACCTCGTTGGCCAAGTGGCGGGCGCCGGCCGGGTCGGCGAACCGGCGCCAGCGGTCCTCGACCTGCTTTTCGAGCGCGACGGTGTTGAGGCAAAGGCCCAGCACGGGCGCATGCCCCTCGAGCGCGCGCGCAAGGCCGTTCGCGACCCGCCTGCGACGGCCCTCATCCGGATCGGAGAGACCGTTAAGCGCCTGCGCGAGCGTCAGGGTCTCCCGTGCGGCTCGGACTTGCAGGCGGCCCAACGTTTCGTCGTAGAGGCGGGTCCAATTGGCCAGCGCCGGCGCGCGGTCGAGCAGCATCCGCTCCAGCTCGGCGTCCAGCTCGTGCGGTCGGCCAAGCCGAACGCGCCTGAGCCACGGCCGATAACGAGCGGCCATCGAATCGACCGCCAGCGCAGCCTCGATCTCCGCCTCGTCGAGCGCGTTCAGCTCCAGCGTGAAGAACAGGCTCTCCCCGGCGATCGCGGCACCGCGCGCGCGTATGTCCGATTCGAACTTCGACCAGAGCGAATCGTCGCGGGCGACCGAGGCCGCGAGCGAGGCATAGGCGCCGACGGCCCAGAGCCGCGTGGTCGCGCGCTCATAGAGCTCGACACCCTCGGCGATGAGCGCTCCCAGCCGCTCGGGCTCGCCGCGCGCCCCGACGAACGCCCCTTTGAGCCCGCCCAGCGCGGCGTTCACTTTCGCCGCGTCGGCAAGCTCGGCTTCGATGCGAGGATCGTCCCGACCCGAGAATAGGTCGTCCAGCCGCCACTGAGGCAGAGTCTCGTCCCGGGATTGGATCTTGGCGTGCGCGGTCATGGCCTTCCTAATGCCGCGCAGGCGTCCGCGCGGCAAACGAAACGCAGCCTCGCCGTTAACCTCCCGCTCAGGTCTCCGAAACCCGGCCTTTACCCCCGTTGGCCTAAAACGGGACATGTCAATCGCTGTCCCAATGCAGGACGGCGCATTTTGGTGGGTGTGCTTCTGATGGCCAAAACGGTTCTCGTCGTCGACGACGATCCAACGCAACGGCGGCTGATCCAGGCCGTGCTCGAGCGCGAGGGATTGAGCGTTGCCCACGCCGAGACCGGCGAACAGGCGATCGACCGGCTGGTCGCTGGCGGCGCGGCCGACGCCATCATGCTCGATCTCAATATGCCGGGCTTGGGCGGCCTCGGTGCGCTGAAGGAACTTCGCGGACGCGGGTTTGGCCAACCCGTGATCGTGCTGACGGCCACCGGCGGCATCGACACCGTGGTCAAGGCCATGCAGGCCGGGGCGCAGGACTTTTTCGTCAAACCGGCGTCCCCGGAGCGGATCATGGTTTCGATCCGCAATGCCCTGCAGATGGGGGACCTGAAGGGCGAGGTCGATCGCCTGAACAAGAAGGCCTCCGGACGCATCAGCTTCGCTGACCTGGTTGGCTCCTCGCCTGCCATGGCCAACGTCATGCGCTTGGGCGAGCGGGCGGCGAAGTCGCAGATCCCCATCCTGCTGCTCGGCGAGAGCGGCTCGGGCAAGGAGGTGATCGCGCGCGCCGTGCACGGGAGCTCGGACCGCGTCGGCAAGCCTTTCGTCGCCGTGAACTGCGGCGCCATTCCGGAAAATCTGGTCGAGTCGATCCTGTTCGGACACGAGAAGGGCAGCTTCACCGGCGCTGTCGACAAACACCTGGGCAAGTTCCAGGAGGCCAATGGCGGCGTGCTGTTCCTGGACGAGATCGGCGAGCTGCCGCTCGACATGCAGGTCAAGCTCCTGCGCGCGCTGCAAGAGGGCGAAATCGACCCGATCGGGTCGAAGCGGCCGACGCGGGTCGACGTCCGGATCATCTCGGCCACGAACCGCGACCTCGCCCAGCAGGTGAGCGAGGGGCGCTTCCGCGAGGACCTCTACTATCGCCTGAACGTCTACCCGATCGATCTGCCGCCGCTGCGCGAGCGGCGGGAGGACATCCCCGGCTTGATCGAACTCTTCATCCGCCGCTTCAATGTCGAAGAGGGCAAGCGCGTGCAGGGAGCAAGCGCGGAGACGATGGCGCTGCTGCAGGCGCACGAGTGGCCCGGCAACGTCCGCCAGCTCGAAAACGCCGTCTATCGCGCCATCGTGCTGGCCGACGCCCCCTATCTGCAGCCGTACGACTTCCCGGCCATCTCCGGGATCAACGCACCGGCGTCGGACGCTCTCGAGGGCGGGCCCGCGCCGAGCGGTCAGGATCTCCTGGGCGATCTGCCGGCCGACTCGCCCGTGCGAATCCTCGACGAGCGCGGGCATTTGCGAACGCTCGAGGAGATCGAACGCGACCTGATCCAGCTCGCGATCGAGATCTATTCCGGCCACATGAGCGAGGTTGCCCGGCGCCTCGGCATCGGCCGCTCGACCCTCTATCGCAAGGTGCGCGAGCAGGGGCTGGACGTTGCCCTGGACGAGGCGGTCTAGGCGTCAGAGCCCGAGCACGTCGACGAGCGTCTCGACCACGCGACCTGGGTCCTCGTCGGCCATCGCCGGATAGAGCGGCAGGCTGAGGCAGCGAGCGTAGTAGGCGTCGGCGCCTGGCAGTTCGATCTCGCCGTAGCGGTCGCGATAGTAGGGATGCCGGTGGACGGGGATGTAGTGGACCTGGCTGCCGATCCCCTTCTCCCTCAGCGCGTTCATGACCGCGCCTCGCGTCCGTCCGAGGCTGTCAAAGTCGATCAGCACCGTGAAGAGGTGCAGCGCCGGGTTGCAGCCGCTCGGCGGGGCGACCGCCCGGACCGCTGGCGCCAATCGGGCAAGCAGACGCCAGTACTGAAGGGCGAGGGCGCGCCGGCGGGTCGCGAACCGCGCCAGCTTGGCAAGCTGGCTTAGGCCGAGCGCGCAGAGCACGTCGGGCAGGCGGTAGTTGAACCCCAGCGCCTGCATCTCGTACGCCCAAGGCTCCGGCGTCGGACGCGGGGTTTCGAACGCCGCCGCATCGCGCACGATCCCATGGCTGCGGAAAAGCCTGAGCCGGGTGGCGAGCGCCGGGTCCGGCGTGGTCACCATGCCGCCTTCGCCGGTGGTGATGGTCTTGACCGGATGGAAGGAAAAGCAGGCCATCGCGCCGTGCCGGCCGTCGCCGACCTGCTCGGCGACATTGCCGAAGGTCATGGTCGTTCCGAGCGCGTGGCAGGCGTCCTCGACGACCGGGGCTGGACCGGCCAGCCGCCTCAGCGCCGGCAGATCGACGACGTTCCCCGCCAAGTGCACGGGCAGCACGGCCGCCAGCCGCCGCCCATCCAGACGGCCCAGCGCCCGCTCGAGCGTCTCCGCCGTCATGAGCCCGGTCTCACCGTCGACGTCGGCGAACACGACCTCCGCGCCCTGGTAACGCGCGCAGTTGGCGGTGGCCGCGAAGGTGATCGCGGGCGCGATCACCACATCGTCGGGACCGACATCCAGCGCCAGCATGGCCAGGTGCAGCGCCGCGGTTCCACTGGAGCAGGCGACCGCATGGCGGGCGCCGACAGCCTCGGCGAAAGCCTGCTCGAACGCCGCCACCCGCGGGCCGGTGGTGAGGAAGTCCGCGCGCAGCGCCTCGGCGACGGCGGCGACGTCGTCGTCCTCGATCATCTGGCGCCCGTAGGGCAGGAACTCAGCCATGGCCGGCAAGCAGCGCCTTCAGCCCGGCCGCATCCAGCCACTCCGCGTTCGTGTCGCTGGCGTAGGCGAAGCCGTCGGCGACCGCGCGGCCTTCGGCGGCGCTGAACGGCATACGCAGATATTCCACGAACTCCGGCTCGATGACGTAGCGGTCGGCGAGCTCGGTCGTCATCCGCGCATCGTCGGCGGAGATCATCGTCTCGTGCAGCTTCTCGCCCGGGCGAATACCGATGGTCCGGTGCGGCACGCCAGGCGCCAATGCATCGGCCACCTCGGTCATCGTCATGGAGCCGATCTTGGGCACGAAGATCTCGCCGCCGCGCATGAGTTCGAGCGAGGAGAGAACGAAGTCCACGCCCTGGTCGAGGGAGATCCAGAAGCGAGTCATGCGCGGATCGGTGATCGGCAGCTCCGCCGCACCCTCCGTGGCGAGCTTGAGGAAGAGAGGCGCCACCGAGCCGCGCGAACCGGCGACATTGCCGTAGCGGACGACCGAAAAGCGCGTGCCGATGTCACCGGCCAGATTGTTGCCGGCGACGAAGATCTTGTCGGAGGCGAGCTTGGTCGCGCCGTAGAGGTTTATCGGGTTGCACGCCTTGTCGGTCGAAAGGGCGACCACGCGGCGAACCCGGTTCGCGAGGCTGGCCCAGACGACGTTCTCGGCGCCCAGCACATTGGTGTGGACGAACTCGGAAGGATTGTACTCGGCGGCCGGCACCTGCTTCAGCGCCGCGGCATGGATCACCACATCGACGCCGCGCAGCGCCAACGTCAGCCGTTCGCGGTCGCGCACGTCGCCCAGGAAGAAGCGCATCCGCGCGAAGTCGGCCGAGGAGAAGGCGGCGCGCAGCTCGGTCTGCATCTCGTACTGCTTGAGCTCGTCGCGGCTGAAGACGATCAGCTTGCGCGGCGCATGCTCGGCCAACACGCGCCGCACGAAACGTCGGCCGAATGAGCCCGTGCCCCCGGTGACCAGCACGACCTGGCCTTCCAGAACGCGGGCCTTCGGTGCGAACGAGCGGACTGCGGCGCCGCTGTCGGGCAAGGACTCCACTCCGACGCGCGAATCACTCGCGGCCTTCCGGGCCTATCTTGGCGCAACGGCCGCTTTCCTAAAACGTTCTCGCCGCTAGATTGGGCGGACCACATACGGAGGACCCCATGCGAGGTCTGGCCTGGGCGGCGCTCGTCCTAGTCTTCGGAGAGCCGGCGTTGGCGGCGGAGCAACCCGTCGCGGTCGTGCACAGCGCCTCGGCAGCCTACGGCCCCGCGCGGACCATTATCGTCCGCGCCACGATCGACCTGCCCAATTCGTGCTGGTCGAATCCGCGCTTCGAGGCGCCGGCGCGCGGCGTACGGCCCGACGCAAACGGCGTGGTTCCGATCCTGATCGTCGCGGAGTCCAAAGAGGGCGCCGGCGTCATGTGCTCGATGATCTACCGTCCCGATGTCAGCGTGCCCGCGCTCCGTTGGACCCGCTATCCCGCGCACGGGCTGAAGGCGGTCAAACTGATCGGAACGCAGACTCCAATGGTGGCGGCCGTTGGCGACGACGACAGGCCCGGAAGCTAGGATTTTCGGGCGTTAAACCGAATCCAGATTAACCAGTCGCGTGGACCCAACCTTAACCGTTTGGGTTGAGACTGCCTGCCTGACGGCGTACATTCTCGTTGACGCGACGGTCGCGATGCGAATGCTCTGCGGCGGCAAGGTAAGGGGTTCTGCATGTTCCGTATTGCGTCAGTCGCCGGGTTCGCTGCCGCGCTTGCCTTGGGCGGCGCCGCTTCCGCACAATCGGTCTTCATCTCCGGCAATGTCTTTCACGTGCGGGCCTGCCCGGGGCCTGTCGCTCCCGGGACGGCGCGCTGCCATGCGCACATCGTCAGCGATGCGCGCGGCAACCACTTGCTGAACCGCTTCATGCCGAACCGCACCCAGCCGGGCGCGAAGGCCGTGGTGCCGCAGGGCTACGGCCCCGCCGACCTACGCTCCGCTTACGCGGTCACCTCGACCGGCAGCTCCACCACGATCATGGCGATCGTGGACGCCTACGGCTATACCAACGCCGAGTCCGATCTTGGGGTCTATCGTTCCACCTACGGACTGCCCGCCTGCACGTCGGCGAACGGCTGCTTTGCCAAGTACAACGAGCGCGGCCAGAAGGCGAACTACCCGGCGCAGAACACCGGTTGGCAGCAGGAGACGGCGCTCGATCTCGACATGGCCAGCGCCATGTGCCCGAACTGCACGATCATCCTCGTCGAGGCCAGTTCCGCCAGCTACAACGACTTGGCGGCGGCCGAGAACACGGCCGTAAGCCTTGGGGCGCGCGTGATCTCGAACAGCTACGGGGGCGGGGAGTCAGGCTCGCAGAGCTTCGAATCCGCCTACGACCATGCGGGCGTCGCGATCACGGTGAGCACCGGCGACAGCGGCTACGGGGCGGGACCCCAATTCCCGGCCACCGCGCCTCACGTCACGGCCGTCGGCGGCACCAGTCTCTCGCGCGCCTCCAACACCGCCCGCGGTTGGACCGAGACGGCCTGGAGCGACGGTGGCAGCGGCTGCAGCAAGGTGTACGCCAAGCCCAGCTGGCAGAGCGACACGCTGTGCACGATGCGCATGGAGGCGGACGTGTCGGCCGTCGCCGATCCCAATACCGGCGTCGCCGTGTATGGTCCCGAGAACTCCCGAACCTCGGCCTGGATGGTCTTCGGCGGCACCAGCGTCGCTGCGCCTCTCGTCGGGTCGCTCTATGCCAACAACGGCCCCCCGGTGACCTTCGGGAGCCCTTACGCCAACACCTCGGCGCTCAACGACGTCACGAGCGGCAGCAACGGGCGTTGCGGCGGCACCTACTTCTGCACCGCCGGCGCCGGCTACGACGGACCGACCGGGCTTGGCACCCCGAAGGGCGTCACGGCGTTCTGAGGACCAATACCGCCACGGCGGTCAGGGCTACCCCGCGCTCACGACGACATCGTGACCGAACGGCGCCATAGTCGCGATTCGATCGCGGGGTGCGTCCAGTCATGCCTCTTGAAAGCCGCCAAGCAGGGTCGCGCCCGCTCCGCGCGGCGGGGCTCGTCTTCAGCGCACTCCTGGTTTGCCTGGCCGCGCTCGCCCACGCCGACCGGGCGCGCACTGAAACGCACACGCCACAGCTTCCCGCCGTCCTCACCGCCGTTTCCGCCGCCGAGCAGCCAGGCGGCCAAGCGCTGGTCCTCCTGACCTTCCAGCCCCTCGCACCGCGGTTTTCGATCATCGACAACGACACGACGCGGCCCTCGATCGCGTTCGCGCTGTCCTCCCGCGGGATCGGAGCGACCGCGCCGCAGGGGCTGCACGGCCTTCTGCGATCGGTCGCCTTCGATCAACAGGACACCGTCGAGATTCTGCACTTCTCGACCTCGACCAAGGTGCGGGTCACCGTCGCCCCGGTCGGGTCGAGTGCGATCAGCCTCACGTTCGCGCCCGCGCCGGGGGGCGCCGCTCCCGCCGAAACCGCCGTCCAGTCGGTTGCGCAGGGTGCGACCAGCGCTCGGCCGCCCGGCGAAGACGGGTTCGAGGTGGTGTTCCTGAAGTACGCGGACGTCAGCGAGGTGGTTGGCCTCTTGACCGAAGGCCTGAGCGTGAAGTCCAACGACGTCTTCGTGCCCCACGAGCCGGCGTTCGGTTCCGCGGGGATGGGCGGGACCGCCTTCGTACCGGCGCCCTCGCAGACCGACGAGGCATCCACCGATCCGCTCGCGCAATCCGTCGACGACAACATCGCGATCGACCGCCGACTCAACGCCATCATTCTCAAGGGATCGCCGGAGCAAATTGCGCGTCTGAAGGAGAAGATCGCCGAGATCGACGTGCCCGTGCAGAGCGTGCTGCTGGAGACCGTGTTCGTCGAGCTGGACGAATCCGGCGCCAAGAACGTCGGTCTCGACTTCAACAACACCACCAATCAGATCGCCGTCGCCACCTTCCAGGCCGGAGCCTTCATCCCGGCCGGAGAGCCGACCGACCACCCCTTGACCAGCGTATCCTTGCAGGCGGCGATCTCCGCCCAGGTGCAGGCGGGCCACGGCCGGATCGTCTCGAAACCCCGCATCTCGGCGCAGAGCGGCACGACCGCGAAGATCATCACCGGTGACGCCCTGCCGATTTTGACGTCGATCGCGCTCTCGGGCGTGAACGCCGTCTCGCAACAGGTTCAGTACGTGAACGTCGGCGTCACGCTGCAGATCGCGCCCAGGGTCAGCGACGACGGCTTTGTGACCTCGCACGTGTTCTGCGTCGTCTCGAGCGTGACCGGCACCTCGCAAGGCTACCCGACGATCAGCCAGCGCGAGGCGGAGACGTCCGCCACGGTGCGGGACGGCGAGACGTTCGTCATCGGCGGTCTGACCGAGGAGAGCGACATCACGTCCAATACCGACCTGCCGGGTATCGGAAGGGTGCCGATACTGTCGAACCTTCTCGGGCTGCGGACCGGGACCCGGTCGAAGACCGAGCTCTACATCGTGGTCACGCCGCACATCGTCGGCCGCCCTGGCGCGGTTGCGGTCCCACCCGCCGTCGCGGCGCAAGCGAACTGAGGACGCGGCCGCTCCGGTGAAGTCGCCTATCAGATAGTCACGGTCGCCCAGCGAAAGCCTGATCGAAGAAGGCTGTCGGATCGGTTGCGCCTCCGCGCAAGTCTACCCGTGCGTCAAGGGCGGTCGCGCCTAGGCAGCGCCGCGATCTCGTCGGGCGTCAGCTTGTGCAGCCCGCTCACCGGGCAGCGCTGCGGCATGCCGATATCGCGGATGCTGACCTCCGCCTGGATCGGCTCGCAGATCCAGGGGTCGCCGCCCGCCGATCGCAGCCGGAACCCCTGTTTGAACGAGAGCCCGACACAATCGGTCATGAGGTCGATGCGCCAAATGTCGCTCACGCTCGACCGGACATAGATCGTGTGGTCGTTGGGCGCATTGAAACCGTTGATGTTGCGCACAAAAAGGCACTCTTGCTGGCGCGGCTGCGGCTGGGCGGCGGCTGTGGCCGCCGCCAGCGCCGAGGCCGCCAACGCGAGCGCCGCGAGCCCGAACCGAACCGAATTGGCATTGCTGGACACGGGGGGTGGGTCTCCGTCAATCGAGAGCGGCGCACGCCGCCTTTTCCATTTCAGAGCGAATGAGGCTGAACCCCGCCTGAACGCGCGAGCCGGCGTGTGCGTCGCATGGCGAATCGGTCGGGGCGGACGATTGCCGCCAGCGCGGCGGGCAACGGCGAGGGCGCGTCAAGCGCGAGCGACGCCACGTGCTCGGCGAGCAGGGGCGCGGTGCAAAATCCCCGCGAGCCCAGCCCGGCGAGAATGAACAGGCCCGCCGCCTCCGCCTCGCCCGCCAGCGGCATGAAGTCGGGCGTCACCGCGCGAACGCTGGCGCGCCCGGAGAGCGACGCCGCCTGAAGACGTCGCGCAAGCGCCGGAGCGCTCGACGCGAGCCGCTCGAGATTGCGCAGATTATCCTGGGCGCGGACCTCGGGACTGGCGTCGCCGCGATCATGGGTGGCGCCGATCAGGACCCCGTCGCGGGTGGGAATGGCATAGCTCGCGGCGATCATGGGCGGTGGCGCGTCGACCGCCGCGAAGCTGACTTGCCCCCTGAGCGGTGCGAGCGAGACGCCGGGACTCAGCCCCGCGGCCCCGAGGCCGTTGGCGACAAAGACGAGCTCCGCCGAAGCGATCTCCGACCCGGCAGCGTCGCACAGGCGCCAGCCCGCGCCAGCCCGCTCGATCGTGTGCACGCTGGCCCGAACGCGGCGGGCGCCGGCCAGCCAATCGGCGAGCACGACCGCGGGCTCGATCACGCGGGCGTCGCGAAGAAAAAGGCCGCCGACGTGGACCGGCTCGCCAAGCGACGCCGACAGCGCCGCGGCGCCGAGACGCTCCACCGCGCCCGGCTCGAAGAGAGGGCTCGTGGCGATGCGGTCGAAACGGCCGGCGTCCTTCGGGCCGACCGCGAGCTGGCGCACGCCGCGAGCGATGATCGCGCCGGCGGTCTCATCGAGCATGTCCGCGGCGCGCGCTAAAGCCTGGGCGTAGAGCGCCCCGACCGGACCCGCCCCGGCGTCCAGCCTTGGCATGACCAGCGCGGCAGGATTGCCCGACGCGCCCGCCCCCGCGGCATCGGCCTCGATGACCAGAGGGTCGACGCCCAGCGCATGTAGCGCCCGGGCGAGAGCGGCCCCGGCGATACCCGCTCCGACGATCGCGGCGCCTGCCGCCCGCGGTCGAGGGCGGGGCGCGGCGGGGCGAGCCAGCGTTCCCTCCAGCCGCTCGCGCTTGGCGCCGAAGCCGGGTTTCCGCTCGACCGCGAAGCCGTGCGCCTCGAGACCGCGCCGCACGGCGCCGGCCACGGTGAAGGTCGCGAGCCGCGCGCCTTCCCTCGATCGACGGGCGACCGCGTCGAGCACGCGGTCGGTCCACATGGCGGGATTGTGCGATGGCGCGAAGCCGTCGAGGAACCAAGCGTCGGCGAAGCCCGTCCAGCCGTCGAGCGCCTCTTCCACGTCCATGACGGCGACATCGAGGACAGCGCCGAACGCATCGAGCGCGACGCGGTGGAAGCCGCTCGCCCGCCGCGGCCAGCGGGAGAGAAGCGCCGCCGCCGGATCGCCGACCTCGGGCCAGGCGGCCAGCGCGCGGCGCGCATCGCTCGGCGCGAGCGGGAACGCCTCGACGGAGAAGATGTGCAGTCGCGCGCCGGCCGGTCGCGTGCGGCGCCACAGATCGAGCAGGGCCGCGACGTTTAGGGCGGTCCCGAATCCGAGTTCGCCGACGAAGAAGGCGTCCTTACCCGCCCAGGCCTCGGGCAGGCCGCAACCGGCGAGGAAGACGGCCCTGGCCTCAGACAGGCCGCCCGACCTTGAATGGTAGAGATCGTCGAACTGCGTCGAGTAAGGAAGGCCGCCGTCCCATACGATCCTCGGCGAGCGCGATGGCGGCGTCATGGCTCAACCGAACGCCGCCCGCCGCCGCGACGCAAGAAGGGCCGCCCTGATCGGGCGGCCCTTCGATCGGCTTCCGCAAAAGGAAAGCGAGAAAGCTTACTGGTTCGCCGGAGCCGCGGCGCTCGCGGCCGAAGAGGTGGCCATCGCGGCGTCAGATGCAGCCGCGGTCGCGGCTGACGTCGCTTCCGTAGAAGCCGAGGCGGCCGTTTCACTTGCAGACGCTGCGGATTCAGCGGCGTTTTCCTCGTTGTTCGCGGCGCCCTTGCAGGCGACGACCGAGAGGGCGGCGACGGCGGCGCCGGCGACGAGGATCTTACGAAGAGCTTCGGAGGTCATTGTCCCTGGTCCCCTAGAAGGAGGTTGCTGCGCCGATCAGCAAGCTCGTCCCTGCGTGACCGCCCGCGGAAACCACGGACGACCCCAGCAACGCCTCGCCTGCGCTAGCTGTGATTATGCCGTCTTGGGGCCGAAGGGCAAGCGCCAAGTTCACGACAGCGTGATCAATCGGCGCGATTATCCTTCCGCAGGGATAGATCCCAGCGTCTCCTCCAGCTCGAGGAAGCTGGGCTGGGCGGTGCTTGGCACGCTTCCGCGCCCAATCTCGACCGAAATCTGCGCCGCGTTGCCGTGCAGGTGGGCGACCAGCACCGACTGGATGATGCGGTAGAACGACCCCTCCTCATCCACAACGCTCTGCATCCGCGCCGCCATCGGCCCCACCAGGCCATAGGCGAGGAAGACGCCGAGGAAGGTGCCGACGAGCGCGCCGCCGATCATCATGCCGAGGATTTCCGGCGGCTCGGTGATTGCCCCCATGGTGTTGATGACGCCGAGCACCGCCGCCACGATGCCGAGCGCCGGGAGCGCATCGGCCATGCTCGAAAGCGCGTGGGCCGGGGCCTGCGCCTCGTGGTGGTGCTTCTCCAGCTGCTTTTCCATCGCGTCCTCGACCTGGTGCGGGTCTTCGAGGTTCATCGTCATCATGCGCAGGGTGTCGCAGATGAAGTCGATCGCGAAGTGGTCCTTCATCAGGTTCGGGTAGCGATTGAAGATGCCGCTCTCGGTCGGCTTTTCGATGTGGCTCTCGAGCGCGATGACGCCTTTCGACTTCATCGTCTTGGTCAGCAGGAAGAGCAGGCTCAGCAGGTCGTTATAGTCCTTGGCCTTCCACTTCGGTCCTTTGAACACCTTGGCGAGGCCGCCGCCCGTCGCCTTGATCGTGGTCATCGAATTGGAGATCAGGAAGGCGGCGACGCCGGCGCCGAAGATGCACATCAGTTCGTGCGGCAGCGCCTCGAGCACCACGGCGATCTTGCCGCCCGAGATGATGAAGCTGCCGAACACCATGGCGAAGAGCAGCACGATGCCGATGATCTGGAACAAGGCTCTGCAGCTCCCCGGGGCCGTAAAGGTCGGCGCGGACGGGGATCGTCGGGGTTAATGCTTAATTCCCGGTTTGCGCGGCGGCGAAGGCCTAGCGGCCGGCGGCTTGCGCCACGAGCTGCCCGGCCACGTGCGGCGACAGATAGCCGTCCGCCGGCTGGCCGTTCGCGCGCTGCCAGGCGCGGAGCGCGATGCGGGTTTTCAGGCCGACCTGCCCGTCCGCGGGCCCCGCGTCGTAGCCCAGCTTGGTCAGCGCCGCCTGTGCGCCGACCCGATCGGCGATCGATAGCGGCAACTCATGCGGCCAGGGCGCGACAACGCCGGCCCGTCCGGCGATGCGATCGGCCAGGAGCCCGACGCCCAAGGCATAGGCGATGGAGTTGTTGTACTTGCGGATGATGAAGTGGTTCGGATAGGCGAAGAAGGCCGGCCCCGCGGCGCCAGCCGGCAGCAGCAGGATCGCCTCCGGAGCCCGTTCGCCAAAGCTGTCGCCTAGCATCGGCCGCACGCCCAGCGCCCACCAGGCGGCGACGGGCTTGGGCGGGCCTTCGCTGAGCCCATAGTCGAAGCTTGCCGGCAACCGCGCTTCCCGTTGCCAGGCTTCGCTGCGGCGCCAGCCGGACTTGGCCAGAAGGTTGGCCGCGGACGCGAGCGCGTCCTGCGATGAACCCCAGACGTCGGGTCGTCCGCCGCCGCGCGCGTCGACGGCGTCGTCGAGGTAGGCCTGGGGCTCCAGTTGGGTTTGGCCCATCGCCCCGGCCCACGATCCCTTGAGTTGCGCGCGGCTGGCCTCGCCGGAGGCGATGATGCGGAGGAGCGCCAGGATCTGCCCCTCCGCCCAGTCGCGCCTGCGCCCGGCGGCGGCGAGCGTCGCCAACGAGCGCAGGACATCGAAGTCGCCCTGGATCGCGCCGAATCCCGACTCGACCGCCCAGATGCTCACCAGGATCTCCGGCGGCGTGCCGTAGCGCTGCTCGATGCCGTCGAGCCACGGCGCCGCAGCGCGTCGGCTGCGGCCGACCGCGACCCGCTCGTCGGAGGCGACCGAGCGGATGTAGTCGCTGATCGGCCGCGAGAACTCGGGTTGCTCACCGTCCAGCGCGACGACCCTGGGGTCCAGGGTCAGGTCCTTGAACTGTCGCTTGAGCAACTCGCTCGAGACGCCTGCGCGGCTCGAGCGCGCGATGAAATCGGCTTCCCAGGCGTCGAAGGCCGCCTGGTCGACCGGCGCGTTGGCGGTCGCGGCTGGCGCGGCGGCAGGCAGCGCGAGGCCAGCGAGGCCGGAGGTGAGGAAGGCGCGTCGGCGCATGCGCACTAGGTAGCTTCGGCGAGGCGGCGCCATCAAGACCGCGCCTGAAATTGACTTTCGCAAGCCCGGGACCTATACGGCCGCGCTCCCCACAAGGGCCATCTTCCAGAGCGTAGGCGTCATGAAGGTCAGAAGTTCGCTCAAGTCGTTGAAAACGCGCCATCGCGACTGCAAGCTCGTGCGCCGCAAGGGCCGCGTCTACATCATCAACAAGACCAACCCGCGGTACAAGGCTCGTCAGGGCTAAGCGGCCGCCGGGCATCTCGCGCCGCGGCGCTTGGCCGGCCCGAGGTTGCTCGCTAGGCTTGTCCGCCCCCTAAGCCGTTCCGGAAGCGATGCCCCATGGCCGATGAGTCCGCCGCAGTCGATACGTTCAGCGGCGCCGCCCAAGGACGGCTGAAGAGCTTCATCGAGCGGATCGACCGGCTCGAGGAAGACAAAGCGGCGGTCCAATCGGATCTGAAGGAGGTCTACGCCGAAGCCAAGGGCGAGGGCTTCGATGCGAAGATCCTTCGCAAGGTCGTGCGGCTGCGCAAGCAGGATCGGGCCAAACGCCTGGAGGAAGAGGCGCTGGTCGACCTCTACCTGCAAGCGGTCGGCGGGTTGTGAAGCGGGCCCAGGACCAGTCCAAACGCGCCGCGCTCCGCGCGCTCGAACGCGCCAGGCGCGCCGCGGCGGCGACCGGCGCGGACCTGAGCGCATGGGAGGGCGAGTTCTTGGGCTCGGTCGAAGATCGAGTGCGGACCTACGGGCGCGCCTTCGCCGACCCGGCGAAGGGCGAGCCTGGCGAAAGCCTGTCGGCCCAGCAGCACGTGAAGCTCAAGGAGATCACGCGCAAGGCCAGGGGCGCCGATCGCGCGCCCAGAAAGCCGCTGCGCGCCAAGCGCGGGCTTCGTCGCGGGCCGAACGAGAAGGGCCGAGCGTGACCGCGCCGGCGCGCGCGATCCTGCCGGTGATCGTGTGTGGCGGCGCCGGGACCAGGCTCTGGCCTGTCTCGACCGCGGCCGCGCCGAAGCCGTTCCATCGGCTGCTCGCCGACGAGAGCCTGTTCCAGCAGGCCGTCCGCCGGGTCGCCGAGCCGGCGGCCGGCTTTCTGGCGCCGGTGATCGTCTGCGGACGCGCCCACCGCGGCCTGGTCGAGGCGCAGCTGCAAGCGATGGCGGTCCGTCCCACCGCCATCGTGCTCGAGCCCTGCGGCCGCGGCACGGCCCCGATCGCGGCGATCGCGGCGGCCGTCGGTCAGCGCCTGGATCCGGACGCCCTGGTCCTCCTGCTCGCCGCCGATCATCTGATCCCCGACGGCGCGGCGTTTCGCCAGGCGGTCCTGAGCGGGGCCGCGGTCGCCGACCACCGGATCGTCGTTCTGGGGATCACCCCGACGCGCGCCGAGACAGGGTACGGATACATCAAGCGGGGCGAGCGGCTCGGCGATCGCCTCCACGCCGTTGAACGGTTCATCGAGAAACCGCCGGCCGCCGAGGCGCAACGCTTCCTCGCCTCCGGTGACTATAGCTGGAACGCTTCGGCCTTCCTCTTCGCCCCAGCGCTGATGCTGGAAGAGCTGCGCGCCTGGCGTCCCGACATCGCCGAGGCCGCGCTGGGCGCGCTTCCTGCGAAACAGGAGCTCGTGATCGCGCTGGATGAAGCGCGCTTTCGCCTTTGCCCAGCGGAGGCGATCGACCGGGCGGTGATGGAGCGGACGTCGCGCGCAGCGGTCGTCCTTTGCGATTTCGAGTGGGCCGACATCGGCGCCTGGGACGAGGTGTGGCGGCTGAGCGCGCTCGATGAGCGCGGAAACAGCCTGCACGGCGACGTGCACGCGGTCGACGCCAACGGTTGCCTGATCTGGTCCGAGGCGCCGACGATCGCCGCCATCGGGGTAAGCGACCTGATTATCGTGGCCACGCCCACTGGCGTGCTGGTCGCGCCGCGCTCGCGCGCCCAGGAGGTCAGGGCGCTGGCCGAGAGCCTTGCCGCGCGCGAGAAGAAGTGAGGCCGAAAAAGGCCCCCGGCCCTGTTCAGCCCTGAATTTCCCTGCTTGCAGGG
>Ga0209415_10006936_pt1 | contig 19971 bp, 16 predicted proteins | sample PeaSoiSIISIP2007_FD_187696 | JGI IMG/M metagenome (GOLD analysis project Ga0209415, IMG submission 187696) | Peat soil microbial communities from Weissenstadt, Germany - SII-SIP-2007 (SPAdes) (version 2) | ecosystem: Environmental > Terrestrial > Soil > Wetlands > Peat | place: Germany... | reverse complement strand
GCGTCGCTCGACAAGATCGCGTCTCTGGCCGGCGACGAGAGCGACAGCGTCCGTCAGCTCGTGGCGACGACGCTCTCGCGCAACGGGGACCCGAAGTGGACGGACACGCTCATCACGCTCGTGAAGGACAAGGAGGTCGAGGTCGCCCGCGAGGCCGCGGTGGGCCTCGGCAAGATCGGCAACGACAAGGCGACCGGGCCGCTCATCAGCGCGCTGACCCGGGCGGACAAGGGATCGCGCGAGAAGTTCTTGCAGGCGCTCCGGGACGGCATAGGCGCACCCGGCCTCGTCCTCGCCCTGAAGACGGTGACGCACGAGAAGGCCGACTCGGAGAAGTTCCAGACGAAGCAGATCTTCGACATGCTGAAGGAGCTCGAGGACCCGCGCGGCGGCGACTCCCTCTACGCGTACATCCAGTCGAACCCCAAGCCACACTGGAAGGTGGAGGCGGCGATGCGCATGGCCGAGGTGGGCGACGTGCGCGCCGCCGAGGTGCTCGGCTGGCGGATGGAGCAGGACCCCCTCAAGCTTTACAACGACGTCGACTGGCCCGAGCTCCGTCGTGACGACAACGAGCGCGTCTTCGCCGCGCGGATGCTGGCGGACCTCGCCGTCATCCATCCGGAGAAGCGCGACTACCTCTTGAAGACCGCGGAACCGGGGGTCCTGTACTGGGTCGACCCCGAGAACAAGCCGCAGCCGCACGCCAACGGGATGCGTTTCCTCGCGCTCGTCGGATCGCAGAAGGCGATCCCGTTGCTCGAGAGGTGGGCCGATCCGAAGGAGAAGCTGCCGCAGGAGGGCGCGCAGCCGCCCTTCCCCGAGACGTGGGCCACGGCGCAGAGCGCGCTCCGATACATCGGGTGGATCAAGGACCCGGGCCGGGGGTGGAGCATCCTCGAGAAGCAGCTGCACCGCCGCAACAAGAAGATGGACGTGTCGTGGGACTCGCTCATGCAGGGCGGGCTCACGATCGTCGGGATGACCCTGCGCGCGCTGGGCGTCGGCGCCTCGGACGGCTTCGCCCAGTGGGGGGACCCGAGGGCGTACGACGACCTCGTCAAATACATCGACGACCCGATGGAGAACGAGCAGGCGCGGATGGAAGCGTGCTTCGCGCTCTCGTGGGTCGCGACGGACGACCAGATGAAGGAGGTCGTCCGGAAAGTGCACGACAACACGAAGACGGACCCGAAGGCGAACATCCTCCGCCAGTGTTACCTCGAGACCATCGTGCACCGGCCCGTCCCCGACGCGACGGCGGGGCTCGTCGACCTGCTCTCGGCGACGGTGCCCGACATCGAGGTACGCCACCAGATGGCGCGCGCGATCGGGATGGGCGGGATCACCGCCGCGATGGTCCCGGCCATCTTCACGAAGCTGAGCGACATCAACCTCAAGGCCGACGCGGCCCTGGCGCTCGTCCTCGGCGCGGACGCCGACACGGCGGCGCGCGCGATCGCGACGTACAACGACGCGAGCGTGTCTCCCGAGGCAATCGAGGAGCTGAAGGACGTCTACAACAAGACCTTCGGCTACTGGAGCGACCGGAACTACGACAAGGGTGACATCGCGCGATGGGTCGACAACGCGGGGGCGATCGCCCACGTGAAGGTGCGCGACCAGCTGCAGGACTGGCCGCGCATCATCCTCGGTCGCGATCTGGTCGAGTCCACCGAGATCGACAACGGGCCGCACTCGATGACGAAAGTGCAGCTGCGCGCGAAGCTCTACGCCGACGCGAAGGGGGCGAACGAGGTCAAGCGCAACGAGGCCATCAGCATTCTCAAGTTCATCAAGGAGAAGGGCGTCCTCATGGCGCTGCGCGGCGAGCCCGGTCCGGTCGGCGAGATGGCACGCCAGGCCTTCTTCGAGGTGATGAACCCGAAGACCACGGTGGAGAGCGTCCCCGAGTCTCCCAAGGCGCAGAAGCAGCACGAACCGCCCCCGGGCTTCGCCGGCGCCCCGCGGTGAGCGTCCGGCGGGCGGCCTGCATGCTCGCCCTGTCATGCGGGCCGGCGTCGCCGGCGAGGACGCCGCAGGCCGACGTCGTCGCCACGAACCTCACGACATCGCCGGGGACGACGCTGGTGCAGGCGTGTACCCCCACGGGTCCGGAGCTCTGCTTCAACGCGATCGACGACAACTGCAACGGCGTCATCGACGAGGGGTGCGGCGTGCAGACGGGCGTGCTGCAGTTCACGATCGCGTGGTCCGGGGCGGCCGACGTCAACCTGATGGTCACGACGCCCGGCGCAAAGGTGCTGGACACCCACAACCGCTCGACGCCCGCCGGCTGCCACCTCGATCGGGACTGCCCCGCGGACGACGGCTGCCAGGGGGGCCAAAACGTCGAGAACGTGTACTGCGACGGGCTCGAGCTGCCGCACGGCCACTACTCGGTGGATGTCGCGCTCGCCGATCTGCACGGCGCCGACCCGCCGATTTCGGTCCGCTTCGGGGGACGCCTCGGGTCGCGCACCGTGGGCGCCGATCTGCGCCTCGAGCCGGAGCACGACAACAAGAAGACGTTCGAGTTCGATCTGCCATGATCGCGGCGCTCGCGCTGGTGGCCGCGGCGCTCTTCGCGTCGCCGCGCATCCAGGGCCCGTGGGGCGTCGCCTATGCGCCGGTCGAGGCTTCGGCGCCGCGGCCGGCCATCGTCTTCCTTCACGGCATGTGGGCGAGCCCCGAAGACTCGTGCCCAGCCTTCGAGGGGGCGGCGACGCCCTTCGGCTTCCTCGTGTGTCCTCGCGGCAACACACCCCTCGGGGAAGGCAAGATGTGGGCGGGGACGTACGTCGACGCCGCGCGATCCATCCACGCGGCCCTCGACGCGGCCGGAGCGCTCGCTCCGGGAAAGCTCGATCGGAGCGGGGGGGGGACGCTCCTGGGCTTCTCGAACGGTGCCTACTTCGCCGCCGAGGTCGCGCTCCACGAACCGGGGAAGTGGACGGGCCTCGTGCTCATCTCGATGAAGCTGGATCTCGACGCACGCGCGCTTCGGGCCGCGGGCGTGCGCCGCGTGGTGCTCGCCTCGGGCGACGCAGACGAGGCGAGCGCCGCGATGCGGTCCCTCGCTCAGCGATTGAGCGCGCCGGGATTCGAGGCCCGCTTCATGAGCCTGGGCCCCGGCGGCCACGCGTTCCCGCCGGACATGGGGGAGCGCATGCACGAGGCGGTCGCGTGGGTGCGAGGGTAACGACCCCGGCGCCTTCCCCCTGGCACCCGCACGCACCCGCGCCGCCTCCTGGTCTAAGCTCCGCCGGCCCGCACGCGGGCCCATGCGCACTCCCGAGCCCCCCTTGGCGAGCGCTCGTCGAAGACGCCGGCGAGGACGCGATCACCGCCGCCGCGGGCGTGAGCCCGCCGCACGCGGAGGACTTCCTCCCAGATGCGGGGTCCTCCGTGAAGCAAGAGCGCGAGAGCGGTGACGAGCGAATCGCGGAGCTGACCCGAGCGGGCGTGACCGGTCCGAGCCCGCACGACCCCGCTCCCGAAGGGGTCGGGGGGGTAAGCCGTGCGGCGCCGGCCGCGAGCCCTCCGCCCGTGCCCGCGCCCCCACCTCCCTAGGAAACGACGCTCCCGCCCGCGCCACGCGCCCCCGACAAGCCACGCGCTCCGAGGCCGGAGATCAAATGATCGGCACGGACCCCATTTCCTGGCTCACGATCACCGCGCTGCTCGTGCTCGCCGCCCCTTTGTCCAAGAGCGCGTCGATGCCGGACCCGCGCGCAGCGACGGCCGGGCGGGAGGGGCCCCCGCCAAGCCTGGCGGGGAGGGCCCACCCGGCCGGCGCGAGCACGGGGCCGGCATCGACGCACGATCGTCCGTCAGAAGAACGTGTCCTCTAGCTTCTTGTCGAGCTGATCGAACGCCCCGTCGATCATCGCGTCGTACACCTTCTGCTCGAAGTCCTCGCGCGTCATCCCCTCGGCGTTGATCTTCCACGCCTCGGGCCCCCGCCACGCCTTCACGACCACCTTCAGCGGCGCCCCCTCCGGTAGCGCGAACGCCGCGTCGAACGTGAAGTTGAAGCCCGCGAACACCGTGTTCGGCTTCACCGTCGCTGCGTTCATGTGCGACCACTCCGGCGAGTACTCGATGAGCAGCGTTGGCGGCTTCGTCGGCGCGGGCGCGTCCGCATCCAGCGGATCGCCCGGCTTCAACACCAGGACGTCCGACGGAAACGCCACCCCGAAGGCCTGCGCCAGCGACTGCTCCACCCGCTCCTCCCTCGGCCGGAGGACGTCGGGAGTGACGAACTTCGACGGACGCGCATCCGCCCCCGGGTAGTGGCCGCTCTTGATCGCGCTCTTGTCTGCGTCGTCCAGCGACTTCGACGGCTTGAGCCGGAACCTCACCTCGCTCGTGACTCCGTTCTTCTCGGCCCAGGTGAGCAGCCGCTCCATGAACGCCTTCGCCGCGGGGTCCGTATCCGACTTCGCCTTCCACGCCGCGAGCGCCTGCGCGTAAAGCGCGTGCCGCGCGGACTTCAGCTCGCGATCGACGACGCGATCGGGGTACTTGCGCGCGAAGTCGTCGAGAGCGGCCACGGTCCCAGCCTTCTTCGCCCGGTCGAGCGCCGCGAGCATCATGCGCCGCAGCGCCGCGTCGACCTCGGGTGCGATCTTCGACGACGGATGCGCCGCGGCGAAGGCTTTCACTGCCTCCACCGACCCCTGCGCCTCTGCGTCACGGAGCTGCGCCCGTGGCAGGAGGATGTCGCGCACCTCGTCCGAGTGACGGCCACCGCGAGCGAGGTAGCTCTGGTAGTCGGCCACGCTTCCCGACGACACGAGCGTCCGGAACATCGCCTCGTCGCTCATCGAGTTGCGCGTCGTGCCGAGGGCGAGGCCCGCGGTGATCCCGATCGCCGACGCGATCGCCCAGTCAAGCCGGATCCACGCCGGCAGAGTCCTCTTCATCGCTTCGGTGGGCCCGATGGGGCTCGACAGCGCGCTGTCGTGGAGCGGATCGAGCTCGGCGAGCGCGTGCGGGTCCTGCTCGGCCGTCGCCTTCGCGAGGTCGCCCCGGAGGGCCTGCAGCGCGGTGTCCGCCCGCTCGACCTCGGCTGCGCTCGCGGCAGGGACGATGACGCGCGACCCGTCGCGCATCTTGAGCGCCAGGCCGGGCCCGGGCACGGTGACGCGTTCGACCGACTCGGCCTCGCTCACCGGCCAGACCTGGAGGAGCGGCCGCCGTGCGTCCACGACCGCCGCCGGGAACAGGAATACGCCGGGCCTCCACGGCATCACCTCGAGCGCGCGCAGGATCGCCGCGGCGTGCACCACGCAGTACGCGGACGCCGTGAAGAGCGCCGCGTCCAGCGCCAGAGCTTTCGTCCCGTGCAGGGCGAGCGGGCTGGAGACCTCCCCCCAGCCCGTGCGCAAGACGATACCCGCCGCGACCGCGAAGACCACGCTCGCCCCGAGGTAGCCCCAGGCCCTCGTCCTCGGCGCCGGCCCGAACAGGAGCGGAGCGGGCGGGGCCGACCGCCGGGTGGCCGCCGCGAAACGGTCCTGCATCGGCCGGGACAGGCGATAAAAGTCGATCTTGTTCGGCATGCGGACCCCTGCCGCCCCGCATCCTAGCGGAGAATGAGCGAGAAGGACGTTTGACGCGATCCGCCCCCGCCCTATAGAAAGCGACGATGAGCCCCACGGCGATGCTCACGTTGATGTTCGCGGCGTTCGCCATGTTCGCGTGGTCCGCGAGCCGCCGCTGGCACTTGATCCAGATCGGCCGCCCCGAGGCCAGGCTCGACCACCTGAAGGAACGGGCGCAGGGCACGTGGCGGTACGCGTTCCGGCAGGAGAAGATGGACTACTACAACCCAGCGGGAATCGCGCACAAGGCGATCTTCGCGGGCTTCGTCCTGCTCAACTTCCGCGAGGTCGTCCTCTGGGGCCGCGGTTACTACGCGCCGTTCAACCTTTGGGTGCTCGGGCCGGCACAGCCGCTCGGCCAGGCGTACGAGCTCGTCAAGGACATTCTCGGCATACTCGTCATCTGCGGGACGCTCGTTTTTTTCTACTACCGCATCGTCGTCAAACCGCGGCGGATGGCGCTCAGCCTCGAAGGCCTCCTCATCATCGGGATCATCTTCAGCCTGATGGTCACGGACATGGCGTACGACGGCGCGTCGCTCGTGCTCGGGTCGAAGCAGGCCGCCTTCTGCGCCGGAGCGACTCACCCCGGGACGCTCGGGGAGTGTGCCAGGGTGGCGACCCTCACCGCTCCCCTCGGCGGCGAGATGTTCGCCGGCTCGTGGTCCGCGTGGCCGGCTCCGGCCGGATCGCTCTTCGCGTCGCTCCTTCAGGGAAGATCGCCCGATTCGCTCGTGGCGATCGCGCACGCGAGCTTCTGGACACACGAGGCGCTCATCTTCCTCTTCTTGAACCTCCTGCCGCACTCGAAGCACTTCCACGTCATCACGGCGATCCCGAACGTCTTTCTCCGGAGCCTCAAGCCCGCCGGCCGCCTGCCGCCGATGGCAGAGAACGCCGAGAAGCTGATGGAAAAGGTCGGGGCGGCGGGCGAGGCGCCGGACCCGATGGCCCTGCCGGTGGGCGTCGCACGCATCGAGCACTTCACGTGGAAGTCGATCCTCGACTTCTACACGTGCACCGAGTGCGGGCGGTGCTCGGACAACTGCCCGGCGCACCGGACGGGGAAGATCCTGAGCCCGAAGCACCTGACGCTGGCGCTGCGGGACCACCTATACGGACGCGAGGCAGAGATCGTCGAGCGGCCGAAGGACACGGACGTCCACATCCGCGCCGTGAACCTCGTGCCGGAAGTGATCCATCCCGACGTCCTCTGGGCGTGCACGACGTGCAGGGCCTGCGAAGAGCAGTGCCCCGTCCTCATCTCGTACGTCGACAAGATCATCGACATGCGGCGAAACCTCGTCATGGTGAGAAGCGAGTTCCCGCACGAGCTCGGGCGGCCGTTCCAGGCGATGGAGTCGAACGGCAACCCGTGGAACCTGTCGCGCATGGACCGTGCCGGCTGGGCCGATGGCCTGGGGATCGCGACGATGAGCGACAAGCCGGAGGCGCCGGTACTCTTCTGGGTCGGCTGCGCCGCGAGCTACGACGAGCGGGCGAAGAAGATCGCGCGCGCCACGGCCAAGCTGCTCAAGCAAGGCGGGGTCGACTTCGCCATCCTGGGTCAGGAAGAGAACTGCACGGGCGATCCCGCCCGACGCGCCGGCAACGAGTTCCTCTTCGCGATGCTGGCCGAGGGCAACGCCGCGACGCTCAACGGGTACAAGGAGAAGGGCGGCGCGCGCACGGTGGTCACGACGTGCCCGCACTGCTTCAACAGCCTCAAGAACGAGTATCCCGACTTCGGGCTGAAGGTCGAAGTCGTCCACCACACGGATTACCTGCTTGGCCTGCTCGCCGAGGGCAAGCTCGTGCCGAGGAACCCGGTAGCGGGACGCGTCGTCTACCACGACTCGTGTTACCTCGGCCGATACAACGGCGTGTACGACCCGCCCCGCGAGATCCTGAAGCGGATCCCCGGGGTCGAGCTCGTCGAGCCCGAGTACTGGACGAAGCAACGGGGTCTCTGCTGCGGCGCGGGCGGAGCGCAGATGTGGATGGAGGAGCAGAACAAGGACCGCGTGAACGTCAAGCGCACGCTCCAGCTCATCGACGCGCTCGGCCCCATTCCCGCGAGCGGCGCCCCCGACGCCGGCAGCAGCAAGACGATCGCCAGCGCTTGCCCCTACTGCATGACGATGCTGACCGACGGGGTGAAGAGCAAGAGTCTCGAGGACCGCGTCAAGCAGATGGACGTCGCCGAGCTCCTCGAGCGCGCGTGCGACGTGCCCGCGCTCACCGGGGAGCTGGTGCCGGTCGGATCGCCCGAGGCGCTGCCGATGGCGGAGGCCACAGCCGAGTAGCTCGTATGGCATTGCCCTTCGGGCAAGCTCCAGTCCGGGCTCCTCGTGATGGGTCCCGTGGCCGAGGCTACCTGCTATCCTTCAACTGGCCATGCCCGCGTGCCCGATCTGCCGGCGCAACGTCCGTCCGCGCGCCGACAACCCGGGCTTCCCCTTCTGCTCCCCACGGTGCAAGGCCGTCGATCTCGGCAAGTGGCTCGACGAGGCGTACCGCATCTCCTCCGACCCGGCGGAGGACGAGGACGCCGATGAATCCCCGGCCTTGGCCGAACATCCCACCCAGGAGAAGGCATGACGCGCCCGATCATCCGCAGACCGGCCCTCGCAGGCGCCCTCGTGGCCGTCGCGACGTCTTTCGTTTCGACCCGTCCGGCCCGCGCCCAGGATCTCGAGCCCCCGCAACCGCTCCCCCCCACGCCACCGACCGTGGACACGGGCACGACGAACGAGGCCGACGAGAAGAAAGACAGCGGCCTCGGGCTCGAGTGGGTGTGGCTCAACGCGGACGTGGGGACGGCGTACGCCAACATGACGTCCTTCAACTCGTCGGCCCTCGCGCTCCAGCAGTCGGCGAGCTCGGGGCCGGCGTTCGGCGTGGGCGCAGGCGTACGCCTCATCTTCCTCTCGGCCGGGCTGCGCTTCACCGACATGCAGCTCTCCGCGTTCAACCTGTACGAGATCAACGCGGAAGCGGCGTTTCACGTCCGCGTCTGGCGCATCGATCCGTACTTCGGAGTCCGAGGCGGGTACGCCTTCGTCGGCAGCCTCAACTCGGGCTCGGTCGCCGTGGCGACCGGCAGCTCGATGTCGAACGTGTCGTCGAGCGTGGCCGTCCACGGGATCGATGTCGGTCCGATGGTCGGCATCGACGTGTACTTCGCGCACTGGATCTCGATCGGCCTCGACGGGCAGGCCCAGTTCCTCTTCATCCAGCGGCCGCCCGCGCCCATCCCGAGCGTTCCGGCGTCGGTCCCACCTGCGGAGCAGCAGGCCGCAAAGGCCATGATCGCCTCGGAGGTCATGAGCAACCCCCTCTACCAGCAGTCCGGATCGAGCGTCGGGCTCGGCCTGACGGGCATGGCTCACCTGGGCATCCATTTCTGACGGCGAAGTGGAGCGTCCCGCTCCGCCGGAACTACACTGGGCTCCGTGCTCGAGACGCTGCGCTGGCTCCTGCTCGCGATCCTGCCGGCGGTCCTCTTCGCCGCGCTGGTGCACAGGACCGACGAGAACCGTGAGCCCGCGTGGCTGGTCGTCCTCACGTTCGCGCTCGGATCGATCGCCGGACTGGTCGTGCAGCTCATCACGGCGCGCGCGGCCTCGCTGACGGGCCTCGATATGCGCGTCTCGGCCGCCGGCGAGGGCGGAGCGCTGGTGTTCCTCTTCCTCGTCGTGGCTCCGACGCAGGAGGCGGGCAAGGTCGCGGCCGCGTGGCCGGCGTTCCTCTCCAGGCACTTCGACGAGCCGTACGACGGCGTCGTGTACTCCGCCTCGGCCGCGCTCGGCTTCGCGGCCGTCGAGAACGCCTTCGTGCTGCACGCGCACCCGGCCGGCGCCATCTGGATCGCGCGGGCCCTCCTGGCCCTCCCGGCCCACGTCTTCTTCGCCTGCCTGTGGGGGTACGCGCTCGGCCGCGCGAAGCACGCGAAGGACCGCCTCCCGCTCTTCCCCGTCGCATTCATCGCATCGATCGTGGGCCACGGCCTCTACACGCACTTCGTCTACGGGCGCGGCCCCGGGGCGCTCCTGGCCGTCACGCCGCTCCTGGCAATGATGGGTTTCGTCGCGTGGGTGCTCGCGCGCGACCTTCAGACTCGCCGGGGCCAGACGTCGGTGGCGCCGGTCCCGAGCAGCCGGCTGTCGCGCCTCTCGGCCTCGCCCCCGAGCCTCTCCGCCGTCCGGTCCGCGTTGACGCGCGCTGACGAGCCAGTGAAGGTGAGGTGGATCCTCTTCGGCGCGCTCATCACGATCGGCGCGATGATCATGGGGCTGGCAGCGGGGGTCTTCGCAGCGCGCGCGATGCACGTCGACCTGTCGACGGTCGACGACCACGACGTCGGCGCCGCCGCGCCGGTCCTCCTGCTCGGCATCGGTCTCCTCGCATCATTCCCGACGAGCGGGTGGCTCATCGCGCGGGCGGCCGCCGTGCGCACGCTGCTCGAGCCCGCGCTCGCAGCCGTCCTGGCGCTCGCCGTGACCCTCGTCGCCCTCGGCCTCGCGGCCCCCGTCACGGTCGTGTTCGGGCTGGCCCTGTCGCCGATCGCCTGGGTGCTGGCGTGCCTGGGGGCCTGGATCGCGCGCGAGGCGTGAAGGCGTGCAACAATAGCGCGCTGATTCGTGCGCATCCTCAAGAGTGCCCTCTTCTGGCGCATCCTCCTTAGCTCCCTCTTCGTCGTGGCGGTGCTGGGGTGGGGTCTGTTCCGCGCAGCGTCCGCGCACGAGGAGCTCGAGGCGCAGTTCGTCCGCCTCGTCCAGCACGACCTGAAGCTGGCCGACGACGCCGAGCAGCTCCTGCGGCTCATGGTGGATCTCGAGACGGGCAAGCGCGGCTTCCTGCTCACGGGCGACCGCACGTTCCTGTCTCCGTACGAGCAGGCCAGGAAGGACCTCGAGGGCGTCCTCACCGAGGCGCAGGCCGTCGCAGAGAACGGCATGGAGGACGAGCGCGTCGCCACCTTCGGTCGCCTGGTTCGCGACTGGATCGAGAACGTGAGCGAGCCTCAGATCCGCGCGCGCCAGAAGGGCATGGTCGATGACCCGCAGATCGCAGACGAGGGCAAGGCGCGCACCGACGAGATGCGCGGCATCCTGTCGGACCTACGCAAGCACGCCCTCGACGAGGCCGACGATCGCGAGCACGACGCATTCGAGTCGGCGAAGGACTCTCAGCGGGCCACGAGGACCGTCCTGCTCCTCTCGATCATCCTGGCCCTCGCCAGCGGGGCGTGGATCGCGGGCGACATCGCGGGCACCACGGGACGGCTCGAAGAGGCGCTCGTGGCGACCGGGCGTCTCGAGGCGATCCCCGCCCTGGCCCCCCGCCGCGACGAGCTCGGGGCGGTGTCCGAGAGTCTGAAGAAGGTGAACACGCTGCTGCTCGAGAAGGACGCCAGCCTGCGGGCGACCCTCGCCGATCGGGAGCGTGCGGTCGCCGAGCTCACGCGCGCCAACGCGACGCTCGCGCTGCGCGACGAGCGCGCGCGCGCGTTCGCGGAGTTCGTGCGTGAGCTGAAGACGCTCGACGTGGGGGCGCTCGCGGGCATCGGGCTGCAGACGCTCGTGCGCATCGCCGACGCGCAGGTGGGCGCCGTGTTCCTCCTCGACGACGCCGACCGCCTCGTCCCTGTGCAGGCCACCGCGGCAGACGGGCGCGCGATCGAGCACGGCATCTTCGGCGCCGAAGGCCTCCCGAAGAGCGTGATGGAGCGACGCGAGCCGGTGGTCATGCGCGCCGAGGCGCTCGGCGAGCCCCCGCCCGGGCTCGACCTCGGCGTCGGTCAGGCGCCGCTGCGCTGGGTCCTCGCCTATCCGGTCGCCGTCGGGGCAGAGGGAGCCGGCGCGATCGTCCTGGCCGGCATCCACGCTCCGGAGGACGACGCCGTCGATTTCGTCCGCGACGCGGCCCGCCAGCTGGCCGTGGCGCTGCACAACGCATGGGCGCACGCCCGCCTGCGCGACAAGAGCATCGCCCTGGCCGAGCAGGGCGAGCGACTGACGCAGGCCAACCGCGTGAAGACGGAGTTTCTGGCGTCGATGAGCCACGAGCTGCGGACGCCGCTCAACGCGATCCTCGGGTTCGCGGACTTCCTGCTCACGTCGAGCAAGGAGCAGCTCTCGCCTCGCACGCGCGAGTCCCTCGAGCGCATCGCGCGCAACGGCGACCACCTGCTCGCGCTCATCAACGACGTGCTCGAGCTCGCGAAGGCCGAAACCGGCCGCGTGGAGGTGCGCCTGGCGCCGGTCAACGTCGCGCAGCTCGCCCGCGCGTGCGTCGCCGAGGTTGAGAGCCTGCGCATCGGCAAGGACATCACCCTCGTCGCCGAGGTGGGGGACGCCATCGTCGAGACGATGACCGACTCGCAGCGCGTTCGGCAGATCCTCTTGAACCTCCTCTCGAACGCGATCAAGTTCACCGACCGTGGCGAGGTGGTGCTCTCGCTGCGCGCCACGACCAATGAGGTGGCCCTTGCGGTGCGCGACAGCGGGATCGGCATCCCCGCGCACGCCATGAAGGAGCTCTTTCAGGACTTTCACCAGCTCGAGGCGGGCGACGGGCGGCGGTACGAGGGGACGGGGATCGGCTTGGCGCTCTCGCGGCGCCTCGCGCGCACGCTCGGCGGCGATATCGACGTCACCTCGCGCGAGAACGCCGGCTCGGTGTTCACCCTCGTCCTGCCGCGCGTGGCACCCCGCGCGGAGTCGGTGGCTCCCCTGTCGGGGGACGCGGAGACCGTTCTGTCATGAGCGCCCCGGCTCTCGCCGCCTTCGGCGACGCACGGGGGGACGTGCTCATCGTGGACGACTTCGCGGACTCGCTCGTCCTCTACGAGGCGCTGCTCGCGGAGGATGGCCACACCGTGCGCACCGCCACGAGTGGCGCCGATGCGCTGGCGATGGTCGACGAGCGCGAGCCCGAGCTCGTCCTGCTCGACGTGTCGATGCCGGGCCTGGGCGGCGTCGAGGTGCTCCGGCGGCTGCGCGCGCGACGCGGCGGAGGGCCCTCGGTCATCATGCTGACGGCGGCCCGGCGGGAGCCGGACGCGATCGAGGCGGGCCTGAAGGAAGGAGCCGACGCTTACCTCACGAAGCCGATCGACTCGCGCGAGCTGCTCGCGCGCGTCCGCGCCGCGCTCGAGACGTTCCGCCTGAAGCGACTGCTCGATGCACAGCGGCGCGACCACGTGGCGATGCTCGTGCACGACCTGCGGCACCCTCTCTCGTCGCTCGGCCTCGTCGCCGAGCTTCTCCAGGCCGAAGACCTGACCCCGCCGGAGCGACAATCTCTCGTGACCCAGATTCGCGCCATGTGCACCGAGATGTCGCGGCTGGTCGACGGCGTGCTCGTCGCGAGCCGGCTCGAGGCAGGGGTCTTCACCGTCGAGCCGCGACCCGTGCGGGTCGGGGCGATCGTCGAGCCGATGCTCGCCGTCTTCACGCCCGTGGCGACGCGACGGCGCGTGACCCTGGAGTTTGACGGCGCCCTCGACCTCGAGCTCTCGGCGGACCGACACAAGCTCCGCCAGTGCCTCGACAACCTGGTCGCCAACGCCCTCAAGTTCACGCCGCGGGGAGGCCGGGTGCGAGTGCGCGTCTCGAGGGAGGGCCCGCGGACCGTCTTCGAGATCGCCGACACGGGTCCGGGTATCCCGCGCGCCGAGTGGGACGCGATTTTCGATCGCTATCGGCAGGGCGCCCGAGGACGCGCGTCGGGAGGCTCAGGCCTGGGTCTCGCCATCGCGCGCGGAATCGCCGAGGCCCACCACGGGACGCTCTCCGTCTCTGCCAGCGACCTCGGCGGCGCCGCGTTCCAGCTCGCGCTGCCGGGCTGAGGGCTGCTCTAGAACCCGTACGCGGCTGAGATCTCAGGTCCGAATGTGACCAGGGCGCCATTGCCGGCGGCGATGTTCAAGCGGATGGCCCCCGTGAACGCGATCCGTGGCGAGAACTGGTAGCGCGCCCCGCCACCGAGCACGAGGAAGAATGGGCCGTCGGTGCGCCACACGCTGACCGCCTGCTGCCCCGCTGTCCCGGTCAGCGCGACCACGCTCGACGAATGTCCGTCGAATTCCGCAAGCCCCAGCCCCGCGAACCCCACGGGCACGAACCCGACGTGCGCCAGGGGGTAGTCGCCCAGGAGATACGTCGCCCGCGCCTCGAAGTGCACGTCGAACCCGGCCGCACGTCCGTCCTTCGAGGCGGCCACCCCGGTGTACGCGTTGGCCACGTAGCCGAAACGGACCCCCGCGAGGAGATTCGGGAGGAGCGCGTAGTCCGCGGCGAGCAAGATGCGCACGTCGCCCGCCTGCAGGCCACCGGACGACTGCCCGGCGCGCCCCGGGATCAACGCCGAGTTCTGCGCCGGCGAGGAGCGCGAGGGGAAGTCCGTTCCGTTCGGGTTGGTGCAGTAGAGCTCCGCCGAGTTCATCGGCTCTCCCCCGGACGAAGTCGCCGATGGCGGCGTCAGCGCGCAGACGTCGTGCCCCGAGGGCATGGACATGAGGTCGATCGCCAGCGAGACCCCCACCCACAGGCGCGAGTAGGTCCCGCCGTGGACGGGAGGGTGCGCCCCCTGCGAGCCCTCGTCTTCCCCGCCTTCGGCGCCGCCCGCATCGTCCCCGTTCTCGCCCGTGCACGTCCGCGGCGGCGGCCTGTCCGGCAGGTGAGGCGCTTCTCCCGAGATCCGGGCGCGGATCGCGACCGTGTATGGATGCCGCGGATCGCCCGAGGTCGCGACCGGCTCGCCCTCGCGGTCGACGCCCTGGATCCAGTAGCGCATCGTGCCGCGTGCGACGTCCGTGCACGGGATCATGCCCTCCCATCCATCGTCGGTGCGTTTGAGGTCGACGTGCCCCCACTCGCTCATCGACCCGCCCTTGTACTTCACGACGACGCGCGCCGGCGGCGGGTCCCCTGGGTACTCGAGGTAGATGGGCAGCGGCGTCTTGATCTTCTGCTCGGCCGCCGGCGTGTGCGTGAAGTCGCCGGCCGGCTGCTCGCCACCCCCTGGACTCTCGGTCCCCTTGCCGGCCGACGTGACTTGCTTCGCGCGGTCCCACGCGGCGCGGACCTCCGGAGCGGAGTACTTGGTGGGGAGCTCGAGGTCCGGAATGCTCTTCAGCGCCTCGGCAAACGAGTTCTCCGCCGCGGCCGGGTCGCCCGACCGGATCTGCATCACGCCGAGATCCCTCAGGACCAGCGCCTTCGTCGTGCGCGCGCAGCGGTTCACGCCGCACGTCGTCGAGGCCCGGTCGAGGCGAGCGAGCGCCGTCGCATAGTCCGCGGACGCGAAATCACTCGCCGCCTTCTTGAGGGCATCCTTCGCGGCGGCCTCCGTGCGGGCATCGAGCGCCCTCGCGGGCCGCGCCATGAGCAGCGCCGAGGCAACGACGACGAGGGCCCCCAGGCCGCGAATGACGCGGCCGGAGATCACGGCGTGACCTGCGGAAGAGTCGGGTAACTCGGTATCCACGTCGGACGCGGACTGACCCTGTACCGCGTCGACGGGCCGCTCCGATACTGAATTGCTCCGAGGCGCGGCCGATGCTGCCGTGCCGCGTCATGCGAGCCGGTAGCCCGTACGACCCCATTGTTCTTTTCTTGCCTGCTTGCGGGCGCAAGAGGCTCTAGACTGTAGAAAGGCACCCGACCCTTTGTGAGGCTGACCATGACGCGCTGGACCGCGGAAATCCGCACCCTGTCCCTGGGCTTGGCGCTCGCCGCGTGCGGCGGAGGCAGCAAGGCGACCATCTCGAGCGAGGCAGGAGCCGACGCGACCGGCGGAAGCACGATCGACAGCAGCAGCGGCGGGGGGTCGGGGTCCGGCAGCAGCAGCAGCGGCGGCAGCAGCGGAGGAAGCAGTGGTGGACCGTCGACCATGACGTTCACAGGCCCCGCCTCCAGCGGCGGCGCCGGCACTTGCCTGATGCTCGGCGGAGGCTGCGCCGCCGGGAGTGACTGCTGCAGCGGCGATTGCGCGCAAGGCGCCTGCGCCTTCCCGGCCTGCACCTCGGACGGGCAGACATGCACGTCGGCCGGCGAGTGCTGCAGCCTGAGCTGCACCGGCGGCAAGTGCGGCGCGCTCAACGCGACATGCTCGACTCTCGGCAACCAGTGCACGAGCGCGAGCCAGTGCTGTTCGGGCTACTGCGCCGGCAACGGCACTTGCCAGGCATCGTCCTTCTGCGGCCAGGGCGGCGACTCGTGCGCGACGGGGGCCAACTGCTGCAACGGCCAGTGCACGATCGCCACGGGGCAGACCCTGGGCACATGCGCCACGTCGCCGCCGGGGGGACCCGCCAACTGCGGGATGGTGGACGGCGTCCTCTGCGGCGGCTCCGGGGCCGACGGCGGTGTGGTGTACATCGACGGCGGGCTGCCCTCGTGCGGCGGCGGATGCTGCAGCCGTGCGTGCGCGCCTTACGGGCCCACGGGCGTTCTCGTCTGCCAGCCGGCGACCGGGTGCCACGTCGTGGGCGACGTGTGCTTGCAGGACGGCGACTGCTGCGGGTCGGCCGGGCTGCCCGGGGGATCGGGCAAGCCGGTCACGTGTGTCATCACGGCGCCCGCTACGCTCGGGGTCTGCCGCAACCCGCAGGGCTGCAAGCCGAACGGCGACGTGTGCAAGCTGGCGACCATGTCATGCAACTCGTCGTGCGACTGCTGCGCTGGCAACTGCGAGAACGAGGACACCTGCCACCAGGACAGCCTGGGCGTGCCGCGGTGTGCTCCCGCGACGTGCGTCGCAGCGGGAGGCGCGTGCTCGTCGGGCGCTGACTGCTGCAACGGCGCGCCGTGCGTGCCCGGGACGGCGGGAGACGGCGGTGGTCCGGAGTTCGTGTGCAGCCCGACGCAGTGCGTGGCGGCCTGCGGTGGGTGCACGGTCAGCGCGGACTGCTGCCCCGGGTCGTCATGCGCCGTGGCTATCGGTTCTACGCACGGGATGTGCGGTCCGTGCGGCGCGCCTCCGCCGGCCGACGGGGGCGGGGGATCCAGCGGCTCGAGCTCGAGCGGGGGATCGAGCGGCTCGAGCTCGAGCTCGAGCGGAGGCAGCGGGGTGTGCGCCACTTACGGACAGATCTGCACGACCTCCGCCGACTGCTGCAACGGCGTGCCGTGCAACAGCGGGCGGTGTGAAGTCGGGCTGCAGTGAGCGTCACGCGCAGCGCGCCGCCGGCGTGAGCAGCGCGAGGAGAGCGTGGGCCGTGACGTCGCATCGAAGCAGAGCGGCGCACGGCGACGCCAGGAACGCGCCGTGGGCCAGCCCGGGATCGAGCGCCGCCGGGATGCGCGATCCCGCGACCTGCATGCGCGCGAGGAACTCCCTTCCCCGGGCGACCGACGCGCGTGCCCACGATTCCGTGCGACCCGCGAGAGCCTCGACCGAGAGCCCCGTGATCGCTGTCTGAGGAACGGGAGTCATCGCGGCGCCTCCACGATGGGGCGGATGCGACCGGATCCCCGAGGCGACAGCCCTCGCCACTCGCGCGCCGACGCGACGGTCGCCCCTCGCCTCCGCCGCGACGAGAGTCCAAGGCGCGAAGGGCTGGCGGTCGAGGTCTGCCACGCACGAAGCCCACAGGGCATCGGGCGCTCGGGGGCCGAGAGCCGCCACGGCCTGCGCGATGTGCCAGGCGCTGCGCGGCGCATGGCTCGCGACGAAGTCCGCGAGCTCGCGCGCGAGCGGGACGCCCGCGAGGATGGCGAGCGCCAGCGTGCCCGCGACGAGATCCGGATCGGCCGGCCATCCGGGGACCGTTGCGCCTCCCAGCGCCGCGCGGATGTCGCTCTCGAGCCGCCGACGTGCACGGGCCACCACCGCGGGCCGCTTGCCGTACGCCGCCAGCGCCTGGACCACGGACGCCGCCCGCCCGTGGTGCATCTCTCCGGTCTCGATGCGCTTCCGCGCCCGCGAGTCGATCGCGAACGTGACGGCGCCCTCGGAGTCGACGAGCGACGCGAGCCACGCGGCTGCCGCATCGACGCCTTCCGAGCCAGCGTGGGGATCGGCCCGCCGCACCACGACGTCGTCAGTCTCGAACGCGTAAAGGCCCTTGTCCCGCAGCGCATCCGGGCCGACACGGGCCTTTCGCAGGAGCGCCGCCACGAGCTCGCGTGGGCCGAGGCCCTCGTCACGCGCCACGTGGGGCAGGATGATCGCCCCCGGCCCGCGGTCGCCTGCGAGGGCGACGCCGTGCGTGCCCACTTCGAGGTCGTCCACGGCCGTCTCCGGGTTGAGCAGCGCAGGGCTGCGCGCGAACGAGACCTGGGCGACGAGCCCCTCGCGCTCCCGCGGCGAGATCGGACGGAAGCGGCCGTCGTGGGACGCCCGGAGGAAGGCCCTCGCCAGCCGCTCCGCGGGCGCGCCTTCGTCGTCGCCGTAACATCCGCAGAGGCGGCCGTTCGCGTAGAGGGAAACGAACGGCGTGGCGTCGGGCGCGCGCCGGGGGGTGCGCCATTCTCGAAGCGTGCCTTGGAAGCGGAGGAGCGCCCGCACGTCGCGCACGACACCTGCCCTCTCCCCGTCGTCGATCGAGCGCCGCAGATGCCTCCACGCGAACGGCGGGAACGGGTGCCCGTCAGCTCCCACGCTTGCGCACCCGCCAGGCGTGCGACGCGCCGAGGCCGAGCTGGTCGAGGGCGGGGACGATCTCGTCTTCCATGATCCGCCGCACCACCTCGCGCTGCCCGTCCGACTCGAGGACGCCCAGGGCCCGCGCGGCCTTGCGGCTCCCCGCCGGCGCATCCCTCCCCCACCAGAAGCGCTTCTCGATGTCGACGACGACCTCGCCCGCGCGATCTGCGATGCGCTGCCGCTCGGCCATCGACCACTGCGGCGCGCGCCACGCGAGGTAGTACCAGCCCAGGCGCGTGTGGTGCACCTCGTCGCCGAGGATCGACGTGTAGAACGGGCGAACCACCGGATCGGTGGCCCTATCCCGCGACGCCGCGAGGAGCGCGCACGCGAGGCCCTCCCCGATCGCGGGGATCTCGACCATCATCGCGTCGAGCGTCTCGAGGTCGACGGCCCTGCTCCAGCGAGCCTGCGCGCGGCCGCTGAGCACGTCGATGACGACATCGTCCTTGCCCGCACACAGCGCGGCCATGCGGAAGGCGAAGTCGCAGTGGCGGATCTCGTCGGTGGCGGCGCGGGCGGCGGCGGCGACGAGATCGATGGGCAGGCCGTTCGAGACCATCGCGGCGGCGATGCGGGAGAAGAGGTCGACAGCCTCGTACTCGCCCGTGGCGAGCATCGTCTGCGCCCTGCACGCGAGCGCGAGGGCCGGCTCGGGATACTTCGAACGGTCGAACCTTGACCACGGGACGGCGACCACCTTGCGTGTCGATCGCCCGCTGAGGGTCTGATCGTGCTGGCGCGCGAGGGGCGTCTCGGTGAGGACGCGCCGGATGCGGATGTGATCGGGGGCCGGCACGCGCTCCGCCGCTCAGGTCTTCGTCGGGCCGCCGACCTCGTACGCGGTCACGGCGAGGACGAAGGGGGGGCCGTGATAGGCGTCGGACTTCGCGTCGGTGGCGCCCGCGTCGCCACCGTCCGGAGCGCCGTCGTCGATCGAGCCGTCGTAGCCACGAAAGGCGACCGCGGCGACGCCGAGAAATGTGGAGTCGGGACGGGCATCGGAGCCATAGCCGGTTGCGGCGACTGAGTCGCCACCGGAATCGGCGGAGTAGCCGATGACGGCGACGCCCAACGGCCGAGGCGCGTCGGACCCCGCGTCGGTGGAGGACGTGGAACTTCCCCCGCACCCGAGGGCGCACGCGGGAACGACGCCGGCGATGGCCGTCCGCACGAGGAGACGCGGCACGAACGCCGACTTGCGAGCTTTCTTTGCGGCCATGAGAGTGGGTCCCTTCCCCGCTGCCCATCATCATGAGCGCAGGCACGGCGCTTGACAACCGTGCCCCTGCCTTTACATTGCGCCCCTCCCGGAAACTCGAGGAAATCGTGGCCAACCATCCCTCAGCCCAGAAGCGCAACCGCCAGCGAGTCAAGCGCACGCTCCGAAACCGATCCGTCCGCAGCGCGGTGCGTTCCGAGGTGAAGGTCGTCCGCACGGCCATCGCGTCGAAGGACGCGAAGGCGGCGAAAACGGCGCTCCTCGAAGCCACGGTGGCGCTCGACAAGGCCGCGAGCAAGGGCGCGCTGCACCCCAAGGCGGCCTCGAGGCAGGTGTCGCGGCTGGCGGCGCAAGTGCACAAGCTCGGCAAGGCGTAGACGCGGGTCAAGGCGAATAGCGCCAGGCCGGCTTCAAGTCCCCATCGTCTAGAGGCCCAGGACCGCGGCTTTTCACGTCGCTAACGGGGGTTCGAATCCCCCTGGG
>Ga0209415_10006934_pt1 | contig 19975 bp, 19 predicted proteins | sample PeaSoiSIISIP2007_FD_187696 | JGI IMG/M metagenome (GOLD analysis project Ga0209415, IMG submission 187696) | Peat soil microbial communities from Weissenstadt, Germany - SII-SIP-2007 (SPAdes) (version 2) | ecosystem: Environmental > Terrestrial > Soil > Wetlands > Peat | place: Germany... | reverse complement strand
CCGGCGGTCGGGGCGGCCACGGTGATCACGTACCAGGCGCCGCTGGGGATGCCGGAGAAGGCGAAGTGGCCGCCGGCGTCGCAGGTGGCGTGGCGGGCGTAGCGGGCGTACTCGGCGCCGTGCTCGGGCGGGGTGCGGCTCTTGACGTCGTCCACCGGCATCGCCGCCTGGGAGGTGGACAGATAGAGGATCCGCATCCGCGCGCGACTCCAGGGCGTCTCCGGCGCCAGCACCACGTCCTGACAGGCATAACGGCCCGAGCCGGAGCGGTAGGCCAGCAGCCCGTCGATGCTGCCGCCGCCGGATGCTTCTGACCAGGCGAAGTCGGATTCCTGAAATGATTCAGGCCCACCGCGCGAGGGCGGGGTGTAGGCGGGGCCTGGTCCAGTCGACTGGCCGAAGCCCGCTGTATCACACGCGCCGAGCGCCGCGGTGGCCAAGACGATGATGAGGGTGCGTTGCATGGCCGTCCCGTCCCTGAAAGTTACATTGAGGCAAAGGTCAACGCCCCTTGCAAGTCAAGGCTCGATTCCCTCTTGGCGAGGCCGACCCTTAACAGCGATAAGCGATCGCGGCCGCGGCCCTGCGGGTCTTGAGCGCCGGTGGAAAATAACAGGGAGACGCATGATGAAGGCCGCAATTCTTCGCGAGGTTGGCAAGCCGCTTTCGATCGAACAGGTGCAAATCGGCAAGCCTGGCCCGCACGAAGTGCTGATCCGCACCGCCGCTGCGGGCGTCTGCCACTCTGACGTCCACTTCTGGGAAGGCTCCTATCCCTACCCGATGCCGGCCGTGCTGGGCCACGAGAGCGCCGGCATCGTCGAGCAGGTCGGCTCCGAGGTGCGCACGGTGAAGGTGGGCGACCACGTCATCACCTGCCTGTCGGCCTTCTGCGGCCACTGCGAACACTGCCTGACCGGTCACATGTCGCGCTGCCAGAGTCCCGAGGTGCGGCGCGAGCAGGGCGACGAGCCGCGCATCACCCAGGACGGCCAGGCGATGCAGCAGTTCCTGAACCTGTCGTCGTTCGCCGAGCAGATGCTGATCCACGAGCACGCCTGCGTGGCCATCCGCCCCGACATGCCGCTCGACCGCGCCGCCCTGATCGGCTGCGGGGTGATGACCGGCGTCGGCGCCGTGATCCACACCTCGAACGTGCGCCCCGGCGAAACCGTGGCGGTGATCGGCTGCGGCGGCGTCGGCTTGGCGGCGATCAACGGCGCGGCGATCGCCGGCGCCGGCCGCGTCATCGCTATCGACCTCTCGCCCGGCAAGGACAACATGGCCCGGCAGTTCGGCGCCACCGACTTCATCTGCGCCGGCGAGAAGGACGCGGTGAAGGAAGTGATGGAGATGACCAAGGGCGGCGTGCACCACAGCTTCGAAGCCATCGGCCTTGGCAAGACCGCCGAGCAGGCCTTCAACATGCTGGCCCGCGGCGGCACCGCCAACGTGATCGGCATGATCCCGATCGGTCAGACGGTAACGCTGATGGGCGCGGCGTTCCTCGGCGAGAAGCGCATCCAGGGCTCGCTGATGGGCTCCAACCGCTTCCCGGTCGACATGCCCCGCCTGGTGGACTTCTACATGTCCGGCAAGCTGAAGCTCGACGAGATGATCTCGCGGCGGATCAAGCTCGAAGACGTGAACGACGCCTTCGCCGAAATGAAAGGCGGCCAGATCGCCCGATCGGTGATCACCTTCGACGCCTGATCCCCAAATCCCGCTCATCCCGGCGAAAGCCGGGACCCAGGCAGGAAGCCGTCGAAGGGGAACCACAAAGAACACGAAGGACACAAAGGCGCGCGATGCGCGCGAGTTAGTCTCCCAGGACCTGGGGTGATTGATTGGCGCGAAGCGCCCTTGGTGTCCTTCGTGCTCTTTGTGGTTCAACCGGACCTGGCAGCCGCACTCTGCATCCGAGTCCTGCCTGGGTCCCGGCTTTCGCCGGGATGAGCGGGTTCAGTGGCTATTGCACCTCGACCGGCTCGGTCAGGAAGTGGCGACCCTCGGGGTCGTCGATTTCCACCACCCAGACGTCGGGATCGATGCGGATGGCTTTTTCGAGGTAGGCGTCGAGGTCGGCCTCGTCGGTGGAGCCGATCGGCTGCATCCAGAACCGCTCGCCATCGCCGCGGGTAGCCTCGGCCAGCAGCCTGGCCTCGCCCCTGCGCCGGTTGACCAGCTTCACCAGCACCGCGCCGCCGCGGCTGTCGCCCTTGCGCCCGACCGTGGCGAACGCGCCGCCCTGGTGAGCGCGGCGGATGAGGGCGTAGACCCAGATGGACGTGTCGATTTCCACTCGGTGACGAGACCTTCCGTCGCGGGCCCGGGTAACCGGGGAGAAAGCATGAGCGCCTATGGAGGGCGCAGCTTTCGATTGGGGTGGGCATCATGGCGATCAGAGGCGGGCTGGCGCAAGCCGCGGCAGCGGCGCTGGGCGTCCTCGCCGTCAGCCCGGCGGTCGCCGCCAGCCCGGCAGCCGACCTGTTCTACCAACGCGCGGTGATGACGGCGGCGGACGGCGCCTGCCGCCTGTTCGCGCCCGACGTCGCCACGGCGCTCGCGGCGTCGAAGGCGCAGGCGCGCGGCGCGGCGTTGCGCTCTGGGGGCGACGCGGCCAGCCTCGCGGCGCTCGAAGCGCAGGCCAGCGGGACGGGCGCCGCCAACTGTCACTCACCCGCCATCGCCGCCGCCGCCGAGCAGGTGCGCGCGGCGTTCGCCAGCTACGCCCATCTCGACCACATGGACTTCCCCGGCGAGTTCGCCGGCTGGCTGGCCGAGCGGCCGGTCTCCGACACCGAGCCGCGCTGGCGCGTCTCGCAACGCGACCGGTTCGGCTGGGACGTGATGCGGTTCGGCCTCACCGGCCACGGCGACGCGCGGCCGCTGACGGCGGTGGCCAGCTTCGCCGACGGCGCCCAGCCCTACGGCGCGCGGCTGATATTGCGCGATGTCGACGCCACCAACGGCCCCTATCTGGACGCGCGCCAGGCCGACATCGACGGCCACATCCCGATCGACGGCCGGCTGCCGCCGCGGGCGTCGAGCCGCGTGTTCGAGGCCGGGGAGATGACGGCCGCGGACAAGGCGCTTGCCCCCCCGGACATGCCCGGCGCCTGGTCGTTCGAGTTCCCGCAGGCGGCGAGCGACGCTCTGGCGCAGCTCGACCCGCGCGAGACGGTGGCGGTGGAGTTCCTGTTCACCGGCGACGGCGGCGAGAGCGTGCGCACGGCCTATGTCGAGGTAGGCGACTTCGTCGCCGCCCGGGCGTTCCAGTCGATCCCGCAGCAGTAGGGAGTTCCGGGGACAGGATACCTATCCCATCGGCTCAATCCCGAGATCAGCTCCGGGGATAGGTATCCTGTCCCCGGAACTCCGAAGGTTGCTAGAGCCGTGGGTTGAAGGCGATCACGTTGTCGCCGACGGCGACGCGTCTCGGTTCGGGCGGTTCCGGCGGCGCGGGCGGTTCCACCGCAGGCGGCGGTTCGGCGTGGGTCTCGCGGTCGAGCACTGGCAGGCGCACCGAAACGACGGTGCCTTCGCCGAGCACGCTCCTGATCACCATGGTCCCGCCGTGCAGCTCGGCGAAGGCGCGCACCAGCGACAGGCCAAGCCCGGTGCCCTGGGCGCGCTGGTCGGCGCCGCCGGCCTGCTCGTACGGGCGGCCGAGCCGCTCCAGGTCCGCCGGGGCGATCCCGACGCCGGTGTCGGCGACAATGATCTCCAGCTGGCCGTTCTTCTCCCGCGCCAGCACGTTGATCTGGCCGTCGGCGGGGGTGAACTTCAGCGAGTTGGAGATCAGGTTGAGCACGATCTGCTTGAGCGCCCGGCGGTCGGCGATGACATCGAGCGGCTGCGGCGGCAGGGCGCCGCGCAGCCCGATTTTGGCGGTGTCGGCCTGGACCCGGGTCAGGCGCAGCGCCGAGGATACCGCCTCGCGGGCGTCGAACGGCTCCAGGGTGAGGGTGAAGCGGTCGGCCTCGATCTTGGACATGTCGAGCACGTCGTTGATCAGGTCCAGCAGGTGGCCGCCCGACTCGTGGATCAGGCCGGCGTATTCGGCGTAGCGCTCGGACAGCGGCCCGAACAGGGCCGAGCGCATGATGTCGGAGAAGCCGATGATGGCGTTGAGCGGCGTGCGCAGCTCGTGGCTCATGTTGGCCAGGAAACGCGACTTGGCCTGCGCCACGTTCTCGGCGTCGGCGCGCGCCTGGTCGAGGAACAACTCGTAGGCCCGCTCGCGGCTGGCGTCGCGCACCACCGCCACCGCCATATCGCGCCCAAGGCCTCGCAGCTCGACCGCGAAGAACCGGTCGGGGGCCATCGGCGGGGCGAAGCCCACGCTGGCCGCGCCGGTATGGCGCACGATGTCGAGCGCGGCGCGCGCGGCCTGCCGGTCGCCATCGTTCGCCAGGGTCTCGAACGCGCGGCCGATCAGGTCGAGATCCCAGTCCTCCGGCGCGCCGCAGAACGCTTCCCGGATCACCCCGGTCGCATCCAGGCGCAGCACCAGGAACGGTCCCGCATCCAGCAGCGCGCGCACCTGGCTGGCTTCCTCCGCCCGCGCGGCTTCGCGCTCGCCGGCATGGGCCTTGGAGAGCTGCAGCGCCGCGGCCAGCTCGATCGCCTCGATCGAGATCACCGCCAACGGCAGCCAGGGGCCTTCGACGCCGGCGGGCTGGGCGAAACCCATCGCCGCGGCCAGCGCCACCACCGCCACGGTCGCGAGCGTCAGCGCGCCGCCGAGGGCGATGAACCGGCGCCCGTCAAGCGCGGCCATCGCCGCGGCAGGCGCCAGCGCCAGCGCCGCGAGCGGACCGGTCAGGCCGCCGCCGAGCGCGATCGCCACGCCGACGCCGGCCGGCCAGACCAGAATCACCAGCGCCTTGGCCGCCCAGACGCGGGTCCAGCGCAGCAGCTGGCCGACGAGGCCGGGCGCAGCGGCCGCGGCCAGGGCGTAGTTGAGGTCCGAACTCTGCGGCGTCGGCCAGAACAGCGCGCACAGACCAAGACCCACCAGCCAGGCCGCGTGCCAGTCGGCCGCCGCCCGGAAGGCGCGCGCCTCGATCTGCACGTCACTCGAAGCCATGGGCGTCCATACCCCTGTCACAACGGATCCGACCCTATCGCTTTCGCGCGTCCCCGGCGAGGCGGCTCAATCGCCGCGCGATCCGCCGCAGGGGATGGCTTGTGGATAGAAACGGAATCGTAAGCGGACCGTGGCTAAGCTGCGGTCCCATTGAGGAAATAGTGAGGCGGCGAACGTCATGTCAGAGGCGGCGTCTCTGATCCCCGAATTCGAACCGCCGACGCGGCGCGAGCCGACCGCGGCCCGGCGCGCGGCCATGGCCATGGACGCCCAGAAGCGCTCGTTCCTGCGCATGGTCAGCCATGAGCTGCGCACGCCGCTCAACTCGATCATCGGCTTCTCGGAGGTGATCTCGAAGGAACTGTGCGGGCCGCTGGGCTCGCCGCAGTACGTCGAGTACGCCGAGCACGTGCGCCAAAGCGGGCTGAAGCTGCTGAAGCTGGTCAATCAGGTGCTGGAGATCGCGCGCCTCGAAGGCCACGTCACCGACCTCGATCCGATGCCGGAACTGCTGGACCATGCGGTCGACGACGCGCTCGACTTGCTGCGCGAGGACATCAATTCGCGCCACGTCCGGGTCGTCGTCGCCGACGAAGGGCGGCTGCCGGGCGTGGTCGCCGATCCGCGCGGCCTGCGCACGGTGCTGACCAACCTGCTGCAGAACGCCGTCACCTTCTCGCCGGAGGGCGGCGAGGTGCGCCTGAACGCCCGCCGCATTCCGGGCGGGGTGCGGATCGTGATCGAAGACGACGGCGAGGGCATCGATCCCGAGGAGATCCCGCGTCTGATGCGCCCGTTCGAGCAGGGCCAGAACGCGCTCACGCGGTCCACCGAGGGCGCGGGACTCGGCCTGCCGATCGTGTTCCTGCTGTGCCAGTCGATGGGCGGCGGTCTGCGGATCGTCAGCCAGCCCGGCCAGGGCCTGCGGGCCGAAGTGGTGCTGCCGGCGGCCTGAGGCCGCGTTGCGGCGCGATCAGGCGCGGCCTACATCCGGGTCTGGGCTAATCCGGAGACCGAACGCCTTGGGCATCGAAGCGGCGCTTGAAGACCTCGAGGCCGAGTTCGAGCTGCTCGGCGACTGGGAGCAGCGCTATCGCCACGTGATCGACCTTGGCCGCGGTCTCGAGCCGCTGAGCGCGGCGGAGCGCTCCGACGCCAACAAGGTGCGTGGCTGCGCCAGCCAGGTCTGGCTGGTCACCGAGCCGCAGAGCGACGGAACGCTGCGCTTCCGCGGCGATTCCGACGCCCACATCGTGCGGGGTCTGATCGCCATCCTGCTGCGCCTGTACGGCGGCCGCGGGCCGGAGGAGATCCTCGCCTTCGACGCCAAGGCCGGGTTCGAGCGGTTGGGTCTGACCGGGGCGCTGTCGTCGCAGCGCTCGAACGGCCTCTTCTCGATGGTGGAGCGCATCCGCCGCGACGCCAGCGCGGCGCCCGCTGCGGCCTAAGCCGCGCGGATGCCGCTCATGGCTTCGCCGCGCGGGGCGAGGACCGCGTCGTAGCCGAGGATCACATCGACGTCGCGGCCGTTGGTGGCCATCGGCAGGCGCAGCCATAGCAGCGTCATGTGGGACGCGCCGCGCCAGGCCATGCTGTGGTGGCCGACGCGCGGGCGGCGCTCATCCACCACCTTGTCGAGCTCCTCGCGCCAGTAGTCGGCGGCGGCGCTGTTGTAGACGTCGGTGAGCTTCTTGCCGGTGATCTCTCCGCCGTAGACGCCGTAGAGGCCGGTGCCGGCGAGGCGCAGGCGGTAGTCGCGCGGCGCGCCGACCACCTGGGTCAGGCTCACCGTCGGCAGCAGCCGCTTGATCCGGCCAGGATCGAGATCGCAGCGCCGAGGCAGCGATCCGGGCTGGCGCAGGCCCGCCCAGTAGGCGAACAGCTCCTCGTGGGCCCGCAAGGCCGTGTTTGGCGCGCCAAGCTGCGTGCTCATCTTCGGATTCGTTAACAACCCATTGGAATCCCGACGAATCACTATCTCTCATTGAGAGAATCGGGGGAAGTCCCAATCTTGGGCTCGGCGAAGAATTCGCGAAAGAGTCAAGCTGTCGCAGGCCCGGCTGGCCCGCGCCATTTCGTCGTCATCCTCCGCTCGCCCGGGAAGGCTGCCGCCGGGGGCGGGCGGCGGGACAAGCTCAGGACAGCAGAAAGCCCCGCGTCCGGGTGGGGCGCGGGGCCTTCGGAATAGCTCGATTGGCTGCGGCTAGCGGCGCTTGCGCGAGGCTTGTCGGCCGCCCTGGCCGAGGCCCATCTGCTTGGCCAGCTCGGAGCGGGCGCGGGCGTAATTGGGGGCCACCATCGGGTAGTCCTTCGGCAGGTTCCACTTGGCCCGGTATTCCTCGGGGCTCATGTTGTATTTGGTGCGCAGGTGCCGCTTCAGCGACTTGAACTTACGGCCGTCCTCCAGGCAGATGAGGTAATCGGGCGTGATGGAGCGGCGCACTGGCACCGCCGGCTCCTTCGGCGCAACCTCAGCCGGCTCCGCGCCGCCTGTGATGTTCGCTAACGCGCGGTGCACGCTCTGGATCAACGCGGGCAGGTCGCCAGTGGCGATGACATTGTTGCCGACGTAAGCCGACACGATGTCGGCCGTCATCTCAATCACCTCAGATTTTTCATCCATGACTTTTTGTTCCGTCCCGCGCTGACACTAGGAATTCGACCTGATTCCTCAGATCATTGGCGGGCTTCTTATAGAAAGCCCTGCAACGTCACAAGACTGTTTTTTTATGCTGTCTTCGGCATCCACAGAGAAGATCAGCGAAGGATTACCGCTGAGTCGCGGGAGCATGGAAAGCGATTCGATTCCGCGTCCTGCTTGTCGCCGCGATACGGCTTGACAGCTTCAGGCCCAAACAACCTGCGCCGAGGCGGCCTGGCGCCACACAGAACCGTGTTGTGTGAGTTGCTATTCGGCGCCGCGAACGTGCGCCGCTAGCGCTTCAATTCCGAGCCGAACGCCAGCATGGCCGAGCGCTGCGGCACTGAGAACTCGTCGAGCGCGGCGTTGTCTTCCTCGCGGATCGCTTTGATCAGCGCCGGGGTCATCGCTGACGACAGCGACCAGTTCCAGTAGCGCAGCACCGTCTGGGCGCGGTCGACGGCGATCATGTCGAAGATCGCGATGACGTGAGCCAGTGCGGGCGAGGGCTCGCCGTCCTCGCCGACTTCCGGCCGGCCCAGGGCGCGCCACAGCTGGCGCAGCGCCGCGCGGGGCAGCCCCGTGGCCTTGCAAAGCACGGCCAAACCCTCGCCGCCGGAGTCGCCCATGATCTTGGCGCCGGTCATCGGCTTGATCCCGGCGAGATAGGCGATCTCTTCGGCGATCTCGCGGCTGAAGCCTTCCTCGGCGGCGTTGATGGCCGCCTCGAGGCTGTCGTAGGGGCTTTTCTCGATGGCGGCGCGGTTGCGTTGGCGCCGTTCGATGAACTGCAGCGCCTTGCGGGTCAGGCTGTCCTGCCAGTTCTCCTCGGCCGCCATCGGGAAGACGTCGCCGGCCGCCTCCTGCAGCACTTCGCGCGAGACGGCGAAGCGTTGGAGGATGACGCGGCGCGCGTCCGCCTCTGACCACCAGAACAGCACGTAGGCATGGTTGGGGCGCAGCTCAGGCCGGCGCAGCAGCATCGGCACCAGCTGGGCCTGGTGCTGGGTCATGGCCACGACCGTCTCGATCGCCGCGGGCGAAAAGCGGGCCTGGTCGTTGCGCAGCAAGGCCTCGACCACCAGCGTCTCGCCGAGTTCGACCAGGGCCTCGGCCACCACTTCCGAGATGCCGCGGCGCTGGGCGATCAGACGGCGGTGGGCGCCGGTGGCGTTGCGGGCGCAGTCGAGCAGGTCCGCATCGCTCAGCGCCATCGAGTCGAGCAGGATCGGATAGGCGATGTCGAGGTCGTCGCGCAGGATCAGCCGGATCAGGCAGTTCGGGATTTCGGCCAGGGTGGCGATGCGACGGGCGATGCGGGCGCGCTCGTCGAAGTCGGCGTCGCGCAGGATCTCGACCAACAGGTCGGCGGTGACCGAGCGTTCGAAGCTGTTCACCCGGCTCAGCGGCAGGCTGATCACGTCCGCCAGCCGCTTGAGCAAGGCCAGGCGCGCCCGGTTCTTGGGGCGTTCGGGCTCGTCTTGCGCCGGCTCGGCGTCGCCGAGCTGCAGGGTCTCGCTCATGAATCGGACGTCCGGACTGAACGCCGATCAGACCAGACCAGCGTTAACCGGCCGTTTCGAAAGCCGCTTAACGGAAGGTCGGCTGGGTCCAGTGGTCCCAGATGTTGGGCAGGTCCTTGGAAACCTTGTCCGGATAGTTCGGTTGCCGCTTCTCCAGAAACGAGTTCACGCCTTCGCGCACATCCTTCTGCGCCCCTCGCAACTGGATGCCGCGGCTGTCGGCCATGTGGGCGTCCATGGGGTGGGCGGCGCCGGTCATGCGCCAGATCAGCTGGCGGGTGATGGCGACGGAGACCGGCGCGGTATTGTCGGCGATCTCGCGGGCCAGGGCCCTCGCGGCCGGCAGCAGCTCGTCCGGCGCGTGCAGCGAGCGCACCAGTCCCTTCTCCTTGGCCTCCGAGGCGGGGAACACCCGGCCGGTGAAGCACCATTCCAGCGCCGTCTGCGGGCCGACCAGGTGCGGCAGGAACCAGGACGAAGCGGCTTCCGGGTTGAGCCCGCGCCGGGCGAAGACGAAGCCGTAGCGGGCCTCGGTGGAGGCCAGGCGGATGTCCATCGCCAGCTGCATGGTGACACCGACGCCGACCGCCGGGCCGTTGCAGGCGGCGATCACCGGCTTCAGGCTCTCGAAGATACGCAGCGTCAGCCGCCCGCCCCCGTCGCGCAGCACGTCGCCGACCCGGCCCGCCTCGCGGGCCGGTTCCTGCTCGCTGGTGCGATCGAAGGTGCTGCCGCCGGCCGAGAGGTCCGCCCCGGCGCAGAAGCCGCGCCCGGCGCCGGTGACGATCACGACCCGCACGTCGTCGTCGGCGTCGCTGGCGTCGAACGCGGCGATCATGTCGACCATCATCTGGCCGGTGAAGGCGTTTAGCTTGTCCGGCCGGTTCAGCGTGATCGTCGCGATGCCGTCGGCGACGTCGTAGAGGATGGTCTCGAAGGTTGGATTGGCCATGGCGCGCTTCCTCTGGTGTGGCGCTGGATCGGGCGGTCGAGTGACGCAACGACAGTCAAGGCGGACCCTTTACGCCGGCCCTGCGCGGCGCTCTAAGGCTGATCAACGATAAGTCTTTTCTGGGAGGCGAGCGTGGGTGATCCCATCGGGGCCGATTACATCATCGTCGGCGCCGGTTCGGCGGGGTGCGTGCTCGCCAATCGGCTGTCGGCGGACGGCAAGGCCAAGGTGCTGCTGCTGGAAGCCGGCGGCGACGACCGGCCGACCAAGAACCTCTCCCAGTTCATGTCCAACCTGATGATCCACGTGCCGGTCGGCTATTCGCAGACCCTGAAGGATCCGAAGGTCAACTGGCTCTACCCGACCGAGCCGGATCCGGGCACCGGCGGGCGCAGCCATGTCTGGCCGAGGGGCAAGGTGCTGGGCGGCTCGTCGTCGATCAACGGCCTGCTCTATATCCGCGGCCAGCACGCCGACTACGACGGCTGGCGCCAGCTCGGCTGCGAAGGCTGGGGCTGGGACGACGTCAAGGCCTACTTCCTGCGCGCCGAGAACCAGGAGCGCCCCGGCTGCGGCGAACTGCACGCCACCGGCGGCCCGCTGAACGTCTCCGACGTGACCCAGACCCACGAGGTCTCCGACGACGTGATCGAGGCCTGCGTGCAGGCCGGCATCCCGCGCAACGACGACGTCAACGGCGAGACCCAGGAAGGCGTCGCCTACTACCAGCTGACGGTGAAGAACGGGCAGCGCTGCTCGGCGGCAGTCGCCTACCTGCACCCGGCGATGGAGCGGCCGAACCTGCGGGTCGAGACCGAGGCGCTGACCACGCGGGTGCTGTTCGAGGGCAAGCGCGCGGTCGGGATCGAGTACCGCCAGGGTGGTGAGGTGAAGACCGCCCGGGCCGCGGTGGAGGTCATCCTCTGCGGCGGCGCGATCAACTCGCCGCAGCTCTTGCAGCTGTCGGGGATCGGCCCAGCGGCGCTGCTGAAGCAGCACGGGATCGCGGTGGTCAGCGACCTCGCCGGCGTCGGCGAGAACCTGCAGGACCACTATGTGATCACCTCGACCTTCCGGCTGAAGGCCGGCACGGTGTCGGTCAACGAGCTGACCAAAGGAACGCGCTTCGTCGGCGAGACGCTGAAGTACCTGTTCCAGCGCAAGGGCCTGCTGACGCTGTCGGCGGCGCACATCGCGGTGTTCTGCAAGTCGCGGCCGGATCTCGCGGGCCCGGACATCCAGTTCCACATCCTGCCGGCGACGATGGACACCCAGAAGCTGCTCGAGGAGCAGAAGATGGAGCTGGAAGGCGCGCCCGGCCTGACCATCGCCCCCTGCCAGGTGCGACCCGAGAGCCGCGGGACCATCCGCATCAAGTCGCCGGACGGGTCGGTCTATCCGACCATCGTCCCCAACTACCTGTCCGATCCGCTCGACCAGGAGGTGGCGGTCGCCTCGCTGAAATGGGCGCGCAGGATCGCCGCCCAGCCGGCGCTCAGCAAATGGATCGACCACGAGATGATGCCCGGCCCGGACTTCACCACCGACGAACAGCTGCTGGGCTTCGCCCGCATGGCCGGCTCGACCATCTATCACCCGGTCGGCACCTGCCAGATGGGCCACGGCGCCCAGGCGGTGGTCGATCCGCAGCTGCGGGTCCACGGGGTCGAAGGTCTGCGGGTCGTCGATGCTTCGGTGATGCCGCGCCTCGTCAGCGGCAACACCAACGCCCCCACCATCATGATCGCCGAGAAGGCCGCCGACCTGATCCTCGGCAAGGCGCCCGCCAGCGCCCTGGCCGCCTAGGAGTAAGCATGCATCCGTCGCACCACGCCAAGACCAACCCCGACAAGCCGGCCTACATCATGGCCGGCTCCGGCGAGACCGTGACCTACGGCGAGTTGGAGGCGCGATCGAACCAGGGCGCGCACCTGTTCCGCTCGCTCGGCATCCGGCGCGGGGACTCGATCGCTCTCTGCATGGACAACACGCCGCGCTACTACGAGGTGATGTGGGCCGCGCAGCGCTCGGGCCTGCGCTTCACGGCGATCTCGTCGAAGCTGACGGTCGGCGAGCTCGAATACATTCTCAAGGACTGCGAGGCGAAGGCGTTCATCGCCTCCAAGGCGGTCGCCGAAGTGGCGTTGCAGGTCGCGCCGCTGCTGGCGGGCGTCGAGCTGTTCATGGTCGACGGCGCGGCGCCGCCCTACAGGAGCTTCGAGGAGGCGCGCGCGGCCTTCCCCACGACGCCGATCGCGGACGAGGGCGCCGGCGGGGCGATGCTCTACTCGTCCGGCACCACGGGGCGTCCCAAGGGCGTCAGGCGCGCGATCACCGGCGACACGCCGATCGATGCCGCCAACGGCCTGGCGATGATGGGGCAGGCGCTCTACGGCTGGACCCCCGACAGCGTCTACCTCTCGCCGGCCCCGCTCTACCACGCCGCGCCGCTCGGCTGGTCGATGGCCGTGCAGGCGCTCGGCGGCACCGTGATCCTGATGGAGCGGTACGACCCGGAAGAGGCGCTTCGCCTGATCGAGAAGCACAAGGTCACCACGGCGCAGTGGGTGCCGACCCATTTCGTCCGTATGCTGAAGTTGCCGCCGGAGACCCGGGCCAAGTACGACGTCTCGTCGCTGACCCAGGTGTTCCACGCCGCCGCGCCGTGTCCGGTGCCGATCAAGCAGCAGATGATCGAGTGGTGGGGCCCGATCATCAGCGAGTACTACGCCGGCACCGAGGGCAACGGCTTCACCGCGATCAACTCGGCCGAGTGGCTGGAGCACAAGGGCTCGGTCGGCCGCGCGCTCATGGCGCAGGTGATGATCTGCGACGAGGAGGGCAATCCGCTGCCGGCCAGACAGGAGGGCACGGTCTATTTCGCCGGCGGCGGCGAGTTCGAGTACCACAACGATCCGAAGAAGACCGCCGAGAGCCGCAACAAGCACGGCTGGACCACGCTGGGCGACGTCGGCTGGCTCGACGAGGAGGGCTACCTCTACCTCACCGACCGCAAGAGCTTCATGATCATCTCCGGCGGCGTGAACATCTATCCGCAGGAGATCGAGAACCTCTTGATCACCCACCCCAAGGTCGCCGACGTGGCGGTGGTCGGCGCGCCGCACGAGGAGATGGGCGAGCAGGTGGTGGCGGTGATCCAGCCGGCCGACTGGGCCGACGCCGGCGACGATCTGGCCGCCGAACTCTCGGCCTTCGCCAGGGCCAACCTCTCCCACGTCAAGGCGCCGCGGCGGATCGACTTCATGGCCGAACTGCCCCGCCACCAGACCGGCAAGCTCTACAAGCGCCTGATCCGCGACGCCTACTGGAGCAAGGAAGGCTCGAAGATCGTGTGAGTCTCCCCTCCCCCTTGAGGGGAGGGGCCGGGGGTGGGGGTCTCCATCCACCGCCCGGGGTGTCGCAGGCAGCCCCCCACCCCCCGACCCCCTCCCCTCGCGGGGGAGGAGGAATTCAGGCCGGGATCCGCACCATCATCTTGCGGTAGGCGCGCAGGAAGCAGGACTTCAGGCGCACCGGCTCTTCGACGATCTCGATGGTGGGGAAGCGCTTCAGGATCTCTTCCCAGACGATCCGCAGCTGCATCTCGGCCAGGCGCATGCCGACGCAGCGGTGGATGCCGAAGCCGAACGCGATGTGCTGGCGCGGCCGCGCGCGGTCGACGATGAAGGCCTCGGGGTTGTCGATCACCGTCTCGTCGCGGTTGCCCGAGACGTACCACATCACCACCTTGTCGCCGGCCTTGATGGTCTTGCCGCCGAGCTGGAAGTCTTCCTTGGCGGTGCGGCGCATGTGGGCCACCGGCGTCTGCCAGCGGATCAACTCCGGCACCATGCTCTCGATCAGCGCCGGATCGGCCCGGAGCTTGGCCAGCTGGTCCGGGTTCTGGGTCAGCGCGATCAGGCCGCCGGTGATGGTGTTGCGCGTGGTGTCGTTGCCGCCGACGATCAGCAGCAGGATGTTCCCCAGGAACTCCATCAACGGCATGTCCTTGGTGGCCTCGCCGTGGGCCAGCATCGAGATCAGGTCGTTGGTCGGCGGCTGGGTCGCCTTCACGTCCCAGAGGCCCTTGAAGTACATCGCGCAGGCCATGAATTCGTTGCGGATGTCCTCCTGGGTCATCTCCTCGGAGGTGTCGGACGTGGTGAGGTCGGACCAGTACTGCAGCTTGCGCCGCTCCTCGAACGGGAAGTCGAACAGGGTGGCCAGCATCTGGATGGTCAGCTCGACCGAGACGCGGTCGACCCAGTCGAACGGCTCGCCGATCGGCAGCTCGTCGAGAATCTTGCCGGCGCGCTCGCGGATCAACACGGCCATGTTGGCGAGGTTCTCCGAAGACACGATCGGCGCGATCACCTTGCGCTGGCTGTCGTGCTTGGGCGGGTCCATCGCGATGAACATCGGCATCTGGAAGTCTTCGTCCTGCTGGTCGTAGATCGAGATCGACTTCTCGGACGAGAACACCTGGTGGTTGGTCTCCACGGTCATGATGTCGTTGTACTTGGTCACCGACCAGTAGGGACCGAACTCGCTCTCGGCGGTGTAGTGCACCGGATCCTCGTGGCGCAGGCGCTCGAAGAAGGGCCAGAAGGTGTTGTTGACGAAGCGCTCCTGGACGCTGACGTCGATCTTGTCGAGCGGCGTCGAATAGGCCTCAGCCCTGGCGGCGTCGAAGGTGGCGGCGTCGTCGGCCATGGAATGGCCCTCCCTCTCGTGGTTCGGCCAAAGTTGACACCCGCGTCACCCTTTCCGCAAGCCGCTGCCGGATTAAGCCTTTGTCAGGTTGGGCCGGTCCAGCGGGCCAGCCAGTCGGCCAGCGACTGCGGGTCCATGTGCCGCGCGTCGGCCAGGGCGGCGACGTGGCCGCCGTCGAGCAGGCGGTCGCGCCGAGGGTCGACGATCAGCAGCGCCGGCACGCCCTCGAGGCGCTGGTGGATGCCGTAGCGGGCCGGGATCTGCAGGTTCTTGTCGAAGCGGCCGACGTCGACCGTGACCATCTCATAGTGGGCGTCGACGAACGCCTTCACCTCCGGCAGCGCCATCGTACCGGCGAGCACCCGGCAGTCGCCGCACCAGTTGCCGCCGAGGTCGATCAGCAACAGCCGGTGACGCGCCAGCGCCCTCGCCTTGGCCCTGGCGACCGCGGTGTCGGCGTTGGCCGTCTCGTCATAGGGGTAGGGCAGCGGCGTCGCCAGCTGGGCGTAGCTGGAGATGCTGACGCGGGGCGCCGGCGCTGCGTGACCGGCGTTGGCGGCCATGACGCCGGCGGTCATGACGCAGGCGGCGGCGAGGGCGAGGACTCGGTTCATCGGGCCCACTGATCATGGGCCGCCGGCCTTGCCAAGCGCCCGGCCGCGCCTAGAAGTCGCCGCACAAGTCTTTGGGAGCAGCGACGATGGAAGCGGTGAGCGTTGCGGACCTGCCGGGTCTGGTTGGGACCGAGGTCGGGGTCTCGGACTGGCTTGAGGTCTCACAGGAGCGGGTCAACCTGTTCGCCGACGCGACCGGCGACCACCAGTGGATCCACGTCGACGTCGAGCGCGCGACGCGGGAGATCGGCGGGACGATCGCCCACGGCTACCTGACGCTGTCGCTCATCCCGCACCTCTCGGAGGGCATGCTGCCGGTCAAGGGCGTGACGCGGGGTATCAACTACGGCTCCGACAAAGTGCGTTTCACCAACATGGTGCGCGTCGGCAAGCGCGTGCGGCTGCGCCAGAAACTGATCGGGGCCGAGCCGAAGGCCGGCGGCATGCAGATCAAGAACCTCTGCACCATCGAGATCGAAGGCGAAGAGCGTCCAGCCTGTGTCGCTGAGACGATGTCGGTGCTTTACGGGGCTTAAGTGGAGGGACCGTAACCCCTCACCCTCCCAACTGCTTCGCAGTCGGGCCCCTCCCTCTCCCTCTGGGAGAGGTGAAAAGGTCAGCGACTTCAGTCTATTACCTCTCCCAGAGGGAGAGGGAGGGGGCCGCGCCGAAGGCGTGGGAAGGTGAGGGGTTACGCCCTCACCGACTATAGGCGGCGTCTTCGGCGCTCATCAGGCCGGGGGTCTCGGCGCCGCGTTCGGCCACCTTGGCCGTGGCGGGGACCGCGTTCGGGTTGTCGATCAGCGACAGCGTCTCGCGCACGAAGCGGGCGTCGGTGACGATGCCGATGGAGAGGTTCTGGCTGTTCAGCTCGACCTGCTGGGTCAGCATGCCGGCGATGAAGCCGTCCGGCACGCTGCTGCCGACGGGTGCGCGGCGGGTGGCGTCGCGCACATAAACCGGTCCGCCGGAGTTGCCGGGGAAGACGGCGAAGTCGAGCAGGAAGGTCGGGAAGGCGCTCGAGGGGCCGAGCGGGAACGACGCCACGCGGCCGGCGCGCAGGATCGGGAAGCCGGCCGGGTTGGCCGAAAGGCCCTCCGGAAAGCCTAGCGCCAGCATCTCGTCGCCCGGTCGAAGCGCATATTTGTTGAAGGTGTCGTCGGTGGCCAGCCAGCCCTCGGGGATCGCGGCTTTGACGAACTCGGGCGGCGCATCGATCGAGATGGCGGCGACGTCGCGGTCCGGATGGTGGGTCCACAGCTCCTTGTCGGCGTCGCGGATCTTCAGCGGCATCGGGTCGTAGCGCCAGGAGCCGTCGGCGTTCTCGACCCGAAAGCCGATGGTGGCGATCGGGCCGGGCATCTTGCGGAACACGTGGTTGGCGGTGACCAGAATGGTGCGCGGACGCCCGTCCGGCGTCGGGTCGGAGATCAGGAAGCCGGTGCCAACGGTGCGCGTGCCGTCGCCGAGCGGCTGCTCCACCTGCACGGTGGCCTGGATCAGATCGATGGACAGGTCTACGGCCATCGAAGCTCCCAACTGACGCTGATGATTCTAGAACCCGACGATGCGCCGAGCATTTGACCAAATCCTTACCCCCGCACAAGCGGCCTCCATGACGCAGGGGCGCGGGGCTGCAGATAAATCACATGGTTGCTGACGCCGCGCGCAGGCTGGCCCTGGTCACCGGCGCCTCGGCCGGGCTCGGCGAGGCGTTCGCCAGGGCCTACGCCGCGAAGGGGTTGGACGTGGCGCTGGTGGCGCGGCGGGCTGAGCGGCTGCAGGCGCTGGCGGGCGAGCTCAAGCATCGCCACGGGATCGAGGCGCTGGTGATCCCGGCCGACCTTTCGGGCTGGGAGGCGCACACTGCCGTGATCGACGCGGTGGCGGCGCAGGGCCGCCACGTCGACGTGCTGGTCAACAACGCCGGCTTCGGCATCCCGCAGAGCTTCACCTCCGTGCCGTGGGAGCGCCAGCGCGACTTCCTGATGACGATGTCGGTCAACGCCTGCGGCCTCGCCTACGATGTGATCCCCGGCATGGTCGAGCGCGGCTCGGGCGCGATTATCAACATCTCTTCGATGGCTGCGTTCTCGCCCGGCGTCGCCGGCAACTCGCTCTATCCCGGGGTGAAGGCGCTGATGCTGCGGTTCAGCCAGTCGCTGGACGCGGAGTATCGCGCGGCGGGGTTGAAGGTCACCGCCGTCTGCCCCGGCTTCACCAAGACCGAGTTCGCCCAGCAGGCCGGCGTCGCCGAGATCATGGAGCGCGAGCACCGCATGCTCTGGCAGACCGCAGAGGCGGTGGCGCAGGAGACCATCCGCGGCAACGAGCGCGGCAAGGTGGTGGTCATTCCGGGCTGGCAAAATCGCCTGTCGGCGTTGGTGATGCGCACCCTGCCCGAGCCGCTCCTGCGCAGCATTATCGCCGCCGGTTCGGCGAAGTATCATCTGGACTGAGCCGGGGGGAGATTCGCGCCATGCCGCACTTCGACATCGTGGTGATCGGCTCTGGCGCGGGCGGGGCGACGCTGGCGCAGCGGCTGGCGCCGACCGGCAAGTCGATCCTGATCCTGGAGCGCGGCGAGCACGTGCCGCGCGAGGCGGAGAACTGGAGCCCGAAGTCGGTGTTCATCCAGCACCGCTACCGCACCCAGGAGCAGTGGTACGACAAGGCCGGCCATCCCTTCACGCCGAACTGCCACTACTGGGTCGGCGGCAACACCACCTTCTACGGCGCGGCGCTGCTGCGGCTGCGCAAGGGCGACTTCGAGGAGACCCAGCATGCCGGCGGCGTCTCGCCCGCCTGGCCGATCAGCCTGACCGATCTGGCGCCCTACTACACGGAAGCCGAGCGGCTGTGGCAGGTGCACGGCCAGCGCGGCGACGATCCCACCGAGAACGGCGACGAGCCGCCCTACGCCTACCCCGCGATCCACCACGATCCCGGCATCGCCCAGCTGAAGACGCACTGGGAGAACCAGGGCTGGAAGCCGTTCTCGCTACCGGTGGCGATCCGGCTGGACCAGGACAATCCGGTCACCTCGACCTGCATCAAGTGCAAGACCTGCGGCGGCTATCCGTGCCTGCTGCGCGCCAAGTGCGATGCGCGCACGGTGGCGGTCGAGCCGCTGCTGCATCTGCCCAACGTCACCCTGCTGACCGGGCGCAAGGCGATACGGCTGGAAACCGACCCGACCGGGCGGACCGTGACCGAGGTGGTTTGCGAGACCGAGCACGGCGAGGAGCGCTGGAGCGGCGACATCATCGTCGCGGCCGCCGGCGCGGTGAACACCGCGGCCCTGCTGCTGCGCTCAGCCAGCCCATCGCACCCCAATGGCCTCGCCAACGGCTCGGACCAGGTCGGCCGCAACTACATGTTCCACACCCTGACGGCGATGGTCTCGCTGACCGCCGAGCACTGCCCGATCCTGTTCCCGAAGACGCTGGCGGTGAACGACTTCTACTGGAAGGACCCGCGCGGCGGCTTCGACAACCCGATGGGGCACATCCAGCTGTTGGAATACATGACCGGCCAGACCCTGGAGGGCGAGGTCTCCGACTGGCTGCCGCCCGCCTTCGTACCGGACTCGCTGGCCAATGCCGCGGCCTCGCGCATGCTGTCGATGCTGGTGATCTCCGAAGACCTGCCGGCGCCCGACAACCGGGTGCGGGCGACGAGCGACGGGCGCATCCACCTCGACTACGAGCACAACAACCTCGAGGGCCACGAGCGGCTGGTGAAGACGCTGGCTGAGAGCCTCGCCGACTTCACCAGCCACACCCACCCGATCTCGCAGCACCACTTCCAGTTCGAGTCGCTGCTGCCGCTCTACGGCACCGCCCACCAGCTGGGCACGGTGCGGTTCGGCAGCGACCCGAAAAGCTCGGTGCTGGATCCGTGGTGCAAGGCGCACGAGCTCGACAACCTCTACGTCGTCGACACCTCGTTCTTCGTCACCTCCGCCTCGGTGAACCCGACCCTGACCACCGTCGCCAACGCCATGCGCGTCGGCGACCACCTGATCGAGCGGTTGGGGGCGTAGCGCTCCTCTCCGCTAATCGTCAGGGACGGTCGGACCTCGATATCTGTCGGGCACGAATAGATAGGCGGCGCCGACGAATAGGAACAGCAGACCGGCCATCAACACTCCGGCGAAAGCCTTAGGGCCGTAGACGGGGCGCTCCGCGAGAAAGTGGCTTGAAAGCAGCCAAGCGATACCGAACGTCGGAATTAGCACGCCAGCCACCATCAACATGGCGCCAATCACTCGCTGAACAATATACCGGCTGGCGGTCGCGTTGGGATTGACCCGCATGGACTCCCCCTTTGGCCGATCTTGGCAGAGGGAGCCATGGTGGCGCTAGTCGTCAGGCAAGGCCTTGTCTCGCTGCGCTCGCGGTGGAGGAGCGGGTGCAGATCGGCTATGCCGCCAGCATG
>Ga0209415_10006933_pt1 | contig 19978 bp, 11 predicted proteins | sample PeaSoiSIISIP2007_FD_187696 | JGI IMG/M metagenome (GOLD analysis project Ga0209415, IMG submission 187696) | Peat soil microbial communities from Weissenstadt, Germany - SII-SIP-2007 (SPAdes) (version 2) | ecosystem: Environmental > Terrestrial > Soil > Wetlands > Peat | place: Germany... | reverse complement strand
GCTGTGGATGCCGAACGTGTCTTGCAGCACCTTTGCGACGGGGGCGAGACAGTTCGTGGTGCACGAGGCATTGGAAACTACGTGGTGTTTCGCGGGGTCATAGGTCTTGTCATTGACCCCGAGGACCAAGGTTGCGTCAGGGCCTTCCGATGGCGCGGAGATAATCACTTTCTTGACCGGGCCGCGGATATGTTTCCTGGCGTCGGCACCCTTGGTGAAATGACCGGTGGATTCGATGACGATGTCCGCTCCCACGCTGGGCCAGTCGATTTCGCTCGGGTCCTTTACCTTGAATACTTTGAATGCCTTGCCCTCGACGGAGATTGAGTCGTCCGTGTGCGTGACGGTTTGCGTCAGGTTGCCGAGGATAGAGTCGTACTTGAGCAGGTGCGCGAGGGTCTTGGCGTCCGTAATATCGTTAACCGCCACAAACTGGATGTCCTTGTCGTCAAGCGCAGTGCGCATGATGTTCCTACCGATACGGCCGAAGCCGTTGATACCTACCTTGATGGGCATACTTCCTCCGTTGGATGGATGAAACTGCGGCGGGTTCTCGGGGGAGAAACGACCACAGAGCCGAACCTAAAATGCTATGGGCTGCGTAGAGAAAAGTCAACGCGAAGCTGGAAGGGAAAACTGCAAAGCAACGCCTATCATTTCTGTCGCGCAGAGCGGAGGTTTATTGCGGGTATTGCTTGATATTGGTGACGCGGTCGCCATTGAACCGCACGAAGACGGTTTTGGAAGGGGGCTGACCGTAGATCCAATCTTCGATGTCATTGCCTTGGTTGTCTCGTTCGCGAATCTTGTGGTCGGGCTTGCCGATGGCGGCTACCACCTGCTCACGATCCATACCGACGATCGGCCGCCGCTCCTGTATCGCCTTCCTCATCTCCGGGGGCAGCGTATCCACCCATTGCACGGAGGCCGAGCGTTGCCGCGAGAAATCCAGAAACGGTGCAAGAAGCTGTTTCAGGTCGTTCGGACTTAGATCAGGAACCGGCTTACTGAAATCCAGATAGATCGTGCTACCCATTCCGGGCTGCAGCCCAGGAGGGCCCTTCTCCTCTTGCTCCGTGGTGGTTTGGGCCGTAGGAATGCCGGACATCTCAATGTGGAAGCGGTCCCGCAGCCGTTTCTTGCCGCGGCCTCCGCCGTTCAAGTCCACGATGATCTCGTGATCCCGAAAATCCAGTTTCGTGATTTGTACTTTGTCCCCGTTGTTTACGGCAGCGCCGTGCGTCGCGAGCGCGCGCTCAAGCAGGTCCGCTTCAATTGGTTTGCCTACATGAACGATAAGCCCTTCCTTGCCGGCAGGAAGTGACTTCGTGGCCTTCGCGAACTCGCCAGAAACGTACCGAATCAGTTCAAGTTTCGAGGTTTCCTGCAGCGTCGCGCTCTTCGGCTTCGCGGTCGTCTGGGAGTCCCCTTGTCCGTCCAGAACCGTATCGGGAAACAGAGAAATTTCTTCGCCAGAAGGAAAAACGACGATGGGTTGAGCGGGCGGACGAAGGCTATTGACGCGCGGAACATCCGCGTCGGTCATCAACAATAGCGTCAAACTGAGAATAAGCCGTATCGCCATATTCATCTAGGCCAGCCCCTCTGGGGCCAGCTAAACCGTGCTATTTAACAATTATCTCTCAACTTCTATGATGCAGGAAATGGGAAAAACAGCCACCCGACAGGCGGCAACGACGAGACCGCTAACACCGATCCTGTCTGGGGGTACTGCAGAGCGAGACTCCGTGTTTAGGCTAGCGGGAGATGACCTGGACCCCCTGGCGGTCAATCGTGACCGGCAGAACTTCTCCACCAGCCTCGACAATAGCGGTTTCCACGCGCGTGCGAGCATCCGGTTCGATCAGCAGGACCACACACCCCCCGCCACCTGCGCCGCAAACTTTCCCCGCCAGCGCACCGTTCCGCCGCGCTCCTTCAATGACGCGGTCGATCTTTTTGGTAGAAATCGTCGGCAAATTCCTCTTCCGGAAAGACCACTCTTCCCGCATCAATCGCCCGGCCTCGTGCCAGTCCGGCTTTTCCATTGCAAAGCGCATCTTCTGAGCCACTTCCGAGATGCGCTCCAGGCTATTCTGCACAGAACGTTTGCCGCCGATCTGTGCTTTGAACACCTCCCAGTTGTTTATCCCGTGTTGGCGCGGCTTGCCTGTGTAGCACACGACTATACGCCGTTCCAGCTCATCCAGATTGACGCGCAGTTCGACGCGGTGCTCGCCTCCCGGCGGCAGTTCAATCGCAGCTGCGCCTCCAAAGGCAGGTGGATAGTGATCCTGCGTGCCTGTCGGAACGTTAATCACGATCGCTTCGGCATCGCGGCTGATGTGAATCCAATCGACTTTGCTCTTCCCTGCTCCCGTGTATCGGTCCAGCGCCGCGCAAATTGCCACCGCCATCGCGCTCGATCCGCCGATCCCCGCGCCGTTGGGAGCTTCCGAGTCCGTGGTAAGCGTAAATCCGCCATGCGGCTGAAAGAATTTTACGATTTCCGCAAGCAGCGGCAGTTTGTATCTTTTGGTCTTCACCAGCGCCGCGAAAGATGCGAAACTCTCCTCCCGCTTGATGTCTCGCGAGACCAGCTTGATGCGTTCATCCCACGGCGCATGCGTATGAATCACACACGATGCATAACGCGAAATCGCCGCGTTCAAGGTTACTGATCCGGGATGAAAAAGATAAAGCGGCCAGATATCGAGTGTGCTTCCTGCAAAATCAACACGCGTTGGTGCCTTGGATTCAATAATCATGATTGTCCGATGTGTGGAGTTGCTTTGCCTTCAGTCTCGCAAGTTTGCAGGATTCCAACCGTAAGCTCAAGGAGTGGCACCACTTGAGAGAGGCAATCTGACACGGCTGACGAGCAGAGTGCTAATTCCCTGCGCGACCGGCGGTGGCCGCGCGATTGCGCACCATCAACTGCGGACCGTCTTTTTTCTCCTGCGCAAGAGCGGGGTTTGGCTCGAAACACCGCCGGCAGCGCGCCTCATACATTCCACCAGCGCCCACCACGATCAACTCTTCGCTCTCCACGAGCCTCTGGGTATGCACCGCGGGATTGCCGCATCTCATGCAAATAGCCAGCAGCTTGGTGATTTCTTCCGCAATCGCCAGCAACCGAGGCATCGGTTCGAACGGCCGGCCGCGGTAATCCGTATCAAGTCCTGCTACGATCACGCGCTTCCCCAAATTCGCAAGTTTGGTGCAGACATCGACGATCTCCTCGCCCAGGAATTGCGCCTCGTCGATGCCGATAACTTCCGTCCGCGGCGAAAGTTTATCCATAATTTCGGACGCCTTCGTCACGTTATCCGAAGAAATGCCCAAGCCGGAATGCGAAGTGATTTCGTTGGCTGCATAACGTTCATCAATCGCCGGCTTGAATATCTGTACGCGCTGCCGTGCAATCTCGGCGCGGCGCAACCGGCGGATCAACTCTTCGCTCTTCCCCGAAAACATCGGGCCGACCACCACTTCGATCCAGCCCATGTTGCCTTTAACGATGTCCACTCTTCTCTCCCTCTGGCCTTCCCTAAAAACTGCCTAACTCGCGCTCTTCGCCGCCCGGCCATACATCTTCGCATTATAAAACGGTGCAAACGCAGTGATCACCGCCACGCGAAAAGATTCGTCCCGCTGAATCAAATCCGAGGACAAAACGCCCCACGCTCCCTGACCATCGCGGATGCCCACGGCACCCGCAAAACGGTCGATGGCATCCGACAAATCAAATCCTCGCTCCAGGACTTCGTGCGCAAGTTCCTCTGGCAACTCGATGCCGCCGGAGCGCCCGTAAAATCCCCGCGTGCCGTCGCTCACGTAAGCCCAGCTCTCCAAGAACACTCGGCGGCTTCGATCATCCTGCAAAACCTCAAGTCCGCCTTCCAGCCCGACAAAATAGCGCCACGGCTTGTGCGTTTCGCGTGCCAGCCGTACCAGCGCTTCCACACGCTGCCGCGCTCCGCGCATCAACTCCTCAGAAGACGTAGGTGTGGAGCTCACACCACTCTCCACTTCCAATCCCACGACCTCAAAATCTCCGTCCGGAACGAGTTTCGGCGCAAGCGCGTTCAGAGCTTCCGTAACGGCCCGGAGCTTTGGCTTGCGAGTGCTGCCAACGGCAACGATGATCTTCTTCATGAACACAACCAAATGAAAAAACAAAGATGCGTGCTGATTCTAACGGGAATTGGGTGAGCATACCACGCGGAATTCGCCGGCCTGAGGAAAACTTGAAACGCGCCCAAGTGAGCATTGGAGCTGACAGATGGCTCCAAGCAAAGAGTCGGATGGTGAGATTTCCTGTGCACTCACGATATCCTCCAGGTGACTTGTTAAATCGGTTCTGTAAGCGCTGCGGGAGAGACCTTTCGGAACACCGAAATCCTTTGCATGTTTAAATTCCTCTGTAAAGGCTTCATAATAAACGCGTTCACGCCCCGGTACGCGATGCCAATGGTTTGCCCAGAGTGCAGTTACGAAAATCCGGAAACTTCGGTCGTGTGCGTAAAATGCACCACGCCGTTGCCTCTGACTGACCAGACTCTGGCCACTAGCGGTCAAGGTTGGTCCGTCCCCGCTGCCGATGGCGTCGTCTCCAATACCGCTCTAATCCAATTGAGTCCCGGCACGTCGATCGGTGCTCGCTACGAAATCGTCCGCCTACTGGGACAAGGTGGCATGGGCGCCGTATACCAGGCCCACGACAAAGAGTTGGACCGCCAGGTCGCCATCAAGGTGATTCGCGCCGACATGGCCTCCAATCCCGAAATTCTCCGGCGCTTCAAGCAGGAACTCATCCTCGCGCGTCAGATCACTCACAAAAACGTCATCCGCATTTTTGATCTGGGCCAGGCCGAGGGCATCAAGTTCATCACCATGGAGTACATTGAAGGCGAGAACTTGCAAGGCGTTCTTCGGCGAAAAAAGAAACTCGAACCCGCGGAAGCAGCCAATGTCATGGCGCAGGTTTGCCGCGCTCTGGAAGCGGCTCACAACGAAGGCGTCATCCATCGCGACCTCAAGCCGCAAAACATCATGCTGGATAAGACCGGCCGTGCTTACGTCATGGACTTCGGCATCGCGCGTTCCATGCTTGGCGCGGGCATGACGCAGACCGGCGCGCTCATCGGCACGCCGGACTATATGTCCCCCGAGCAGGCCAAGGGGCAGACACTGGATGAGCGCTCGGACCTCTTCAGCCTGGGCATTATTTTCTACGAAATGCTCAGCGGAATCGTGCCCTTCAACGCCGACACGATGATGGGCAAGCTCTGGAAACGCACCAACGAACCCGCCAGGCCTCTCGACGAACTGGACAAAACCGTTCCGAAGCCGCTCAGCGACATCGTGCGCAAGTGTCTGGAGATCGATCCGCATGAGCGCTTCGCCAGTACGTCCGAATTGCTGCAGCAGATCGAAATTTGGCAAGGTCCCGCTGCCGGAACGCGCGTCATTGCCCTTCAGGCCGCAGGATTGCCTGCGTACGTGAAATGGGCGGCTGCTGGACTTGGAGTTGTCCTCGTCGCTGGTATTTTATATTTGCGCTTCAGAACCAACCCCCAGCCCACTGGGTCTCATGCGCCGGTGACACTGCTGATCGCGGACTTCGACAACAAGACCGGCGACTCGGTGTTTGACGGCACGCTCGAGCCCATGCTCGGCATTGCACTTGAGGGCGCGCCATTTATTTCCTCCTTCAATCGCGGCCAAGCCAAGAAAGACGCCGCTCGTCTCCAACCGGGAGCGACACATTTGGACGCTGCCCTGGCGCAACTCGTCGCCAGGAGCGAAGGCGTCAACGCGGTTGTGACCGGTTCCATCACGCAAGCAGGAAGCGGCTACAAAGTCTCCGTAAGCGCTCTGGATCCTGACACCGGGAAAGCCATCGTCACCCAAGATAAAAGCGCGTCGAACAAACAGGATGTGCTCGCCGCTGCGGGAAAGCTTGCCGAGAGTATTCGCAAAGGACTCGGCGACACCACGCCTGAATCCGCGCAACAAGCCGCTGCGGAAACTTTCAGCGCGAGTTCGCTGGAAGCCGCGCACGCTTACGCCGTGGGGCAGGACTTTCAGCTTGCCGCCAAGTGGGACGACGCTTTGAAGGCCTACTCGCAAGCTGTGGAATTGGATCCCAATCTGGGGCGCGCCTACGCGGGCATGGCTGCCATCGACGCGAATCACGGGAAGCGCCAAGACGCCGAAAAGTATTATGGCCTCGCCATGTCGCACATCGACCGCATGACGGACCGCGAAAAATACCGTACCCGCAGCGGCTATTACCTGCTCATGCGCGACCAGCCGAAGGCGATGGAGGAGTTGAACGCTCTGGTTAGCCAATATCCAGCCGACACCGCGGGACACGCAAACCTGGCCTTCGCCTACTTCCTCAGCCGGGATATGAAAAAAGCTCTCGAAGAACAAAAGCGGGCGTTGGAAATCACTCCGCACAGCGTCCTGCAACAAGATAATTATTCCATGTACGCCCTGTACGCAGGCGATTTTGACACCGCCGCCAAGCAAGCTCAGGCGATCTTGCAAGAAAACCCCAAATTTGATCACGCTCTGCGCACCGCCGCCCTGGCTGAATTAGGACTTGGCCACACGGCGGAGAGTCAGGCGCATTACGAAAAACTTCGAGAAGTGAGCTCCTATGGCGCTTCGGTCGCGGCCATTGGACTCGCGGACTTGGCTATTTACGAAGGCAAGCTCGGCGACGCCGCAAATATTTTGCAGAAGGCCATCGCCAACGATCTCACGGCCAAAGATGCCGAGTCCGCCGCCGATCGCACCGCCACTCTCTCTCTGGTGCAGCTGACCTTGGGAAAAACGCAAGAAGCTGTTGCTTCAGCCGCCAAGGCTTCCGCCGACAGCAAAGATCCAGGCGTGATTTATCGCGCCGCTCAGGTGTACATTGCCGCAGGCCAGGATGCGAAAGCGCTGCAACTCGTGGCGCCACTTTCGCAGCGCCTGCAAACCGAGCCCCAGGTTTACGCGAAATTGATCGCTGGCGAAGCACAACTCAAGAAGGGAAACGCGCGCGACGCTCTTAATACTTTTCAGGAAGCGCAAAAACTTGCAGACACTTGGCTTGGTCATTTTGACATGGGCCGCGCTTACCTCGACGCTGGAGCCTTCACCGAAGCTTCCTCGGAATTCGACATTTGCCTCAAGCGCCGCGGCGAAGCCACTTCCGTCTTTCTCGACGACGTTCCCAGCTATCACATTCTGCCTGCCGTTTATTACTACCAGGGACGAGCCCGCGAAGGCCTCAACAGCCCCGGCGCCTCCGAGTCCTACAAAACGTTCCTCTCCATCAAAGAAAAAGGCGCCGGGGATCCGCTTGTCGCGGACGCCCAGCGCCGTATTTCCTCACACTAAACAGTCTGTTATTCTCCGATCCCTACACCTACTCGGTCACTACGGTACGATTATATGCACCTCGTTCGAGACCACGCTCTCGACCCCCAAATTACTTACGGCGGTCACGACGTAGTAGTACGAGCCAGAGCCCGGCGTATCCGTATAGCCAATAACGTTGCCGGCGCTGATCACCGTTGTGTAATTGCCGGAGGAAATTCCTCTGTAAACCTTGTACCCGGCGACATCCGTTGAGTTGCTGGCTGTCCACGTGAGGATCGCAGCGCTCGGTCCACCAGGCCCCACGATCAAGTTCGTCGGCGGCAGGGGAGCCACGGTCAAAGTCAGCGAACCGCTCGTGATCGCCTTCGGCGTCGGGCTTGAATCGACGAGATGCACAGTAAATGTGTAGGCGCCCGAAGTCGCGGACGTCCCTGTAATCACCCCGCTCGAGCTTAGATTCATTCCAGGCGGCAGCGAGCCACTCGCAAGCGTCCAGGTCAGTGGGCCTACGCCCCCTTGCTCTAGAAGCACCTGAGTGTAGGGCACTCCTTCCGTGGCGCTCGTTAGGGTTGTATTGGCCGTAGCCTGCAGCAGATCCAGCACCACCCAGGAGTCGTTATTTATGTTTAACGTCAGAGCGCTGAACGGCGTAGCCGAGACGAACCCACTGAACTGCGTCTGTCCCGCCGCGGGTAAACCGCTTAGCGGCAAAACAAATCCGTTCGACAACGAAATCGATCCAGTTGACCCTCCCACAAACCCGCCATAGTCGATTCCCAAGGCGCGAGTGGGAGCGGGAAGAAGGATGGTGAGCTCATTGTTCGGGCCGGGGTTCGAAGAATCGATGATGAAGTCCGCTCCATAGGTAGTCGGAGAGTAGAACGTTGATGTTGTTACATTCACTGTCGTCGCCGGGTTGGTCGTTGAGAAGTTGTACCCGGAGACGATGAGCGGATTGAAGTCAAGGAACTGAGTCGCTGGCGGCAATATGCCGTTGAAGCCGATTGAGGTGATTCCGGTAGCGGCTCCGTTGAATGCGGTCGGGTTGGTAAACGCCGTGGTTGTCGGCTGACCCACTCCCAAAACCGTGGGAGTCGTCATCTGCATGGCAGCGAGCGGAGCGATGCTGTAGTAGCGCTCGTTGCTGGCCGTGGGACTGTTGCCGCTAAATCCTCCCGAGACCAACACCGTTCCGTCGTTCAACAATGTTGCTGTGTCCTGCCAGCGCGCGTTGATCAGGCTGCCTGTAAGCGCAAAGGTTGCGAACGACGGGTTATAAATCTCCGCAGTGCCTTGGATCGGATTGGTGCACGTGCCCGGGCAATTGTATCCGCCGGCCACCAAAACGGTTCCATCCGGTAACAAGGTCGCCGTGTGCGCCCCGCGCGCATTGTTTAGATTGCCGGTGAACGAGAAACCTCCCGCCGCAGGATCGTAGAGCTCTGCTGTGCCAATCCCTGTAGCGCCATTGGACTGTAATCCTCCGACGATCAACACCTTCCCATTTGGCAAGAGTGTGGCACTCGGATATTGGCGTGCAGTGTTGAGGTTGCCTGTGAGGGCAAAAGTCTGCGCGACGGGATCGTAGAGTTCCGCTGTCGCATCTAGCCCCGAAGCAATCAGAACTTTTCCGTTCGGTAGAAGTGCCGCGGCGTGAGCATCCCGGGCGGAATGTAACGCTCCCACAGTCGTAAACTTTTGTAGGATCGGATCGTAGATCTCCGCGCTGCTCAGAACGCTTCCGTTGTAGCCTCCTGCGATCAAAACCGTCCCATCGGTGAGCAGTGTTGCGGTCTGATAGGCACGCGGAGTGTTTAGGCTGTTACTTAATGTAGTGAAAGTGTGATTGCCAGGATTGTATATTTCCGCCGAGCCCAGATATGTGGAGTTGATAAATCCTCCGACGATCAACACCGTGCCATCATTCAGCAGCGTGGCTGTGTGCGCATAGCGTCCTGTGTTCAGCCCGCTTATGGCGGTGGACGTTCCTGCCACTGGGTCATACAGGTCTGCTGCGTTGGTGGCCGCAGAACTCGCATCTTGTCCGCCCGCCACCAGGACCTGGCCGTTCAGCAGCAACGTCGCCGTCAGAAAGTCGCGAGCAGCACTCAAGCCGCCCGTGCCGCAGAATCCATTCACCGTGAACGGATTCGAAACGCCGGACACGCTGCTTACTGTCGCTAACAACGTGTACCCGGTTTGGCCGCGATCCACGCTCAGGTCTGTAAAGAAAGCGTCTCCTGTCGCGCTTGTTTGTTGCGTTAAAGTGCCGCTCAATACTGCCGTAGAGCAGGGTGGCGTCCCATTGAACGACATGGTCACATTCGCCCCCGAGATGGGAGTATTGCTGCCGTCCACAACATGCACAACAACTGGACTGTTGGGATTCGTCAGTCCTCCTGAATACGTTGGCGGCTGATTCTTAAACGTCACACCACCCACCACCGGCCCCGCAAACATAATTGTGTAGTTCCCATTCGCTTGTTGCGGCGCCGGACCGGTCTGGTCGGTTGCAGTCACCGTGAACGAAATAGAAGAAACATTGGGAACAGGGAAAGACAGAAGCCCGGTGTTATTTAGAGTGGCCCCGGCGGGAAGACCGCTGGAGTTAAAGGATATAAAGCCCAAGCCTCCGGTGGTACTGAACTGCAGGTTGTAAGGAGCCCCCACGTTACCCGCAGGCAAAGCGCCGGGAACAGGCACAAGCGCCAGGGGAGCCGCAATCCGGATTGGCCTGGCCGGCGAAAGGTTTCGCGGCGGCAGTGCGGAGTCAGTCTCCGTAATCGTGCTGTTGAACGTTCCCACCGTCGTAGGCGTGCCGGAGACAAGTCCGCTGCTTGGATTGATGCTCAAGCCCGGTGGAAGATTCGAGGCGCTCCATATAAAGGGAGGTGTCCCGCCGGTCGAGGCAAACGGAATCGTACTGTAAAACTGCCCAGTAATGCCGTCAGGCATCCCCGCGCCGGACGTGATCAGGTATGGCGGGTTCACCACCAGCGCAAAGTTCATCGTGCCCGAGTTCGCGGCACCATCTGTTGCACTGATCGTCAGCGGGAAGGTTCCAACCTGCGTGGGCGTGCCGGACAACAAGCCTGCGGCGCTCAACATGATTCCGTTCGGCAATGGGCCCGAAGCGAGCGAGAACGTGTCGGGGCCGGGCTTGCCTCCACTGGCTTGCAACTGCACCGAATAGCCAGGATTGCTTATGTCGGTCGGAGGCAAAGAAGTCGTGAGAATGGTCACCGGCGGATAAACGGGCGGCGCGGTAATCACCATTCCGGGATTCGCCAATACCGTCGTCGTATTCACCGCCTGTGGCACCGTCACCGGCGTAATCGCCGTCAGCGGATTGAATGGCGTCAGCGCCGGCGTGGGATTCACCACGCGCAGCGTGATGTACGCGGTTTCTCCTGGAGCCAGTGTCACAGACCCCTCGTTCGGCGCTGCGTTCCTGATATCAGGATTCGTGATATTCGGATTCGAAGAAGTGAATATCATCGGATTCGTTATGTTGGCGACCGTCACCCAGTGCGTCTGCACGCCCAGTTGGCAGTTCACCGCCACCGGCGTCTGATAAAGCTTGTTGATCAGCAGTTGCAACACGATCCCGCCCGGCACCGTCGAGTTCGTCGCCGCCTTCACCGTGTACGACGCCGTCGTATTCCCGTTGTTCGTGATCGGATACGTCACGTCCTGGATCGAACCGTTCGTAATATCCGGATTTGTGATGTTGGGATTTGTGATATTCGGATTCGTGATGTTGGGGTTCGTAATGTTCGGGTTTGTGATGTTGGGATTTGTGATGTTCGGGTTGGTTGCACTTACGTTCGTTACGTCTAGGTTCGGGGTGCTTGTGTTCGTGATGTTCGGATTCAGGTAGGACGTGTTCGTGATGTCAGGATTAGTTATGGTAGTATTAGTAATATTTGGATTCGTAATATTCGGGTTCGTGATATTAGGATTTGTTACTTCTGCATTGGTAATATTAGGGTTTGTGATGTTAGGGTTGGTGATGTTTGGATTCGTGATGTTGGGGTTGGTGATGTCCGGATTCAAAACCGCCGTGGACGTGAGACCGTTCGTCACCGCGGAACCTCCAATCGCCGAAATCTGCGCCACATTTACCGTGATGCTGGCCGCCGCGTTCGTCGACGTCGCAAACACGCTTCGCGACACCGACGAGTACGGAGGAATCGTCACGTCCAGCGTCATCAACGTCGAGAACTGCAGAAAAGACGCCGTGCCGCCCGTCGGCTGGTTCGCAATGGAGAACCGCACATTCAGCGGCGCGCTCGTCGTGTTCTGAGCCAGCACAGGAAACGCGCGCTGGAAGGGGACCGTCTGCCCATTGAACGTCGTCGTTCCCAGCGGCTTCGCGTTCCCCGGCGCGGCCGCAACAAGTCCGCCCGTAATCTGCGAAGTATAAATATTCTGGTTGCGCATGCCTTCCTGCCCTGACATGCATGACGTCGTAATCGGTTTCCCGGTCTCCACGCTGATTGCACCTGCAACCACAGGCGCGGTGTAATCATCCCAACTTATCCCGGGAGGCGGCGGCACGACATCGCGGTTGTCCGTCCACGTCGCATGGAACAGTGGATTCACGCTGGGCATAAAGTTGTACGCCCAGCCGCTGCCGCTCGGAACAAACGCCGGCGATGGCACGATGTCGATGTAGTCTCCGAGAAATGCTTCCGACCCCGAATCAAACAGCGGCAGGTTTGGCACGTTAAACTTGAACTGCTCGATGTCCGGGGATTCCGGATTCACGCAGCATCCGAATTCGTACTGCGACACCAGCACTGACGGCCCAAGAACCACGGTCGGGAAAATTCCTAACTCCAGCACCCGCAAATCCAGAGTATGCCGCCGCAGGGTCAACCCGTTATCATCGATATAGGTTGTGAAAACTTCGTTCTTCTCAGCTGGTGTCGCCCCCGGGGCCAGCTCACCCTCCGGCTGCAGTGTTGCCGTATAGCTACCGGGGCTTGCCGTGTTTGGCGTGTAGATATTTCCGTAGTGGTCCAGTCGCAGATCGTAATAAAGGAGCGCCAATCTGCCATTCGCGAAGGTCATTGCCGGCATAATCTGGTGCCCACGTCCCGAAGGATTCGTCTGCGCATTCTGCGAGGGGTTATCCACCATGATCGCGGGTGTCCAGTGCGTGCCATCCAGCGAACCAGCCGCAACGATTCGCGCATCCCCGCTCGCGCTCACCCCGCGCGCAGAAAACGCCACATAAACAAATCCGAACATGTCGGAGGTCAGCGCCGGATAGGCGTTCGTGCGAAACGTGGTGCCCGAAGTTCCCTGGTCGAACGGCGTAAATTTCGAAATCTGTACGGGTGTGCTGAAGCTTTTCCCGGCATTCGTCGACTGCGCAATCATGATCGCGTCGGATACTCCAGTGGATGCGAACTGCCGCCACGCCACATACACCGCTCCCGTTACCGGGTTCACCGCAATCGTGCTTCCCTGGCTCGTCGTCGTTCCCGTGTTGATCTGAACCGGCGTGCTCCACGTCACACCGCAATCCGAGGAGCGCGTAAACATCAAGTGCGTCGGTGTGGCGGTTCCTTTTGCTCCTCCCGTGGCTCCGATAAAATCCGTATACGCCAGATAAATGTTGCCCGCCGCAAACGATTGCTTCACCGCAAGCGGCCCCCCATTCGGTCCTACGCCGGGCTCATTCGCTGTGAACGAACAAGTCCCCGCTCCCGACCGCGGAATGTCCACGGCCATCGATGGCTTGTCCAAAAATTGAGTGCTATTGCCCGACGCCACGACATGCGTGTCGATGTACGTGATGGGATCAATCTGTTCGTTGTTGTTCAGGTCGTTGTAGCGCGCCACGAAGATCGTGCTCACGGAACTCGCGCCAGTCGATGTGGCCCGGTCGAATGCCAGTCCGGCGTAGTAGAACATTCCGTTCGTACCCGCGCGCACCACTGGATCCGCGGCCGCCTGGTAGTTGCCGAGGCTCAATGCACCGCTGTCCTTGCATTGACCAATCGCGTACGGACATCCCGGCAGCAGCGTGCTCTGCCACGTGTATCCGCCGTCGAACGATTTGAAAAGTCCCAGCCACGCGTCGCCCGTTTCCACCCCGCCGGTCAGCACCTGCTCCAAGTCCACGGACCGGTAGTCGTTCGCGCCCGCCAAAATGTGCAGCGAATTGCGCGTCGAGACCGCCATCGACGGCTCGTTCTGCCTCTGCAGGAATGGATCGCCGTTAGGCCACTTCGTCCCCGACACCATGTTGACGTTCTGCCCAGCCACCTGCGCTGCCGCTCGCGGCGTCGCAAGAAACATCGCCACACACGTCAATCCAACAACGGCGCACAACACACGCACGGACAATCTCATCTTTAGAACTCCTAGAGTCGGTAGTAGCTTGAAGCCCGCTTGCTTTTTAAATTGAACAGGCACTTCCGCGGAGTTGATCAAAAATTAATCGATTTAGCAGGCCAGTGTGCAGGGGACGCGGTGGGGGGGCAGCCCACGAACTGACCGACCGAGGCGAGATTCTGTCCTGCCTCTCTCCTAAAGTCAAGAAAAGATTCACTGGGCTCGCCGGCTGCGAGTCCTAAGGAAGATCCAGGTCGATGGAATAGATTTCATACCCGCCTCGGACGGTGATTACCAGCAGAGACCCATCCTGCATCACTTCTGCGAACCTGCACCGCACGACATCGCCCTGTAGTATCGATTCGAGGCTCATAACCCGTTCAACCTTCCAATCGCCAACGTGTATTCGGAATATCGGCTCTCCCGCGGAAGGAATCTCCTGAAAATAAAAATACTTTCCATCTGGCGTTTTCCGCAGCCGGTAGAAATTGGTACCATGCGCCACAGCTGTCCACCGGCGCGTCTGGAAGTCAAACACCATTATGGAAGACTGCTCTCCTTGGGCGAGCCCCACAAGATACTGGCCATCGGAAGAGAGTTGAGGGTCCGCAATGACTTGCGATTCAGGAATCCTGGCGGTCTTGCCGGACTTCAAATTTAGGATGAAGGTCCCGCTCGCCTCCTTGCGATCAACTTCGCCCTCTTCTGGCACGGAATACACCACGGATTCTCCATCGGGTGACCAATCTGGCGTTTCATGTCGCTGATCATTCGGCAGCAGTTCCTGCGACGGGCCCCCATCGGCGCTCACTCTATAAATATTGGAGGGATGCCCGTCCCTTCGTCCTTGGAACACGATCCAACGCCCATCCGGACTCCATCGTGGAACGTCCTTGTATGCATTCAAGTCCACCGCAAGCTCTGTCCGTTCCGTTCCGTCTGGCCGGCTGCGCCAAAGCGTCCAGTCCCCCAAAATCACCGCAAGCCAGTCTCCATCGGGAGACTGAGCTGCGGCGCGAACGTCGGTCGAATTGAAATCCGGCCTCTGCGATTCCTTATCGCGCGAGACGCGAAACAATTCGTCCTGCTCGTGTGCGATTCCCGAGATATACAATCGTGCCCCATCTGGACTCGGGCGCAGGGTACCGAACCCCATTGGCGCGACAGTCAGCCTCACTGGCGGGTCGGGTTTGAACCACGGCACTTTGCTTCTCTTTTCGCGGCGGGCCCACACGCTCCCCACGCCTGGCTTCAGCTCTCCTCGGGTCGATTCAAAAAAGAAATACCGGCCGTCCGCTGACCATTTGCCACAACACTCTGCTTGAAGAGGTTGCCGCTCCGGAAAGAGCGGATGGAGATTACTTCCGTCTCTCGATATTTCCCAGAGAGAGACATCGGACTTCTTCGTATCTTCTAAAGTAAACCGCAAGACTTTTCCGTCCGGCGACCAGGCCAATCCCCAGGAAATGCTCGGCAAGCTCACCAGTTTGCGTGCGTTGCCGCCATTTCGGTCGCAAACGTAAATCCCATCGATCTTCGTGAACACAATCTTCCGTCCATCGGGAGAGAAAATCGCATCGTCTCCCGACAGGTTGCTCAAACGCCGCAGCGAGCCTCCCACGAATGGCAGCAACCACAGTTCCCTCTCCCATGGTGAAGTGGTTGGAATCTGCTTGACTAAGAACTCCGACCGGTCCGGCGCAAGGTCGACTATGATCCCGTTTTCAAAACCGGATAGGAAAGTTTGCGATTCTCCGCCCGAAATGGGCACTTGCATTAGTCTGAAGCGATCGCTATCCCTTCTTAAGTAAAAGAGGCGCACACCATCCATCGTTATCCCGGCCGACGAAGCAACATGACCGAAGTGGGTCAGCTGCGTAATCCGCAGAGCCCTCGGCGGCGGCAACGGCGAGAGCCATCGAAAAATGAGCAAGCCCGCAAGTAACACTGCCACGCTGGCGCCAAATATCTTCGCGATGCGTCCAGTCCACCAACGCGGCCGTGCGCGCGGCGCTGGCTCGGACGATTCACCCTGATTCGGGTCTTCAAGCACCTGCGATTCAGCAAAAATCACCAGCCCCTGTCGGTCCCCATTCCTTCGCCCTGGAACTTCTGCCAATGCTGCATTGTGCGTGGTGTTGCCCCGCACAGAATTCCCGTTGCCCGCGGATGCTTCCATCTCCTGAGCTTTTGCAATAAAGCGATAGCCCAGCCTCGGTATCGTTTCCACGTACCGGGGTTCCGCGGCAGAATCACCCAGCACTGCGCGCAGTTCCTTGATGGATGTATTGAGGCTTTGTTCGAAGTCCACAAACGTCTCCGAGGACCACAACCTGTCGCGAAGCTCTTCCCGGGTAACCAGCTCTCCGGATCTATTCAGGAGTTCGTTTAGGATTTGGAATGGCTGCGGACGCAGCTTCAGCCTGACTCCGTGTTTATAAAGCTCCCGCGACCGGGTGTGGAGTTCAAAGGGGCCGAAAGATAAGTTTCTGGAAGGGTTCTCCAACCGACACCCCATCAATTAGTCCCGCCATTCTCTTCCGAACATGCGTCTCTGTCCAATACAAAATCTGTGCTGTCAATGGTTTGCGCCTTCAGATAAAAAACCATCCATCCTTCAGCTTCCATCCATTGACCCCCCAACCCAACAAATGAGATTAGCAGGCATGTCGTGGGCGTCCTTTGCTTTTCCGGGAACACCCCGCCACACGACTGCACAAAAAGTTCTCCATCGTTGGCCTCGGCAGGGGTCATCGATGGAGAACTAAACCTTATGATTTAAGGGGACCCACTTGACCTCAAGATACCTGTGGCGCGTAGCTGTGATCGGCCTTCTATGCGTGGCGCTCTCCACCACGGTCCAAGCGGATCAAATACAATCGGACGCGAACCACGTGATCGCGGCTGCAGTCGCCGTGATTGCGGTCGTAGTAGTCGTAACCGTGATCCTCGTCCACCAAGCCGCTTCCAATCGCACGGTTACGGGATGTGTCACTTCGGCCCCGAACGGGATGCTGGTGACCAGCGAAAAAGACAAACGCGTTTACACGCTCTTCGGTGAAAACGCAGCTCTCAAACCGGGCGATCGCATGACGCTCCACCTCAAAAAAATCAAAACCAAGGGCAGCAATACCCTCATGTGGGAAACCAATAAAGTAACCAAGGATTTCGGCGCCTGTCAGCCCTGACGGAAGCGTGTCTCGTCTTCAATCTCCAGGATTTTCGTCACCCATTCTCAAAAGGAGCCATCATGAAAACATCCAAGAAGCTAATGGCCAAGAGTTTTTATTCAATCATCCCCCTGCTCTTGCTGTTCTTGTTTTGTCCAGGAGCAATTCGTGCGCAGTATCTGATCGTTGACTGCACAGGGGCGACTCCGTACGCCTACCCGAGCATCAACGCAGCTCTGCCGAACGCAACTCCGGGCAGCTTCATACTGGTAACGGGGCCATGCACGGAAAATGTTTCGCTGAGCGGGGTTAGCTCGTTGAGCCTGGGCGCCTATTACGGATTCACCGCTACCCTTAATGGCGGGATTTCCATCACCAATTCGCAAAACGTGATGCTCTACGGGCTCAATGTGACGAACACCGCAGGAAACGGCATTTCAGTTTCCAGCAGCAAGGGGACATCGGTGAACGTTTGCACCAGCAGCGGAAATGCCGGAATGGGCTTGAGCGTAGGGGGGATGTCCGATGTGACCGTCGGAGCGAGCGGAGCGTTCGATAACAACGGCAACGGCGGAATCAATATCAACGGCAATTCACTCGTCTCGCTGGTGGCCTGGGCCGGATCCGTGGACATCAGCAACAATAGTGGACCCGGAGTTTGGGAGTCCGCGGGTAGCCTGTTTTCGACCCTTGGCCCAACCACCATAACGAACAATGTTTCCGGAGTGGGGACTAATCCAGGATACGGAATCGAGCTCCTTGGCGGTGCGAGAGCGCAAATTGGTAGCTTGTATGGCCCGAATACAATCGCCAACAACCAAGCAGGCGGAGCCTTTCTGCAAGAGAACTCAGAGATCTCCTTCTTCAGTCTCGGGCCGCCAAATGTGATCCAGGGCAACGGGCCCGTCGGGGTTTCGGTGGGTTTGGGCAGCCAAGTCACCTTCTATGATCTCAGCGGGCCAGTTAACGCGGAGATTTCGGGCCATACTAGCGCCGGCGTGGATGTCTACTCCAATGGCCAGGCCTACTTCAACGGCGCGAACCAGATCCTTCAAAACGGGACGGTTTCGGACCCGCGCAGCGCTGGTATTCGCGTGGATGGAAACTCAGAGGTCCTCCTTCGCGGTAGCCAGATCACACAGAACAACGGACCGGGAATATTGGTGTTAGTCAACTCCAGTGCGGATTTTGCGGGAGTAACTTTCGCCGGGAATCTGAAAGGAGAGATTATCACCTGTGATTCGAGTTCGTGGATGGTCAGTGACCTTACGAACGCGGCCAGTTCGTTTCTGCCCGCAGGAGTGACCTGCAGAACGCCTCATGCTCTTGGCAATCGCGTCGTATTCAAAGCGGCGCCGACAATACCGGACTGGAGTGAATTTAAGGCTCTTTTCAATAAGTATGCGAAGCTCGCGGTTAAACATTGATCCTGCAAGAATCGGTCGATAGAAAAAGGGGCGCAGGCGGCTAATTCATCGTGGGAAAACCGGCATCTCATCGCCGATTTGTAAACCAATTCGAAGAGGCCCTATGACCGGAAAGATCAAATTAGTTGCGATTCTCTGCCCGCTGTTGACGACACTCTTTGTTCCAGGTTCAAAAGGCGCGTTTGCTTTGGATCCATTGGGCTCTTTCGAGGACCGATTGTCGGCAGACACACAATCCTCGCCGCTCCCCGCCTCCTCTTCCACGCAGTCCCCGCAGGGACAACCGGCTCCCGCTTCTTCGCAGATCGCGCCCAGCGCCGCTCAGGACACGACTCCAGTGGATTACACGAACTGGGGATATCATCCCGCGCCCGCTGCTCACCTGGAGTTGAAGGAGGCGCAACGAAAGCAGGGCAGGCACGGTACCGCAATCACATATCACATCGAGAGCTCCGGCTTCCCCGCTGGAAAGACCTATTCGCTCTGGATGATGCTATCTGGAGATCATAAAACCAGGCCCGTTTTGTCTGGTTATTTGGCGAACGCGACGGGAGCGCTGGTCTGTGCGGGGCAATCGCAACCTGGCGCTCCCCCCGTACCCGGTTCGCATTGCTATCCCCTCGAACGAGCGTCACTGGACGTGGATAACTACCACAATGGAGAGCCGGTAGATTTTGCCATCGTATCGACTGACGGCACGGTGCGAGCCTATGCGCGCGCCTACCCTTTCCCGATCCAGGCTCAAGACGGAAAATGCACTTTGAACGTGGAGCTCGAAAACACCAAATTTACCTCTTTTGTTCTTCGTGGCGCAGGTTTTGAACCGGGCGAGAAGGTAACCACTTCCTCTAGCTTCGGAAAAGACCAGGCCGCTGGCACTCAATTAGCTTCTGAATCGGGGGAATTCGCCGCCGAAGTTCAGGTCGACGTTCCCGGGAAAAATTCCGGCACCGCCACGTTCGCAGCCGCCGGAAAGTCGTGCCATCCCTCTGTCACTTACGATTGGGGTAAAGCTGCCAAAAAAGTTCAGTAATTGCCTTGGGCCACAGTCCTCACCGAACCTGGAGCGCCTAAAGTAGGGAAAGCAGGGGGAAGTGGAAGGAAAAAGTAGGGAGACAGACGGGACTCATCGCCTTTCCCTAACGGCTTTGCTCTTAATGAGGAGGTTCTCGTGTCTCGCTCGGACTTTCTATTAGGCATGTTCGCTCTTCTCGCCTGCACGCCATACTCGCTGAATTCGACCGCCGCACAGCAAGCACAAGGCTTATCCACGGCCTTCTCTGAATCGGAAGCTCGAAAGCTGCTCTCTGACTCTGCCTGGGCAAAACGCGCAAAGCTCCACTCGGCAATTAAGTCTGAGACCCCTCTTCCGCCCATGGAAACTCCTGGAGCGCAGAAGGGTGGTTTGGGACCTGGCGGACCTGGACACGGGTATGTACCTCCTAACTCGGAGCAGCTCGCTAAACGGGTCGGGGAGAGTGACCGCCAGCCAATGCCATGTGCCGGCTGGGGTGTTGGGTATCTCTCCGGGCCTTCGCCAACTTCCGAGGAATGCAAAGCCGCTTGGCGGAGCGTCTCAGCCTCCAAGAGCGCGGGGCTGCCCGAGGGTACCGTCATTGTTCTGTGGGAGTCGGCGGAACCCATACGCGAAGC
>Ga0209415_10006932_pt1 | contig 19979 bp, 16 predicted proteins | sample PeaSoiSIISIP2007_FD_187696 | JGI IMG/M metagenome (GOLD analysis project Ga0209415, IMG submission 187696) | Peat soil microbial communities from Weissenstadt, Germany - SII-SIP-2007 (SPAdes) (version 2) | ecosystem: Environmental > Terrestrial > Soil > Wetlands > Peat | place: Germany... | reverse complement strand
CTGCGGGTATTTTATTGTCGTCATCCCCGCGAAAGCGGGGATCCATGGTTGGAGGAGTCGATGAATTGGCGATCCGGGGTTGTGGTTATTGCCGCATGGATCCCCGCTTTCGCGGGGATGACGGTGAAATGTGAAAGAAAAACCGAAACTGACGACAGGCCTTAGGAGTCCGCGCAACAATAACCGCCACTCTTTCGTCATCTTCGTAGAGGCGCCAGGGCATACGCACAGTTATGCCGCGATGGGAAATACCGAAGGTTTTGGGCGCTTGGCGACTTTCAGGGAACACGGAGGAACGCCGAGGTGATTCGTTTATTTCTGCGGAACACCTTAACCTCTATTTTTCATACCCCCGTCATTTCACCGCGTAATACTGAAGAAAGAAGTCGAGACTTTGCTCGACATGCAAGGCAATGCTTTCCTTCGACGGCACCCACTGCATGTCCAAGAGGCAATGCCAGGTGAAATCCCCGCGCACCAGGGCGAGAAAGCGACTCGCCACAAGATTGGGGTCGTCGATGCGCAATTGCCCCTGCTGACCGAAATAGCTCAGCAGCCGCATCATCCGCTGATGTCCGAGCGCCGGCCCCTCTTCCCACATGGTCCGCCCAAGCGCCGGCGCATGGCCACACTCGGCAAGAACCAGGCGAAACAGTCCCATCACCGTCGGGTGGGTCAAGGCATCGAGGAGCGATATTCCGATCTTGCGCAGGTGATCGCGGACATCGACCGGGCCCTCCGGAAGATCCTTTGGAATGCCCAAACCAAGGCGCCGCTTCTCTTCCTCGAGAATCGACAGAAACAAGGCCTCCTTGCTGGCGAAATGGGCATAGAGCGTCGTCTTCGAAACATTGGCCTTCGCCGCCACCTGATCCATCGACGTCCGCTGAAAGCCGTTGGCCAGGAACAATGTGCAGGCTGCCGCCCGAACTTGGGCCACTTTGGCGCTGCACGGTTCGACCGTCGTCACGTCTGACATTTTCCACCACATGCGGGCTTGTTGAAACGCCCGTCCTTATCTTCTGCACTGCACTGTACAGTTCATTGTAGACAAATTCTTTGGCACCGTCTATAACTCTCATCGACTGTACTGAACGGTGCAGTTCGCCGGATTGTTGAAAGGATCTCCTGATGTCCCAAACCGCACTCGCCCCCGACCGGGACAAACCGGACGAAAAGGGCCCGCTCGGCCCGTCGCCGGCAGCACCGATCCGCCGCCGGTCGCCGCGCCTTCTCCTTATCCTGGCCGCCCTCCTGACCGGAGGAGTCGCGGTGACCTATTATGTCTCCCGGCAAGGCATCGAGAGTACCGAGGACGCCTACACCGATGGACATGCGATACCGATCGCGCCGAAAGTCGCAGGCTATGTCCACAGCCTCGCCGTCACCGACAATCAACGGGTGAAAGCCGGCCAACTGTTGCTGGAAATCGATCCCAGGGATTTTCAAATCGCCCGCGACAAGGCCGCTTCGACGCTCGGCTTGACCGAAGCGCAACTTGAAAGCGCGCGCCTGGCTGCCGAAATGGCCCGCACCACCTACCCGGCCGACCTCGCCTCGGCCGAGGCGCAACGCGGCGCGGCGGCGGCGGCCCTGGTCAAAGCCGAAGCCGATCTGGCCCGCCAGAAACGCGTCGACATCCGTGCGACGACTCAACAGGACGTGGATGCGGCGACCGCCGCCGAACGCTCGGCACAAGCCTCGCTGGCCGATGCCGACGCCAAATTGCGCAAGGCCCGGCTGGTCTTGCAAAACATTGCGACCGCCGATGCCACCGTCAAACAGATCGAGGCCCAAGTGGCGCAAGCCCGCGCCGATCTCGCGCAAGCGGATTTGAATCTGACCTACACCCACGTCACCGCACCACAAGACGGATGGGTGACGAAACGCAATGTCGAGGCCGGCGCCTATGTGCAAGTGGGCGAATCGCTCCTGTCCCTGGTCTCCTCCGACGTCTGGATCACCGCCAATTTCAAGGAATCGCAGTTGCGCGGCATGCGCCCCGGGCAACCCGTCGACATTTCCGCCGACGCATTCCCCCAATTGCGCCTGAAAGGCGCGGTCGACAGCGTGCAGATGGGCAGCGGATCGCGCTTCAGCAGTTTCCCGGCCGAGAATGCGACCGGAAATTTCATCAAGATCGTGCAGCGGGTCCCGGTGAAAATCCTCATCACCGGTGGCTTGGACAAGGACTTTGCCCTGCCGCTCGGGCTTTCCGTGGTGGCGACGGTGAGCGAACGATGACCTCGTCGGCCGCGCATGATCGCGCCCGGGCGGAGTGGCGTCCGGCGGCGAACCCCTGGGTGATCGCGCTGGCCGTCACCCTGCCCACCTTCATGGAAGTCCTCGACACCACCATCGTCAATGTGGCTTTGCCGCATATCGCCGGTTCGCTGTCGGCCAGTTCCGACGACGCCACCTGGACCCTGACCTCCTATCTGGTGGCCAATGGGATCGTGCTGCCGATCTCCGGCTGGCTCGGTCGCGTTTTCGGCCGGCGACGCTATTTCCTGGTCTGCATCGGCATGTTCACCCTGTGCTCGCTCCTCTGCGGCATCGCCACCAGCCTGCCCGAACTGGTTCTCTTCCGCATCTTGCAAGGATTCTTCGGCGGCGGCTTGCAACCCAATCAACAATCCATCCTGCTCGATACCTTCGAGCCGGCCAAACGCAGCACCGCCTTTTCGATCACCGCCGTCGCCACCATCGTCGCGCCGATCTTGGGGCCGACGATGGGCGGGTGGATCACCGACAATTTCTCCTGGCACTGGGTTTTTCTGATGAATGTGCCGGTCGGCATCCTGTCCTTTCTCGCCGTGACCCGCTTGGTCGAGGACCCCCCATGGGCCAAGGCGGAAACCGGAAAAACGCATATCGACCAGATTGGCCTCGGCCTGATCGCCCTGGGATTGGGATGCCTGCAGGTCGTCCTCGATCGCGGCGAGGACGAGGACTGGCTGTCCTCGCCATCCATCCAATTGTTCGCGCTGGCCGCCGTGATCGGCCTGGTGGGCGCCGTCATCTGGCTGCTGCTGGCCAAACGCCCTGTGGTCAACATCCGTGCCCTGGCCGATCGGAATTTCGCCCTCGGCAGTCTGATGATCTTCGGCATGGCCATGGTGCTTTACGCCAGCGCCGTGCTGATCCCCCAATTGGCGCAGGCGCAACTGGGTTACAACGCCACCTGGGCCGGACTGATTCTGTCGCCCGGAACCATTCTGACGGTGTTGCTCATTCCCTTCGTGCTGCGGCTCATGCGCAGGGTCCAGACGCGGTTCATCATCGCCTTCGGCTTCCTCGCGCTCGGCCTTTCCTTGCTTTACGCGGCAACGCTGAACCCGGCGGTCGACTTCACCACGCTGGCCCTGATGCGTTCGGCCCAAACGGCGGCTTTGGCCTTCCTGTTCGTCCCGATCAGCACCATCGCCTATTCCACCTTGTCGCCCAGCCTTAATGGCGACGCCGCCAGCCTCTACACCATGTTCCGCAATGTCGGAGGCTCTGTCGGCATTTCCCTGGCAACGGCCTATGTCACCGAGCACAGCCAGATTCACATGGCCTATCTATCGCAACATCTGACGCCCCTCGACCACGCCTATGCCGCCACCCTGCAACAGCAAAGCAAGGTCTTTACCGCCCTTGGCACGGCGCCGGGCGAACTGCTGTCATCGGTGACCGGCCATCTGTATCGAGTCCTGCAAACCCAAGCGGCGATCATGGCCTATACCGACGCTTTCCAAGCCGCTGCGAGCCTCGCCCTGCTGCTGGTGCCGCTGGCGCTGCTGTTCGCCGCGACGAAAGCCGGCGGCCACCCCCCCCAAGGACATTGAGATGCCCAGAATTTTTGCTTCTCTTTCCATCGTCGCCTCCGTCATGGCTTTGTCGGCCTGCACCGTCGGTCCCGATTACGCGCCACCGTCGGTGACCGGTCCCACCGCCTGGAGCGAGGACGCCTCTCCTCTGGACCTGGGCCCCGGCTCGGCCGACCGCTTGGCCCATTGGTGGACCAGCTTCAACGACGCCGAACTCGATCGTCTGGTCGCACAGGCGATCACCGGCAATCACGACGTCAAGATCGCCGCGCAACGCGTCCTGGCGGCCCGCGCCGACAGCCGCATCGCCGCCGCCGGATTCTACCCCAGCCTTTCCACCGCGGCCTCAGCGCAACGCGTTCAACAAAGCAAGGATTTGACGCAGCCGCAGATCAGAAGCCTCTCCAACAGCTTCCAGGCCGGATTCGACGCCTCCTGGGAAATCGACCTGTTCGGCAAAACCCGTCGGTCGGTCGAGGCGGCGGACGCCACCCTCGCGGCGGTGATCGAAGACGGACGGGGCGTTCTGGTCAGCCTGTTGGGCGAGTTGGGCAACGATTACAGCCAACTCCGCTCGGCACAGGAGCGAATCGCCATCGCCAAACGCAATATCGCCGCCGATCAGGACGCGCTCGATCTCGCCCAGCAAAAATTCGGCAACGGCCTGGGATCCGAACTGGACGTCGCGCAAGCCCGGGCCGAATTGGAGACGGTGCGCGCCAGTCTTCCGCAATTCGAGACCCTGGTGGCGCAGAATGCGCATGCCATCGCCGTCCTGTTGGGCCGCGAACCGGGCGCTCTCGGGCAGGAATTGGCCGGCAGCCCGGCCCCCTTGCCCTTGGCGCCACCCCGGTTGCCGGCCACCCTGCCCTCCGAGGTACTGCGCAACCGCCCGGACATCCGGGCGGCAGAGCGCGTCCTGGCCAGCGCCAACGCCCAAATCGGCGTCGCCGTGGCCCAATTGTTTCCCAGCGTCACCTTGTCGCCATCGATGGGATGGGAGGCCGGAACCGTCAATAAGCTGCTGACCAGCCAAGGACTGATCTGGGGGCTGGCCGGATCGGTCAATGCGCCCCTCTTTCAAGGCGGCGCGCTGGACGCCAATATCGACAAGGCCAAGGCCATCGCCGAGGAAGACCGCCTGACCTATCAAAAGACGGTGCTCGCCGCCTTCCAGAATGTGGAGGACGCCTTGGTGGCACTGAAGAACGAACAGCGTCGCCAGGCCACCCTGCAACTGGTGGTCGAGGCCAACCGCGTGGCCCTGCAACGATCAACGGAACTCTACCGCAACGGCATCGGCAGTTTCATCAATGTGGTCAACAGCGAGCGCAATCTCAACAATGCGGAGGACAGCCTGGCGCAAAGCGCCCTTGTCTGGGTGCAACAGTCCATCGCCTTTTACAAGGCTTTGGGAGGTGGCTGGCAATCCATCGAACCGGCCCAAACGACCGGCGAGAGTCTCTCATCGGGAATTTAAAATCAGGCTCCCTCATGAGCCAAGTGCAGAACGCCCAACCTGTACGTCACAATAACAAAAAACCCTCCCACACACAATCAACTGAGAGACATACCAATGTCTTCCTTGTGAACTCGCGGAATGATCCTATATGTCATTACTCAGATTGCTTCGGGGATTGACATCCCCCAAGCGACGAGAGACCCTGGACAGCGCCCACCCCCTTAGTCGGGCTGACGTGGGCACACCGAGCCTTCTCGCGAAGGAGATTGACCATGGCAAAAAGTCAGAAACGATCGAGTCGCGAAGCGAAGAAGCCGAAAACCTCGAAAAAGAAACATGACGCCCCCGCTTATCTGCTGGCCGAGCAGGTGAGCGTTCCGAAGATCATCGCGCCGCAGGCAAGCGCGACGAAGCACTAAGGCGTTCCGCAGAAATAAACGAATCACCTCGTCATCCCCGCGGAAGCGGGGATCCATACGGCCAGCTGGATTCCCGCTTTCGCGGGAATGACGAAGGAGGAGCGGTTATTATTGCGCGTCTCCTAACCCCCGAAATGGAACGGTGGGCCGGCCTTCCGCCGGCCCTTACCGCATTCCCAGTCGATCGAATAAAAAGGCCATGCTGTCGGCCGACTGGTCGATGGCTACGGACAGAGCCGTTCCCATGCCGTGCCCGGATTGCGTACTGGTCAACAGGAGAACCGGTTGATCCGAAGCGGTCGCCGCCTGCAACCGTGCAGCCATCTTCTTCGATTGCGCCGGATTGACCCGCCCGTCATGCTCGCCAGTCATCAAAAGCACCGCCGGACAGGCCGTGCCGTCCGACACATGATGATAAGGTGAATAGGCGTAAAGGGCGGCGAACTGGTCCGCATCTTTGACCGTGCCGAATTCGGTGACATTGAACAGACCGTTGGGATCCAGTTCGACTCGCAGCATGTCGTAGATCCCGACATGCGAGACCACGGCGCGAAACAGCTCGGGATGCTGGGTCAAGGCTGCCCCCATCAGCAATCCGCCATTGCTGCCGCCTTCGATGGCGAGGCGGGAGGGCGTGGTGTAATGCTGATCGATCAGCCAGCGGGCCACCGCCTCGAAATCATCGAAAACGTTCTGCTTGTGGGTCAAATTGCCGGCCAGATGCCAGGCGTCGCCATATTCGCCGCCGCCTCTGATATTGGCGACCACCCAGATCCCGCCATGCTCCAGCCAGACGCGACCGCGGCTGCCCAGGAAGCGCGGCGCGTTGACCACGCCATAGCCGCCATAGGCCGACAACAAGGTCGGCGACGAGCCATCTTGTCTCCCGCCCTTCGTCCGGATGATGGTCATCGGCACTTGGGTGCCGTCCTTGGAAAGGGCGAAGGCGCGCGTGACGTCGGCGTCGTCGAAATTGGCCGGACTGGTCATGGCAATGCCGGTTGGCCGCAAGTTGCCGGCTTTGGCGTCGAAGCGAGCGACATAGAGGGGTTGCGTATAACTGCCGATGGTCACCAGCAAATCGCCGTTGGGGAGGGGCGTCATCCCTTGCGCCGAAGAAACCTCGGGCAGTGGAAGCTGCCCTCGGGGCGCGCCGCCGTGGTCAAACAGATGCACCTCCGATGGGCCGCCGACGACATAATGCAGATAGAGACGATCGCGCGTCACGGCCAGGGAATTCTCGCCCGGCTGGATGGATGCCTCCCCGGCCGGAACGATCTCCCGGGCATCGGCCAAACGATAGCGTCCCGGCGCCAACCGCAACACCCGACCATTCACCGCGCCTTGGCGCGACACCAGAAAGAGAGCGCCGTCGGGCGCCAAGGCGGCGGCCTTGACGCCGTCCTCGAAGCGGGTCACCGGATGGACCTTGCCGTCGTCGGTCAAGATGATATGCATCACCTCTCCGCCGTCGCCATTCTTCACCTCGATCAGGATCCGGCGGGCATCGGCCCGATTGTCGAGACGGATTTCGGCGATCTTCGGAAACGCTTTGCCCAGCACATAAGCGTCCTTGGCCGGGTTACCGCCGATGCGATGATAGTAGACCTGCTGAAAGAATTGGCGGTCGGCCTGGGGACGTTCCGCGCCCGGATAGCGCGTGTACCAAAAGCCCGATCCATCGGCCCGCCACGCGACGCTGCCGCCGGCCGTGGGATTTTGCACGCGGGGCACGCTCTCTCCCATCTCCCGGCCGCTCTTCGAGTCGAAAATATGCAGCGAGCCCTGCTCGCTGCCCTGCCGCGACAAGGACACGGCGATTTTGCCGCCATCCGGGGACGGTACATACCAATCGATGGTCGTCCCGCCGCTGGGATCCAAGGCATTGGGATCAAGGACGACGCGACCTTTCGCCGGATCGGCGTCCTCTCCCATGACCTTGAGCAACGGCTGCTGAAATTGCGGGTCGGCATGCAATGCGAACAGCATCCCCGGCCGCGCTTCGAGATCGAACCAGGCGCCGGACGCGCCGGTGATCAACTCGGCCAGACGATCATGCAGTTTGGGACGAGACGCGATGGCGTCGAGCACCGCGCGGCTGCGCTGGTTCTGGGCGTCGGTCCAGGCACGGACCGGCGCGGCATCGGCCTCTTCCAGCCAACGATAGGGATCAGTGACCGAGACACCGTGATAGCGGTCGATCACCGGCAGGACGGCCGTCGGCGGCGCCCCGGCATCGGCGGCCCAGACCGAAGACGCCAAGACAAAAGACAGCAGGACGGCCATCGTCGAGGAGATCCCTGTCCACGCAGCGGAGATGTGAGGCATGAGAAACTCCATCGCCAAAAGACAATTCGGATTTATAGCAGAGCGCCCCATCGCCGGCGAGGCGGCTGCGGACTGGAATGACCGGACCGCAAGCAATCACTGATAAAGAATCTGCGCTTTCACATCTCGGGCGATCGCCATCCCCATCGCCCGCCACACCGGATAGTCTTCCGCCGCCACCGTTGGACCATCGAGCCGCATCTCAAGCGCACGCATCACGGTGAGCGTCGACCCGTCCATTTTATAGGACGATTCGTAATGGCCAAACGGCGTATCGAGGGTCACTGGCTTGGGAAGTGCTGCAATCTTGATGGTCTCAGGGAACGTCACGGTGGTCATCTCTTCACGACGCCCACCCACCATCGGCATCGGGAAGTCGCGCTTGTCTTGATTGGCCGCGTCGAACACGCTCGTCAGGCCACTGAAACTGCCAAGACCAACCGGCACCGCCATGGCGCCAGGACCGGGGCGCTGTGGATCGCTTTGGCTTCCAACATCGCTTCGAGCAAGGTCACATGGTCCTTGCAATCGCCATATTTCGCTTGAAGAATCTCCTCGGCGCTATGCGGCACGACACCGCCGAAATCGAGAAAGATCGCCACATAGCGGATGTTTTTCGAGACCCACTGATACAGCGCTTCGGCTTGCGCGCGCCTGTCGGCGATGCCTTTTGTAATGTCGTCGGCCTGAGCTTGAATGACCGCCGTCACCGCCGCCTTTGGCCCGGCTCGATCAAGGTAGGCGCTCGCCGCTGCCTCATAACTGGGAAACGTCGTCGCCGTCACGCGAGGACTGACATCGCCAAGATTCACCGAGCCGAGTTCCGGCGCGTGAGCTGTGGTGTGTTCGATCGAAAACCGCCACAGCTTGCTATCATCATTGCCGGAATCGACCTCGCCACCCGAAAGATCGACGGCGTCGACGGCAAGCGGCAGCGCTTTCGGCACGCGCAAAGTCAGCGTGGCCGAAACGATGTCATGGCTCCGAGGAAATTCTTCGAACATCGAGAAAGCCCCGGGAAAAAGCGGAGTCTTCTGCGTCTTGCGAAGATGCACAGAGACGACGGCGCCGGGTTCAACGTCGGGAAAAACGATGGTTTTCACCTTTTGATCATCGAACGTCGGCGCATTGGCGCTCAGCCGGCTTTGTTGCAGCATGATCTTATCGGAGGGCACATCGAGACGCCGGCCATCTTTCGTGATCGTGTAAGCCGCGATCACCTCCAACTCCTGCAGCGAGGTGCTGTAGCCGCTGGAAATCTGACCGAGCAATTTGACGCCTTGGTCATTGTTGATTCGATAGCTGGCCTTCACCTCGCGCGAAAACGTGCCGTCAGCACGCACATCGTAGTCAATGGCGTCGGACAGAAGCGTAACCGGCGGCTCGTAAGAAGCTGATTGAGCGAATGCCGATTGCATCGCGACGATCGTCAAAATTGCGGCAAAACCGATTTTGGCAGGTCGGATAAAGAATGACGGCATAATTTACTCATTTGCAGGAACAAGACGAAGCGAAAGCAGGTAACACGGGCATAGAAGCACGCAATTATTCCTATTGCATGCGTCAATTCGATGACACCCAACATTGTTCCATGGTCGGCGGCGCTCCGGCATCGGCGGCCCGAAAAGCGACAGGAAGATCGGCAGTCGGGTCCGATAATCGCAAGTCGGTATAAGTCTTCCCACGAAAAGAGATGGACGTTCCTTTTGTGTTCACTGAAGATGTCGGAAGATTGGAAGATGCACGCACCATGGTGAACTTGGCATTTCAAAAAACAACGCCCCGGCCATTGCGCCAAATAGCTATGGTCATTGCCATCGCCATTGCGATCGCCATTCTGATCGCCGTCAGTTGGCAGTCCTATCGAAACATGTCCGCCCTGGCCGACGCTGACCACCGGCAAATGCACACCGTTGATGTCATTCAGACACTCGAACGATTGCAGTCCGACGTACTGGCCGCCGAGACGGAGCAAAGCAATTTTATCATTACCGGGCGTGACGGTTCTCGGGCGTCCTACACCCATGCCCGCGAGGCCGTGACCCAGCGACTTGCAGCCCTGGATCGTCTGACGGCGGACAACCCGGCGCGACAACGCCGGTTGGCCGACATTACGCAGTTGACGCAGATGAAATTGGCCGAACTGGACGAGGCCGTGATGGCGCGGAGCAGCCAAGGCTTCGAAGCGACACAGTCAATGGTGGCATCCCACTTGGAAACGCCGCTCATGGAGCAGATCCATAAGACGATCGCAACGGCCCAAACAGACGAAGAGAGGCGCCTCACGGATCGCGCCGCGCAAAAAGAAAGTAAGAACACGCGCATCTTCTGGACCCTCTCCGTCGGCGCTCTCGTTGTCGTTTCTCTGATATTGGTGGTCATTGCCATCCTCTGGTGGGAAATCCTCCGCCGCCTCCAGGTCGAAGAGGCCATCCGAATCCAGGATGACAATTTGGATGATCTGGTCAAAGTCCGGACCTTGGCCTTGGAGATTGCCAACGAGGCCAAGTCGCGGTTCCTCGCGGCGGTAAGCCACGATCTGCGCCAGCCGTTCCAGGCGATGCGCCTGTTCCATTCGGTCTTGCAAGCGTCCGCCACCGACACGCGGCAAATCGACGTGTTGGCCAAATTCGACCGTGCCATGGCCGCTGGCGAAGCCTTGCTGACCTCGCTCCTGGATCTCGCGAAGCTCGATGCGGGGCAGGAAACGATCCTCAATGAACCGGTCTCCCTCTCCGAGGTGTTTGGCGCGATCGTCTCCGACTATGCTCCGCTCGCCGCGGAGAAAGGGTTGCAGCTTAGAATGCATTGCCCCGAGATTACGGTGATGGCCGACCGGATGGCGCTCCTTCGCATTATCGCCAATTTGACTACCAACGCGTTGCGATATACGGAGCGGGGAGGCGTCCTGCTTGCCTGTCGCCGGCACCATGGGTTGCCTTTCATCGAGGTTTGGGATACCGGCATCGGTATCGCGCCCGACCAGCTTGAGGTGATCTTCGAAGAATTTTATCAAGTCGGTAATGAGGAACGGGATCGCCGTCACGGCCTGGGGCTCGGATTGTCGATCGTGCAGCGCCTCTGCGGCTTGATGAATTGCCAGCTCTCGGTTCGCTCCCGCCTCGGCAAGGGCACTGTGTTTTCGGTTGGTTTGCCACCCTCGATCGACTCGGTCGAGCGCTCCCAAAAGTAGACAGACTCCATCGCCGAACACACATCTTCTGAGCATATGGGAGCCCGGAGATATCGCGCCATAGATGCGGATATTGTCATCCAGATTATCACTGGATGTAATTTTCGCAGGAATAAGCGGTATGGATCGCGATCTTGACTTATCGTTACTACGGACGTTCTTCACCATTGCGATGACCGGCAGCTTTACCACCGCCAGTCATCGTCTTTTTCGCACCCAGCCGGCCATCAGTCTCCGCGTCAAACGACTTGAAGACATGATCGGATTTCCCTTGATCACCCGTTCAACGGATGGCCTTTCGCTTACACGCGAAGGAGATATCCTTCTCGATTACGCGAAACGCATCTTGTCTTTGAACGATGAGGTCATGCAGCGGATGAGAAAGGAAGACCCAAGAGAATTGGTGCGTGTCGGCCTTCCCGAGGAGTATGCCGCCATTGACCTCCAAACGCTGTTGAAGACGTTCGCCAAGGACTACCCAAGCGCCGCTGTCACCATCGACGTGAAGACAAGCACCGATTTGCAGGAAGACCTGCAAGACGACCATTTGGACGTGGTCGTCACTGTTTGTCTCGCCACCACATCGGAAAATCGGCTAACCCGGCCGATCCCCGTTGTCTGGGTGGCCGGCGAACAAATGATTGCATCCCAATTTGGCGAGGTCCGCCTCGTCTTGCCGCGGGAAGAAAATCTCTATCGGCAAATGGCCTTGCAAGCCCTGGCAAACACGGACACGCCTTGGGACATCGTCTGCACCGCGGCGAACTGGACATCGGTCAAAAGTGCCGTGCTGGCCGGAATGGGCGTCAGTCTCGCGCCTGTCGACATGGTCGTTCCGGGAATGCGCCGCCTCGGCGAAGGCCTGCCCACGCTCCCGGATATCGTCCTGTCCCTATCCTGCCGGCCGCGTCCGATATCGGACGCGGTTCGCCGCCTGAGAGATTGCCTTGAGGACACTCTTCGCGAAAAAGACGCGGTTCCCTCATCCTAGCGCGATAAGCGGCGGTCAGACGCAAGGGCGGATAAAGGGACGGTTCGCCTCCCACAGCTCGTCGAGGATCTGCGTCGCCGCCGTCGCCGAGTTGATCACCGGGTCGATCAGCAAGGCCTGAAGGGCGAGGTCCTTCGACGCGTGGATGGCCGCCTCGACGGCAAGCTGTTGCACACCGGCCTGAACCATCAGCATTTTGGCGATGGGATCGGGAAGCGGGCCCAACGAGAGGGGATGGACGCCGGCGGCGTCGGCAATCATCGGCACCTCGACCGCGACGTCCGACGGCAGATTGGGAATCACTCCTCGATTGCAAACGATCCCCGATTCGATGAACCGCTTCTGATTGTGCAGGATTCCGCAGATCACGGCGACCGCCCGCTCTCCCCAGGACGGCGTCAGCCAATCGTCGGGAATGGGCTGGCTGCCATCGATCACGCCGTCCATCAGCCCCTTAAGGATACCGCGGCCGCGTTCGTCCTCGGCAAAGTCGAATCCATGTTCGCCGGCCTCCCAACCATAGGCCAGGAACTCGCCGGTATGATCGTCGCTGCAACTCGGCCACAGGCCGAACGCCCGGAACAGCTTGCGGATCAAGGGGGTGAAAGCGGGGTCGTGGGTCTTTTCCTTTTCCCGCAACAGCGGATAGAGATCGCGCCCGGTTCGCCGTTCGCGGAGATGCATCACCCATTGGAAATGATTCAGACCAGCCCCCCACAAATCCACCTCACATTCCGGCAACCCCAAGATCTGGCAGATGAACCACCGCGCCAGGAACAAACCGTGGCAAAGACCCAAGGGCCGGACCCGACTGTATTTGCTCAAGCCCAAGACGATGCGGCTCTCGGGATTGGACAGATTGATGAACAGGGCGTCGGGACAAAGGTCCTCGACATCGCGGACGATGTCGAAAATCAGCGGCATGGTCCGCAAGGTGAAGAACAGACCGCCCGGCCCGCCATTTTCGCCCAAGGTATGGCGGATGCCGTACTTTTTCGGCACCTCGAAATCCAGCTTCCACAAGCGGTTGCGTTCGATGGCGACGGAACTGACGACGAACTGCGCGCCCACCAACGCCGCCCTGCGGTCGGTCGTCCGCTCGATCACAATCCCGGCGTCGCCCCGGCTGTTCAGCACATCGGCCAAATCGCCCATGCGCCGCAACGCCTCTTCATTGGTGTCGACCAAGGTCAGCGTGCTGCCGGTCAATTCCTTCGTGGTGAACAGATCGCGATACATGCTAAGGCCAAAGGCCGCGCTGCCCGCGCCGATAAAGACGATCTTGGTCACATTGGTCATGGGCGTCACCTCCGTCGAGGACGAGGATGATTGTAGCGCGCCCGCCACCTTAGAGGAACAAAGCCGTGCGAAGGGCCGGGCGAAGAGTCTATCATTCGTCCATGATGGCGCCGCCGCCCAGGCGCGTTCCCTTGAACACTGAGGTTCCCGTGAAACAGATCGCCGATCTCCAGGACACAGACCTTCAGACATTGCACCGAGACGTCCAAGCCGAGTACGACGCCTTCCGTGCCCGGGGCCTCGCGCTCGACATGACGCGCGGCAAGCCTGCGCCGGAACAGCTCGATCTCGCCAACGGCTTGTTAAGCTTGCCGGACAATCGCGACCATCACAGCGAAGACGGCGTCGATGCCCGCAACTACGGCGGCTTGCAGGGATTGCCCGAGGTTCGCGCCCTGTTCTCGACGATGGTGGGGGCACCGCCCGAGCGCATCGTCGTGGGCAACAACTCCAGCCTCGCCATCATGCATGATTGCATCACCTGGGCGCTGCTCAAGGGGGTTCCCGGCGCGCCGACGCCCTGGTCGCAAGGACCGACGCCAACCTTTCTCTGTCCGGTTCCCGGCTATGACCGGCATTTCGCCATCTGCGAGGACTTCGGCATCCGCATGCTGCCGGTGCCGATGACCGGGCAGGGACCGGACATGGATGAGGTCGAACGGCTGGTCGCCGATCCCACCGTCAAGGGCATGTGGTGCGTCCCGAAATATGCCAACCCGACCGGCGAAATCTATTCGGTTGAGACCGTGCGACGGCTTGCCGCGATGCGAACCGGCGCGCCCGACTTCCGCCTGTTCTGGGACAACGCCTATGCCGTTCATCATCTGACCGACCGCCACCATGCGATCGCCAACATCCTCGATCTGTGCGAGACGGCGAACCATCCGGACAGAGCCTTCCTGTTCGCCTCGACCTCGAAGGTGACGCTGGCCGGCGCCGGCCTCGCCTTCTTCGCGTCCTCGCCCGCCAATGTGCGCTGGTATCTTGAACGCGCGGCGAAGCGGACCATCGGCCCGGACAAGCTGAACCAACTGAGACATGTGCGCTTCTTGAAAAACGAAGCGGGATTGCTCCGCCATATGGAGGCGCATCGCGCCCTGATCGCCCCGAAGTTCGAGGCCGTCACCAGCGCCCTGGAGCAGCGCCTGGGTGGAACAGGCGTCGCACAATGGACAAAACCGGACGGCGGTTATTTCATCAGCGTGGACGGGATGGCGGGCACCGCCAAGCGCGTCGTCGAGCTTGCCCAAAAGGCCGGCCTAGCGCTGACCCCCGCCGGGTCGACCTGGCCCTATGGGCGCGATCCCGATGACCGCAATCTGCGGCTCGCCCCAACCTATCCGCCGTTAAAGGATGTCCGCATCGCCTCCGAGGGAATCGCCCTCTGCATCCTGCTGGCCGCCATCGAGAAAACCCTTCTGTCGTCACGTTGACAACGTTATTGGCAAGAGGGGCAAAAGTCCGGGCTTCATACCAAATCCCTCGCCCCCCGTGGGAGAGGGAGCCGCTCGTCTACGCCGGAGTGACCTATGAAAAACTGTCACCCATCTATCCGGTCAGAATTGTTACCTATCCATCCGCTGGACAGCCCGGACTTTTGCCCCTCTTACCGCTATTGCTTCGCCGACGGCTTTTAGCGATTGCGGTAAAACGGACGTCAGGAATCACAGATGTATAGGATGCCGCTTCGCGGCTCACAGATAAACAAAGTCACGCCGCAGGCATTCCTCTTCTCGATGCCAGACGAATTTCCAGGCGGGGAAAAGCGTGCAGCGCATGTCTTTATCCGCTTCCCATCTGTGAGCCGCGAAGCGGCATCTGCGTTCATCTGTGATTCCTTTGGCCACCACGCCAGACGACACGCTCTCAGTTAGAGCGTCCTGCGATCAGACCGGATCACTCCATTTTATTGAGAAAGAGGCGGATTCAAGGTCTCATCGAGCAGGAAGAGATCGGCCAGAACCGCGCGCAGGTGGATCGACGCATTGAGATTGTCGACCATCTGCGAGCCGATAGCCGGCAGCGCCAGAACCAGGCGGACCGCCGTCAACGCCTTGGCGGCGTCTTGTCCCACGACCGCGACGAAGGCGCCGCAGGCCTCGGCCAGACCGGGCGGCAATGCGCGCGCCTCGGCCGACGCAGCGGCGGCCAGATCCTCAAGGGCCGTGGCCATCCGATGCAGAAAGGCGCGGATCCCCTCCCCCTCTGCCCGGTCTTCGTCCAACACGCCCCGCGCGGCGTAAGCCAGCATGAATTCGTAGGCTTCCTCCATCGCATCGATTCGCTGGGCGATGGTTGCGCCACCGATCTTTGTCTCGCTGGTCATTGGGTCCTCGCTTCACGAACGGCACGCATGACCAGATTGGCCACCAGCGGCACTTTATAACCGTTGTACGTCAAGGGATTCGCGCCCTGAACCGCCGCTGCGGCCGCCCGTTTGGCCGCATCCTCGCCGGGCGGCAGGCCAATGATCGCCGCTTCCGCCGCGGCCAATCGCTTCGGCGTCGCGGCGACCGCGCCACAGGCGATGGCCGCCCGCCGGATCACCCCCTCCTCGATCACCAGGGCGGCGGCGACATTGACCAAAGGAAAGTCCCACACCTGGCGATCGGCCACTTTTTCGAAATAGAAGGCGGCATTGGCCGAAGACCCGGGCAGGCGAATGGCAGTCAGGATCTCCTCGGGCTTCAGACAATTCAGACTGGTGATGTCGGTGCGGGGCCCGACAAAAAAGGCATCGCTGCCGACGATCCGTTCGCCCTTGGCGCTTTGGATGACCATTTGGGCGTCGAGAACGGCCAGGACTGGCGCGATATCGGACGGATTCACCGCGACGCAGCGGCCGGCATCGAAGAGCGCATGTTCGCGATTGATGCTTTCGGGATAATCGGCGAAGCATTCACGGCCGCCGGCGCGAAAGCAGGACTGGCCGGAGCGGAAGTACCAACAGCGGGCGTGCTGGGCGATATTACCGCCGATGGTCCCGCTGTTGCGGATCTGCGGACTGGCGACAGCACCGGCCGCCTCGCTCAGCAGACGAAAGCGAGACCGGATCAGCGGATTCCGCTCGATGGCGACAAGCGTGGTCATGGCCCCGATCTCCAGGCCGTCGGCCCTCTCGCGCACACCGTCGAGCCCACCGATGCCCCGCAAATCGATCACCGCCCGCGGCCGTTTGGTCCGCTCCTTGAACCAGCTGAGGCTGTCGTGGCCCCCCGCCAGCTTCCAACCGTCCTTGCCGAAGCGCTCCAGCAGCGCAAAAGCGTCGCCAAGCCGGGTCGGCTGATAGAATTCAAAAGAGGGCGCCATATCTCGGATCATTGTCACACCGTGTGAACCTGCAGCGGCCGATGCGGCGGCGCCTGATGAGCCAAAGCGTTGATGATCATATCGATCGCCACCGGCACCCGGTTGAACAGATGCCCGCCCATGGCGTCCGAGATGGCGCAAAGCACGGCCGCCGCCGTCGCACCGGTCGGCGGCTCGCCCACGCCCTTGACCCCCATCGGGTTCTGCATCTCCGGCGCATCGACGGTCGCGGCCACGCTGGAGGCCGCACCATCCAGCCAGGAGGGCGGCTTGGCCTGGGTGAGTCCGACATTGGCCGGCAGCCCGATTCGCGGGTCGTAGACCCGCCGCTCGAATCTCGCCATGCCGATCCCCATCAGGCTGCCGCCCTTGATTTGCGTATCGATGCTCTGCGGGTGAACGACGATGCCGACATCGCAGCTCGCCAGATGATCGAGAATCGTCACCTGGCCCGTCTCGACATCGAGCTCGATCTCGACGAAGGCGGCGCAAAATCCCGGAACCAGACCGTTCTTCGGCAAATTGTCCTTGGCCACGCCGATCAAACCGGTGCCGGCGATGGCCGTCGCCGCCTGTCGCGTGATCGCATGGATGTCGGAGGGCAAGTCCTGGCCGCTGAAGGCGCCACCCAGTTGCACCGCGCGCCTTGCCGCCTGGGCGAAGGTCAGGACTTTCGCGGGATCGGCTTTGGCGACCACCTGTTCCGCACCAAGGTCGTAATCGTCCGGCGCACCGCCCAAATCTTTTGCCGCGATCGCCAGAAGCTTGCGCCGGATGTCCATCGCCGCGACGTAATTGGTCCGCGCTTCGGTGAAGGTCGTGTTGCTGCCCGCCTGGACCGAATTCCACGGCAAGGCGCGACGGCTGTCGCCATGTTCGATCACCACCCGATCCCAGGCATAGTTCAGCAGTTCGGCGGCAACCCGGCTGGTTCCGGCATAGGAGTAGGTCCCCAGATTGCCAACGCCGCTATGGACATGCAGCTTGCCGTCGGGGGTGATCCGCAACAGGCCGTCAAAACCGTTGAATCCGGCCGAATGGAAAGCCTGACCGACACCGATGCCGATCACCTTGCTGCCGCGTCGCTGGCCGCTGCGCAAGGCTCGCGCTTCCCAGCCGAAGGCTTTGGCCCCCTTGTCCAGAGCCTCCTTCAGATAGCAGCTGGACATCGGCTCGCTTTTGGGACCGAAGGTCGATTGGACGGCGGGCGCATTGACCGCCCGAATGGCCACCCGGTCGATCCCCAACTGACGCGCCGCTTTGTCGATCAGCGGCTCGATGGCCGCCGCCATCTGGTTCTGACCGGGACCGCGCATCGGGCCGCAGGGCGGCGTGTTGGTAAAAACCGGCAGACCACTCCAGCGCATCGCCAATGGCTGATAGACAACAGCCAACCCCTCCCCGGCGCTGCGATAGTCGGTGGCGCCGATGACACCGCCCTGATCTTGGATCAGGCGGACGTCGAGAGCGGTGATGCGTCCGTCGGCGGCAAAGCCGATCTTGAGCTTGCCTTGGAAGCCGTGTCGACCCGAGCCCAGGAAATATTCCTCGGCCCGGCTGATCCGCATCATCACCGGACGCCCGGTCTTCTTGGCCAAATGCGCCGGAAGCGCCATCAAGGGATAGGCACCGCCTTTCGAACCGAACCCGCCGCCGCAAAACTCGCCGATGAACACCAAATTTTCCGGTTCGACGCCGATATAGCGGGCCAACCGGGGAATGATGAAGGTGTGGCTCTGCGACGAGCCATGCACAAAGCATTTCCCGTTCCGCCAATAGGCCAGGGCGGACCTGGTTTCCATCGTATGATGCGGCATGCTGGCGGTAACGAAGCTTTCCTCCAACACCAGCTTGGCGTTGGCAAATCCGCCGTCGAGATCGCCGAACTGCCAGCTCTCGCCCATCTTGCCGGAGGGCAAGCGGGCGTCGCCGCCGGCAAAATCGCCGGCCTCCCACGTCACCGTTTTCACTTCGACGCCAACCCCGCCGACATTGCCGTCACTGCGCGCGGTGACCCCCGAGGGACTGAGACTGGCCAAGGGATCGAAGCTGAAGGGCAGCGGCTCCCACACGACCGTGATGGCGTCGACGGCTTCCGCCGCCGTCAGTTCATCGATGGCGGCGACCGCCAGGACCGGCGCACCGACGAAGGTGGGCTCATTGGTGAGAATGGGGTTGCCCGCCGGCTCCTGGGGAACCTCGTCGGCCGTCAGGATCGCCACGACACCCGGTATCCGGAGCGCCCTGGACGCATCGATCGACGTGACCCGGGCATGCGGCAACGGACTGGTCAACAGCTTGGCATGGAGCATGCCGTCGACCCGAAAATCCTCGGCATATTTCGCGCGACCGGTCACTTTGGCGACAACATCGGGCGGCAGAAAATCCTTGCCGATCAAACGATAGGCCATGTCAGACCTCCTCCGCCGCGCGCATGACACCCTTGAGATAGTGGTCGTAAGCCCCGCATCGGCAGAGGTTGCCGGACATCGCCCGGCGCACCTCTTCGACGGTCGGGTGCGGATTGGCCTTGAGCAAGGCCACCGCCGCCATCACCTGTCCGGGCGTGCAATAACCGCACTGCGGCGCCAGTTCGGCAATGAAGGCTTTTTGCACCTTATGAAGCTGGCCATGCGGACCTTCCAGCCCCTCGATGGTGGTGATCCGCCGGCCCCGCAGGCGGTGGGTGAGTTCACTGCACGCATAGGTCGCCACGTCATCGACCAGGACCGTACAGGCGCCGCATTCGCCACGATCGCAACCGATCTTGGTACCGGTCAGCCCCAGCTTGGTCCGAAGCGTCTGCACCAAGGTTTCCTGAGGCAGGACATCGACGCGACGTTTCTGTCCATTGACCGTCAAGGTCAGCAACCGCTCGGCCGTTCCCGGAGCTGGGGCCGCGACCGCCGAACCGAGAAACAAGGACCCGGCGGAGGCGGCGACGGCACCGGCGGCGATCACCCCTTTGATCATCTGCCGTCGTGACACTACCATCATCGGCCGAAGGGACTCGTCGACATGATGGCTGCACCCCCCGTGTTGATGGTCGTGCCGATCGTGATCGTTTCCCATGGGACCTCACGAGTGATCCATGTCATCTAAAATGACATGGATCACTATCGTCTATACGATGCCTTCGCCTCCGGCTGCGGCAGGCTCAAGCGCC
>Ga0209415_10006931_pt1 | contig 19980 bp, 15 predicted proteins | sample PeaSoiSIISIP2007_FD_187696 | JGI IMG/M metagenome (GOLD analysis project Ga0209415, IMG submission 187696) | Peat soil microbial communities from Weissenstadt, Germany - SII-SIP-2007 (SPAdes) (version 2) | ecosystem: Environmental > Terrestrial > Soil > Wetlands > Peat | place: Germany... | reverse complement strand
ACGAGCGTCATGTACGAGGGCACCCCCGACTTTCCCGACAAGGACCGGTGGTGGGACATCATCGAGCGCTACGGGGTCTCCATCCTGTACTGCGCGCCCACGGCCATCCGGACGTTCATGAAGTGGGGCACGGAGTTCCCCGAGCGCCACGACATGTCGTCACTACGCGTGCTGGGCTCGGTGGGAGAGCCGATCAATCCCGAGGCGTGGGTGTGGTACTGGACCCATATCGGAGGCGGTCACTGTCCGGTCGTCGATACGTGGTGGCAGACCGAGACCGGCGCCATCATGATCTCGCCGCTTCCCGGGGTGACCACGTGCAAACCGGGCTCGGCCACCTTCCCGCTCCCGGGCATCGGGGCCGAAATCGTCGACGACTCCGGGACCGCCGTGGAGCGCGGTGGCGGGTACCTCACGCTGACCAGGCCCTGGCCCGCCATGCTGCGCGGCCTGTACGGGGATCCCGAGCGCTACCGGCAGACGTATTGGAGCCGGTTCGAGGGTCGGTACTTCGCCGGGGACGGGGCCAAGATCGACGACGAGGGGTACTTCTGGCTCCTCGGTCGGGTCGACGACGTCATGAACGTGTCGGGCCACCGGATCTCCACAGCCGAGGTGGAGTCATCGTTGGTGAGCCATCCGTCGGTGGCGGAGGCGGCGGTGGTGGGGGCCAGGGACGACACCACGGGGCAGGCCATCATCGCCTTCGTCACGCTCAAGGCGGACCAGGACGAAACGAGCGAACGGGGTGAGGATCTCCGCGGCCACGTGGCTCGCCACATCGGGCCGATCGCTCGCCCCAAGACGGTGATCTTCACCGACGAGCTGCCCAAGACGCGCTCCGGCAAGATCATGCGCCGGCTGCTGCGCGACGTGGCCGAAGGCCGGGACCTCGGCGACACCACCACCCTGGCCGATCCCCGCGTGGTCGACGAGATCCGGCGCTTGTCGACGGTGCAGCCCACCGAGGACTGAGCCGGGACGAGGGAGCGTGCACAGGTGACAGAGGGTGTCTCGGTGTCGCCAGAACCGGTCCCCGCCAACTGGTGCTGGCGCGTGGCCGCCACCGACCGGGGTCCGGCGGTCATCTTCGACATCGACGGAGTCCTCTCCGACGCCGCCGGGCGCCAGCACTTCCTGGAATGGGGGCGCCGTGACTGGGACGCCTTCTTCGATGCCTGTGGCGAGGACCCGCTGGTGGGAGAGGTGGCCCGTCTCCTCGAGCTGCTCGACTCCGGCCTGCGCATCGTGCTGCTCACGGGGCGCCCCTTGCGGGTCCAGCCCCAGACCCTGGCGTGGCTGGCGCACAATCGGCTGCGATGGGACGTGCTCGTGATGCGCGACCGCGGCGACTACGCCCAGGCGTGGAGGTTCAAGAGAGCTGCCGTCGCCGAGCTCCGCGCCTTTGGACTGGAACCGATGCTGGCCTTCGAGGACGATCCGCGGAACCGGGACATGTTCCACGGCGAAGGCATCCCGTGCATCTACATTCACTCCGGCTACTACGAATGAGGTGTGATGCCCCATCCCCGAACGTTCCGCTTTGCGGCCCAGCTCTCCAAGGCGCCGGACGGCACCCCCCGGTCCTGGGCCGAACAGGCCAAGAGGGCCGAGGATCTCGGGTACTCGGCCCTGCTCGTGCCCGACCACTTCGGCGACCAGTTGGCCCCGGTGCCCGCCCTCATGGCCGCCGCCGACGCCACGTCGACGTTGCGCGTGGGCACCTTGGTCTTCGACAACGACTACCGGCACCCCGTGGTGTTGGCCAAGGAGGCGGCCACGGTCGACCTGCTGTCGGGGGGCCGGCTCGAGCTGGGGATCGGCGCGGGCTGGATGCGCACGGACTACGAGGAGTCGGGCATCGCCTATGACCCGCCGGCGGTGCGGGTGGACCGCTTCACCGAGGGGTTGGCCGTCGTGGCGGGGCTTCTCGAGTCCGACGAGCCGTTCTCCTTCTCCGGCACGCACTACACCGTCACCGACCACACCTTGCTTCCCCGGCCCGTGCAGCGCCCCCGACCCCCGCTGATCGTGGGCGGTGGGGGCCGGCGCGTCCTGACGATCGCGGGGCGCTGCGCCGACATCGTGAGCATCAACGTCGACCTGCGGGCCGGGACCGGTGGCGTCGAGACGGCCCCCAACGCCTCGCCGCAGTCCACGCTCGAAAAGGTGGCGTGGGTCAAAGAGGCCGCCGGCGAGAGATTCGAGGACATCGAGCTCAACTGCCTGATCGGATTCGCCCTCATCACCGATGACCGCCAGAAGATCCTCGACGCCATGGCGCCCACCTTCGGCGTCGATGCTTCCGACGCCGTGCACGTCCCGGTCGTGCTCATCGGCACGATCGAGCAAATGGTGGACGAGCTGCAGTGGCGGCGCCAGGAGTACGGCATCTCCTACTTCTCCATCGAGGCCGACTGCTGGGACACCATGGCTCCGGTGGTGGCGCGCCTCGCCGGCACCTGACCCCGGGGGTCCCGCGCTGCGGGGACCCCCGTCGAGATGGGTTACCCGATCAGCTTGATCCTCTCCTGGGCGCCGATGGACATGGGAAACCCGAGCAGGTTTGCCTTGAGAGAGACCTTGACGTACACACGGCCATGGCTCGAGGCAACGAACGACCCTGACAACACTGGCGGAGTGAAGGTGGTGCCGTTGTAGGTGGCGGGGGTAACGGCGGCGTTGGTAGTGGTCTTGTGCCCTTTGACCTTCACAACGACCGGGATCGGGCCTCCGCCGCCACTTCCGCCCGCGAGGTCCGCATACAGCGATACCAGCGTCGCTACCCACCAGAACGTCTTGGCGCCCGGGGCGTCGCGCACCTGAAGCCACTGACCTTCGTTGGCCGTCGTCGCCGAGAGCGCCATCGTGGGATCGGGAGGCAGCAGCGGTTGCCCTTTGTACTCGACCACGAAGGTCCCCACAGTGACCGGCTTGAAGGTCTCGAGGTCGATCATGGCCACCGCGCAGCCGATTAGCCCCGAGTTATCTTCCTCTGTCGTCGGTGGGCACGTGGCATTGGGGTCGAGGGGCTGGGTGGTCGGCAACGTGTAGTTGTAGTTGATGACCCCGCTCGAGTTCGAGATCGGGTACGCCGTCGAGAGAGCGTTCATCTCCGGGAGAGCGTCGATGATAGCCAGAAGCCCGGGCAGCGATGTGGCATCGCCCTGCAGCAGTGGGGCGGCGGCCGGGTCGACGGCCACCAGGAGACTGGTCTCTATCAGCAGGTAGGGATGGTCGGCCGGGAAGTTCTTGCACGCGATGTTGATGGAATCGCCGGGCGAGACCCCCTTCACCAGCACGCCGAGAATGGCGTCGCTGAACGTACACTTCGGAGCGGGGGCAGCCGCGGCCGCGGGCATCCCTACGCCCGCACCCCCCGCCACGGCCACGGCACACGTACCGAAGGCCACACACGAGGCGACGAGCACGCGCAGTGTCATCCGTCGTCGGCTGCGCACCCGTGGCGGCGTTCCGAGAGAGGTCCGAGGCCCGCTGGCACTGGTACCCGGTGCGTCCATGGTCTGCTCCTTTCGAGCTGCTCCGGCGGTGAGCCTCACCGCAGGAGCGTGAAGATCGTCGTGCCCTGGGCCGCCGAGGACTCGGTGGCCACGATGGTGTGACTGCCCTTCTTCCCCGACCGGCTGGCGCGGGGGATGGTGCCGCCACAGCTGAAGGTCCCGTCGGTGGCGACCGTGGCCTGACACAGCACGGTGGTGGCGCGCTTTTTAGCGTGCAGCCCGCTCAGGTAGGTGACGACCACGGTCCCCCCGGGTGAGAAGTTGGAGCCCTGGGCCGCCACAACCGCCCGCTTCTTTCCCGTCGTCGGTGTCATCGTGAACAGTGGGGAAGGTGACCCCGAAGACCCCCCAAGCACCGTGAGATTGGCTGCGCTGGTCAGGGGAGTAAGGAGCCCGGCCAAAGGCCCGGTGGGGAGCCCGGCAGGGGCGGTTGCGGTGATGGTGTCGAGACCGGGCGCGAGACCGGTCGCGAGGCCGGTGTTCGTGACCGACGCCAGCGCTCCAGATGCAGACGACCAGGTGAGGTCGTTCGTGATGATTTGGGTCGTCCCGTTCGAGAAAAGGCCCGTCGCACTGAACTGCTGGGTCTGGCCTTCGGTGAGGGAGGCGAATGAGGGAGACATGGTGATCGAGTCGAGCACCGGCAGCACTGTGAGTATGGCTGTACCGGTCAGGGGCGAGAGGAGCCCGAGAAGTCCCGCAGGCGCCGTGGCCGTGATGGACTCCTCACCCGCCGACAACCCGTTTACAAGACCTGTCGGGTCGACCGAAGCCACCGATCCAGATGACGACGATCCCGACCACATGAGGTCGTTGGTAATGGTCTGCAGGGTCCCATCAGAGAACAGACCGGTGGCGGTGAACTGCTGGGTCTGGCCCTGCACAATGGAGGCCACCGAGGGCGACACCGTGATGGAGTCGAGTATGGGCAACCCGAGCGATCCCGAAGCGTTCGCAGCTTCGGCCCCAAGCGTTACCATCCCACCGACGATTGAGACGGCGAGTAGACCTGCGACAACCCGAATACCTCGACCTCGCACCATCTCCCCAACCCCCGGTTCTGTGTCGGCGCCACGCCCCAGCAGCGTTGCGCCAAGGTGGAACGTGTCTCAGTGTTGACCGGACGCACGGACCGCGAGAAGCGGGGGATCACCCGGTCTGTCCAGGTGATTCCACCTGCGGTCGCAGCTTGGAGATCCCGCCCGGGTCCCCGGTGCCGGCGGTCGACCGATCGAGGTCCGACCAGGTCGGCGGAGCTCGCTGGGCAAATGCCCTGGTAGACGGGTACAATCCAGGAGGGGTTGGAGCACCCTTGAGTCCCAGCGGGGGAGGGGCGGATGAAGCACGGCACCTGGCGGGCGTCGCCGCTCGCCGTGGTCATCGCACTGGTTGTCGCCGCCGCGGCGATCCTTGGCTTTCTCCTGGCCAGACATAGTGTCGAGAGCCAGAACCAGGCACTGCTGAAAGAGGACACCACCCAGGCCGCCGGGTACGTGTCGTCGTTGACGTCCACGCTCAGCTCGACCCTGAACGCGCTCGCTCCGGGTGTGACATCGTCCGACGGCTCACAGCTCGCCTTCGAAGCCCAAGCCCAGCCCCTCTCGGGTGGGCCCTTCACGTTCCTGTTGGCGCGCAAGACCGGCACCGGGTTCGTCGCCGTAGCCGTAGCGGGAACGGGATTCACGCGCGGTCAGGCGCTCCCCGCAGATCTCTCCGCTGCGCTCGGCAAGGCCGGGTCGAGCGCACGTCCTGGTCCCGTGGCTTACAACGGGAAGGTCACCACGTTCGGGTTGGCGGTGGGGCCTCCCCTGGTACCTCCCGGCCTGGCCATCTACGAACAGGTCACGCTCGACCCCTTCGTCGCCACCACGGCCACCCAAGCAGCCCCCTTCCATGTGCTCGAGGCCGCCGTCTACGCCACGCGTACCCCCCGGACGAGCCAGTTGGTTCTGGCCAACAGCCGTGCGCTGCCCCTGAGGGGCGCGACCTTCGAGGCACCCGTGTCCGTGGGGGGAGGATCGTGGTGGCTGCTGGCGGAAGCCAAGAGCCCGTTGGCGGGCGGGTTCCCGAATGAGGCGCCCTACATCGTCCTCGCCTTCGGCCTGCTGTTGGCGCTGGCGGTTGGCAGTGTGATCGAGGTCGTGGTGCGGCGTCAGCGCTACGCCAGCGCGCTAGTGGCTCAGCGCAGCGCCGAGCTCCTGGCTTCTCAGGAGGCGCTCGTGCGAAGTGAGCGCCTGTCGGCGGTGGGACAGATGACCACGGTGGTGGGCCACGAGTTGCGCAATCCCTTGGGTGCGGTCATGAACGCCCTCTACATGGTGCGCCGGTCGCTGAACGATCCTGCGGCGGCGGAGCCCCATTTGGACGTGGCCGAACGGCAAATCGCCCGGGCGGTCAATCTCGCCCAGGATTTGACGGCGTACATGCGCGACAACGAGCCGGAGCTCGCGCCCTTGGAGCTGAGCGAGGTGCTCAGCGATGTTCTCGAAGTGACGCCGAAGCCGGCGCAGGTCGTCGTCGTCGAGGATATCGGGACGGTCGCACTGCACGCCGATGCCAAGCAGGTCGCGCAGATCCTCACCAACCTCGTCGAGAACGCCTACCAGGCCATGCCCGACGGGGGCTCGCTGCGGATTACGGCCCACACCGAAGACCACGTTGTCGTGATCACGGTCGCCGACACCGGGGACGGAGTCGACGCCGCCCTGGTCGAGCGCTTCTTCGAGCCGTTCTTCACGACGCGGTCCGAGGGTACGGGGCTCGGGCTGGCGATCGTGCGGCGCCTGGTCGAGGGACACGGCGGGGTGATCTCCATCGAGAACGGGCCGACCGGTGGCGCCATCGTCACTGTCCGACTGCCGATCCAGCCGTCTCGGGAGTTGGCATGGCGTTAGACCTCAAACCTCCCTTGCGGGCTCCGCACACGTCGAGACGACACGTCACCCTGTGCCGGGGCCCGGGCCCCAACCATGCTCGGGGAGCCGGAACGTCGCTCTCGCCCGAGGATCTCCGCAGGCCCGACCACGAAAAGGGCCTCGATGCGGGCGACGAGGTCACGAGCCGGGCACAGACCCGCCAAACGAGCGCCGACGTCTTGGTGGTCGACGATGACGCCGATGTCCGATGGACCGTCGCTGAAGTGTTGCGATCGGCCGGCTTCACCGTGGCCGAAGCAGAGGACGGCGAGGTGGCCTTGAGTCTGCTGAGCTCCGAGCGCTACCGAATGGTCCTCCTCGACCTCAGGATGCCGAGGCGTGACGGGGTCTCTGTCATCGACGCCATGGATGAGGTTCCCCCGGTGATCGTCCACTCTGCGTACTCGCTCGACGCCGCAGACCGCGAGCGCCTGAGCTCCAGAGTCGTGGACTATCTGCACAAGCCCGTCTCACCTCAGAAGCTGCTGCGGGCCGTCGAGTCCGTCCTGGGGCCAGGACAATGACCCTCGGCGTGCCCTCGGTGGGCGCGTTCGCATCGGGTTTCGACCCCTTGGGCCTTCAGCTCGATGGCTAACATCGCCCAGGTGAGTGACGGCCCACCGGGGGTTGAGTCCGCCCGCCCCGACGGAGTCATCCGGGTGCTGATCGTCGACGATCACGAGGTGTTGCGCACCGGGACACGTCAGGTGCTCGAGACATCGGGTGACATCGTCGTCGTCGGTGAGGCCGATGACGGCAACGCCGCCCTGGCCATGATCGGGGATCTGAAACCCAACGTCGTCCTCGTGGACATCCGGTTGCCGGATCGAAGCGGGATAGACGTCACTCGTCAGTTGACCGTCTCACATCCCGGCATCCGGGTCGTGATCCTGTCGGCATACGACGACGACGATCTCGTGCGCACGGCACTGGAAGTCGGAGCGACGGGGTACCTCCTGAAGACGATGCCGCGTGACGAGCTTGTCGCCGCCGTACGAGCGGCCGCCCAGGGAACCACCGTGCTCGATCCGGTCCTGTCGCCCCGATTGGCCGGGGCGCAGGGCTCGTGGGGCTCGAGCGGTGGCCCCCATCTCACCTGGCGCGAGCGGGAGACGGTGGAACTGGTGGCGGAGGGGCTGGCCAACAAGGCCATCGCCACTCGACTGGGCGTAAGTGTCCGGACCGTCGAGGGGCACCTCAACCACGTCTTCACCAAGCTGGGCGTGGAGTCCCGAACCGAGTTGGTCCGATATGTACTGACCCAGGGATGGGTCACGTCGGCACCGCGCCGCGAGCAGGAGTCCTAAGCCGGAGACGGGAGGTCGAGGTGCGCGTGGGGGCAGGGTCGTGGCGAGACCGTTGAGTCTTCGCACATCCCGGCGCCACCTTTTCCGTGCCCGAGCGGCTCGGGGCCTCGGAGGCCACACACTGGATTTGCAAGGGCCCGGTGAGCTCCTGGCCCTCACGTATTCACTCGGCGGCTGGGCGGTGGTGATCGCCTGGATCGTCGATCCCCGTGACATCGAGAACCGGGCCGGGATGACCACGGTGTTGGTCCTGGTCTTCGCGGCCGCCGCCGTGATCTACGGCAGGAGGAACCACCTTCCCCGATACACGAGGGACGTGGCCGTCGTGGGCAGCCTGGTGCTCATCGACGTCGCGCTCCTCTTCACCCGACTGCACGTCCATCCGGGGTTGCTGAGCCCGTTCTTCGTGTGGGTCGGCTTTGCGTCTCCTCTGTGGTTCCCCAGACGCCGGGCCATTGCCTACGTCCTGTTGACCGTGGTGGCTTCCGGCGTCGTGATGGTGGCGGCGGGCTCAGCCGAAGCCGTTGCCGATTGGGTCATCACGATGACCACGGTCGTCGTGGCCTTCTGCATCACTTCGTTCCTCACCGAGGCACTGGTGAAGCGCGAGCGCTTGGCTGTGGTGGGTGAGATGGCTTCGGTGGTCGGACACGAGCTGCGCAACCCCCTGGGCGTGGTGTCTAACACGCTGTACCTCTTGCACCACAGCTTGGGTGATGACGTGGTCGAGGACCAGAACCGTCTTTTCCAGACGGCTGAGCGAGAGATCGCCAAGGCGACGGCCATCCTTCAACATCTTCGGGCCTATGTCCGGCCCCAAGAACCCGTAATCGCTCCGGTCGAGCTCCGAGCGCTGGTCACCGAGGTGCTCGAAGTCGCCCCCCTTCGACAAGGCATCGAGGTGGCGGTGGACGTCCCCCAAATCACCGTTCTCGCCGACCGGGGCCAACTGGCCCAGGTGCTCACCAACCTGGTGATCAACGCCTGTGATGCCATGGGTGAACAGGGCTCTCTGTCGATCACGGCATCGGTCGACGGGCGAGCCGCCGTCATCGGCGTCGAAGACGACGGCCCTGGTATCGAGCCATCGTTGGCCCAGCGCATCTTCGAGCCCTTTTACACCACGAAACATGAGGGCACGGGATTGGGCCTGGCCATCGTGCGACGCCTGGTCGAGGCGCATGGGGGCTCGGTCCGTCTCGAAGGAGACCCGTCGCGTGGGACGAGGTTCGTGGTGCGGCTGCCCCATCACAGCCTGCGACGACGAGGGCCGCGACGGGCAGGCCCCGAGGCCCCCGAAACCATTCCCGCCGATGCCGCCACGCGCCGGTTGCGCAAAGCGAAGCAACGGCTGGGGTAGCGTCCGCCACCTGGTCGCGGGCCCAGCGCCCGACGGGCTCAGGCGGGCCTGCCCCCCGGGCACCACGGGTTTGCGGGGACCCCGGCACAGGGGTTGGGCATCGACGGCAGGTCGGAGGGCAGCGGGTGCATGACGATCTGCGTGAGCTGGGGATAGCGCGACCCCGGTGGGCAGGTTCCGAAGCCGGTGTCGCACAGCACCTGTCCCAGCAGCGCACCGCCGGCGTTGGCGGCCGCCACCGAGCCGTTACAGGTGGGCTGGCTGTGCTCGAGACCCGCCGGCGTGCTCCCCTCGGGTGCGGTGTTGCCGGCAAAGCAGTTGCGCGCCCCGCCGCCGTTGATGACGATCTGCCCGAAGTCTGCATTGGACGGGTTGGCGAAGAAGGCGTTGTGGGTGAAGGTGTTGTCGAGCAGGGCATCGCCCCTGGGGTCGAGGACACACCCGAACCCGGTGAGCTCGACCCCACCGGCACCGCCACAGGTTTGGCCCAGCACGGGTGGGTTGCTGTCCGGGTAGGGAACGAAGAGAACCCCCCAGGCACCGTTGTTGGAGAAGGTGTTGTCCATCACGGTGTCGTTGTTTCCGCCCGACACTGTCATGCCGGTGCCCGTGGGCCCGGCGCTGGCGCTGCCGGCCTGGGGGACGTCAGGGTTGTTGTTGTCATGGACGGAGTTGTGGATGAACACCCAGCACGAGTGGGTATGGGTGATGGCGCTGGTGCCGTTGGCCGGGCAGGCGCCGTCCTGGGGTGCAGGGGGGTCGCCGTCGATCTGGGTGTTGGTGTCGGCCCCGTCCTTGTTGTTGTCGAACTGTGAGTTCTCGATGACGATGGCCCCGCCCGAGTTGGTGCCCGAGTACCCCAGTGCGCTGTATTCCATCCAGGCGTGGTCGATGGTCGCATCGCACAGCTGGCGGCAGGCTCCCACGTACATTCCGGAATCGTTGAAATTGCTGGCGTAGACCTGGTCCCACAGGCCGGCACCGCGTGCATTGGACGAGAAGATCCCGTACTGCGCGGCGGTGGTCTCCCCGCCGTAGTAGGTCGACGTGGCGGTGAGATAGCGGCCCGTGTACCCCTGGAGGCCGATGACCCCGGATCCGTCGCCGCCGTTCCACCAGATCTCGTTGCCGCTGTCGCCGGCCCCGCCGAGGAAGTTGCACACGGTGAGGTTCTCGATGCTGACGTCGTTGGCCTTCCAGACGACGATGCCGTTGCGCCCCTCGGCCTTCCCTTCAGGGCCGACCGCACCGAAGTTCTGTTGGGACGGGGCGCCGCTGCAGGCGGTGGGCGGACCCGCCTTGGTGCCGTCCACGATCACCGTGCTGCGGTCCATTCCCCGCAGGTGGACGTCCGATTTCGTGATGAGGACCCCCCCGAAATCGCCGTCGTCGGCGCCGCTCGATGCGCTGCCCACATCGGCGGTTTCGTGGTAGTCGCCCGGCGCCACCAGGATCCAGTCGCCGGGGCGCGCCGCATCGACGGCCCCTTGGATCGTCCGGTACCCGCCGGCGTGGTTGGCAAAGGTCCCCACCAGCAGCACCTGGCCGGTGCGGGAGGCGTCCGTCCCGCTGGGTTGCCCCGAGCCCGGCCCGGAGCTGCACGCCGTCAGGGTCGTCCCCAGCAGGCCCGCGCCCAGCAGCGACACGGCCAGCCGGTGTCGTCGGTGTGACGTCTCACCCATGCCACTGACCCCCGAGTGCCCACCGGGCACTCGACCCGGACGGCGTCCTGTGCGCTTTGTGCGGCGTGAGGCGAACTTACCAACCCCGCCCACGCCGTGTGGCGTCGGGAGCCGGACGCGACGACGTGATTGGCATCTCACCCATCGGTGCGCCGTAGTCTCGGTTGTTTCGGGCATTTCAGACGTGGAGGAGGAGTCCGCACATGGAGCGAGCGCCGTTGCGAGGGGCCAAGATCGTCGTCACCGGCGTCACCGGGCAAGTGGCCGCGCCCTTGGCGTGCGCGCTGGCGGGCGACAACGAGGTGTACGGGGCGGCGCGTTTCAACGATGCCCAGGCGCGTGGGCGCCTGGAGGCAGCCGGGGTGCGGTGCCTGGCCGTCGACCTGTCGGCGGGAGAGCCCACCGCGCTGCCGGCCGACGCCGACTACGTGCTGAATTTCGCCGTCACCAAGACCAACGACTGGGACGTCGACCTCGAGGCCAACTGCGGCGGACTGGCGTGGCTGATGGAGCACCATCGCCAGGCGCGCGCCTTCCTGCACTGCTCGTCGACCGCCGTCTACAAGCCCATGGGTCACCACGTGTTCGCCGAGAGGGACCAGCTGGGAGACAACCACGGGGTATGGCCCTTCCTGCGCACCTACAGCATCTGCAAGATCGCCGCCGAGGCCACGGCCCGGTGGGCAGCTCAGCGCTTCGAGCTGCCCACCACCATCGTTCGCCTGTCGGTCCCCTACGGCGACGGCGGCGGCTGGCCTGCGGTCCACCTGCACATGATGATCGGGGGCTCGGCCATCCCCGTCCACGTCGACGCGCCGAGCGTCTACCACCCCCTGCACGAGCGCGACATCGCCGGCATGCTCCCGGCGTTCATCCACGCCGCTTCGGTGCCGGCCACCGTCGTCAACTGGGGTGGCGATGACGCCGTGAGCATCGAGCAGTGGTGCACCTATCTAGCCGAGCTCACCGGCCTGGTGGCTCGTTTTGCACCGACCGAGCACACCATCGACAGCGTGCAACTCGACCTCACCCGCATGCACGAGATCGCCGGATCGACCACGGTGGGTTGGAAGCAGGGCATGCGGGAGATGGTGGCCGCCCGCCACGGCGAGCTGCTCTCGGGCTGAAATCTCAGCCCACACGGCTCAGGGTCGGGTCCGTAGCGCCCGGCGCTGGAGCAAGGCCTGTCGCTCGCGGCGGGCTGCGCCCGTGACTTCGGGAAAGGGGTCGGTACCGACCGACGCCAGCCAGCCCACCACCACCAGGATCCCCGACAGGATGAGCACCGGGAGGTCGCCCACCCGTTCGTAGATGGTCTTCCCCGTCCGCAGGCTCACGTCCCGGATGATGAGGGCCCGTACTCCGAGGGCGGTGCGCGCCAGGACCCGGCCGCGGTGGTCGATGACGGCGCTGTAGCCAGTGGGCGCGGCCTGGACCAGGTCACGACCTTCGGAGATCGCTTGGATCCGGGCGGCGGCGATTTCCTGGGTGGGCACCTGGCTCGTGAGGTAGGACGACGTGTTGGTGGGGTCGACGAGGAGCTGGGCCCCGGCACGAGCGGTCACCCGTCCCCGTTGCGCGTAGAAGACCTCGTAGGACACGAGCGTCCCCAGGGGGCCGACCGGAGTGTGCAGGACGCCGTTGCCGTGCCCCGGGATGGCGTCGAGGGGGACGCTCGAGAGGTTGGCGAGGTGCTTGAAGAAACCGCGGTAGGGGATGTACTCGCCGAAGGGCACGCGATGGACCTTCTCGAAGCGCGCCACCAGCCGGCCGCTGGGCGAGAAGGCCACGATCTCGTTGCGGAAGCTCTGGGAGGACACCGTCTCGGTCACACCCACCAGGAGCGTGGCGTGCACCTTGACGGCTTCGGCCGAGAGCGCTCTTTCCTCCGGCGTCCCGTCGAGGCGGGTGTCCAGAGACACCACGTCCTCGGGCCACAGCACCAGCGCCGGGGACAGGCCTCCGTCTTGGGTGTCGATCAGCGCCGTGGCGGCGAACTGGGCGGCGGTGACGGTGGCCGGGTCGACCTGGGATTTGCGCAGTCCTCGCACCCCCCCGCCCTGCACCGAGGCGACCCGCAGGGTGCGGATGGCCCGACCCCCGTCGGGGGCCGTGGCGCCCCATACGCCGATGCCCACCACCACCGCCAACACCGCCGTCCCGGCCATCGCCCCACGCCACGCGGCGCGCCGGGCGGCCCGCGACCGGTTGGTGCGGGCGTGGCCCACGATCTGGACCACCGTGCCGATCACCAGGGCCAGCCCCGCCCCCCCGAACCACACGAGGCCCACGAGCAGGAGTGGTCCCCCGAGCCGGGCTGCCCCGACCAACGGGCTCGACGCCTGACCCAGGGCGACGCCGCCCATGGGAAGTCCCCCGAAAGGCCACGTCGACCGCAGGGCTTCGGTGAGCACCATGGCGCCGGCCAGCGCGGCGCTGCGCCCCCGACCACGACGCGGCACCGCGGCGCACGCCAACGCGGGTGCCAGGGACTCCAGGACCATGAGCACGACGCCCCCGTAGGTGTTGAACGTCGTCACCCACCACAGTCCCGGGACGAACATCCCCAGCCCCGTGGCCCAGCCGGCGAGGAACCGGGCTCGCAGACGCAGGCCTTCGAGGCGCCACCACACGAGGGCGGCGGCGGGGAAGGCAAGCACCCAGAACCCCCACGGGGGTAGCGACAGCGCCAATCCGATCCCCGCCACCAGGCCGGGGAGCACGACGGAGCCCCGTCGTGGTGTTCTGCGGGCGCCCCGACGCCGCCCGGCGCCGCCGGGGAGCGAGAGGCCTCTCACCGGGTGGTGTGTCCGGCCACGGCCGGCCGACCGAGAACGGCGTCGGCGGCCCGCTGACCGCTGGCGATGCACGCCGGAATGCCCACGCCGCGGTAGGCGGCCCCCGCCAGAGCCAACCCCGGCCACCTCGCCACGGCGTGCTCGATGGCCGCCACCCGATGGAGGTGACCCACCGGGTACTGGGGGAACGCTTCGTGCCAGCGGGTCACCATGGCCTCGGTCGGTCGTGCGCTGAGCCCGAGCATGGGCCCGAGCTCGTCGACGACCTGGGCGACGATCTCTTCGTCGGAAATCCGCTGGGCGCGGTCGTCACCGAACCGACCCATGGACACTCGCAACAACACGTCTCCGGGTCGCGCCAGGAACGGCCACTTCGACGTGAGCCACGTGCACGCCGTGATGAGGCACCCCGTTGCGCCCGGCACGAGAAAGCCGGTTCCCTCGAGAGGGCGCGCCACGGCCTCGGCGGGGATCTGCATGGTCACCAGCGTGACCGGCGCGTAGTCGATCGCCCCCAGCTGCGTCGAGATACTGCGGTCGACCGACTCGAGCAACACCGCGGCGGCGGTCGCCGGGGTGGCGATGACCACGGCGTCGGCCTCCCAGGTTCCCCGGGTCGTGCGCAGCGTCCAGCCCGGCCCGTCCCGGACCCCATCGGCCTCTTCACCGTCGTCGGGGCGGCGTCGCTCGAGGTGCTCGACCGGCGTGTGCAGGTGCACGTCGACACCTCGGCCACGGAGCCGGTCGGCGAGCGCGTCGACCAGGCGCGACAACCCGCCGCGCACGGTGTGGAAGACGGGAGGGTCGGTGGCGGCGGTGTCGCGTCCGGTGGCGGCGGGCGTGGCCGACTCCGCCCCGGCCCGTAGGGCGCGCATGAGAGAGCCGCCTTGCGAGTCGGCCTCGAGCAGCGCCGGGAACACCGCGGCGGCGCTCATGTGCTCGCTGTCCCCGGCGTGGATCCCCCCGATGAGCGGATCGACCAACCACGCCGTTACCTCTCGTCCCAGGCGTCGTCGGGTGATCTCGGCGATCGCCCGGTCGGGGACGGCGTCCACCCGCTCCGGCCGCTGCGTCGGCCACGGCACGAGGTCCAGGGCGACACGGCCCAGGCCCCGCGGCGAGAGGATCCCCGACCGCGCCAGCGGGCCCAGGCGGGTCGGCACCCCCAGGGCCAGCCCGGGGGGCAGCGGGCGCAGCCGGCCCCGTGCCCACACGAAGGCGCGCCGGCTGGCGGGCGACACGAGCTCGTCACCGAGGCCAAGGTGGCGGCACAGGGCCACGGCCTCGGGGCGTCGGGCGAGAAAGGCGTCGGGCCCGAGGTCCACGGCTCGTCCGCCGACGACTCCCTCCTGCAGCTTGCCCCCGAGGCGTTCTCCGGCCTCGAGGACGACGACGCGGGTGGCGGGCTCGGCCGAGGTGAGCGCCCACGCCGCCGCCAGCCCGGCGATGCCCCCGCCCACGACGGCAACGGTGGTGCCCGGTGCCGTGCCGCCGGCGTTGCCAGGTGTGTCGGCGCCGGGCATGGTCAGGCGTGCGTCGCCTCGACCGCGGCGAGCACGACGTCGGCGAGCACGGCGCAGAACTCGGGGTCGTCGTTGAGCGACGCCGTGCGGGCGAAGTCGATGCCGGCGTCGTGGGCGGCGCCACGGGCCTCGATGTCGACGTCGTAGAGGACTTCGAGGTGGTCCGACACGAATCCCACCGGGCACACCACCACGGCGGACGCCCCGGTGGCGGGCAAGGCGGCGATCACCTGGCGGACGTCGGGCTCCAGCCACGCGTCGGCGGTGCGCCCCGCGCTCTGCCACGCCACCGACCACCGGGTGAGCTGTGCCCAATCGGCGACGGCCGACGCCGACTCGAGCACCTGGGCGGCGTAGGGATCACCCTCATCGACGAGTCGGGCGGGGATGCTGTGCGCCGTGAAGATGACCGCCACGTCGCGGCGCGACGCCGGGGGAAGCAGGTCGATGGCGTGACGCACCCGGGCGGCCAGCAGCGCCACCAGGCCCGGTGCCAGGTGCCAGTGGTCGACCATCTCGACGTCGAGCGGTCCACCGTCGCCCGCTCCGAGCGCCTCGGCCGCGGCGCGGGCCCGTCGCGCGTAGTCACCCACGCTGGCCACGGAGAAGTGGGGGGCGAGCACGAGCCCGATCAGACGGCCGACGCCGGCCCGCCCCAACGCGCCCACGGCGTCGGCGATCCGAGGAGGGGCGAATTTGGCGCCCACGGCGACGCGAAAGCGCTCCGGCGCGCGTCGTTCGAGCGCGTCTCGGATCCCCTCTACCTGCGCGGCGGTGCGCTCGTTGAGCGGCGAGGTCCCCCCGATGGCCCGGTAGCGGCGCTCGAGGTCGGCGAGCAACTCGGGTGGAGGTGGGCTGCCGTGCCGGATCTCGGTATAGAAGTCGGCGAGCTCGTCGAGTGAGTGGGGCGTGCCGTGCGCCATGATCAGCACGCCGACGGGCTTCACCGCGCTCCCCCCAGTATCGACGTGTCGGCCGGTGACGTCTGGTGCACGAGCTCCACGATGCGGGCGAGCACGTCGGGATCGGTCTCGGGGAGCACCCCATGGCCGAGGTTGAACACGTGTCCGGTCCCACCCCCACGCTCGAGCACGTCGCGGGTGAGGGCCTCGACGACCCTCCACGGCGCCAGGCAGGCGGTGGGGTCGAGGTTGCCCTGGAGAGCGACGGCGTCGCCCACGCGCCGGCGGGCCTCGTCGAGAGGCACCCGCCAGTCGACGCCGAGCACCTCGGCACCGGCTCCGGCCATGAGCGACAGCAGTTCGCCGGTTCCCACGCCGAAATGGATGCGGGGGACCCCGAGGGCCCCCAGCCCGGCGAAGACCTTGGCCGTGGCCGGGAGCACGTGTCGCTCGTAGTCGGCGGGATCGAGCGCCCCGACCCAACTGTCGAAGAGCTGGACGGCGGACGCGCCCGCCGAGACCTGGGCCCGCAGTGATGCCAGCGCCATGTCGGCCAGCACGTCCAACAGCGTGGCCCACAGGGCCGGGTCACTGCGCATGAGCGCCTTGGTGTGGGCGTAGACGCGAGAGGGGCCGCCCTCGATGAGGTAGCTCGCCACGGTGAAGGGGCCGCCGGCGAAGCCGATGAGCGGGATCCCGAGCGGGTCGAGCTCCGCCGTCACCAGACGGATGGAGTCGAGCACGTAGCCGGTGTCGGCCTCGGGCTCGAGGGGGCGGAGCCGGGCCAGGTCCGAAGCCCCCCGGAAGGGCCGCTCGACCACCGGGCCCCGGCCGGGCTCGACGTCCACGCCGAATCCCACGGCGGCCACCGGCACCACGATGTCGCTGAAGAGGATGGCGGCGTCGACGCCGTAGCGCCGCACGGGTTGGAGGGTCAGCTCGGCGGCGAGCTCGGGCCGCCGGATGGCGTCGAGGATGCTGCCGTCGCCTCGCGCCGCGCGGTACTCGGGAAGCGAGCGTCCCGCCTGGCGCATGAACCAGACCGGGACCCTGTCCACTGGCTGGCACCGGCAGGCTCGCACGAACGCCGAGTCGGCGACTGGCACCCAAGGGACGCTAGTTGACGGTGCGAGACGCATTCGCCCTGCTCGACGGCCGATCTTCCCGCCCGGTGACCGTCGAGAAGTTGTGACGGGGACCGGTCGGAAGACCATGCCCGGGCGATATGATCGATGGTTCACCGCGCACCGGGGTGGAGGGGGAGCGCCTGTGGCAACGCATCCTGAGCTCGAGGCGGAACAGGCCCACGTGGACCGGGCCTACAAGCGCCTCGACCAGTTGCGTACGGACACCGAGGAGCTCATCCGTTCGGTCATCGACCAGGGTCGCGGGGGCACGCACCAATTCCGCGAGGAGCGCGACGTCATCGTCCGCACCAGCCTGGCCCGCCTCGACCAGCTCGACATCGGGGAGCAGGCCCTGTGCTTCGGCCGCATCGACCGGCGCGACGGGGCTGGCTCCGCTGCAGCGGGGGAGACCGAGAGCTACCACATCGGCCGCCTGGGGATCTCGGGCGAGGACCTCGAGCCCCTGGTTGTCGACTGGCGGGCACCGGTGGCCGAGCCGTTCTACCGGGCGACGGGCCGCGACCCCATGGGCCTGGTCCTGAGGCGCCATCTCGCCGCCCAGGGCCGTCGGATCGTGGGGGTCGAGGACGAGCGCTTCGGCGTCTCCCCCCAGGCCAATGGTTCGGCATCCCGAGCCGACGGGGCAGGCACGGCGACCATCGACGGCGGGCCCGGCTGGGACGACGCCGCCTCCGGGGACGGCGAGCTCGAGCTCGGGGGCCCGGGCGCCCTGCTGGCCGCGCTCGAGGGAGCCCGGACCGGGGTCATGCGTGACATCGTCGCCACCATCCAGCGGGAGCAGGACGAGATCATCCGGTCCGCGCTCCCGGGCGTCATGGTGGTCCAGGGGGGCCCGGGCACGGGCAAGACGGCGGTGGCGCTGCACCGGGCGGCATACCTTCTCTATACGCACCGATTCCCCTTGGAGCGCCAAGGAGTCCTGGTGATCGGTCCCAACCCCCTGTTCCTGCGCTACATCGAGCACGTCCTCCCGTCGCTCGGCGAGAGCGGGGTCACCCTGTCCACGATCGAGGGGCTCGTCCACGCCGTCCAGGTCAGGGCGGAGGACCCCCCCGGCGTGGCCCGGCTCAAGGGCGAGGCTCGCCTGTCGGTGCTCGTGGGGCGGGCCGTGCGCAGCCGCGAGCGCCCCCTGCGGCGCGACGCCGAGGTTCCCTTCGGTGCGACCGTCCTGCGCCTCAGCGCCGAGGCGTCGGCCGTCATCGTCTCGGCGACTCGGCGCCGGCCCGGCTCCCACAACGCCAGGCGGCGGTTCTTGGAGCAGCTCGTGGTGCGGCGGTTGGCCGACGAGTACCTCCGGACACTGCGGATCTACGGCGTCGGGCCCTCGAGCCCCGAAGGCGACGACAGGGCCGCCTTCGACCCCGCGGCCGGGTCGGTGCCGGGCATCGCCGACCTCGGTGGTCACCAGGGCAACGGCCACCGGGCCGGCCCACCTCCCGGTCCCGGCTCGGCCCGCGCCTACGACGGCTTCGGGCTGCGCCCCGGGCCCGGTGTCGCCGGGGGACAGCAGGGCCCCAACGGTGAGCCCGGTGATGAGGAAAGCGGCTTCGACCTGGGCGAATTCTCCCGGCAGGTCCGGCGCATCCCCGAAGTCATCGATGCGCTCGATCGCATGTGGCCCCGTCTGAGCGCCGAGGAGATGCTCCACGACCTGTTCGGGTCCCCGCCGCTGCTGGCCTTGGCGGCCAAGGGCGTGCTCAGCCCGGCCGAGCAGCAGTTGCTCTTTCGGCCCCGCAGCGGCGCGCTCAACGAGATCCCCTGGACGGTCGCCGACCTGGCCCTGATCGACGAGGCCCGCGTCCTGCTCGGACCGCGCCGGCCGCGCCCCGGGGGAGGCGCGGACCACGACGAGAGCCCCCGTACCTACGGCCACATCGTCGTCGACGAGGCCCAGGACCTCTCCCCCATGCAGTTGCGCTCGGTGTCGCGCCGGTCGCTGTCGGGGTCCATCACCATGGTGGGTGACATCGGCCAGGCCACCGGGCCGTGGGCCCCGGCCAGCTGGGACGAGGTCACCGCCCATCTGCCCGGCCAGCGCCCACCCCGTCTCGTGGAGCTCACGGTGAGCTACCGCACGCCCGCCGAAGTCGTCGAGGTGGCGGCGCGCCTGCTGGCCGAGACGGCGCCGGGGTTGCGCCCGCCCACGCCCGTGCGGCGGACCGGGGTGGCGCCGTATTTCGAGGAGGTGGCCCCGGCGCAGCTCGTCGAGCGGGTGGCGGCGCTGTCCACCCAGACCTGTGCCGATGTGGCGCCCGGTACCGCCGCCGTGCTGGCGCCGGCGTCGCTGGTGGCGGACCTGGCCGTGGCTCTGGACGGTGCCGGCGTCCACGCCACCGACCCCCGGCGCGACGGTCTGGGGTCGCCGCTGAGCCTGCTGCCCGTGGACCTGGCCAACGGCCTCGAGTTCGATGCCGTGGTGGTGGTGGAGCCCGCCGCCATCGTCGAAGAGTCGCCCCAGGGTCTGCGCGCCCTGTACGTCGCCCTCACCCGTCCCACCCGCCGCCTCACCGTCATCCACACCAGGCCGCTGCCCGCCGCGCTGCGGGGCTGATCGCGCCACGACGGGCGCGCGGCGGCGAGTCGTCGATCGCCGGCTCCCGCACCGGTCGGAGCGGCGGCGGACCCGTGCCCACGGTGTTGGCGCGGAAGGGTCGCCGTCCGCTAGGAAAGACCCCGTGACGCAGGCCCTGTCGGTGGAGCATCCGGCGCGCGCCCCACGCCACGTCGCCGAGCGGCCCCCGTTGCTGGCCGTCGGGGTCATGATCTGGCTGGGCTCGGAGCTCATGTTCTTCAGCGGCCTGTTCGCCGCGTACTTCACCATCCG
>Ga0209415_10006930_pt1 | contig 19982 bp, 23 predicted proteins | sample PeaSoiSIISIP2007_FD_187696 | JGI IMG/M metagenome (GOLD analysis project Ga0209415, IMG submission 187696) | Peat soil microbial communities from Weissenstadt, Germany - SII-SIP-2007 (SPAdes) (version 2) | ecosystem: Environmental > Terrestrial > Soil > Wetlands > Peat | place: Germany... | reverse complement strand
CAGGTGCATGTCTCCGAGCGCGTCGTCATCTTCCGGGTACCGGCGGACCGCGTCACGGGCCGGTCGCTCGACACGCCCAGCGAATTGCTCGCGATCGTCAATCCCATCATCGAGCCTTTGGGCGCGGATCGCGAGATCGGCTGGGAAGGCTGTCTCTCGGTGCCGGGCCTGCGCGGCGCGGTGCCGCGCTTCTCGCGCATCCGCTATCGCGGCCTCACCCCCGAGGGCGGCGTCATCGACCGCGAGGTCGAGGGCTTCCACGCCCGCGTGATGCAGCACGAATGCGATCACCTCGATGGCATTCTCTATCCTCAGCGCATGACCGACCACCGGTTGCTCGCTTTCGTCGAGGAGTGGCAGCGCTTTCCCATCGATCTCGCGGCGGCGGTCGCGCAAGCGGCGGAGTAAGGCATGGACTCAGGGCAAGCCAAGGACGCGCTCCTCGCGGCGATCTTGCCGGACGTGCCGTTCGACGGCTGGTCCGACGCAGTGCTCACCCGCGCCGCGGAGCGCGTGGGTCTGGAAAGAGCGGAGCTGCGCAGCCTCTGTCCCGGCGGCATCCGCGACCTCGTCGCCTGGTTCAGCCATTGGGCCGATCGCGAGACCATGAGAGCGCTCGAGGCGCGCGACCTCAGCGCGCTCAAAGTGCGCGAGCGCATCGCCACGGGCGTGCAGACCCGCCTCGGCGTGCTGGCGCCGCATCGAGAGGCGGTGCGCCGCGCGCTGGCGCTGCTGAGCGCGCCGCAGAACCTGGCGCTCGGCGCGCGGCTCCTCTACGACGCCGTCGATGCCATCTGGTACGCCGCCGGCGACACCGCGACAGATTTCAATTTCTATACCAAACGCGCCCTGCTCGCCGGCGTCTATGGCGCCACGACGCTCTATTGGCTCGACGACCGCTCGCCCGAGAGCGCCGACACGCTCGCTTTCCTGGATCGGCGGCTCGGCGACATCATGGCGATCCCGAAAGCGACGGAACGCATGCGAGCCTGGGCGTCCCGGCTTCCCAACCCCTTCCTGCTGGTCCGCCTGGCGCGGCGGCGCTGACGCGGACATCGTTGGCGATGCCGCCGCCCTCGGGACGGGCCGATCCCGGCGCAGGTGGGTTGCCGTACCTGCAGCAGCAGGCGCTCGCGGCCTATCGGGCGGGCCGACTCCCGGATGCCCTGCAATTCTGCCGTCAGATCTTGAAGCAGCTGCCCGATCGTCCGGACGTCCTGAGTTTCGCCGGCATGATCGCGCTGGAGATGGGTGACGCGGCGGAGGCGGCTGAGCTTTATGGCCGTGCGGTGCGGCGCCGGCCCGACTTCGTCGAGGCGCACTACAATCTCGGCAACGCGCTGATGAAGCTCGGCCGCAACGAGGCGGCGGCCGAGGCGTACGGCCGCGCGGCCGAGCTCAGGCCAGATCTGGTGGCCGCGCACAACAATCTCGGCAACGCCTTGCACGCGCTCGGCCGCAACAAGGAAGCCGCGGAGGCCTATCGCCGCGTGCTCCGCCTGGCGCCGGACTCGCCGGAGGTGCAGCGCAATCTTGGGATCGCGCTTGAGCGCGCGGGCGAGCGGGGTCCGGCGATCGACGCCTATCGCGCGGTGATCGCGCGGCGGCCGACCTGGCTGCTCGCGCACAGCAACCTCGCTAATGCCCTGTTGACCGCGGGCGAGTCGCGCGCGGCGGTCGAGGCCTGCGATCGCTGGCTCGAGTTGGCGCCGGGTAACATCGAGGCGCTCTCGATCAAGACATTGGCGCTCTACGAGGCGGGCGAGCGCGATGCCGCGGCTTATCTCCTCGATTTCGATCTGGTGCGGCGGCTCAAGATCGAGCCGCCCGCGGGCTACGGCAGTCTCCGGGAGTTCAATCAGGCGCTGGTGGAGTTTACCCTGGCGCATCCGACCCTGCACGTTCCGGAGGAGGCGGATCCGCACTACCATCACCCCGCGCTCGCCATCACCAAGACGTTCTTCGGGCCGAGCGAGGGCCCGGTCGCGGCCTTTGAAGCGATCGTGCGGCAGGCCGTCTCTGACTACATCGCCGCGATCCCGCCGAATGCGGCGCATCCGTTCCTGGCTCGTCCGCCGAAGCGCTGGGAGTTCGCGTCCTGGGCCGCGGTCCTGCATTTCCAGGGCAACCTCACGCCGCATATCCATCTCGACGGCTATTTGAGCGGCGTCTACTACCCGCAATTGCCCGCGCTCGTGGGCGCACCGGAGCAAGGCCGGGCAGGCTTCTTCGAACTGGGCCCGCCGCCCGATCAGTTCCCGCTCACGGCCGCGACGGATTCCATGCCGATCAGGCCGGAGGAGGGGCTGATGATCCTATTCCCCTCCTATTTCTACCACCGCACCATTCCCTTCGAGGCGAGCCAGCGCCGGATCTCGATCGCGTTCGACGCGGTGCCGCGGGAATGACGGCGGGTCAGCGCGCCGCGCTTGGCCGTGGACTCGAGTGTGGCTTTCGGGTGCTCCGGGCACGAGGTCTCGCCCGCTCCCCAGCGACGAGACGCTCGCCCCAGCGGCCGAGCGCTCGGTGGACGTCGCCGAAGCCGAGGCCGAGCCCGGAGAGGGCATAGGTGACCTTGACCGGCGGGCCGGGCGCCACCGTGCGCTCGACCAGGCCGCGGGCCTCCAGCTCCTTGAGGCGGGCCGAGAGCATGCGGTCGCCCATGGCGTCGAGCCGCTCCCGCAGCTCGCTGAAGCGGAGCGGACCGGATTCCTCGAGCAAGGCCATGACGAGGCCGTTCCAGGGCCGGGCGAGGACGTCCATCGCGGCCTGGAAGAGAGGGCAGAGCTCGGCACAGTAGCGTTGCTTCACGGCGAGTCCGATCTATCTCACGGACCAGAGTATGGTTGGTCGCGCCCGCGAAGGAAAGCGGGCGCACTTGCCATAATTCCGAAACACATGTAGCTATACTTTCGGAAGCGACAAGAGCGGCCGAGCGGATTCCTCCGGAACGCCCGAGCGGCCATTCCTCGCGATCCCTATTTTCTCTAACCAGGAGCCCAAGATGAAGCTCTACTATTTCCCCGGCGCTTGCTCGCTCTCTCCGCACATCGCGCTCCGCGAGAGCGGTCTCTCCTTCGAGCTCGAAGAGATGGATCCCAAGACGAAGAAGACCAAATCGGGCGCCGACTTCCTGAAGATTAATCCCAAGGGCTACGTGCCCGTGCTGCAGCTCGATGACAGTCAGACCCTGACCGAGGCCGCCGTGATCGTGCAGTACATCGCCGACAAGAAGCCGGAGGCAAAGCTGCTGCCGCCCGCCGGCAGCTTCGCCCGCTACCAAGCCCAGGAGTGGCTCAACTACGTCGCGACCGAGCTCCACAAGGGCATCGGCGCCTTGTTCAACCCGAAGCTCACCGATCCCTGGAAAGAGATATTGAGGGAAGGTATCGCCCCCAAGTTCGATTTCCTCACCAAGCGGCTCGAGGGCAAGCCCTTCGCGTTCGGCGACGGCTTTAGCGTTGTCGACGGATATCTCTACACTGTCCTGGGCTGGCCCCAATACGTCGGCATCGACCTCGCAAAATGGCCAGTGCTCAAATCTTACTGTGACCGGATCGCGCAGAGACCCGCGGTGCAGGCTGCGCTCAAGGCGGAAGGCCTGGTGAAGTAGCCTCCGATCTCAGCGGTGTGGAGCGAGGCGCGTGACGTGGCCCATCTTGCGGCCCGGCAGCGCCTTCTCCTTGCCGTAGAGGTGCAGCTTGGCATTGGGCTCGGCCAAGACCTCGCGCCATTTCTCGACGTCCGAGCCGATCAAATTCTTCATCACCGCGTCGGAGTGCCGCTCGGGCGAGCCGAGCGGCAGGCCGCAGATTGCGCGCACGAGTTGCTCGAACTGACTGGTGATCGCGCCGTCGAGCGTCCAGTGCCCTGAATTGTGCGGCCGCGGCGCCAGCTCGTTCACGAGCACCTGGTCATCCGGCCTCACGAACATTTCCACGGTCACGAGCCCGATCACGTCCAAGCGCTCGGCGATGTGGCGCGCGATCGCCTCGGCGCGCATCGTGACTTCGGGCCGCACGCGCGCCGGCACGATGGTGGTGTCGAGGATATGATTCTGGTGCTGGTTCTCGGCGGGCACGTACGTGGCAAGCACGCCCGGGCCGCTGCGCGCCACGATGACTGAGAGCTCGCAGGCGAAATCGACGAAGCCCTCGAGAATGCCGACCGGGCCACCCATTTCCCTCCAGCACGCCTCGATGTCGGGGTCGCCGGCGATCTTGACTTGGCCCTTGCCGTCATATCCGTAGCGGACCGATTTGAGCACCGCTGGAAGTCCCAAGTCCCGAACGGCGCGCGCGAGCGAAGCCGCGCCGGTGACTTCGCGGTACTCCGTGGTCGCGACGTCGATCGAGCGCAGGAAATCTTTCTCGCGCAACCGATCCTGCGAGATGCGCAGCACCGTCGGGCTCGGCCGTACAGGCTTCAGCTCAGCAAGGAATTCCGCCGTGTCCGCCGGCACGTTCTCGAACTCGAAGGTGACGATGTCCACCACATCGGCAAAGCGCTCAAGCGACGCCCGATCCTCGTAGGCCGCGGTCGTCGAGAAGGCGGTGACGTGTTTCGCGGGGCCGTAGGGGTCGGGGCAGTAGACGTGGGTCTTGTAACCGAGCGCTGCCGCGGCGAGCGCCGTCATGCGGCCGAGCTGGCCGCCGCCGAGGATCCCGATGGTGGATCCGGGAGGGATCATCCCTTGGGCGCTGCCGCGTCGCTCGGCCGCTCCGCGACGGCTGCCGTCTGCTCGGCTCTGTACCGATCGAGCGCCGCCGCCACTTTGGAGTCGCTGTTGGCGAGGATCGCGGCGGCGAGGAGCGCCGAGTTGATGGCGCCGGGCTTGCCGATCGCGAGCGTGCCCACGGGAACGCCGCCGGGCATCTGGACGATGGAGAGCAAACTATCCATGCCCTTTAGGGTCTGGGTCTCGATCGGCACGCCCAGCACCGGGAGTGGCGTCATCGACGCTGCCATGCCCGGCAGGTGGGCGGCGCCGCCGGCCCCCGCGATGATCACCTTGAGTCCCCGCCCGCGCGCCTCCCGCGCATAGGCATAGAGCCGCTCCGGCGTCCGGTGTGCCGAGACGATGCGGGTTTCATGGGGGATTTGCAGCCGCTCCAAGGTCGCGGCAGCGTGTCGGAGGGTATCCCAATCGGATTGGCTTCCCATGATGATGCCGACCGTCGGCCGTTCTCCCGCCATGCGCGTTAAGCCTCGGTGCAGCCTTGGGGAAACAGCACATTATTGTGGATGCCGCTCGCGAGGGCAAGCAAGCCCTGACCCATTTCTTAGCCACTTGTTAAGGCAAATCGGTGTTTCCTTCGTAGTGGCGCCGGGGGTGGCGCCCTTCGTCACGGCAGTACTTCCCGCACATGGAAATCCGCGAAAGCAAGCCGTCCTCCCGTATTTCTACCCTTCGCCGGACGGAGTCGTCCGCCCTGGCGACGGCGACTGCTGACGGCGGCGGCACGGCGAGGCCTCTCGATCCGGTCCATCTTTCCGGCGTGCCCGAGGCGGAGCTCACGCCCAGGGTGCGTCAGGCAATGATGGCGCTGCTGGCCGAGATCGATCAGCTGCGGCGCGATTTGACCGATGCCCGCGGGCGCATCGATTTCCTCGAGCGGCTTGCCGACGAGGATCCGCTGATCCCGATCGCCAACCGACGCGCGTTCCTGCGCGAGGTCACCCGCATGATCGGCTTCGGCCAACGTTACGGCACGCCCGCCAGCATCGTCTACGTCGACGTCAATCACCTGAAGGTCGTCAATGATTCCTACGGCCACGCCGCTGGCGACGCTGCGCTCTTGCAGGTCGCCCGCACTCTCGTGGAGCAGGTCCGCAACACCGACGTAGTAGCGCGCCTGGGCGGCGACGAGTTCGGCGTGCTCTTGGTGCAAGCCGACCGTCCGCTCGCGGAGGCCAAGGCGGCTCAGCTGGCGGAAGCCGTGCGGCTGCGCCCGCTGTCGTGGCAGGGACGCAACTTGCCTCTCGAGATCGCCTTTGGCGTTCACTGTTTCGCCGGCAACGACAATGCCGGCGACGCTCTCGAGGCCGCGGATCAGGCGATGTACGCGCGAAAGCGCGAGCGCACGCCGACCGCCCCTGGGTCTGTCTGATCCAAGCCTGACCTGAACCGGCCGCGCCGTCTGCGCGATGCACCGCCCGATCGCGCTCGAGCGGTAGGCTCCTTAGGACCGCTTAAACTCGATCCTCGCCAAGAAGTTCCGCAGCCGCTCGTGCGTCTGCGCCGCGAACACCTCGGTGGGCGGGCCCTCGACGACGACGCGTCCGGCATCCATGAAGACCACTCGTGAAGAAACGTCGCGCGCAAACGACATCTCATGGGTGACCAGGATCATCGTCATCCCATCATTCGCAAGCTCTTGCACCACCGTCAGCACTTCACCCACCAGTTCGGGATCGAGTGCCGAGGTGATCTCGTCCAGCAGCAGCACCTTGGGGTTCATCGCCACTGCGCGCGCAATTCCCACACGCTGCTGCTGGCCGCCGGAGAGCTCGATCGGCAGGCTGTCCATCTTATCGGCCAGTCCCACTCGTGCCAGCCACTGCTCCGCCAACTCCCGAGCCGCCGCCCGGTCCATGCCACGCACCTTGCGCAAGCCGAGCACCACATTGTCCCGCGCGGTCAGGTGAGGAAAAAGGTTGAACAGCTGGAACACCATGCCGATGTCGGCGCGGATGCGGGCGAGCTCGCGCTCGCGGCGCGGCCGGCGGCGGCCGTTCACGTCGCTGTAGCCGACCTCCACGCCATCCACCTGAATGGAGCCGCCATCGTAGGTTTCCAGCAGGTTCACGCAGCGCAGCAGCGTAGTCTTGCCGCTGCCGCTGGCGCCGATCACGGACACGACCTGACCCTTCATCACATCGAGATCGACGCCTTTCAGCACCTGGTTGCTGCCGAAGGATTTCGTAAGCCCGCGCACGCGAACGAGCGGAGCCGCGTCATTCTCGGACATAGGCGAACCGTGCTTCCAGCCGCCGGCTGACCTGCGACAGCGTGTAGTTGATGGCGAAATACATCAGAGCTCCTAGCACGTACATGGGCATCGGTTTGAACGTGCGGCCGATCACCTGTTGGATCGACAGCATCAGGTCGACGATGCCGACCAGCGCCAGGAGCGAGCTTCCCTTCACAGTATCGACCACTGTGTTGATCCAGGGCGGGAGGAAACGCCGCAGCGCCTGCGGGAACACCACGTACAGCATCCGTTGCCCGAAGGTGAGACCGATCGCCTTGCCCGCCTCGTTCTGTCCGGGGTGGATGGATTGCAGCGCTCCGCGCGCGACCTCCGACACGTGCGCCGTCTCGAACAGCGCGAGAGCCGCGATCGCGGACCAGAAATTGCTGACCTTCCAGCCTGTGAGCGGCAGCATGTAGAAGATCGAAAAAATCAGTACAAGCAGCGGCAGGCCGCGCACGAAGTCGCTGAATAGCCGGATCGGCCAGGCTATCCAGCGAGAGCCGTAGCTCAATCCGACACCGAGTATTACGCCCGCGATCAGCGCCGCCGCCACCACGATGGCGGAAGCCTCCAGGGTCACCAGCAGCCCCTGCCACAGGAAAGGCAGGCCCTTGAGCATGATGTCGATCATCGGCGGCGAATGGCGAAACGGCGTTCCAGCAGCCGCAGACCAAGTAGCAGCAGGTAGCCGGTCACCAGGTACATTGGCGCGACCACCGCATACACTTCGACGATGCGGAATGTGTTCGTGTAGATCCAGTTGGCGCCATAAGTCAGCTCCGGTACCGCAAGCACCGTCGCCAGCGAAGTATCCTTGAACAGCGATATGAACGCGTTGCCCAAAGACGGCAGCACGATGCGGATCATGGTCGGCAGCCGCACGTGCAGCACGAGCTGCGCGGGGGTCAATCCGACCGCTCGGCCGGCGTCGATCAGACCCTTCGGAATCGCATCGAGGCCCGCACGGAACACTTCCACCAGATAGGCGCCGGCATAGACCGCCAGCGTCATCACGAAGCTGCTGGTCGCGTCATAGGCGAAGCCACCGACGCTGGGGATGCCATAGAAGACCAGGTACACCAGCAGCAGCAGCGGCACGTTGCGGACGAACTCGACATAGGCGGCGACCAGCGTGCGCACGGTTCGCCCGGCGCCGTGCGACAAAACCGCCAAGCCGAGCCCGATAACGATGCCGATGACGATCCCGACTGCCGCCAGTTCGAGGCTGAGCACCAGCCCCCAGGCGAGCCTGTCGAAATACTTCCAGACCAGGTTGAAGTTCAGGTGGTAAGGCAACCGCGCCGATCCCGGCCGCCACGGCCCGCTTGGCAGCAGGCCGTGGATTCGGACGAAAAACTAGATCGGCGGGAAGCCGGGCTTCTGCACGGGCGGTTTTTCGCCGAAGAATTCTTCGAACGCGCCCGTATAGATCTCCGGCTGATGGCCGTGCATGGCGACGTCGAAGCAGGTGTTGATCCAGTGCAGCCAATCTGGATCACCCTGTCGCACCGCCGCGCTGTAGAGCTGCGCCTCGTAGGCGTAGCCGGGATCGGCATAGTCGCCGGGATTGCGCTTGGCGAGCCACTTCACGGTGGAGGCGTCCACCACCCCGACATCGGCCCGCCCCGAGGTCACCGCCTGCATCACGTTCGCCTGACTGTCGAGCTGCATCACCTGCGCGTCCGGCAGGGCGTTGTGAACCAGCGTGTCGGCATCGACGTTCTGCAGGACCGACGCCCGCACCGCCTTGCCGGCGGCTTTCAGGTCCTGATAGGTCTTGTACTTCGAACTCGGCGAGGTCAGCAGCGCGGCGCCCTCCACGTAATAGGGCCGAGAGAACGCCACCAGCTGCGCGCGCGCCGGAGAAACCGTCATGAATTGGATCACCACATCCACCTTGCCGCTGGTGATGTTGGGGATGCGCGCATTCGCTTCCTGGCGGACGTACTCCACTTTCGTTTCGTCGTCGAACAACCCCTTCGCAAGGATGCGGGCCATGGCGATGTCCATGCCCGTGAGTTGACCCTTGTCGTCCTCGAAGTGCCAGGGTGGATTGGTCGATCCTGTGCCGACGATCAGCTTGCCGCGGTCAAGGACCGTGCGCAGTAGGCTGGTCGGAGCCGACTGCGCGGCGGCGCGCCCCGGGTCCAATGCGGCGCCCGCCGCCGCGAGTGCCAGCCCGGCGCCTCCGAGGGTCAACAGATGCCGCCGTTGCTTGCTTTCGGTCATTTTCGTCTCCCCTGCGGTGAAGCCTTGTTCGTCACTCTAGTCCGACCGCATCCTGATCGGAAGGCCCTGTCAAGTTTGGAATCCACATGGTTCTCGACATCGGATTGCGGAACAGCGTGATATTCCTCCGAGGCCGACTCAGAACGATGCTCGACTTGAGCTAAGGAGACTTGCAATGCACCGGTCAACGATCCGCGAACGACTGGGCCTGAGGCCCATCATCAATGTCTCCGGCACCATGACGGCGCTCGGTGCATCGATCGGCCTCGAGTCCGTGGCGAAGGCGATGACGGAGATGCTGCCCGAGTTCGTGGAGGTCGACGACCTCCAGCGCAAGGCGAGCGCGGTGATCGCGCGCCTGACGGGCGGGGAAGCGGGGCTGGTGACGGCGTCCGTTGCCGCCGGCATGTCCATTGCCATCGCGGGCGCCATGACGGGTCCTGACCTTGCTCGCGTCGAGCAACTCCCGGACGCAACCGGCATGAAGAGCGAGGTGCCGATCCTGCGCGGCCACATGGTCTATTACGGCGCTCCCGTGGAGCAGGCGATTCGGCTTGCAGGGGCAAAGCCGGTTCCGGTCGGCGGCGCCACGCGCGCGCAAGCCTATCAGCTGGAAGCGGCTCTCAACGAGCGGACGGCGGCGGCGCTCTACGTGGTATCCCACCATACCGTTCAGTTCGGCCAGATTCCGCTCGCGGAGTTCGCCGAGATCTGCCACGCGCGGAACGTGCCGGTGATCGCCGATCTCGCCTCCGAATACGACTTGCGGGGTTTCTTGGCCGCTGGAACGGACATTGCGATCTATAGCGCGCACAAGTTCTTGAGCGGCCCCACCGCCGGGATCGTTGCGGGCCGCAAAGACCTCGTGCGCGCGGCCTTCCTCCAGAATCTCGGAATTGGACGCGGCATGAAGGTGGGCAAGGAAAGCATCGCGGGCACCATCGCCGCCCTTGAGGCCTGGGAAAAGCGCGATCACGCGGCGATCCGTGCGCACGAGCAGAGGCACCTCGACCTCTGGATCGAGCGCCTCAAGTGTTTGCCCGGCGTTACCGCCGAGATCGTGCCGGACCCCACGAACAATCCACTCGATCGGGTGAAGCTTTCGGTCAATCCTCGCGAGGCCCGCACCACCGCTTGGGACCTCGCGGATGCGCTGGCTCGCGGCGCGCCGCCCGTTATCGTGCGTGATCACGAGGCCGAGCACGGCTTCTTCTATCTCGATCCCTGCAACCTGCACGATGGTGAGGCCGAGGTGGCGGCCGAGCGGCTCGTGGCCGAACTCGCCCGCGCCCGCGCCGGAAACGGACCGCACGGCCGCAGCTATGGCGAGCGCCGCCGCGCCCGCATCGCGAGTTTGCTGCGTTGGCCGGATTAAGCCCGCGCCGTCACGCGATGATGTCGGGAACCAGTTGGTTCTCGAGTTTGATAATGAGATCCTTGAGTACGAGTTTTCGCTTCTTGAGGCGCTGAACCTGCAGCGTGTCGAAGGGCGCCGCCTCGCTGATCCGCGCGATGGCGTCATCGAGGTCTCGGTGCTCTGATCTCAGTTGCTCCAAGCGAGCTTTGATCGCCTCGAGGTCAAGGTCCATCGGACGCGGTGGTTGGCGAGTTTTGCTGTAGTGGCAATTTTATACCAGACTATACCCGGGATGGCGACGGCGCCGTACCCGATCTGCTCTTGGGGAGGGCCGTATTATGCCGAAGCCTGCATCTCAGCGCACCCTGGCGCTGCTCACGAGCGGCGGGGACTGCGCCGGGCTCAATGCGGTGATCCGAGCGGTTGTCCACCGCGCCGTCGAAGGTTACGGCTGGCGCGTCATCGGAATCCGGCAGGGGACCATGGGATTGCTCCGACGTCCGGTGGATGCTGTCGAGCTCGGGCTCACCATAGACGATGGCGCACTCTTGCGGATGGGAGGGACCATCTTGGGCACCACGAACAAAGGCGACCCCTTCGCCTTCCCGGGCGCCGGTGGGCGCAAGCGCGACCGGTCCAAGGAGGTCATCGAGGGATTTCGATCGACGGGTGCCGATGCGCTGATCGGCGTCGGTGGCGATGGTAGCTTCGCCATCTTGCGTCGCTTGGCGCAACAAGGCCGCATCAAGCTGGTGGGCATTCCCAAGACGATCGACAACGATGTCGGCGCCACCGAGAGCGCCATCGGCTATCACACCGCCGTCAGCGTGGCGACCGAGGCGCTCGACCGCCTGCAGCCGACGGCCGCGAGCCATGATCGCGTGATGATCCTCGAGGTGATGGGCCGTGATGCCGGCCATATTGCGCTCGCGGCGGGGATCGCGGGCGGTGCCGACGTGATCCTGATCCCCGAGGTAGCCTATAAACCCTCCGCAATCGCGCGGCACATCGACGCGTTGCGGCGGCGCGGCCGCAATTTCGCGCTCATCGTGGTGGCCGAAGCCGTGCCCGATCCCGGCGGAAAACGCGTGCGGCAGCGCCAGACCGGCACTTACGGCGGGATCGGCCACCGCCTTGCCGAAGTGCTGACTCCGCTCACGGGCGCGGAGATCCGGGTCACGGTACTCGGGCACGTGCAGCGCGGTGGCGCGCCGACCTGGAGCGACCGGCTGGTAGCGCAGGCGTTCGGCGTCCACGCGATGGACCTGGTGGTGCGCGGCAACTTCGATCGCATGGTGGCGTGGCAGAACCGCGCCGTTGTGGATGTGCCGCTGGCCGATGCAATCATCGCGCCGCAGACCGTCGATCCTCTGGGTGCGCTGGTGCGCACGGCGCGCGGCCTCGGGATTTCACTGGGGGATGCCTGACGTGCCCGTTGGCGCGGCTTGCCGGTGAGCGCCCGCACCCTCGCTCTCTGGGCGCTCGCGGCGCTGGGGATCGCCGCTTGCGCACCCGCACCGCTGCCCAGCCTGCCGCCCGAGCGGCTCGCGCGCTTCTTCGATGAGCTCGTCTACGGCAACTCGGCCGAACCCGAGGGCGTCTCGCGGACGCTCCTGCGTTGGACTGAACCGCGACTGGTCTATGCTGTCGGTGGCGAGCGCTCAGCTGGTGATGACCAAAGGATCACCGAGGCACTCGGGCGCTTTTCGGGCTTGACCGGCCTCTCGATTGCGCCAGGCGATGCGAAGGACGCGCAACTCACGATCGACTTCGAAAGCGGCCCTATGGCGCCCGTCCATGACGAGCTCGCGCGCTGCTATACGCGCATCGTTTACACGGAAGCGGCCTTGCAGCAGGCGCACGTCGTGGTCAACACGGAGACACCCGGCACGCTCGCGGCTTGTCTCGACCACGAGCTCATGCACGCGTTCGGATTCCCGCATCACTCTCCGATCATGCCGTCGGTGATGAGTCCGTTCCGCCGAGTCGACACGCTGAGCGCGGCCGACCAAGCCGCACTGGCGGCGCTCTACGATCCGCGGCTCAAGGCCGGGATGACGCGCGAGGCGGCGGCGCCGGCGCTGGGCGCCGTGATCGTGGCGCATGCGCAGATCGCGGCGTCATCCGCAGCTGTCTTCTCTGAGGCTGCAGGCCGCGCCGCCGCCGATTTCGAGTGGCACGCGATCGTCACCGACAAGACAGCAGTCGCGTTCAATCCCCCGGGTCTCGGTCATGCGGTCAGCCACCACTATTGGGCCACGGCTCCAGATAACAGCTATGTCGCGGAGGTCTCGCTTTGGTCAGCGATAGCCGCGGAGCGGCCGCGCGCGACCGTACGCTATATCCGATTGCGCGACCGACTGTCGTTTGCGCACGCACTCACGCCTGAGGAGATCATGCGGGAATGGCGAACGATCGCCGATGACGAGCCGAGCATCGAGCCGTCGGTCGAGCTTCAGAGCCGGCTAGGCACCGTGCGACTTGCCGAAGTGGCGACGTCCCGCGGTTCCTGCGTCGTGTTCGTCGTCAATCGGCGCGAGGAAAATGCCGAGCGCAGCCGCAGCCGCATTGACGGTTATTATTGCGCACAACCCGGCATGGCCGTCGATGCCTCGGCCGTGCTGGACTCGCTCACGCTCCGCGCACCCGGTTACGCGGCGCCGTCACCGCATGCGGGTCCGTAGCAATCAGCGGGAGCGCGGCCGGCGCAGCGGCTCGACGCCCTGCGACCGTGGTTCGCCCCAGCGTGCGACCGCGCCGCTTTCAAGGCCGAACAGGTCGAGCACTCGGCCGAGCGTGTGATCCACCATGGCATCGAGGCTCTCGGGCCTCGCGTAGAAGGCCGGCACCGGCGGAGCGACGACCGCGCCGAGCTCCGAAAGGTTCGTGAGCATGCGTAGATGGCCGGTGTGGAGTGGGGTCTCGCGTACCAGGAGCACGAGACGCCGGCGCTCTTTCAGCGTTACATCCGCGGCCCGGCTGAGGAGTGTCGAGGTGGCGCCGCTCGCAATCTCTGCCGCGCTCTTGATCGAGCAGGGCGCCACGATCATCCCGAGCGTCTTGAAGGAGCCGGAAGAGATCGGAGCCGCAAAATCGCCAATACCATGAACTTCATCGGCAAGCTCGCGGACGTCCTGAACCCGGAGGTCGGTCTCGTGGGCGAGGGTGACCTCGGCCGCCCGGCTCATCACCAGATGGGTCTCGACCGCCATGGGACGCAACATCTTGAGCAGGCGCACCCCGTAGATGACCCCGGAGGCGCCGCTCAAGCCAACGATTAACCGTGTCTTACCGCCCATCCGCTCCTGGTGCCTCCGAGTCGCCCGAGGACTGGACCTCGAGCGGGTGCGACAGCATATCCCTATTGATCCTGGGCCTCTACAGGAGGACCATGGACCATTGCTCGTCTGATCCAAGGAGGAGCTGCATGTCGCTGCAGGATCGTATCGAATCTCTTCGAGCCCGGCATCAGAGCCTGGAACTAGCCTTGCAAGAAGAAATCCACCGGCCGCTGCCCAATGAAGATCTGATCCACGACATAAAGCGACAGAAACTCAAGATTAAAGACGAGATCCAACTCCTCGAGCATGGGCACTAGCGATTTCCGACTGAAGTCTTAACGCCCGGCGTCGATACGCTGGGCCGGCGGGGCTGAACGCGAAAGAAGCCTGCCTCGGCGGGTTGTATCGGTTAGAACAACCCCCGCAAATGCCCAACCCTTGCCGTAGATCGGCCTGAATCGCACGGCACCGTCGCGTCCCGGAACGTCGACGAGCCCGGTTTCGTCGGGACGAGGTGCCCTTATGTCTCGAAGCGGTGCCGCTGAGGCTGCGTCTGTCCGGAGTTCATCGAGCTTCCACGCCTGGTTGGCCGATGCGCGGCATCATCAGATCGCCGCGCTGGGTTTACTCCTCACGTTCAACATCACCTCGCTCGATCTTGGCGCGCAGGTGCTGCCGAGCGTGCTCGCGATCGCCAGCGCGCTCACAACGCAGATCGCGCGCTCGTGATTCTGGCGGTTGCCGCGGATCGACCTGCGCTCGCCGCTGATCACGGGACTGTCGCTGAGCCTGTTGCTCCGTGCGGACGAGCCTTGGGTCTATGCGGCCGCTGGGTTCATCGGCATCAGCTCCAAGTTCCTGCTGCGCGTGGACGGCAAGCATCTCTGGAATCCCGCGGGACTTGCGATCGTGGTGCTGCTGTTCGGCACCAATCACGTCTGGATATCGCCCGGCCAGTGGGGCGCCAGCATCTGGTTCGCGGCGCTGCTGGCATTCCTGGCGATCCTGGTGCTGCAGGCGGCGCGGCGCGCGGATATCTCGCTGTTCTTCCTAGGCGCGCACGCGGCCTTGCTGTTCGGCCCGGCGCTCTGGCTCAGCGATCCCCTGGCGATTCCGATCCATCAACTCGAGAGCGGTTCGCTCCTGCTCTTCGCCTTCTTCATGATTTCCGATCCGCGCACAACGCCGGACTCGAGGCTCGGGCGATTCCTGCTCGCGCTCACGGTAGGGCTCTCGGCGCACTGGCTCGCCTTCTTCATGCAGATGCGACCCGCTTCATGCAGATGCGACCCGCGCTCTACGTCGCCTTGATCGCGCTCTCGCCGCTGACGCCGGTTCTCGACCGGATCCTGCCGGCGGAACGGTTTCAGTGGACCAAGCCCGCCAACCCAGGAGCAACCCGATGAGCCCCCGTGGAGTCCGCCGCCTCAAGGCCACCGTGGCCGTTGCTGCCATCGTCGCCCAGCTGGGCGTGATCGCAATGCCTGCTGCCGCCTTCTGCGGCTTTTATGTCGCCAAGGCCGACAGCAAGCTCTTCAACAAGGCATCGAAAGTCGTGCTGAGCTGGGACAACGGCAAGACCGCCGTTACCATGGCGAACGACTACGAGGGCGATCCCAAGGAATTCGCCATCGTGGTGCCAGTTCCTACTTTATATTGAGCGCAAGCAGATCGGCGTGATCGACATGAAGACAATCGATCACCTCGACGCCTTCACGGCGCCGCGGCTGGTCGAGTATTTCGATCCCGACTCCTGTGCGCCGGCGGTTCTGGCGTCGACGCGGATGGCCTTTAGCGCAGCGGCGCCGGCTGCAGTTCCCGCTCCGCCGCCGCCGGTCAGGGCGTACAAGGGCGTCACCGTCGAGGCAACCTACGACGTCGCCGAATACGACGTCTCAATTCTCTCCGCCAACGAGAGCGACGGGCTCGTCGACTTCCTGAGGGACAACGGGTATCGCCTGCCTGATGGCGCCGAAGCGGTGCTCGGCAGCTACATCAAGCAGAAGATGCATTTCTTCATCGCCAAGGTGAACCTGGCGCGCATGGAACTCTCGGGTCGGCGCTTCCTGCGTCCGCTCCAAGTCCGCTATGAGACGGCGAAGTTCATGCTCCCGCTCCGGCTCGGTACGCTCAACGCGAACGGGCCACAGGACCTGATCGTGCTCGCGCTGACGCGGAAAGGGCCGGGTCGAGACCACGAACTACCAGATCAAGAAGCTGCCGACCGGCATGGAAGTGCCGCTCTACGTCAAGGACAACTTCGCGCCGTTCTACCGGGCGATGTTCGACCGCGCCGTCGACCGCGCCGGTATGCGCACGGTGTTCCTTGAATACGCCTGGGACATGGCCTGGTGCGATCCTTGCGCCGCCCGAGCCGCTCAAGAACAAGGAACTCGTCGAGTTGGGCGCGCGCTGGATCGCGAGCGATGATGCCCAGCCCTTCCAGGCGACGCCCGATGCCGACGCCTTCGTTACGCGGCTGCACGTGCGCTACGACGCCGCGCATTTCCTGGAGGATCTCGCCTTCATGGAGACCAAGGACCGGCAGAATTTTCAGGGCCGTTACGTCCTGCAGCATCCCTGGGGAGGCCGCGCCGCCTGCGCCGCTGGCGACCGTTACTGAAAATCCCTGCCGGAGCGCTATCGGCGCGAGGCCGCGAACTTGGCCGACCTCACGGGCGGGCAGGTGGCGGAGATCCAGACGCGCATGGAGGCGACAGGCCAGTTCTTCACCGCCAAGCCCGCCGACCACCGCTCCTTCTACGACTGGATCTTCCCGCCTAGGCCGCGGTGATCGGTTGTCCTCACGGGCGCCCTTGCATGTGCCACAGCAACGGCAGGAACAGGTCGGAGCGATCGTCCGTCCATGCCCGCACGCCGCCGGAGCTTGCGGAGGTCCAGCCGTGCTGCGTGAGCAGGGGCGCGAGGAGATCAGGCGCGCGGGCCATCGCCACCCATTTGCTCGACCGCGCGAGACGATCGGTGGTGCTATCGAATCGCCAAACCGCTGTCAGGCCCAGGCGCTCGGTCGCCGCCGCCAGGATCGGGAGCAGATCGATGAAGCGATTGGAGATGTTCACGACGATGAGGCCGTCGGGGGCGAGCTTGTCGACATAGGCCGAGAGTGCCTCCAACGTCAGCAGATGCGTCGGTACCGCATCGGAGCTGAAGGCATCGAGAATGATGAGCGGATAGTGTCCGGCATCGTTCGCCAACAGCAGCCGGCCGTCGCCGAGGCGAATGCGCGCGTCGGGTTGGCAGTCTTTCAGGAACGAGAAATAGCGGGAATCGCGCGCCACCCGCACGACCGCCGGATTGATCTCGTAAAAGGTCCAGGGCGCGCCGCCCGACCCGTAGCAGGCGACCGTGCCCGCGCCGAGGCCGATCACGGCGGCGCCTTCGGCGCGGCGGTTGGCGAGCAGCGCCATCACATCGCCGAGCGGCCCACGCCGGTGATAGTAGCTGGTGGGCTCGTCCCGCGTTGATGCCTCCGTGCTCTCGAGGCCATGCAGGATCGAGCCGTTGACTAACAGATGCAATTGCGCGCCAGGATCGTCCAGCACTTTGATCACGCCGAAGAAGTTCCGCTCGCGGTCGAGCGGCGGGAAGAGGAGGCTCGGCATGGCCGCGACCAAGAATGCGGCCGCCAATCCCACTGCGAGGCGGGCGGGCACGCGCGAGAGCGGGAACAGCACGATCGCGAAGATCAAGCTCAGCACGGGCGCAACCGCGGGCATGTGGTTGACGAAGCTCAGCAGCATCGACACGGCAGCGATGGCGCCGACGCCCAGAGGGATCACGACGTCCCGAGCGTGCACGGGCTCGTTGCCGGCGGGGCGCAGCGCCATCGCGAGGACAAGGACGAGCGGATACTCCACGACGTCCGGGAAGACGGTCGGCGCGATCAGCGCATTGAAGGTGCCGCCGATGAGGCCGCCGAGGGCGATGACGAGGTAATACTCCCCGGTGCGCTCGGGCCCAGGGCGACCGTCGGCGAGCCGGCAATTACAGACGTAGGCGCTTAGGAACAGCACCGCGATCAGGATCAGGATCACCGGCCATCCCCCGAACTCTCCCTCGACCAAAGCCTCGACGACGATCAATGCCGTCGCGATCGTCTGCGCGATCAAGGCCGGCCGCAGCGGCAGCCAGCGCCGCCGCGCGAAGGCGAGCGCGAAGGTCAGGAGATAGAGCGCCAACGGCACCACCCAGAACAGCGGGCCTGCCGCGGCCTCGGTCGTGATCTTCGTGGTCGTGCCCGACAGCAGGCTCGACGGCACCGCCGCTAGCGCCAGCCAGAGCGCGCGCTCCCGCCAGGGATGCGCGGGCGCCGGTGCAGGCCGAGCGTTCTCCGTCTCGACGCTTTGCGCGCCAGACCGCACCAGCGCGGCACAGGCGAGGATCAGCGCGGCGAGGGCGCCGTAGCCGATCGCCCAGGCGCGAGTTTGGAAGGCGAGGCCGAGCGTTGGCTCCACGATGAGCGGGAAGGCGAGGAGGGCGCCGAGGCTGCCGACATTGCTGGCGGCGTAGAGGAAGTAGGGGTCGCGGGCGTGGGGGTGCGTGGTCTGGGTGAACCAGTGCTGCAGCAGCGGCGCCGACGCCGAGAGCGCCAGCAGCGGCGCGCCGATGCCGCCGGTCAGCATGAACAAGACCTGGAAGACCGGGTCGTCGGAGAGATGCGCTGCCGCGGGCAAGGCGGGCGGGAGCGCGAGGGCGCCGAGGGCGAGGAGGCCCATGTGGACCGCGACCTGGAGCGGCAGGGGGAGCGCGCGGGTCAGGAGGAAGCTGTAGCCGTACCCCAGGAGGAGCGCCGCCTGATAGAACATCAGGGCGGTGACCCAGGTGGCGGGGGTACCCCCCACAATGGGCAGGATCATTTTTGGAAAAAGCGGCTCGATCCAGAAAATAAGCAGCGCGCTCAATAGGATAGTCGCGGTGTAGACCCCCGCGATCAGCGGCGCGCTCGACCTCGCCCCCGCCCAGGCCACGGGCTACCCCTCCCCGCCCGTCATCTCACTCGAGCGCCTTCGCCTGGTCGCGGAGCACGAATTTCTGGATCTTGCCGGTGGAGGTCTTGGGGAGCGGACCGAACACCACGGACTTCGGCACCTTGAAGCGCGCGAGGCGCTCGCGGCAAAAGCCGATGATCTCCTCGGGCGTCGCCTCGCGGCCGGGTTTCAGCGTGACGAAGGCGCAAGGGCTCTCGCCCCACTTCTCGTCGGGCCGCGCCACCACCGCGGCCTCCATCACCGCGGGGTGCTGGTAGAGCACGCCCTCGAGCTCGATCGTGGAGATGTTCTCGCCGCCGGAGATGATGATGTCCTTCGAGCGGTCCTTGAGTGCCACGTAGCCGTCCGCGTGCCAGACGCCGAGATCGCCGGTGTGAAACCAGCCGCCCGCGAACGCCTCGTCGGTCGCCGTCGGATTTTTCAAATACCCTTTCATGACGATATTGCCGCGCATGAAGATCTCACCCATGGTCTCGCCGTCCTTCTCGACCGGAGCGAGCGTCCCGGGATCCGCCACCATCAATCCCTCGAGCACGGGATAGGTCACGCCCTGGCGCGCCTTGAGCGCCGCGCGCTCCGCCTCCGGCAGCGCGTCCCATTCGCCGTGCCACGCGCACACCACCGCAGGCCCGTAGACCTCGGTCAAGCCGTAGACGTGGATGATCTCAAAGCCGAGTTTCTCCATGCCCTCGATGACCGCGGCGGGCGGCGCCGAGCCCGCGGTCATGATCTCGACGGGCCGCGGCAGCTCGCGCCGGTCGGCGGCGCTCGCGTTCAGCAGCATGGTCATCACGATGGGCGCGCCGCACATGTGGGTGACGCCGAGGTCGGCGAGCGCGTGATAGATCGGCTTCGCCTCGACGCGGCGCAGGCACACATGCGTCCCCGCCATCGCCGTCACGGTCCAGGGAAAGCACCAGCCGTTGCAGTGGAACATCGGCAGCGTCCAGAGATAGACGGGATGCTGCGGCATCGACCACACCAGGATGTTCCCGAGCGCGTTCAAGTAGGCGCCGCGGTGGTGATAGACCACGCCCTTGGGATTGCCGGTGGTGCCCGAGGTGTAGTTGAGCGCGATCGCCTCCCACTCGTCCGCGGGCCGCTCGCCGGCGTAGGTCGGATCGCCCTC
>Ga0209415_10006929_pt1 | contig 19982 bp, 21 predicted proteins | sample PeaSoiSIISIP2007_FD_187696 | JGI IMG/M metagenome (GOLD analysis project Ga0209415, IMG submission 187696) | Peat soil microbial communities from Weissenstadt, Germany - SII-SIP-2007 (SPAdes) (version 2) | ecosystem: Environmental > Terrestrial > Soil > Wetlands > Peat | place: Germany... | reverse complement strand
GCCCCTTCCGCCAGCCCTTCCCACAGGTCCCAGAACCTCCGCTGCCCGGGCATCCCGAACAGGTAGAGCACGAGCCGTGGCGAAACCGTGATCCGGCCGAAGTCCATCGCCACCGTGGTGGCCTTCTTCTCTCCCAGGCCGGCCAGGTCGTCCACGCCCACGCTCGCGGTCGTCATCGCTTCCTCGGTGCGCAGCGGGGTGATCTCGCTGACCGACCCGATCAACGTGGTCTTGCCGACCCCGAACGCCCCGACCACCAGGATCTTCGCCGATCGCTGAACCGTCTCGGCCAGGTAACGGCCGCTCATGTCCGAGGCGCCGTCAGGCGAGCTTGCGTAGGCCATGGAGCAACTCCTCAAGGACTTCGCGGCTGACTGGCGCGCCGGCGGGGGTGCGTACCGACAGATGACCGGAATCGACTAGGTCGGAGGCGACGACTACCACCACGCTCACCGGCAGTTCCAGGTAGGCGGCGGCCTCGGCGAGCGAGAGCAGGCGCCGGCACATGCCGAGCAGCGCCCGCTCCGTCCGGCCCGCCGAGATCGGGAGCGGCTTGCCGGGCGATGCGGCGATCACGAGCGTCTCCGGCCTGATGCTGTTCCTGGTAGGAACAGCGCGACCGCCAGTCAGCACATAGGACCGGACTGGACGGTCACGGTATTCGCCCGTACTGCTCATCCGCCGGTCCCGTCAGTCTTCGCGCTGCGGCGTGCCGAAGTTGGATTCTCCGATCTTGAGCACCTGCGCCTGCATCTGCTGGGCGATCAGCGCCGGGTCCACGCCCTGGTCCGTGATCACCGCCAGGTGCGAGCCGTCGCCGGCCCCGCGCACGAACAGGTAACCGCCGTACCCGTCGAACTCCACCATGACTTGCCGGGCATTGGCCACGCCCGTGCCGAACTGCCTGGCCAGGCTCTGCCCGATCGACTTGAGCCCGGCGCATGCCGCGGCCAGCCGCTCGGCGTCGTCCTTGCTCGTCTGCGCCGAGTGCGTCCGCACCAGGCCGTCAGCGGATAGCACCACCGCGTGCCGGACGCCGCGCACCACGGTCACCTCGTCCAGCATCCAGTTCTGGTCGACAGTCATCACAGCTCCTGCTCTGCTGAGTTGTCCCGCTCGCCAGCGCGGCCTTCGGCGCCCGCGTCCCCGCCAAGGAACGCGTTCATCCACGCCCCGGCCTGCTCCGGAGACAGCGGCCCAGCCCGGCCTGGAGCGGCAGCGTCCGGCATGGGGCCGGCCGTCGCCGGGCCAGTGGTGGCCGTTGCCGTGGCGGCCGCCCCGTGCCTGGGGGAACGCCGACGCGCTAGCGGCCGCCTCCCGTCCTCGGCGACCGTCGCCGGCTCCTCGCCCGCCGCGCGCACCGCCTGCGGCGGCGCCGCCAGCGCTTCCGCGGGCGCCACGGTATCCACCAGATCGTTCGGGATGCCGACGACCGCGCGCACGCCGCCGTACACGGATTCCGACACATCGACCCGGAACCCGTGCCGCCGCACGTACTGGCCAACCACCGCGAGGCCTGTCTGCGGGAATTCGCCGAGCTCGTCAAGCCCGACGAGGCGGGCGCCGGAGGCGATCTCGCGGGCCTGGTTCAGCCGGTGGTCATCGAGCCCGACGCCGCAGTCGTGCACCTCGATGACCGCGCCGCGCTGCACCGACCGGATCGTCACCGGCACAGACGTCGCGGGTGGCGAGGACTGGGTGGCGTTGGCGAGCAGTTCGGCGACCAGGTGGATGAGCGGCTCGACGACCGGCGCCGCCGCCGCTATGTCGGGATCGCCGGCCACCTCGATCCGCCGGTAGGCGATAATCCGGCCGGCCGCGGCACGGACCACGTCGACGAGCGGCAGCGGCTCTGCCCACTGCTGGCCGGGCCATTCGCCGCAGAGCACGGCCATCGACTGGGCGTGCCTGGCCTGCTGCGCCGCCGCGTGGTCCACCCGCATGGACACGTCGAGCACGTCGGGGTCACCCGGGTGGCGCTCCGCCATCAGCGTCGCCTCCTCCTGGATGCGATGCGCCGCCGTCTGCACCCGGCGGGAGAGGGCAACCAGCGCCGAACGGATCGACTCGTCCCGGTCCCCGGCCCGGGCGGCCTCGGCCACCAGCTGGTCGAGCAGCTTGGCCAGCTCCGCGTCGAAGTCGGCGGGCAGTTCCGCGGACGGCGCGTCCTGCCCCTGGAACGCGGCGGGCATGCGAAGCGAGACCGTGTGCTCGAGGGCCTGGCGGAGCGCGGCCTCACCGGCGGCCAGGGCCTGCTGGGCGGCTCGGCTCTGGTCGAGGTGCGCGCGCAGCGCGCGCTGCTCGTCGAGTAGGCCCTGCTCGCGACCGCGCGCCTGCGCGAGCCACGCCTCCTGACTGGCGAGCTGGCCCGCCTGGTCGGCGAACCGCTGCGCCTGCTCCGTCAGGCTGGCCTCCTGCTGGCCTGCTCGCAGCTCCAGCCGGTGCAGTTCGTCGCGCAGGCGGGCACCCGCGCGCCAGGCCAGCCAGAGTAGTACGAGGACCGCGAGCGCGGCGGCGATCGCGACGCCGTCGGTGGTCGCGACCCGCGCGCTAAGCCCGCCTGACTGGTGCAGCAGCGAGGCGGCGACGGCATAGCCGGCCAGGCAGCAGGTGAGGATGGCGGCAGCGACAGATAGCCGGGCCTGCGGCGGCGGAGCTGGATTCGGAGAACCTGTCATGACCTGCCCTCACAAATACTTATAAATACCAGTCAAGCGACTTTTGTTACTCATTGGTGTATTAAGGCATAAAACCATCGCAACAAGAATAGCTAGGTAAGTGTCGGCCGAGACTTGATTAGATAGACAGGAATGCCGGCCATCGCAATGGGCCCTGGGCGGCGGCGACCAGGCTCAGCGTGATTAAGGATTCCCTCCGTCGGCGGCTCAGGCAGCCGGAGGAGGAACGGGCGAGCCCGCAGTGTCGCTTAAGTAACTCCACACGAGAAAGAGGTGCCCCGGTTTCTTGGTTCAAGCCGGCCAAAAATCTGTTGCCTGCGCCGGACCCGGGGTGCATCGTGCTGGGGTGCTGATACGTCGCGAGGTGCCCGGTGATGCCGAGGTCATCCGCTCGGTCACGGCGGCGGCGTTCGCCAGGCCGGGGGAGGACGTTCCGGCGGAGGCGCCCCTGGTTGACTGGCTGCGGGAGAGCCGGGCGTGGATTCCCGAGCTCTCACTGGTTGCCGCCGACGCGGATGGCGGCGTCATCGGGCACGTCGCCTGTACCCGCGGAGCCATCGAATCCGCCCCGGTGCTGGCCCTCGGCCCGCTATCCGTACGACCGGACTGGTGGCGTCAAGGCGTAGGCAAGGCTCTCATGCACGCGGTCCTGGGCGCGGCGGACGCCCTGGGCGAGCCGCTAGTCGCACTGCTTGGCTCGACCAAGTACTACCCGAAGTTCGGCTTCCGCCTGGCGAGCGAGTACGGGATCACTCCAGAGCACCTGGAGTGGGCAGCGGACTTCCAGGTCCGTACCCTGACCGCCTACAACCCGGCAGTGCGCGGCGAGTTCGCCTACCCCGAGCCGTTCGGCCGGCTATGACGGCACTCACATGACAGACCCGCGGCCGCCGGGAGAGGCTACGGTCGGCAGAGCTGGTTGAACAGCGCCCGGTAGCGCTGCATCATCTGCCGCAGGTGCTCGGTGTCCGAGGCGCGCGCCGCAGGCTCGCCGTCCACTGGCGCCGGGTCGCCCGCCGGGCCGCGTTCCCACATCACGCGCAGCTCCCGCTGCCGCTGCCGCAGCGCGCCGACCATGGCCTGCGCCGTCTGCTCGATTAGGTCGGCCGCATCGCCCACGGCCTCCTGGGGGTCATCCACGAACCCGGCCTGGACCTGCTGCCACCGGGTGCGCAGCCCGGCAGCGCCGCTGAGCAGCGGCTCTCCCAGGCCAGCCGTAGCCGGCAGTGGCTGCGGCCGCATGCCGGTCCCGTCTACCGGCGCGGGGTCGGTGCTAAGCGCCTGACCGGCGCCGGGCACGTCGGCATCGGACGCGACGCCGGCGACGCCAGGCTCGTCGGCGCGGGTACCGTCGTCCGGCCCGAGAGCCCGCTCCGTGGGGACCGTCGTATCGTCCGGCACCGTCGTATCGTCCGGCACCGTCACATCGTCTGGCGCGGAAGCCGGCGCGGGCACCGCGGCGACCGCCCGCTCGCTCGGCCTAGCGGTGAACGTCGGCCGGGCCGGGGGAGCGGTCTCGTCGTCCACCGCGGGGGCGACCATACTGCCGATTCCCGTCGTGAATGACCGGTCCTCGTCTGTGGTCGGCTGCCCGTCGCCGGCTGACCGGCTGGATTGCAGGCTCATTATCCGATTCCTCTCGTCGCGTCTTGTCGCTATGGCCGGGTGGCGGCCACGTCGCTGCCTTCCTGGTGCCGGGTCTTCCAGTGCCGTCCCTGGGTGACCTGCTTCCACGGCTGCTGGGCCGGCACCTGGGCAGATACCTGGTCCGGTGCCTGGGCGGCCGCGGTGCTGATACCACCGGACGACTCGAGCAGGTCGAAGAACAGGTCCCGGTAGCCAAGCAGCGCGCGCCGCAGGGCCTCGGTCGAGGCCTGGTCGGCCCGCTCGGTGGTCCGCAGGCCGCTGCGGTAGCCGTCGAGCAGCCGTCCGTGGTAGACGGAAAGGTCCGTCATGAGCCGGTCACGGTCACCGACCTCGTACCCGCGATCCGCGGCGACGGCTGTGACCAGCGACTCCGCCGTCCGCACCGCCTGCGCCGGGCTGTCGACGAACTGCTCCTGCGCGGCGTCCCACTGGCCGGTGTAGGCGGTGCGCCGCTCAGCGCCCAGCGACCTGATGCCCAGCCCGTTGACGCGCTGGCGGCGCTTCTCGAATTCCGCTTTCGCCTTGCGCGGGCCGACTTCGCCCGCCAGGCGGTCGTACTCCGGGCCGACGAGGTTTCGCTCGGCCGCTCTGCGCCTCATCCGCATGCTCGTGACGGCCGCCGCGACGGCCACGATGACCAGGATGAGCACGATCAAGACAATGGTGCCGGCAGACACTGTGACCTCCAGAATATTGGCGTGCGCCGCACGACTGCCCGCCGTTTCGGCGCTCAAACCAGCCGGAGCCGGCACCTTGCCCGCCCCGCGCGCATTCCCGCGTACGATCACCAGAAGAAAGCGAAGCGAGGTGGGATGTCCGGGATGGCAATCGTGCCGGAGGTGCCAGAGGCACCCGGTCCAGGTAGCCTGCGGGAAACACGCTCGACGGCCCGCTCGACCGCAGTGTGGATCGTGGCGGCACTCGTCGGTAGCGTTGTGCTCGGGCTCCTCGGCGGCCTGATCTGGGGCGAGTGCGCCCCCCGCGCGATGCTCCAGGAGATCGGCACCGGGACGGCCCAGGTGATCAACGCGGAGACCAGGGCGTTCTTCGGGGCGGACGTCTGGTTCTGCGGGATCGCCGTGGTCGCCGGCTTGCTCACCGGCGTGCTCGGTTACCGGCTCGCGGTCGCGCCGCGCGCCGCGGCCGCCCGCGCCGCGGTGGCGACGGCGCTCATCCTCGGCGCGATCACGGGAGGGCTGGTCATGCTGTGGCTTGGCGAGCAGATCGGCCTGTCAGCGTACAACCAGCACCTCGCGTCCAGCCCGGACGGCACGCTCTTTTCCTCTTCCCTCGCACTCGGCTCGAAAAGCGCCCTGGCGTTGTGGCCGATGTTCACCGGGATCGTCCTGCTGGTCGCCGAGTGGGGCACCCGCCCCGCCCGCGACTAGGATGCTGGATACTTTCCATCCTCCTGAGGGCCTGTTGCCGCTTCACGCCGGCCCGGTCGACTTCGTTCGTTCCTGGTACCGCGGCGACCGGTACGAGTACGCCGTCACGCTCAGCCTGAACCCGGCCTCGCAGGCCGGCCCCTACATTGACCTGGCCTGACCGCGCGCAGGGGAAGGGGGATCGGGATACGGCTCGATGAAGCTCTTGCGGAAGGCCCGTTCATATTGTCGTATTGACATACAACGAGCATCGGCTGCGAAGGAGTTCCGATCATCGATAAGGTCAACGACATGCCCGGCCCGCTGACGGGCCTGCGGGTCCTCGACTTCGGGCAGTACATCGCCGGGCCGCTGGCCGCCGTGCTGCTCGCCGACCAGGGGGCCGATGTCATCCACGTCGACCCGCCCGGCGGCCCGCGCTGGCCGGGCGTCGCGGACGCGTTCCTCAACCGCGGCAAGCGCCGGGTGATGCTGGACCTGAAGCAGCCGGACGAGCTGGCCGCGGCACGCCGCCTGGCCGCCGCCGCCGATGTCGTGATCGAGAACTTCAGGCCGGGCGTGCTCGCCCGGCTCGGACTTGACCTGGGCGCGATCCGGCAGGCAAGCCCCGCGCTCATCACCTGCTCGCTGCCCGGCTTCGGCGCGGGCGACCCGCGTGCCGCCATCCGCGGCTACGAGGGCGTCATCGCGGCCGCGACGGCGAACTGCGAGCCCCGGGCAGGCGAGGAGCCGCCGGGCTGGGACTGGGAGCGGCCGACGTACTCGGCCCTGCCGCTCGCCTCGAGCTTCGCCGCGTACCTGGCGGCCACCAGCATCGTGATGGCACTGATCGCGCGGCGGCGGACCGGCCGCGGCCAGCGGGTCGAGGTGCCGCTGTTCGACGCGATGTTCACCCTGATCGGGCACAGCGGGGCCTACGCGGACAAGGGCGGGCTCCGCCCGCCCCGGCCCATCCACGGGCGCGGGGCGGGCGCGTTCCGCTGCCAGGACGGCCGGTACGTGCAGTTCGACACGTCGAGCCCACGGCACCTGGCCTGGTTCGCCCGGAAGGCCGGCCTGCTCGGGCGCTTCGACCCCGAGCTGCTTGACCTGGCGAGTAACGCGAACCCCGAGGTCAACGAGCGCCTGCACGCGAGGCTGCGGGAGGAGTTCCTGACCCGCACCGCGGCCGAGTGGGAGGAGCTCGGCAACGCGGCAGGCGCCGCCATCGGGTTCATCAGGACGCCTGCCGAGTGGATCGGCACCGAGCATGCCCGCCGCGCGCACGCGGTCACCCGGGTGACCGACCCCGAGTTCGGGGCCATCTGGTCCGCGGGCGTGCCGGTCCTGCTGAGCGAGTTCCCCGACCCGCGGCCGCGGCCGCGGAGGCCCGCGGGCGCGGACACAGCCGCGGTCCTCGCCGAGCTGGCGGGGGCACCGGTCCCGGCCGGGCCGGCCCGCGGCGCACCCGGCCCCGCCCTAGCCGGGCCCGAGCCGGCGCTGGCCCAGCCGCTCAGCGGGATCCGCGTGCTCGACCTGGGCCTGGCGCTGTCCGGGCCGACCTGCGGCCGGATCCTCGCCGAGTTCGGCGCGGACGTCGTGAAGATCAACAGCCCCGGTGGCGGCGTGGCCGGGTACCTCAACCGGGGCAAGGAGTCGCTGCTCCTTGACCTTGGCGCGCTAGCCGGCCAGGAGGTGTACTGGCGGCTGGTGGACCGCGCCGACGTCGTGCTTGAGAACTTCTCGCCCGGCACCGCCGGACGGCTCGCCATCGGCTATGACGAGGTCCGCGCGCGCCGGCCGGAAGCCGTCTACACCTCGATCAGCTGCTACGGGCTCGGCGGCCCGTGGACGCACTGGCGCGGCTGGGAACGCCAGGGCCAGGCGGTGACCGGGATCATGGAACGCACGGAGCTGCCCTCGGTGCTCGGCCCGTACAACATCGTCGACATCGGCACGGGCATCCTCGGCGCGTTCGCGACGGCGCTCGCGCTCTACCACCGGTTCTCGACCGGGCGCGGCCAGCTTGCCAGTGCCTCGCTCGCCCAGACCGCCACCTACCACCAGGCGGCGTTCATGTTCGACTTCCCGGGCTACCAGCCGTCGGAGCCGCGCGGCTACTTCGCGCTGGGCGAGGGGCCGCTGCAGCGGTACTACCGGGCCGCGGACCGGTGGTTCTTCCTCGGTGCCCGGCCCGAGGACGTCCCCGCCCTGGCGGCGGTGACCGCGGCACCGGACCTCGCGGCCGCCGCCGGCGCGGCGCTCGAAAAAGCCCTGGAGGCCGCGTTCGCCGGGGCCGGCGCGCAGGAGCTCACCGCCCGGCTGGCCGGCGCGGGCATCGCGGCGCACGTCGTCGCGGGAGTCGCCGAGCTGATGACCGACCCGCTGGTCCGCGACCGCGGGCTGAGCGTGACCCAGGACGTGACGGGTGCCGGAAGGTGCACGATGCCGGGCGTCTCGCCCCGGCTGTCCGACACCCCGGCGCTGGTCGGCCACCCGCCGCACCGGCCGGGCGAGGACGCCGAGCAGGTCCTGGCCGCGGTCGGCCTCGCCGGCCGGCTTGACGCACTGGAACGCGGCTGGGTGGTACGGGCCACCGGCCTGCCGCCGGCCTGGCCGTGACGCCGCCCGCGGCCAGATTCGCTTTTCTTGTCGCTGGAGCCCAAATAGCGTCACAGCGAATCTGGGGAACGCGCCGACGCGAAAAAGCGCAGAAAGAACTGGACTCCTTTGAGGAGCCGATAACGCGGAAAGGAGACCATCATGACGGTGCAAGGGCAGGCCAGGACCGGCAACGTGCGCGGCCCTGGGGAACCGGGCGTGATGTCGGGCAAGACGCCCGGCGTGCGGGAGAACGACCCGCCAGGCCCTGGCGAGCTGACGCAGACCCCGTGGGAGATCGAGGGGCCTTACTACCGGCTGGGCACCCCGCCGCGGTCGAACCTGCTTGAGCCGGGTGACAAGCCGGAGTTCATCCTCACCGGGCGGGTCCTGAACCCGGAGGGCAAGCCGGTCGCGGGCGCGGTAGTGAGCTTCTGGCACGCTAGCCATGCCGGGGAGTACGACATGGCCGGCTACCGCTACTCCGGCTACGTCGTGACCGACGATGAGGGCCGGTACGAGCTCACCACGATCATCCCCGGTGCCTACCAGCCGCGGCAGGCCAAGCACCTGCACGTCAAGGTGCAGGCGATCAGCCGGCCGGTCACCACTCAGCTCTTCCTTGAGGGCGAGGCGGGCAACACCGACGACGAGTACTACAACCCGGAGCTGTTCGTGCCCTGCACGGTCGACTCCGGCGGCGTCAAGCACGGCACCTTCGACTTCGTCATCGCGCAGTTCACCGAGGAAGAGAACGTCACCCCGGAGAGCCTCGCGGCCCGGGCCTAGCTGAAGGGCAGGCATGTCCATCCGAGGCAAGGCCCGCATCGCCGGCGCCTACGAGCACCCGGACAGGAAGATCCCCGACAAGTCGGTCGCCCAGGTGCACGCGGAGGTCGCACTCGGTGCGCTGGCAGACGCCGGCCTGACGATGAGCGACGTCGACGCGTACTTCTGCAGCGGCGACGCGCCCGGGTTCGGGCCGGTTTCCATGGCCGACTACCTCGGCCTGAAGCGGCTGAGGTACATGGACTCGACGGAGACCGGCGGCTCGTCCTACCTCATCCACGTCGGTCATGCCGCCGCGGCCATCGCCGAGGGCAAGTGCCGGGTCGCCCTCATCACGCTGGCCGGGCTGCCCAGGTCGCAGCGCCCGCCACGGGCGTCGGCCGCGCCGCTGGCGCCCGAGGCGGCGTTCGAGCAGCCGTTCGGGCCGACGACCGTGTCGATGTACGCGCTGGCGGCGCGGCGGCACATGCACGAGTACGGCACGACGAGCGCCCAGCTCGCGGCGATCAAGGTGGCGGCGTCGCAGCACGCGCAGTACAACCAGAACGCGATGCTGCGCACCCCGGTGACCGTGGCGGAGGTACTCGACTCACCCATGATCAGCGACCCGCTGCACCGGCTGGACTGCTGCGTGGTCAGCGACGGCGGCGGCGCGCTCGTCGTGGTCGCGCCGGAAGTCGCCGCCAGCCTGCCGCGGCAGACCGTCAATGTGCTCGGCCACGGCGAATCGCCGAAGCTCACCGAGGGCGGCCGCATCGACCTGACCTACACCGGCGCGGTGTGGTCGGGGCCGCGGGCCTTCGAGGAGGCTGGCGTGACGCCGGGCGACATCGACTACGCGTCGATCTACGACTCCTTCACGATCACCGTCCTCCAGACGATCGAGGACCTGGGCTTCTGCGAGAAAGGCAAGGGCGGCGCGTTCGTGGCCGACGGCTCGCTGCTGGCACCGCACGGCAGGCTCCCGTTCAACACCGACGGCGGCGGCCTTTGCAACAACCACCCGGTTAACCGCGGCGGGATGACGAAGGTGATCGAGGCCGTCAGGCAGCTGCGCGGCGAGGCCAGCGTCCCGGTACAGGTGCCCGACTGCGAGATCGCGCTCGCGCACGGCAACGGCGGGTCGCTCGGCACCCGGTCGGCCGCGGCTACGCTCATCCTCGGCCGGGAGGACTGGTGACCGCGGAGCTGCCGGCCCCGGCGCCGTCGGTCAACCCGGAGACGAGGGAGTTCTGGGCCGCGACGGCGCGGGGGCGCCTGCTGCTCAAGCGCTGCCTCGACTGCGGCAGCGTGATCTGGTACCCGCGCGCGATCTGCCCGGAGTGCGCGAGCCTGCGCACCGAGTGGTTCGAGGCGTCGGGCCGGGGGCGCGTCTACAGCTACACGCTCAACCACCGCGGTGAGGGCGCGTACTCCGGCGCGGAGCCGTACGTGCTCGCCTACGTCGAGCTCGACGAGGGGCCGCGGCTAATGACCAACGTCGTCGAGGTCGGCGCCGGCCTCGCCGTCGGCCTGCCGGTCGAGGTCGTGTTCCACGACACCGCAGAAGGCACCGCCCTGCCCAGGTTCCGGCCCGCGGCACCCGCCAGCTAACGGAAGGACAGTCATCATGCGAGGAGACACCACGCCGCCGCGGGCCGATGAGTTCAGGTACGACGTCGAGGCTCAGTGGGAGAAACTCCCGGCCGGGATCGCCCACCGCGACGTGTCGGCCGTCGGCATCGACTCATCGGACCGCGTGTACCTGCTGACGCGGTTCGACTCCAACGTGCTGGTGTACGAGCCGGACGGCACGTTCGTCACCGCCTGGGGCGGCGACGGCTTCACCAACCCGCACGGGCTGACCATCGGCCCGGACGACTCGGTATGGACCGTGGACAACGGCGACCACACCGTGCGGAAGTTCACGCCGGACGGGAAGCTGCTGATGACGCTCGGGCGGCCCGGCCAGCCGTCCGACACCGGCCGCGCGGAAGGCGGCCCCTTCATTGTCCACAACGTCGAGACCGTGCTCCGGCCGGGCGAGCCGTTCAACGCCTGCACCAACCTGGCGATCAACTCCGCGGGCCGCGTCTACGTCGCGGACGGGTACGGCAACTGCCGGATCCACGCGTTCTCCCCGGACGGCGAGCTGCTCACGTCGTGGGGTGAGGTGGGCGTCGGCCCCGGTGAGTTCCACCTGCCGCACGGCATCGGGGTCGGCCCGGACGACCGGGTGTACGTCTGCGACCGGGAAAACGACCGGATCCAGGTCTTCGATCCCGACGGCCGGTACCTCGCCGAGTGGACCGACGTGCAGCGGCCCTGCCACGTCGCCATCGACCCGGACGGCTACTCGTACGTGGCGGAGCTGTGGCGGCCGAAGGGCAAGGGCTCCTTCACGCACGGGTTCATGCGCGAGGACCACCCGGGCCGGGTCACCATCTTCGACCGCAACGGCTCCATCGTGGCCCGGTGGGGGGCGAGCACCGTGAGCAGGACCGCGCCGGGCAACTTCATCGCCCCGCACGGCATCGCGGTCGACTCCCGCGGCGACCTCTACGTCTGCGAGGTGTCCTACACCTTCGGGGCCAGGCAAAACGGCGTCGACCCGGCCGAGGCGGCCGCCCACCAGATCCAGAAGTTCACGCGCCGCGTCCGTGCGCCGGCCTGATCGCGAAAACCGCGATCTTATCAGGCCGGCGCACGGACGGTTGTCTCCCGGGGGGACGACCCCCCGTACCCCCCGATGTCGGTGCGGCCGGGCCTGATCGCAGAAACCGCGATCTTATCAGGCCCGGCCGCACCGACGGAAAAGCCCGGGGACCCCCGTCCCCGGTGGAAAGGCCCGGGGGACCCGGGGCCTCTACGGAGCCCCGATGCCTGACGGCACGCCAGGGGCACGGCCAAAAGACGAAGGGAAAAGCTCAAAGATGAAGCACAGTACCGAACGGATTCGTGCTACGCATGGCGGCAACCTGCCTCGCCCCGAGGCGTTCGACGCGCTCCTGCGGCAGGATTCGGCCGTGACGGCGGAGGTCGCCGAGCAGTTGCCCGGCGCGGTGCAGTACGTGGTGGACCGCCAGCTTGACTGCGGCATCGACGTGATCAACGACGGCGAGTACGTGAAGGCCGCCGGCGGCGGCTCGTACTCCGGGTACATCCACCAGCGGGTGACCGGCTGGGAGGTACAGCCGGTCAACCCGGACAAGCGCAAGCGGGACGGGGTCGGGGGCCGGGAGCGCCGGATGTTCCCCGGGTTCTACGAGTCCGGCCTGTGGCTGCAAGGCTCGGGCGGCCCCGTCCGGCCAGGGTTCTTCAAGCCGGGCGTGTCGCCGGAGCGGAGCACCGAACGGGTCGCTGTCGGCCCGGTCGCCTACACCGGGCACGCGGCCATCAAGGCCGACATCGACGCGCTTGCCAAGGCCCTGGAGGGCAAACCCGCCGTCGTCGAGGGCTTCGTGGCGGCCCTCGGCCCGCTGAGCCTGGGCGCGGGCGCGCGCAACGAGTACTACTCCTCCGAGGAGGAGTACATGACCGCGGTCGCCGAGGTGGTGCGGGAGGAGTACAAGGCGATTACCGACGCGGGGTTCATCGTGCAGGTCGACGAGCCGGAGTTCGCCACCTCGTGGCAGTTCTACCCCGACTGGGACGTGGCCAGGTACCGGCAGTACCTGGAGTTCTGCACCGAGGTCATCAACCATGCGCTCGAAGGCATCCCCGAGGACCAGGTCCGGTTCCACGTCTGCTGGGGGAGCGGGCACCGCCCGCACGTCACCGACATCGACCTGGCGCACATCGCCGACCTGCTGCTGAAGGTCAACGCCCAGGCGTACTCCGTTGAGGCAGGCAACGTCAGGCACGCTCACGAGTGGACCGTGTGGCGCGACGTCAAGTTGCCCGACGGCAAGATCCTCGTGCCCGGGGTCATCTCGCACGCGACCGACCTGGTCGAGGCCCCCGGCCTCGTCGCCGAGCGGCTGGTCAACTACGCGAGCGTCGTCGGCCGGGAGAACCTCCAGGCCGGCACCGACTGCGGCATCGGATCCCGGGTGGGCCACGAGGAGATCGTCTGGGCCAAGCTCCGCGCCATGGCGCAGGGCTGCGAACTGGCCAGCAGGCAACTGTGGGGCAAGTGAGGAGGCGGTCAGCGTGACCTACGACCTGCTAATCAAGGGGGGCCACGTCCTGGACCCCGGCCAGGGGATCGACGCGACCCTGGACATCGCGGTCACCGGCGGGAAGGTCGTGGAGCTCGCCGCGGACATCCCGCCGGAGGGCGCCGCGCGCGTCCTTGAGCTGCGCGGCGCGGGACGGCACGTGGTGCCGGGCCTGATCGACCTGCACACGCACGTGGCCAACGGCGCGATCACCAAGGGCGTTGGCATGGGCAACTGCGATGCCGACGACATCGGGGTGCGCTCCGGCGTTACCACGGTCGCGGACTGCGGCTCTGTCGGCGTCGCCAACCTCGGCGTCTTCCCCGCCCATATCCTGCCCAAGGCCACCACCAGGGTCATCACGCTGGTGAACGCCGGCAGCTACGCGCACACCATGCCGGGTCCCGCGGACGTGAACACGCTCGACGACATCAACCGGGACGCCCTGGCGAAGGCGGCCGAGTACAACCCCGGCCTCATCGCCGGGGTCAAGCTCCGCGTTGTCGGCCCTGCCTTCCAGGGCATCGGCGAGGAGATCATCACCACCGCCAAGGCCGCGGCCAAGGACCTCGGCGTACCGCTGATGGTCCACATCGGCGACTTCACCGCCAAGGACGCCGCGTCGGCGGCCCGGCGCGGCGAGCTCACCCGGTTCCTGCTGAAGACGTTCGAGCCGGGCGACATCCTGACCCACCTGTGCACGCCGAACTCCGGGCGCGTCCTCGACCCGGCCGGCCACCCCTACCCGGAGGTCGCCGAGGCGCGCGCCAACGGCGTCGTGCTCGACTCGGCACTCGGCCGCGGCAACTTCGGCATCGAGGTCGCCAGGCGCCAGGCCGACCTGGGCCTGTTCCCCGACACCATCAGCAGCGACCTGACCGCTATGGGCCAGACGTTCCACAGCCTGCTTGAGTGCATGGCCAAGTTCATGTCGATCGGCTACACGCTGGCCGACGTGGTCAAGGCGACGACCGCGAGCGCGGCCCGCGCGCTGAGCTTGCAGCACGAGATCGGGGCCATCGCCGTCGGACGGGACGCCGACCTGAGCGTCATCGACGTCGTGGAAGGCGACTTCACCTTCACCGACACCACCGGGCAGGCATTCAACGGCGGGTACGGCCTCGTGCCCGTCCGCACCATCAAGGCGGGCGAGGAGTTCTCGCCCGGCTGGGGTACTCACCCGTGGGGCTGGCTGCCCGCGAGCGCGTCGTGACCGAGGCCCGGACGGCCCAGCCCCCGCGCCGACTTCGAGGATCCGTAGACTAGGCCGGTGACTTCGGATAGCGGGGCACGTCCCGTAACTACCCTGATTGACCTGCCCACGATCGACCTGCGCGGGCGGGACGCGGCCGGCCTTACCCGCCGGGCGCTGGCCGGCGTGCTGCCGCGCGCCGCCCTCGACGTCGACCGCGCAGTGGACCTCGTCCGGCCGATCACGCAAGACGTCCGCGTCCGCGGCGGCGCGGCCGTCCGCGAGTACACGCATCGCTTTGACGGCGTGGACCTCGCGCGCACCCGGGTCCCGGCCCCCGCCATCGAGCAGGCGCTCGCCACGATTGACCCCGCCGTCAGGGACGCACTCGAAGAGGCGGCCCGGCGTGCCCGCGTGGTCCACGAGGCGCAACTCCCGGACCGCAGGGACAGCGTGCCCGCCGCCGGCCTGACCGTCTCAACGCGGTTCGTCCCGGTCGAGCGGGCCGGCGTCTACGTCCCCGGCGGCCTCGTCGCCTACCCGTCGTCCGTCGTGATGAACGTAGTTCCCGCCCAGGCCGCCGGCGTGGAGTCGATCGCGGTCGCGTCTCCGCCGCAGCGGGAGTTCGGCGGCCTCCCGCACCCCGCGGTCCTCGCCGCCTGCGCGCTCCTCGGCGTCACCGAGGTGCACGCGGTCGGCGGCGCGCAGGCCCTGGCCATGTTCGCCTACGGCACCGACGAGTGCGCCCCGGTCGACGTGATCACCGGTCCCGGCAACGTCTACGTGGCCGCCGCCAAGCGCATCGTGGCGGGCACCGTCGGCATCGACGGCGAGAACGGCCCGACCGAGATCGGCATCATCGCCGACCACACCGCGGATCCGGCCCACCTCGCCGCCGACCTGATCGGCCAGGCCGAGCACGACGACCTCGCCGCCTGCCTGCTCATCACCACCGACCAGGGCATCCTGGCCAAGGTCGACGCGGAGCTCGCCAGGCAGGTCCCGCTCACCAAGCACAAGGAGCGCGTGATCACCGCCCTGCGCGGGCAGGCAGCCTACGTCCTCGTCGATGACCTCGCCGCCGCCCTTAAGGTCTCCGATGCCTGGGCGCCCGAGCACCTGGAAATCCAGGCCGATGGCGCGGCCAAGGTGGCGAGCCAGGTCAGGAACGCCGGCGCGGTCTTCGTCGGCCCTTACAGCCCGGTCTCGCTCGGCGACTACCTGGCAGGTTCCAACCACGTCCTGCCCACAGGCGGCACGGCCCGGCACTCTAGCGGCCTGTCCGTCTACCCGTACCTCAAGGTCGTCAACGTCATCGAGTGCGACCGCGACTCCCTCGCCGCCGTGGCCCCGCGCGTTGCCGCCCTCGGCGGTGCGGAGGACCTCGCCGCGCACGTGGCCGCCGTCCGCGTCCGCGTGCCGACGACGCCGCCGCAGCCAGCGGGCGGGGCACCCGCGCCAGGGGAGGGGCCCAGTGACGCCTAGCCGGAAAGGCACTGGCGGTAGCCCGGGAAGCACTGGCGACGTGATCCGCGGCCTGCTCCGCGACGACCTGCGGCACCTGCACCCCTACGGCGCCCCCCAGCTCGACGTCCCCGTCCAGCTGAACACGAACGAGAACCCCTACGCGCCAAGCGAGAGCCTCAAGGCGGCCATCGTGGCCGCCGTCGCCGACATCGCGGGCACGCTTAACCGCTACCCCGACCGGGACGCCGTCGACCTGCGCAAGGACCTCGCCGACTACCTCGGTCACGGCCTGGGCGCGCAGCAGGTGTGGGCGGCGAACGGCTCCAACGAGATCATCCAGCAGCTGCTGCAGGCGTTCGGCGGCCCGGGCCGCGCGGCGCTCGGCTTCGAGCCGTCCTACTCGATGCACCCGCTGATCTCCCAGGTCACCGGTACCGAGTGGATCGAGGGCAGCCGCGACGCCGACTACGGCCTGTCCACCGCCGCCGGGCAGGTGCGGCACTACCAGCCCGACGTCGTGTTCGTCACCTCGCCGAACAACCCGACCGGCACCTGCGTCCCCCTCGCCCTCATCGAGGAGGTCTACCACGCGGCCCCCGGCCTGGTCGTCGTCGACGAGGCCTACGCCGAGTTCGTCCGGGCGGGCACCCCGAGCGCGCTCGCGCTCCTGCCGGGCAGGCCGCGGCTCGTGGTCTCCCGCACGATGTCGAAGGCCTTCGCCGCCGCCGGCACCAGGCTGGGTTACCTCGCCGCTGCCCCGGCTGTGGTTGACGCTCTGCTCCTGGTGCGGCTGCCGTATCACCTGTCCACGGTCACCCAGGCCGTCGCGCGCGCTGCCATCGCGCACTCCGCTGAGCCCCTGGCAACCGTGGAGGTGCTTCGCCGGAGCCGCGACGACCTCGTCGCCTGGCTAAGGAGCCACGGCCTCACGGTCGCCGACAGCGACGCCAACTTCGTGCTGTTCGGCGTCTTCGACGACCGCGCCGCCGTCTGGCAGGGCCTGCTCGATCGCGGCGTCCTCATCCGCAACACCGGCCCGTGGGGCTGGCTCCGCGTCACCGTCGGCACCCCGGCCGAGAACGACGCCTTCAAGCAGGCCCTGACGGAGGAATGCAACCTATGACCTATACCTCAGCCACCGGCACTCCGGGCACCCGCGTCGGCCGGGTAACCCGCGAGACCAAGGAGACCGAGTTGCTCGTCGAGCTTGACCTTGACGGCCCCGGCCCCGTCGACGTGGAGACCGGCGTCCCGTTCTTCGACCACATGCTCAGCCAGCTCGGCAAGCACGGCTGCCTCGGCCTCACCGTCCGCGCCAAGGGCGACATCGAGATCGACGCGCACCACACGGTCGAGGACACGTCGATCGCCCTCGGCCAGGCCCTGAGGGAAGCCCTGGGCGACAAGTCAGGCATCCAGCGGTTCGGCGACGCCCTCGTCCCCCTCGACGAGACCCTGGTCCGCGCCGCCGTCGACCTGTCCGGCCGCCCCTACGTGGTCCACGAGGAGCCGGACAGGATGTCTCCCGTCATCGGCACCTACGACACCACGCTCACCAGGCACATCTGGGAGTCCCTCGCGTTCTCCGCCGGCATCTGCCTGCACGTCCACGTGCTGTACGGCAGGAACCCGCACCACATCGTCGAGGCCCAGTTCAAGGCTGTCGCCCGCGCCCTGCGCGCGGCCGCCGCCCACGACCCGAGATCGCAGGGCATCCCGTCCACCAAGGGCGTCCTCTAGTGCGCGCTCCCCTTTCCGGCTCGTTCGCGCTTTTGAGCGCTTCTATCGGGGCCTTCCGCGCAATCGAGCCGCTAGCGCGACGATGCCGCTGCGGCAAGTGGGGCGGGTGGTCCTGGTGAGCCCGCGTGTCGTCGTCCTCGATTACGGGTCAGGCAACCTGCGTTCCGCCGAGCGGGCCCTCGCCCGCGTCGGCGCCGGCGTCACGGTGACCGCCGACCTCAACGCGGCCGCCGAGTGCGACGGCCTCGTGGTCCCCGGCGTCGGCGCGTTCGCCGCCTGCATGGCCGGGCTGCGCCGTATCGGCGGCGAGAAGGTCATCGCCAGCCGCGTCGAGGCCGGCCGCCCGGTGCTCGGCATCTGCGTGGGCATGCAGGTCCTTTTCACTGAAGGCGTGGAATTCGGCCTGCGCACCGAGGGCTGCGGCGTCTTCCCTGGCACCGTCGACCGCCTCGACGCCCCGGTCCTGCCGCACATGGGCTGGAACACCGTCACGTCCCCCCGGGACTCGGTCCTGTTTAACGGCATCGCCGACGGCACCCGCTTCTACTTCGTGCACTCCTTCGGCCTGCGGATGCGCGACGCGGGGCCGCTCCTCGCCGCCGGCGCGAAGATCACGGTCACCGAGCACGGCGAGCCCTTCGCGGCGGCGGTCGAGCACGGCGCAATTGCCGCGACCCAGTTCCACCCCGAGAAATCCGGCGACAGTGGCGCGGCCGTCCTGTCTAACTGGCTGGAGGCGCTTTGAGTTCGCTGGTTCTGCTGCCCGCCGTCGACGTCGCCGGGGGACAGGCGGTCCGCCTCGTGCAGGGAGCCGCCGGGTCCGCGACCTCCTACGGTGATCCCCTCGACGCCGCCCTCGCCTGGCAGTCCGCCGGCGCGGAGTGGGTGCACCTGGTCGACCTGGACGCGGCCTTCGGCCGGGGGAGCAACGCCGAGCTCCTCGCCGAGGTCGCCGGCAAGCTCGACATCAGGGTCGAGATGTCCGGCGGCATCCGCGACGACGCCTCCCTGGAGCGCGCTCTGTCGACCGGCTGCGCCCGCGTCAACATCGGCACCGCCGCGATGGAGAACCCGGGCTGGGTCCGCGAGGTCATCGCCGCGCACGGCGACAGGATCGCGATCGGCCTCGACGTGCGCGGCGCGGCCCTGGCCGCCCGTGGCTGGACGCGAGCAGGCGGCGACCTGTACGAGGCACTTGAGCGCCTCGACGCCGAGGGCTGCGCCCGGTACGTGATCACCGACGTCCTCAAGGACGGCACGCTCAAGGGCCCTAACCTGGACCTTTACCGCGACGTCTGCTCCCGCACCAGCGCCCCGGTCGTGGCGAGCGGCGGCGTCTCCTCCCTTGACGACCTGCGCGCCCTCGCCGGCCTCACCCCGGTCGGCGTCGAGGGAGCGATCGTCGGCAAGGCCCTCTACGCGGGCGCGTTCACCCTGGAACAGGCCCTCGCGACCGTGTCCGCGGGAACGGGGGCCGCATGACCGTCGCCGTGCGCGTCATCCCCTGCCTGGACGTCGACGCCGGCCGGGTCGTCAAGGGCGTGAACTTCGAGAACCTCCGCGATGCCGGCGACCCGGTGGAGCTTGCCGCCCGCTACGACGCCGAGGGCGCCGACGAGCTGACGTTCCTCGACATCACCGCCTCAAGCGGTGGCCGCGAGACCATGTACGACGTGGTCCGCCGCACCGCCGAGCAGGTGTTCATCCCGCTCACCGTCGGCGGCGGCGTGCGATCGGCCGCCGATGTCGATGCCCTGCTCCGGGCCGGCGCCGACAAGGTGTCGCTTAACACCGCCGCGATCGCGCGCCCCGAGCTCATCGCGGAAGCCGCCAGGCAGTTCGGCTCGCAGTGCGTCGTCCTCTCGGTGGACGCCAGGCGCGTCAAGCCCGGCGGCCCGCCGACCGCGAGCGGCTTCGAGGTCACCACGCACGGCGGCCGCACCGGCACCGGCATCGACGCGGTCGGCTGGGCCCGCCGCGCCACCGGCCTGGGCGCGGGCGAGATCCTGCTCAACTCGATGGACGCCGACGGCACCGAAGCCGGCTTCGACCTGGAGCTGATCGGCCTGGTCCGTGGCGCCGTCACGGTCCCGGTCATCGCCAGCGGCGGTGCCGGCGCCCTCGCGCACTTCGCCCCGGCGGTCGACGCCGGCGCGGACGCGGTCCTGGCGGCGAGCGTGTTCCACTTCGGCACGCTGCGCATCGGCGAGGTCAAGGACACCCTCCGCGCGGCGGGCCACCCGGTCCGCTGAAGTGTTATTTGCGGGGGGACGACCCCCCTGCACCCCCCGCGCATGGCGGGGGCTTCGCCCCCCCATATCCCCCCCACGGGAGGACGCCGCACAAACCGCGTCGCCCCCCG
>Ga0209415_10006928_pt1 | contig 19982 bp, 23 predicted proteins | sample PeaSoiSIISIP2007_FD_187696 | JGI IMG/M metagenome (GOLD analysis project Ga0209415, IMG submission 187696) | Peat soil microbial communities from Weissenstadt, Germany - SII-SIP-2007 (SPAdes) (version 2) | ecosystem: Environmental > Terrestrial > Soil > Wetlands > Peat | place: Germany... | reverse complement strand
CCTCGAGTGTTTGATTCGTCAGTGTAGCGAAAATGCCGCCGCGATGTTCCGCCGGCAAGTCCTCGGCCTCGCGCCGTGCTCGGCGCCGTGCTCAGCTCCGCGCATTTCTAATCGAACGCGGCACTTAATTCGGTTTCTGTTTGCAGCGGGTTTTTGCAGACTGACTTCCACGCAATCAGCGTGCGCTCGAGCCTCTCAACAACCTGGAAGGAGAACACTCATGAACAGTTTCACAGTCACGGCGATCGGCAATCTCGCGAAGAATCCCGAATTCCACACCAAAGGCGACACGAGTTATACACGCATCTGTTTGGTCGGCAATGATTACGCCGGCAAGGACGAGGAGGGTAATCCGCGCGAGGTGGCGACCAGCCTCTGGTTCGTCGCCTTCGAAGCCTTGGGCGATGCGATCGCGAAGAACGCGCGCAAGGGCGACCAGCTGATCGTGCAGGCGCAGATCCGCGCCAATAATTGGACCGATGGCGACGGCGAGAAGCAGTATGACTATTCGTACGTCGTGCAGAGCTTCAGGTTCGGCGCTCCCGGTAAGGCTAAGCGCGAAGAGCTCGCGGCGCGCCGCAGCGAACACGAGGTGGGAACGCTGGAAACCGAAATCTAGCAGGGTGAGCCGCAGCGCCCATTTCGTCCCAATCAACCTGGAAAAGGATTTCCACCATGCTCTCATCGCTCGCTGACACGCGCCGCAGTCGGTGCCCAGTCATTCGTCCCGGCCTGACAGCCGTTCTGGTCCTCGGCGCACCCAGCTTCGTCTGGGCCCAGGCCTCGCCGTTCATGACCGGCGCGACGTCGTTGCAAACCAACATCCTCGCCTGGTTGACGCCGGTGGCAATCATTCTCGTCATGGTGTTGGGCGGCATGGCGATGGCAAATCGAATTTCCTGGGGTTGGTGCCTTGGCGCGATTCTTGGCATCGCGATCGCGTTCGGTGCGCCGCAGATCGTGACTTGGGTACGCGGAATGTTCGGCGTTTGAGGGGCGTCCCGTGAGCGACCGCAACCCAGGACTGACGATGGATCCGTTGTTCGTGGGAGCGACCCGGCCGCCAATGCGTTGGGGCGTCACGTACTCGGCACTGCTCTTCAACATGGTGTTCACGCTGGAAGCGTTCTTGCTTACGAAGAACCTGCTTACGCTGTTGCTGTGCGCGCCGATCCACGGTCTGTTTCTGTTGCTCTGCTCGCGGGACGCCCGTTTCTTCGACTTGTTGCTGTTATCGGCGCGCACGCGCTTGCCCGCGCTATTCGCGAACTGGCAGTACTGGAAATCGAGCAGCTACAGCCCGCTCGTGCTCGACCTGCCGCCGCGCGCGCGGCTCCAAGCCCAAGACGATTCGGCAATCGTCATCGTCCCGAACGGCCTGCACAAACGGTCGGCGCCATGTTGACGAGGCGACGCGAAATTGCACTGCGACGTGAATTCGCGGCCGCCGAGCACATCCCGTATTCCGCTCATGTGGCCGCGAATGTCGTCAAGACCCGATACGGGGATTACCTGCAGGTATTTCGCCTCGGTGGCGCGAGCTTCGAGTGCAGCGACGACGTACAGCTCAACACCTGGCACGAGCGGCTCAATGTCCTGTGGCGCAACATCGCAAGTCCGAATGTTGCGGTCTGGACGCAAACGATCCGCCGGCGGTATCGCGCGGCAGTGACGCGAGCGCCGGCGCAGCCGGACGCGAACGAGCTGCCCGCGTTCGCGACGGCACTCGAGGCCAAGTATCGATCTCGGCTCGCCGGCGAAACACTCATGCTCAACGAGATCTATCTCGCGGTCCTGCATCGTCCGAGCACAGGACTTGCCGCTTGCCTTCTGTCGAAGTGCTTGGCGCGTGCCGAGCGGGGCGGCTCTGCGCTTGAATTGGCCGATGCGCTCGACGCCTGCGACAAATTGGCCCAGATCCTGCATGCCTCGCTGGCTCGCTATGAACCGGAGATTCTCGGCGTCTACCGGTATGGAACGACTTGGTGTTCGTCGCTGCTGGAATATCTCGGCCTGCTCGTCAACGGCGAATGGCAGCGCATGCCGCTGCCGCGCGGGCCTCTGAACGCGGCGCTGGCGAGCACACGGCTGTTCTTCGGCAATGAAGCAATCGAGTATCGCATGCCGAGCGAGACGCGCCTCGGGGCGATGCTCGGCATCAAGGAATATCCCACGCCCAGCGTCGTCGGGATGTACAGCCCGCTGCTGTCGGCGCCGTTCGCGTTCGTGCTGACGCAGTCTTTTTCGTTTCTGACGAAGGCCGCCGGTCAATCCTTGCTGCAGCGCCAATGTAATCGCATGGTCAACGCCGGAGATTTTGCGGTGTCGCAAGCCGCAGCGCTCAACGATGCCTTGGATGCGCTCACGAGCAATGAATTCGTCATGGGAGATCATCATTTTTCGCTGCAGGTTTTGGTCGACGAGCCCGCACCGCACGTAGCGGCCCTCGGCGGCAACCGGATGCGCACTCTCGGCGATCATGTCGCGTCGGCGCGCAGTCTGCTGGCGGATACCGGCATGCTGGTCGCGCGCGAGGATCTGGCGCTCGAGGCCGGCTTCTGGGCGCAGCTGCCCGGCAATTTTCCGCTGCGACCGCGCAAGGCGCCGGTCACGTCCCGAAATTTCGTGGCGATGGCCCCGTTTCACAATTACCCGAGCGGACGGGCGGTCGGCAACCATTGGGGCGATGCGCTGACGCTGCTCGTGACCAGTGCGCGGTCTCCCTATCATTTTTCGCTGCACGCGAGCGACCCCAATGACCCGGACGGAGGCAGTCGCAAGGATACCGGTCATACGCTGATCTGCGGCCCGACGGGTTCCGGCAAGACTGTGTTCATCGGGTTTTTGATCGCGATGCTCTGCCGGCAAGGGGTGACCCAAGTGATCTTCGACAAAGATCGTGGACTCGAAATTCTGGTGCGCGCACTCGGTGGCGAGTACTTGCCGCTCAAGAGCGGAGTGTCGACGGGTTTCAATCCGCTGCAGTTGCCGATCACGCCGGCCAACGTGGAGTTTCTGAAGGCGTGGCTGCGCGAACTCGGCCGCACGCGAGACGCGCGGCAGGAATCGTCGCGCCAACCGGTTCGCGAGCAAGCGGATCTCGATCAGGCGCTGCGCGGTACGCTGAGTCTGGAGGCACCGGCTCGACGCCTCTCGCGTCTCCTCGAATTTCTCGACCCGACCGACCCCGAGGGATTGCATGCGCGCCTCGCGCGCTGGTGCGAGAGCGCCCAAGGGGAATATGCGTGGGTTTTCGACAACGCGACCGATAGCGTCGTACCGCGATTGGCCGCGCACCCCGTCATCGGATTCGATGTCACGGAATTCCTGAATCACGAACTCACGCGCTCTCCCGTGACTCTGTACCTGTTTCATCTCGTGCGCCAATTGTTGGACGGCCGACGACTGGTTTGTTGGATGGACGAGTTTTGGCGTCTGGTGACCGACGCCGCGTTCGAGAACTTCGCGAAGGACGGTCCGAAGACCTGGCGGAAATTGAACGGGGTCATGAGTCTGGCGACACAAAGCGCCAGCGATGTGCTGGATAGTCCGATCAGCAGGACCTTGGTGGAACAGACGCCGACCAAGATCTTCTTCCCCAACGGCGACGCCGATCTCGACGAATACACGCGGGGCTTGGGACTGACGGAGCGCGAATTCAGATTGATCAAGGAACAACTCGAGCCCGGTTCGCGCATGTTTCTCGTCAAGCAAGGTCATCACAGCGTCGTCTGTCAGCTCGATCTGAAGGGCTTCGATGAGGAACTCGCCGTGATTTCCGGTCGCTCGAGCGAAATCGAACGGATGCGCCGAGTCATGGCGAGCGCCGGTGAGGATCCGGCCGCTTGGTTGCCGATGTTCATGAAACCCGAGGCCGAACGCCATGGCGGCGCGTCGCGCCCCGCCGCATAAGCAATGGAGGCCGACATGTACCAAGGAAAACGCCGATTGTTGTTAATTTGCACGTACTTGTGCCTCGCGGCCGCGTCCGCGCAGGCGCAATGGGCCGTCGTCGACATCCCGGCGACGGTGCAGCTCGTCCAGGAGGTCCTGACCGCGAGGCAACAGCTGCTGACGCTCAAGTCCCAACTGCAGCAGGCGCAACAAGTACTCGAGTCGATGAGCGGCGCTCGCGGAATGCAGCAGCTGCTGGGCGGCGTCAACCGCAATTATCTGCCGGCGACCTGGAACCAATTGATGGCGCTGTCGCAAAACTCCAGCGGCGCCTATGGATCGCTGTCGGCCAACGTACAGAGCATCATCGGCAGTAATGCCGTGCTGTCGCCGCAGCGCTTGGCCACGCTGTCGCCGGCCGATCAGCAGCAGATCCTTGCGGCGCGGCAATCGAGCGCAACACGCCTCGCGATCTCCGAGAGCGCGCTCGTCAATGCGAGCAACCGGTTCGCCGCCATTCAAAGTTTGATTAACGCGATGTCGAGCGCGACCGATCAGAAGGGAATCCTGGATTTGCAGGCCCGCATCAACGCCGAGCTCGGCATGCTGCAAAACGAGCAGGCAAAACTTCAAGCGCTGTCGCAGGCATTTCAGGCGCAAGAAGCCGTTGTCCGTGAGCAGCAACGCGAACAAGCCATTGCCGGCCAGGGCAGTTTTGCAAGTCGGTTCCAACCCGTTCCGTAACCGCCGACACAGGTGCTTCATGGGATTCTTTGCGACGTTTTGGTCATGGCTCAATTCTCAGCTGGGCACGTACATAGGGAACAACACCGCGCGCTTGGCGACCGTGTTAGAGCCTGCGATCGTGAGCCTCGCGACGATCTATGTCATGGCTTGGGGATATTTGCTCTTGACCGGCAGGCTCGAAGAGCCCGTGCTCGCGGGCGTCAAACGGCTCGTCGTGCTCGCGGTCGTATTAGGCGTGAGTCTGCGGCTATGGCTTTACAACTCGCTGATCGTCGACACGTTCTATAACGCACCCGAGCAGCTGGCCGCAGCCATCGTCGGCGCGACCGATCCTGTCGCAACGATCGACGCGATCTGGCAAAGCGGCGGCAGCGTCGCGCAAGCCCTGTGGGACAAGGGGGGCGTGATGTTGGGCGACATCGGCTTTCGTCTGGCGGGTGCCGTAGTCTGGCTTTTAATCGGAGTTCTGTGCGTCTACGCGATGTTTCTGATCGCGCTATCGAACATCGCGTTGGCGGTGCTGCTCGCGCTCGGACCGATCTTCATCGCGCTGCTGCTATTCGAACCGACCAAGAGATTCTTTGCCGCCTGGATCGCGCAGCTGGCCAATTATGCGCTGATCACGATTTTGACGGTCATGCTCGCCGCGCTGCTGCTGCAGATCGTCAATTCATATGCGGCACAGACCGCCGCGCGCGGCTCGGCAATTTTCACCGTCGATGCCTTGAACATGGTGTTGATCGCCGCACTCGTGTTTCTCGTGCTGCGGCAGATCATGCCGATCGCGGCCGGACTCGCGGGCGGCGTCGCCTTGAATTCAATGGGCGTCATCAGTCGGTCGATCGCTTGGGGGTTGCGCACCAAAACCACGAGCGAGTCCGGGCGTATATGGGGCAAGGGTGGGCGCATCGCCACCGTGAATACGCCGATTGATATTTATCGTCGCGCGACCGGAACTCGAAAGGCTGAGCCCGAAGCACACAACACCAAGGAGGGTGCATGAAGAACCGCTGGATACTGCTGTTAATACTCTGTTTGAGCGCCTGCGCATCTCACGAGCTACGCTGCGACGGCCGGCTGCAGCCGATCAATCTTCCCAAGGGGAATGCTTCCACGCTCGTGGATCCGGTGCGGAGCGGGCCATGAACGGCGATGTGGCGCTGCTCAAGTACTTTCGCGAGGCGGATTCGTGGGATGCCGACCGCACGCGTCAGTTGCGCCGCGTCGCGCGCACCGCCTGGTGGGTGGCCGGCGCCGGCTGGTGCTGCGCGGTGGCCAGCAGCGTCGCGATCATGTTGTTGATGCCCTTGAAGCGCGTCGAGCCTTTCGTCGTACGCGTCGACAACAGCACGGGCGTCGTCGATGTGGTTCCCGTCTATGCGGGTTCGGCGACACCGGAGCAGGCGGTCACACGCTATTTTCTGACCCACTACGTGACGGTTTGCGAACGCTTCAACTTCGCAACCGCCGAGAGCGATTACGAAGAGTGCGGCGCTTTTCATGCTGCAGAGCGTAATCAAGCGTGGTTCGCCGCGTGGGTCGCAACGAACCCGCTTTCGCCGCTCAACGTGCACAAAGACGGCAGCAGCGTGCGCGCGCAAGTCGAGTCGGTAAGCTTCTTCACGCGCTCGAGCGGTATGTCGGAGCTGGCGCAAGTGCGGTATCTGAAGGCTGCCCGCCAAGGAGGCGGGGCAGAAGAGCAGACCACGCACTGGATCGCCACGGTCCAATACGCCTATGCGAATCCCGCCGCGGATCCCAAGACGCGGCGCTGGAATCCGCTCGGCTTCAAAATTCTCGAATTTCGGTCCGAACCCGAGGTGCTCACGGAATCGGTCGCGGCGGGCAACGGCGCATTAGCGCCGGTCAAGGAGAACAAGCCATGAAGAGCGGATTGCGCAGCGGAGGCGGTCGACCGAGCGCATGGCTTTGCTGGATCTTGTGTTGCGCGCTTGCGCACGGCGAGACCGCGCCGACGAAAGGTCGCATCGATGCGCGTGTTCGCGTCGCGCCTTATCAAGCCGATGAGGTCTATCGCCTGCACGGTTACGTCGGCTACCAGATCGATCTGGAGTTCGAGCCTGGCGAGAGTTTCGTGGGCCTCGGTGCCGGCGACATCGAAGGGCTGTCATTCGCCGCGCAGGGCAATCATTTATTCCTGAAGCCGAAAGCCAGCAAGATCGCGACCAATCTCACCGTACTGACGACTCGGCGGCACTACCAATTCGACTATAGCTCGCGGCCCATTGCTCCGGGCGCCGATGACCCTGATGTCATTTATGCGCTGAGGTTCATCTATGCTCCCGATGCGGCGAGCGATGCAGCACGCGTCGCGGCCGCGGACCTCGAATCGCGGCTACGCGATGCGGCGCAGGAGCGGCCGACCAACATCGACTATTGGTACTGCGGCAGTCCGACGATCAAGCCGATCGCAGCGTCCGACGACGGCGTCCACACGCGTCTGCGCTTTGCGGCGCAGTCCGAATTGCCCGCAATCTTTGTGCGCAACGACGATGGCAGCGAGTCGCTGCTCAACTTCCATGTCGATGCGGGCGACGTCATCGTGCACCGCGTCGCACGCCGATTCATCCTTCGGCGCGGCAAGCTCACGGGTTGTATCGTGAATCAAGGATTTTCCGGCGCCGGCGCGCGCTTGGATTCCGGCACGATCGCGCCGCAAGTGGAGCGCGCGACTGAGGGGACTGTGCCGTGAGCGACCGCGATCCAATCGACGAAACCGTGGATGGCGAGCGTGACGCGACGCTCGTGCACCGAGCGCGGTCGGTGCAATCCCGCATGAGCAACGTGCTGGCGCTAGGACTCATGTCGGCGCTCGGACTCGGCGCGCTCACGTGGTACTACGCCAATACTATGCAGCGCCGGACCGATGCGAAGCAAAGCGCGCAAGCGGCTTCGAGACATCGTGCACAAGGCGATTTGCCCTTGCCGCCGCTCGGCAGAATCGAGCCGCCCATGCCGATCGCGGTGATTCCGTCCGCGGGCGCTCCCGCCGAAGTCACCACGGCATCGAGGATGCCGGCCGCGGCGCTGCCTCTTTCGCTAAGCGAGGCGCCGCCCTTGTATACGCTCGGCCCGAACGGCTACGGCTATGCCCAGAGTGCGGGCGGCTACGGGGCGCCGCCCGTGAAAACGAGGGCGCAACTGGACCTGGAGCGCCGCTTGTCGGGAGCGGCCTTTGCGAGCGAAAACTCGGCACCGGCATCGCCTGGGCCGGCGATCGCGGAACAAGCCGGTCAGTTTGCCGGCACGAGCGCGATGCTCGAACCCGGCGCAGCGGCAGCGCGCGCCGCCGAAGCGACTGGCGGGGACGTGCGCGGCTTAGCGCCGCTGCTGCGACCGAGCGTCACGGCGAGCGTGCGTGCCCAAGTATTGCCGACGATGCGGCTGCTGCTGCCCAAAGGCGCGTTCATCGACTGCACGTTGGAGACGGCGATCGACTCCACGCTGCCGGGCATGACGACCTGCATCACGGCGACGGATACCTTCGGTGTCGACGGCAAGGTCGTCTTGTTGGAGCGCGGAACCAAGCTAGTCGGTGAGGTGCGTGGACAAGTGGACCAGGGGGCTGCGCGCATTTTCGTGCTCTGGAGCGAGGCGCGCACTCCGACCGGCGTCATCGTGCCGCTCGCATCGCCGGGCGCCGATGAACTGGGGCGTGCGGGTTTGTCCGGGGCCGTGGACCGCCATTTTTGGGAGCGCTTCGGCGCGGCGATGCTGGTTTCGATCATCGACGGCGCCGTGCAAGCAGCGGTGCAGTCCTCCAATAGGGGAGGAAGTACGGTGATATACAACCCCTCGGGCGCGCAGGGCGTCATGACCGAGGTGTTGAAGGGCACGATCAATATTCCGCCGACCGTTACCAAACAACAGGGCGATCGCATCCAGGTGCTGGTCGCGCGCGATCTCGATTTCCGGTCGGTCTATGAGTTGCGATCCGCCCCCGTCGGCCGCTAGTCCGCACGGCGCCCCATCCGCGCTCGCGCTGACGCTGCAAGCGCTGCGCCCGCTGCTCGCCGATCCGGAGGTCATGGAGCTTTGCATCAATCGACCGGGCGAGGCGTTTCTGGAAACCTCCAAGGGATGGCGTTGCGAGCCGCTCGGCTTCGCTGACTTCGACTGGTGCAAGCGGCTCGCAAAACTCGTCGCAAACTCGACCCAGCAACGCATCGACGAGTCCTCGCCGCTGTTGTCGGCGAGCCTGCCGAGCGGGGAGCGCGTACAGATCGTGATCCCGCCGGCGACGACCGCCGGTTGTGTCGCGATCACGATTCGCAGGCCATCGGAGCAAGTATGGTCCATCGAAGAGCTGGCGTCGCGCGGGATCTTCCGCAAGACCTCCCGTTCCCCCACCGCGTTGGACGGGACGGAGCACGAATTGCTCGGCTTGTTGGCGGCTCGAGAATACGAGGCATTCATGCGGCTCGCCGTGCGCAGCCGCAAGAATATCCTCGTTTCCGGCCCGACGGGATCGGGAAAGACGACATGGACCAAGGCCTTGATTCGCGAGATTCCCGCGGATGAGCGTCTTGTCACGATCGAAGATGCCAAGGAACTCGTGCTCGATCGGCATCCCAATCACGTGCGGCTGTTTTATTCCAAAGACGATCAAGGTCTCGCGCGGGTCACGCCCAAGCAATTGCTCGAATCCTGTCTGCGCATGAAGCCGGACCGCATCCTGCTCGCTGAGCTGCGCGCCGAGGAGGCATTCGATTACCTGCGCAACGTCAACTCGGGGCACCCGGGGTCGATCACGAGCGTGCACGCCGCGAGTGCCGCGCTGGCGTTCGAGCAGCTCGTGCTTCTGGTCAAACAGAATCAAGGGGGCCGCGAGCTCGCGCGCCGCGATATCAAAAATCTCCTGTACCTGCTCATCGACGTCGTGATTCAGTTCGGCGTCGAACACCACGCGCGTTACATCAAGGAGATCTGGTACGACCCGGAGCGCAGGCGGCGGGCTCCGGACAGCGTGGAGACGCCTTGATGGTCGGTGATGCGCTGACGCATGGTTGGTCGGATCTGCTCGCTGCCTACGCGACGGTCCAAGTGCCGATGCTGGCGGCGATGGTGCGCGGCCGCGCGCAGTTGCATAAATACCTGATCGCTCCCACGGTCGCGGCGCCGTTGACGCTCATGACCGGACTCGGGATGTCGGTGCTCAACCCGATGCTGCAAAGCATCGGCTTAGGGGCGCATAGCGCGCTGCAATGGGCGCTAGGGGCGGCGCTGGGCGCCGGACTCGGTTACTCCGGCGGCCGCGTCCTGGCCGAAGCGGCTGCGCGGAATCCGACCCATCAACGTGGGACCGTCCTCGTGGAGGCGCCGCCGGCCGCGCGCGCGGACCGGGAGCGTTTCGCGTTGCGCCAAGCGCGTGCGCGCGAGGTTACGTTCGCGGGTCTGCCCGTTCCGCCGGCGGACGAAGCGAAGCACTTCAAGTTGATCGGCACAACCGGCACCGGCAAGAGCACGGCGATCGGTGAACTACTGAGCGGCGCGTTGGCGCGCGGCGATCGGGCCGTGATCGCCGACCCCGACGGCGGCTATCTGCAACGCTTTTATTCAGAGAGCCGCGGCGACGTGATTCTGAATCCGTTCGAGCAACGGTCGGTCAAATGGGACCTATTTGCCGAGATCGACACTGCCTACGATGTCGAGCAGTTGGCGCGCTCGCTGATTCCGGATCATGAGGGCAGTGATCGCATTTGGAGCGGCTATGCGCGCACTTTTTTTTGCGCCGTTACCGGCCAGGCGCAAGAGGCAGGGATCCGGGATGTCGGCGAGCTGTATCGACTATTGGTCGCCGCGGATACGAACGAATTGCGCACGCTGGTCGAGGGAACCCCCGCACAGCCGTTCTTGGAGCAACACAACTCGCGTATGTTCGATTCGATTCGTTCGGTGACGAGCGCCTCGGTCGCGTCGCTACGCTACGTGGCAACACAGAACGCGCCGTCCCAGTCGGTGCGCCGCTGGGTCAGCAGCGAACGAGCGGGCGTGTTGTTCTTGCCTTACAAAGCCGGGCAAATCGCCGCCTTACGCGGGTCGATATCGGGGTGGATGCGGCTCGCGATATTCGAGGCGATGAACCGCGACGACATGGGTCAGCGCGACGACCGGGGCGCTGCAAACCGGCGTTTATGGTTCGTGGTCGACGAACTCGATGCCTTGGGCCAGATCGATGGATTGAAGGACGCGCTTGCGCGACTGCGCAAATTCGATGGCCGATGCGTACTCGGATTCCAGTCGATCGCGCAAGTGTCCTCGACCTATGGTCACGGCGATGCGCATACACTCGTCGAGAACTGCGGCAATACGCTGCTGTTGCGCTGTTCGGCGAGCGAGGGCGGAGGTACCGCGCGATTCGCGTCGCAGCTCGTCGGTGAACGCGAGGTCGCACGCACGACGATCTCCACGAGCCGCCGCTTCGGCGAGTGGGTAGGCTCAAAAACCCATAGTCAGCATGTCAGCGTCGAACAGGCATTGCTGCCGTCGCAAATCGAGCAGCTGCCAGATTTTGTTGGATACCTCAAATTTGCCTCGGATCCAATCTGGCGGCGCGTGCAGCTGTCACGCGCCGCCGCGCGCGCCGATCGACCGCGCACGGACACCGCCGCCGGAGTGGCCGCCGGTGCCAGCGCGGGTGCGGGCGCGGGTGCAGGCGGGGGCGCGAGTGCGAGCGCGGGCAGGCGCTCGGATCCGGGTGCTCGTCCCGCCGGCCATACGGGTTGGGGCCGTGAGTGATGAGGGTGAAGCGGTGAACGATGACACGATGAAATTCGGGTTGTTGATGGAGAGCGCGCAAGCCCAGCAGAAATCGATCGATGAAAATCTCGCGGCGCTGAAGGCGCATACCCGCGATCTCGACGGCGTCGTACGCTGTGAAATTCGCAGAACCCTGATCGAAGAATTGCAAGCGCTGACCGCCGAAGGCCAACGTGCGACGTCGGCCTTGCAGGCGATGGGGCGTGCGGCGGGACTGCGCATGGCGATTTGGAGTCTCGCGCTCTCGGCGCTCTGTACCGTAATTCCCGGTGCGCTGCTCTGGTGGAGCGTGCCATCGGAGCCGCAGCTGTCGGCGTTGCGCGCGCAGCGCGACGAGTTGACGGCGAGCGTCGCGCGCTTGCAAGCCGCGGGCGGCCGCGTCGAGTGGCGGCATTGCGGTGAGGCGCAGCGGCTGTGCGTGCGCATCGATCGGGGGACGCCCGGCTACGGCGACAAGGCGGACTTTCTGATCGTCAAGGGATATTGAGCCATGAACGCGCATGCCATGTTCTATGCCACGTTTTGGAGCTCGTCGGCGACGAGTGCCCGGATCTTGGGACCCGAGGCCGTGTTGCTGCTGGCAGTCCTGATGCTTGCAATCGGCGGCTGCATGCGCGTCTTCTTCCAGCGCCCCGCCGAGACGTTCAAACGCGGCGTGCAGCTCGTCGAGATGCGGGGCGGCCGGCGTCGGGCCGCGCGGCGCATTCGGCCCTATCAACCCGGGTTGAGCGTGGCGGGCGTCGCGATTCCGTTTCTCGACGAGACCAAGCATTTCAAATTCATCGGCACTACCGGGACGGGGAAGTCGACCGCGATCCGGGAACTGTTGGCGGTGGCAATTCGACGCGGCGATCGCGCCGTGATTGCCGATCCCGACGGCGGCTATGTCGCGCGGTTCTTCGAGCGCTTTCGAGGTGACGTCATTCTCAATCCTTTCGAACCGCAGTCGGTGAAATGGGACTGGTTCGCAGAAATTCGCAACAGCTATGACGTGGAGCAGCTCGCCAGCGGATTGGTCCCGTCCAGCAACGACGCATCGGGCCAGGAGTGGCGCGGTTACGCGCGCACGTTTCTCTCGGCGGTCGCAAGACGCTGCCATCAGGCCGGATTGCGCGATCCGAAAGAGGTTTGGCGACTCTTGACCGTCGCCTCGTACGACGAGCTGCGGCCGATTGTGGCCGGTACGCCCGCTCAGCCGTTTCTCGATCCCGACAACGCGCGCATGTTCGGCTCGATTCGCTCCGTCACCGGGTCTGCGGTCGCGGCGTTCGAGTACATTCAGGCGCAACGCGCCGCACCGTTCTCGGTGCGCGAGTGGGTCCGGCGGGGCGCCGGCCTGTTGTTCATTCCCTATAAGGCGGGACAAATCGCGGCATTGCGCTCGATGATCGCGGCGTGGATTCGGCTCGCGATCTTCGAGGCGATGAGCCAACCGGAAAATCACGATCAACGCTTATGGTTCATCGTCGATGAGCTCGATGCCTTGGGTGCGATCGATGGGCTCAAGGACGCCCTCGCGCGCCTGCGCAAGTTCGGCGGCCGGTGCGTCCTCGGGTTCCAGTCGGTTGCGCAAGTTTTCTCCACGTATGGTCAAGGTGATGCGCATACGATCATCGAAAACTGCGGAAACACGCTGATACTGCGTTGCTCCGGCAGCGAGAATGGCGGGACTTCGCAGTTCGCCTCGAAGCTGATTGGCGAGCGCGAAATCGTCCGCCGGCAAATTGCGCGCGGGCGCGATCGCGCAGGGCTTTTCGCGGCGCGCGGCCTGCGCCGCTCCACGAACGTTAGCGAACAGACGGTGACCGAAGTCGCGGTGCTGCCTTCGGAATTGGAGCGGTTGCCGGATTTGTGCGGCTACTTCAAGAAGGCCTCCTCGCCTGAATGGTTCAAGGTGTCGCTGGCCGGCCCAGGACGCGGGCACGCAACATGAACATCCGCTCCCCCTCGTATGCGATCGCGAGTACCAGCGCCGTTTGTGCAGTCTGCGGCGCGTGGACGCACGTCATCGCCCTTGTTGTACCGCCGAATCACGCGGTGCGTGGCGAATCGGCCTGGGAGCGGGCGCCGCTGAGGGCATGCCTGTTTTACGTCGAAGACCTATCTGAGCCGGTTCGAGCCGCGGTGCATCAGCTTGCTCCTTGGTATCGGCTCGCTCGCAGTACAGCGACGGGTACCGCCTATTGGATGAACCACTGCGAGCATTGCGGTGCGGCTCAGGAGGACCACGACCTGCATTGCGAGCCAGCCTCTGCGTTCATGCACAACGATGAGGACGACGCTGCGCATATCGAGTGCCTGGAGGTGCCGGAGCCGTTCGCGGCGGCGGCCGGCGGCTACAGCTACGAGCCCTCGTTCTGAAGGCCATGGCTGTCTATTTCTTGAGTATGAAGACCTTTGGTCGCGCCAACGGCAGCAGTGCCACGAGCGCGATCGCGTATCGCGCCGGCGAACGGATCCGCGATGAGCGTACCGGCAAGGTGTACGACCACACCGCTCGCCAGGGTGTCATTCACACGGAGATCGTCTTGCCGCAAAAGCTCAGTGATGCGGACATGAGCTGGGCCAAAGACCGCGCCACCCTCTGGAACACCGTCGAGGCGGCAGAGACGCGGAAAAATTCGCGGGTCGCGCGCGAGTTTCTCGTCGCGTTGCCCGCTGAACTCACGCCGGAGCAGCGATTGAGCTTGGTCCGCGGGTTCTCGCGGGAGTTGGCCGACCGCTATCAATTTGCCGTGGACTTCGCGATTCACGCGCCGCGCACCGATCCGAGAAATTTTCACGCACATTTGCTCGCGAGCACGCGACAGATCAATTCAACCGGGTTCGGCGCCAAGACAACGCTCGAGCTCAATGACACGGCGCGCATGAATCGCGGCTTGGGGCCCTTCGTGCAAGAACTCGTTGCGACGCGCGAGCGCTGGGCGACCTTGACCAATGAGGCGCTGCGCGAGGCACAAGTCGCGGCGCGCATCGACCACCGCACGCTCGCCGCGCAAGGAATCGATCGTGAACCGCGACCGCATCTGCCGCGGGCCGCCTATGAGATGGAGCGTCGCGGTGAGGTCAATGCGCTCGCCGAGCGCACGCGCGTGGAGCACGAGGCGCGAGTGCAGCAGCGCGTGCAGACGGCGGCTGCCAAAATTGCGCCGCGGCCGCCGAGCAACGTCACGCCAGCGCAATCCATGGAGGACATCCGCCGCCAGGCGCGGGAGAATTGGCTGCGGCTGCGGCAGTCACAACGAGCCGCCGCGCCGGCCGCGCTGCGGGCGAATGCGCAGGAGCGCGGCATCGATGACGATCTCGCGCAGTGAGCGGCCGCATTGCGCGCCCATGATCCGAAATATTTCATTCGGGTCCTGTTACGTCTATTCCCCCACGGGGCAGTGCGTGGTCTCGCAGCGCTCAAGGATGCTGCGTGCCTTGCTCAAAGCCGGTGACGCCGAATTCCTGAGCCGTTATGCGGCACGCGTGCAACATGAGGTCTGCGCGCATCATCTGTTCGCCGGTTATTTCCAGGCGACGACGGTGCTGATTCCGGTCCCGGGGAGCATGCCGCAGCTGCCGGGGGTCGCCTCGGTTGCCGAACAGTTGGCGGCGGCATTGGTCGACGCCGGACTCGGCGGAGTCGTCTGGAGCGGATTGAAGCGCGTCAGTCCCGTGCGCAAATCCGCCACGGCGCCGGGCGGCGCACGGCCGACGGTTGCAAGGCACTACGACTCGTTCACGGTCGAGCCCCGCGACTCATCGCCTGAGCGCATTCTCTTGGTCGACGACGTGGTTACGAAGGGACGCACCCTGATCGCGGCGGCGACGCGCGTGCACGAGGCGTTTCCGCAGGCGCCGATATGCGCATTCGCGCTGCTGCGCACGATGGGCCTGGTCGCCGAGATCGCGCAGCTCGTGGATCCCTGTGTGGGCCAGATTCGCTGGCGGGCCGGCGATGCGCATCGCTGTCCGTAGCGTGCGCTGATCAAGCTCCTATGCCGGAACTCAGTCGTTTTCTTGGTATCGTGATTGCGATGTACTATCGTGACCATGGCCCGCCGCATTTTCATGCGATCTATGGTGAATTTGAGGCGTCGGTGAACATTGCGACGGGAGAACTCAATGGCGACCTTCCTAAACGAGCGCTTAGCATTGTGCAAGAATGGCGGCTGTCGCATCGCAACGATCTGCTGTTGGCATGGTCGTTGGCTCAGGCACAACAGCCGCTACCGAAGATTGACGCACTAGAGTAATTCTAATGTTGCCCAGAATAGTGGAAGCGCGTTATGTTGCTGAATTCAAAGTCTGGATTCGCTTCAGTGATGGCGCCGAGGGAGAGGTCGACCTGGCTCCCGAATTGACTGGTCCTATGTTTGAACCGTTGCGCAACGTTGAACTGTTTCGGCGCCTGGTCCTGCATCCCGAACTGCGTACCTTGGTTTGGCCAAATGGAGCGGACCTGGCTCCAGAATTTCTTCGCGCGAAGCTTCGGGTGGTCGCCTGATCTGTGTAAGTTGTGCGCATCGAGAGCGCGGTCGAACGAGGATTGGGCGGCAAGCGGAACCAATTGCGTAACCTCGACCGCTCACCTGGGGCCCGACCGTTACAGGTTCTGAACGACACGGGACTGCGTACAATGTTGGATGACGCGCTGGTCGGCGGCGACGGTCTCGCTGGCGCTCACGCGATCCACGAGTTGTGGATGCGCGGCGAAATGTCGGTCAACATCGAACGTGCGATGGCCGCCTTGTGGACGAGGGCCGCGGACTCCATCCCCGAGTGGCTGCCGATGCGTTTCGTCGAGCGCCTGCCGGACATCTATGAGATTGCGGCGCGCTTCCACGCCGCGGCGAAGGGGCGGTCGAATATTTATCTCGTGCTGCTCGACTATGCGGACAGCCGTGATGACCCGCAGGGCCTCTATGTGGGCATGAGCAAATACAGCCCGGCGCAACGCTTCGACCAGCACAAGGCGGGCATCCGCGCAGCCGGCAGCGTGTTGCGCCGCGGTCTCGAGGTATTGTCGGGGCCCACGCAGCATTTGCAGTTCATCCAGCGCAGCGAGGCCCAGCGTATCGAAGAGCAATTCGCAGAGGCGTTGTCCGCTGCGGGGTTCTTCGTCCAGGGTGGGCACTGAAGGGGCGCTAAGATCGGCAGAGGATCGCAACGATCACCGGAGGTCAGCCATGATACTGATTGGGCAATTCGATTCACCTTTCGTGCGGCGAGTGGCGGTCAGCCTCAACTGGCTTGCGATTCCATTCGAACATCGGCCCTGGTCGGTCGGCAGAGATTTCGACTTGATTCGACGCTTCAATCCCTTGGGCCGTGTTCCAGCGGTCGTGTTGGCCGATGGCGAGACCCTGATCGAGTCGGGGGTGATTCTGGATTACCTCGACGAATTGGTGGGACCTGAGCGCGCGCTGTTGCCGCCGGCGGGCGCGTGGCGGCGCGAAGCCTTGCATTTGATGGCGCTCGCGGTAGGCGCTGCCGATAAGGGCGTGCAGCAGATCGTCGAAGTCGTGTTCCGGCCCGAAGAGAAGCGCCATGCGCCCTGGCTGGATCGGTGTCGCACATGCAATCTGCGCTCGGCGTGCTCGAGCAACTGGCTCTTGCTCGCGCCGGCGCGTGGCTCGTCGCGGATCGCGTGACGCAAGCCGACATCACGGTCGGCTGCGTCGTGCGTTTCTTGAGCGAAGCGCACGGAGTCAATCGCGAATCGATAGAGTATCCGGCACTCGCGAACTTGAGCGCCCGCTGCGAAGCGCTGCCGGCATTTCTAGCGGCCCCCTTCGATGCGTACTCGGCGCCGGTGCCGTCCGGCTGAGTAATAGCTGCGACCTCGAGTTCAGGCGCCGCCGAGCTGCGCGATGACCTGATCGACCTGATCCGCGGAACCCAGGATCACAGGCGTGCGTTGGTGTATTGCGGTCGGGTTTATCTCGAGTACGCGTTGACCAGGGGCGGACAAGGCTTTCCCGCCGGCTTGTTCGATGATCATCGCCATCGGATTGGCTTCATACATGAGGCGCAGCTTGCCTTGCGGCGCCTTCGCGGTCGGCGGATAAAAGAACACACCGCCCTTCAGCAAGATCCGATGCACGTCGGCGACCATTGCGCCGGCGTAGCGGCTCGAATAGTCGTTATCCTGCGCCCAGTCGAGATAGCGTTGATAACCTTCGGGAAAACTCTTGCGGTTGCCTTCGTTGACCGAGTAGCTCTTGTTGCCGCTCGGAATGCGCAATTGCCGCTCGACGCGCATGAACGAGCCGATGCTGGGATCGAGCACGAACATGTCGACGCCCTTGCCGAGCGTCAACACGAAGACCGTGGACGAGCCGTACAGTACGTAGCCCGCCGCCACTTGCTTGATGCCGGGTTGCAGCAGGGAATCACGTGCCGGCTCGATGCGATCGTCGTGGGTCAATATACTGAATATCGTCCCGACGCCGCCGCAGATATCGAGGTTCGAGGAGCCGTCGAGCGGGTCGAACAGTACGCAATAGCGGCGCACACCTTGCTGGTCCTCGCGCAAAATGACGGGCTCTTCATTCTCCTCGGACGCCACGATCGCGACGCCCTCGCGGCCGCCCAAGGTCGCGAGCAGCACGTCGTTGGCGATCACGTCGAGTTTTTGCTGAACCTCACCCTGCACATTTTCTTGGCCGACGCTGCCGAGCACGTTTTCCAATCGCGCGCGGCGGACTTTGTCGGCGATGATCTTCGTGGAAATCGACAGCGCGGAAAGGATCCACGACAAGGTGCCGGTTGCATGCGGGTCATGCGCTTGCTCGGCGAGAATATGGGCCTGCAGACTGAGGATCCGGATAGAGTCGCTCAGCGATCCGGCCGGCGAAGCCGTCTTTTTGGGGGGCGCGGTATTCATGGCGGCTAGCATGCCACGAACGCATGAACGGCACATCAATACCAAAGCGCGCCGTCGGATCAAAGGGTTACAATCCACGAATGATTATCGTTCATCACTTGAACAACTCCCGCTCGCAGCGGGTGCTGTGGCTGCTCGAGGAGCTGGGTGTCCCCTATGAGGTGAAGCGCTACGAGCGCGATCCCAAGACGATGCTCGCCCCTCCGGCCTTGCTCGCGGTGCACCGGCTCGGAAAATCGCCGGTGATCACGGATGGAACTACGACGATCGCTGAATCCGGGGCGATCGTCGAATATCTCGTCGAACAATTCGGCTGCGGCCGCCTGATTCCGCCGCCGGGAACAGCGCAGCGCTTACGCTATGTCTATTGGCTGCATTACGCCGAAGGCTCGGCGATGCCGCCGCTGTTGTTGAAATTGGTCTTCGACCGCATTGCAGCAGCGCCGATGCCATGGCCCGTCAGCGCGATCGCACGCGGAGTTGCGGCAAAGGCGCAGAGCACGTTCATCGGTCCTCAGCTGAAACTACATTTGGACTTCATGGAGTCCGAGCTCGCGCGCGATGCATGGTTTGCCGGTCCCGAGTTCACGGCGGCCGACGTGCAGATGAGCTTTCCATTGGAGGCGGCCGTCATGCGGGCGGGCCTCGACGCGAACCGCCCAAGATTAATGGCGTTTCTCGAGCGCATTCACGCGCGCGACGCCTACCGGCGCGCGCTGCAGCGCGGCGGTCCTTACGATTTTAGCGCAGCGCCTTGACGATGAGGCGTGCAGGTCGCGCGGAGGTTCGAATGCAGAAGTTGCACAAGGTCGCCGTGGGTTTGTTCGGCGGCGTGTTGCTGGCCCTGTCCGGGTGCCAGAAATCCGCGCCCCCAGCCGATTCCGCAGCGATGTCCGCGCAAAGCGCCGGCGACGCATGGTCAAAGACGCGCGACGGCTTCATCGAGGATTACCTCAAGGCGCAGCCGTTTTTCGCCGCTCAGGCCGGCCGTCATGAATACGACGGGCAGATGCCGGATCTCAGCGCCGAAGGGATAGCGCATGAAATCGCGCGCTTGCACGCGGCGCATGCGCAAATCGCCGCCGTCGACGCGGCCGCATTGCAGCCCAATCAGCGCTTCGAGCGTGAGTACGCGCTCAACGTCGTCGACCATGATTTGTTCTGGCTGGAGAAGGCGCGTCAGCCGTTCACCAATCCGTATTGGTATATCAATGCGATCGACCCCGACCTATACCTCAGCCGCAATTACGCGCCGCTGGATGTGCGCTTGAAGGCATATATCAATTATGCGCGCACGATTCCGAACATCGCCGCCGAGGTCGTCGCGAATCTGCAATCGCCCTTGCCCAAGAGCTTCGTCGACTTGGCCGTCGATGGATTCGGCGGATACGCGGACTTCTACAAGAACGACGTGGCTGCGATTTTCGCATCGGTAAAAGACCCGGAATTGCAGAGGCAACTCGCCGAGGTCGATGCAGCTGCCGCGCAGGCAATGTTGCAACTGAAGAGTCATTTTTTGGCGGAGCGCAAGACCGCGAATGAGAATTTTGCCTTAGGCAAAGACTTGTTTGCGGCGATGCTGCGCGAAACCGAGCGCGTCGATCTGCCGATCGACGATATAGAGGCCGCAGGTCGTGCAGATCTACAGCGTAACCTCGACGCGCTCAAGGCCGAATGCGGTGTGTAT
>Ga0209415_10006927_pt1 | contig 19986 bp, 20 predicted proteins | sample PeaSoiSIISIP2007_FD_187696 | JGI IMG/M metagenome (GOLD analysis project Ga0209415, IMG submission 187696) | Peat soil microbial communities from Weissenstadt, Germany - SII-SIP-2007 (SPAdes) (version 2) | ecosystem: Environmental > Terrestrial > Soil > Wetlands > Peat | place: Germany... | reverse complement strand
CAACAAGGCCAACAGGGCCAGCGTGGCGATCCGAACGCCTTCAGCGAACTGCGGCAGAACCAGCAGGGGCTGCGCGAGCAGTTGAAGAAGCTGCTCGAGGAGATGAAGAAGCGCGGGCTCGGCCAGAAGGGCGATCAGCAGCAAGGTCAGCAGGGGCAGCAAGGCCAGCAGGGTCAACAAGGCCAGCAGGGCCAGCCCGGTGGTCAGGGCGGCGACGATCTCGCCGATGCCGACGACGCCATGGGCGATGCGGAAGGCGCGCTCGGCGAGGGTAACTCCGACCGGGCCGTCGACGGCCAGGGCCGGGCGCTCGACGCCATGCGCAAGGGCGCCCAGGGCCTTGCCCAGCAGCTCCAGCAGCAGATGGGTCAGGGGCAAGGCCCCAACGGCCAGCCCGGGCGTCTCGGCCCGGGGCAGCGCGCCCAGCAGGACACCGACCCGCTCGGCCGCCCGTTGCGCGGACGCGACTACGGCGACGACACCACCGTCAAGGTGCCGGGCGAGATCGACGCCCAGCGCGCGCGCCGCATCCTCGAGGAACTGCGCCGCCGCTTCGGCGAAGCGTTCCGGCCGCAGCTTGAGCTCGAGTACATCGAGCGCCTGCTGAAGGATTATTGAGCCGCTGTTGGTAGGGTGGGCATTGCGCCCGCCTGCTCACGTGCCCAAGCTTCGGACCGTGCGGGCGCAATGCCCACGCGGTCGGATTTCTCGGTTTGACGGGCGTGGGCAAAAAACCGCGGCGAGCACCTTCACAAATGTTTCGGTCGTGGCGGGCGATTTTGCCCGCCCAACCAGTTCCCTCAATACAGCGGCGGCACCTGGCCGAGCTTGAGCGGCCCGAGGAATGCCACGCCGTCGTCGAAGCGCAGCGTCAGGGTAACGGCGGGCTGGCCGTCGAGCTCGGCCTGCTTGCCGCCCAGCGCCGCACCTGCCAGCGCCGTGTTGGCATTGGCGTTGCCGCCGCCGGGCGCATTGCCGCCGGTGTTGCCGCGCAGCACGTTGCCGAGGCCCGGCAACAGCTTGTCGAGCGCCGGCGCGAAGCGATTGACGGTGTCGGGCGTGACGAACTGGGCGACCGCGCGGTCGATCCCGAGCATCGGAATGAGCTTGGCGAAATTCACGACGGTGAGCCGCAATTCGCCGGTGAGCGTGCCGCGCGCCGTGAGGCCGAGCGCGCCGTTGGCGGTGGCGACGAGGTCGCCCTGTTGCAGCCGCGCATTGGTGATGTCGAGCCGGCCGTTGGCAGCCTGAATCTCGCGCAGCCGCTGCGCCAGCGGCTTCGGGGCGAGGTCGGGAGCGCCGCGCAGCACCGAGACGAGCGACAGGTCGGTGGATGCGGTCGCCAGAGGCGCGAACGTCCCGAACGCGGCGGCGAGGGCCGGCGCGGTGACGCTCTTGAGATCGAGCGCGAGATCGAGCACCGGATGGCCCGGCGTCGATTCGGCCGCGAAGCGCCCGTGGAATTCCATGTGCTGGGCCTTGGCGAGCGGGGCGCTCGCGGGCGCCGCCGCAAGGCTCGGCCCGTCGAGCACGATCGACAGGCGCTCGGGCGCACCTGGTGTGCCGCGCAGGCTCCCCTGGGCGACCGCCCAGTCGATCGTCGCGGTGGGCGCCCCGCCGAGCGGCGCCACCGTCAGCGGCCCGGTGATCTCGCCGATCACCAGTGTCGGGTCCCACACCTGCGCGACGGCCGTGAGATTGCGGGCCCTGACCGATTGTGCGGTAGCACGGTCGTCCACGGACGGCTCCGTGCACGTGACCTCGATGCGGAACGGATAGCCGCCAAAGCTCGTATTGGCGCAGCCATAGACCCGCCCAGCCTCGGCCTCGCGGGCGCGCCACGTCGTCATGGTGGCTTCGGCGGTGGCGGAACCCCAGTACCAGAAGCCCGACCAGCCCGCGCCCAGGAGGACCACAATGGCGGTCGGCACGACGATCAGCCACCGCCGCGATGTAGGGGAATCATCTTGCGTGCTCACGCTGTCTCCTCGGTCCCGTCACGATCTTGCGCCGCCCCCTCTCCACTGTTACGCGAAGCATATACCTCCGCATCTTGATTGCCGTTCATGCACCTTTCTCAATCCCACGCCAACGACGATCTTTGGGTGTTCGGGTACGGCTCGCTGATGTGGCGGCCGGGCTTTGCCTACCTGGAACGGGCGCCGGCGCGGCTCCTCGGCCTGCACCGGGCGTTGTGCGTGTACTCCTTCGTGCATCGCGGCACGCCGGAAAGGCCCGGCCTGGTGCTCGGCCTCGACCGCGGCGGCGCCTGCCGCGGCATCGCCTACCGGGTGGCGGCGGCCGAACGCGAGGCCACGCTGACTTACCTGCGCGAACGCGAGCAGGTCACGTCCGTCTACCTTGAGACCATGCGCCGCATCACGCTCGCCGCGATGCCGCCGCGCGACGTCGCGGCCCTTGTTTACCTGGTTGATCGGAGTCATCCCCAATATGCCGGGCGCCTCGACATGGAGCGCCAAGTCCATCTGGTACGCCAGGGTCATGGCCGATCCGGGGCGAATCGGGATTACGTTTTGTCCACGGTCGCCGAAATCGAGGCGCAAGGCTGCCACGATTCCAGCCTCCACGCGATCGCCGAACGGCTCAGGGGCGGGCACGACGCGCACGCGAGCCCATGACCGTCACTCCGGCTTGATGCCCGCCTTCGCCACGAGGTCGCGCACCGCCGGGACTTCGGCGGCGACCCGTGCCGCGAGTTGCTCGGGCGTGCCGGCGACGATCTCGAAGCCGGCCTTGCGAGCCTGCTCGCGCGCCTCCGGCTTGGTGAAGGCGGCGCGGCTTTCCTTGACCAGGGTCGCGACCACATCGGCCGGCGTGCCGGCCAGCGCGAACAAGGCGTTGAAGGTGTCGGAAACGAAATTCGGATAGCCGGATTCGATCATGGTCGGCACGTCGGGCAGCGAGAACCAGCGTTGCGCGCCGGTCACCGCGAGCGCCCGCAACTGGCCGTCCTTGATCAGCGGTTCAGCCGGCGGCAGCGCCACCGAGCCGACCTGCACGGTGCCTTCCAGCACCCCGAGCGTCGCTGGCCCGGCGCCGCGGTACGGCACGTGCACCATCTGGATGCCGGCGCGCAGCTTCAACAACTCGCCGGTGAGATGCGACTTGGTGCCGGCGCCGGGGCTCGAATAGTTGAACTTGTCAGGCGCGGCCTTGGCCTGCGCCACGAGGTCGGCCAACGAATTGATGTTCGAGCTCGCCTTGACGATGAGCACGTTGGGGGCGTTGACGAGCTCCGATATCGGCACGAAGTCGCGGAACGGGTCGTACGGCAAATTCCGGAACAGCGCCGGATTGACCGCGATCGAGGTCGAAGTCAGCAGCAACGTGTAGCCGTCGGGCGCCGCATGGGCCGCCACACCCATGCCGGTGTTGCCGGCCGCGCCGGCGCGGTTGTCGATGATGATCGGCTGGCCGAGCGACATGTGCAGCGACGTCGCCAAAATGCGCGCGATGATGTCGGTCGGCCCACCGGGCGCGAACGGCACGATCAGCGTGATGGGCCGTTCCGGCCATGCCGCGTGGGCGGGAGGTGCGGCGGTCGCGACGACGGCGCAGGCGGCGGCCGCGAACAGATTCTTGCCGATGGTCGCGATGCTCATGGCGTTCTCTTGTCCTGCAGGGCTTCCTCCGTGCCGCTTTTCTCGACCCCGCGCAAGAGCGAGCCCGCGAGATCGTTCAGCGCCGGCTGTCGCAGCGCGGTGAACGGCAGCGGCCGCGTCGCCTCGATGGCGGCGAGGCCGAGCCGCGCCGTCAGCAGGCCGTTGAGCACGCCTTCGCCGAGCCGGGCCGACAGTTTCGCCGCGAGGCCGTGGCCGATCACCTGCTGGATCAGGCTGTCGCTCGCCGCCATGCCGCCCGTCACGGCGACATGCGACACCGTGTGGCGCAGCAGCTTGAACAGCCCGAGCGTGCCGGGCCGCCCGCCATAGAGCAAAGCGAGGCGGCGCACCAGACCGAGCGCCGTCACCAGCACGAAGAACATGTCGACGGCGGCGCGTGGGCTCACGGCGGTCACCACCGACACCCGCTTGGCGGCGGCGCCGACCAGACGCCGCGCCTCCGTGTCGAGCGGCGCCATCAGCTCGCGCTCGGTGAGGCGCACGAGATCGCCGCCGTCGATGATGTCGCCGAGATGGCTTTCGAGCCGCGTCCGCGCGCGGGCGAGCCGCGGCATGCGCCGGGTCAGGGCGATGAGGTCGCGGCCGAGCGCGCGGCCGGCGGCGCGGTCGTCGCTGACGAGGATCGCGGCAGCGCGTTCGCGCATGGCGTCGATGGCGGCGAGCCGGGTGAGGCCGAGCGCCTCCCGGGTCACGATGGCGAGCAGGGCTGCGACCGCGACGGCGGCCAGCGCCGCCCCGATGCCGCCGAGCCAGGCGGCACGGTTGAGCAGGTCCTCGATCAGGTTGGCGATGCCGAGGCCGGTCGCGAGCAGCACGAGGCCCGCCGCCGAGACCCAGAACATCACGGCCCACGGCATGCGGCGGCTTCGCGTCGGCGCCGCCACCGCCGGCAACTGGCCCGTCTCGCTCGCGGGTTCGCCCGCCTCCGGGGCCCTGGCGGCCGGCGCGGCGCGACGGGGCTCCTTCGACGGCGTGACGACGATGCCGGGATCATCGAGCCGGAAGGCCGCCGGTTTGCGAGCGCGGTTCATGTGAGCCGGTCTCCGATGAGGAATTGCAGCGCACGGTCGAGGCGAATATGGGGCAGCGCGGGCGCGCCGTCACCGGCTGTCTCGAACGGCGGCGGGCGAAATCGTACGAAGCGGAAATCGGTCTCCTCGGCGTCCACCGCCGTGAGGCCGCGAAACGGCGCGGCGCCTCGCACGAACAAATCGTCGGGATTGTCCGGCAGCTCGCCCGGAAACACCGCGACCTCGGTCTTGCCGTCGAAGATCTTCTCGAACGACCCAGTATGCTCGCCCGGCGCCGGCACGCCGAGGATGCAGTGGAGCGTCTCGCCGTTCCGCCGCACCTCGGCTTCGCGCGTCGCCCGCACGGCGGCGAGCGCGACGACGTCGACCTGCGCGCCGGCCACGCCGGCGCGCGTGATGGCGCGGTCCACCATGCGCCGCAGGATCGCCTCCAGACGATCATGGCTCGCGTGATGGAGGTGGTCCGCCTTGGTGGCGGCGAACAGGATGCGGTCGGCACGCGGGCGCAACAACGCGCTCAGGAAGGTGCGGCGTCCGACCTCGAAGCAGTCGAGCAGCGAGCGGAATGCGCTTTCGAGGTCACGCACCGCCTCGGGTCCGGCGTTGAAGGCGGCGAGCGCGTCGATCAGCACGATCTGGCGATCGAGCCTTGCGAAATGGTCGCGGAAGAACGGCCGCACCGCGACGTCCTTGTAGGCCTCGAAGCGCCGCCGCATCATCGCCCACAGCGAGCCGTCGGGCGCCTCGACGCCCACCGGCACATCGAGCGGCGCGAAGGTGAGCGCCGGCGAGCCGGCGAGATCGCCCGGCATCAGGAAGCGGCCCGGCGGCAGCAGGCTCATGGCGTAGCGTTCGTTGCGGCAGGCCTGCAGGTATTCGGTGAACAGCCGCGCCGACGCAATCGCGACACTCTCGTCGGCCGGCGCGTTGGCGTTGAGCGTCGCGAGATGCGCGCGCCAGGACGCCGCGAGCGGCGCCCGCGGCCGCTCGTCCGAAAGCTCCAGGGTTTCGGCCGACCACGCCTCGAAGCTCTTGTCCAGCAGCGGCAGGTCGAGCAGCCACTCGCCCGGATAGTCCACCACGTCGATGGTGAGCTCGCGCATGGCACCGGAGCGCGACTGGTACTCGATTACGAGGCGCAATTCGCTGATCTGGCGGGTCGACTCCGGCCATACCCGGTCCGTCACCAGCGCCCGCACATGGTTCTCGTAGTCGAACCGCGGCACCGCGTCGTCGGGCTGGGGCGACAGCCGCGCCCGCACCACGCGCTCCTCGGCCAGCGCCTCGAACACCGGAAAACGGCCGTTGCGCACGAGGCCGTGCACCAGGGCGGTGATGAACACGGTCTTGCCGGCCCGCGACAGGCCGGTGATGCCGAGCCGGACGGTCGGATTGAGCAAGCCCTCGCCGTATTCCACCACGGAACGTGCGGCGAGGCGGGTCTGTTCGATGAGGTCGGAGAAGGTGGGAGCCACGGCAGTTGAATGTGGAGGGCCGCGCGCGGTTCAACAAGTGCGGTCCGCGACGGTAGGATGGCACCGTAGTCCATCTGCCTGGGCTTCATCAACGGTGCATTGCGGATTGCCGTTTTCGAATCGAGAATCTTGGCAAAACGGCAAAACGAATTATCCCAAAAAACTCGTGCGAAATCAGGCGCCTGCCTGTTGCCCTCACGGCTCCGGCAGCGCGAACGCCACAATCGCGCCGCCCGGACGCAACCCGCCGGGTCCGGGCGCCGCGCCGGTGGCGACGGCGATGAACTGCCGCCCGTTCACCGCATAGGACATCGGCGGTGCGCCCGCATTGGCGCCCGTCTGGTAGGTCCACAGCATCTTGCCGCTGGCAGCGTCATAGGCATTGAAGTGGCCGTTCGATTCGCCGGTGAAGACGAGCCCGCCCGCGGTCGCGAGCGTGCCGCCGACCAGCGGCCGCGGCGTCTTCACCTGCCACAGCACGTGGCCGCCGTTGGCGAGGTCGAGTGCGGTCAGGGTGCCCCAGGTCTCCCCCGGCGGCACCGGCCTGCCGACGACCTTGAACAGGATGGGACCGCCCGGCACGTTCTGGGATTTTGACCAGGGTCTGGATCGACGGGTCGTGCCGGCTCGCCACATAGACGACGCCGGCACCCGGGTCGTAGGACACCGGCGAGACGCTGACGGCGCCGCCCGGCCCGGGCGCGACCCGGATGCCTTCGGGCGCCGGGTTTGCGAAAGTATTCTGGTGCGGCGCGACCTCGTCGCTGCGGAACAGAAACTTGCCGCTGGCGCGATCGACCACATAGCACCAGCCGGCCTTGCCGCATTCGAGAACCGCCGGCACCGCGCGGCCGTCGACCTTCGCATCCATCAGTACCGCTTGGCCGGTTGCGTCGTTCTGGCCGTGGGGCGCCTGCTGGGAGAACCAGCGCAGCACGCCGGTGTTGGCATCGAGCGCCGCGACGCCGTTGGCATAGAGGTTGTCGCCCGGGCGGACGAGATCGACGTCGCCGGGCGCCGGATTACCGGTGCCGACGAAGATGAGCCCGGCGGCGGGATCGAACGCCGGGGTCATCCAGGTCGAGTTCGAGCCGGCCGCCCAGGTGTTGCGGTAGAGCTGTGCGGCGGCCTTTTCGGCCGCCACGTCGCGATTGAGCGGCAGACCGTCGGGCGTGGTTGCCGCATAGTCGCCCTCCCAGCCATCTTCCTTGGTGGTGTACCAGCGCCAGACCTCGGCGCCGGTCTGCGCATCGAGCGCGCTCACGAAGCCGCGACGGCCGAGATTGGCGTTGATCCAGGCTATGCCGACGTCGATGCCGGCCGCGATGCTCGCCTTGACGAAATCGTCGTCGAACCGGTTTGCCTCGAAGCCGGTGGCGCCGACGATCACTTTTCCGTCATAGACCAGCGGGGCCGCCCGCAAGACGAATTGGACATCGGGCTTCTTGCGGCCCGGTGGGACCAGCGCTCCGGGGTCGAAGGGCAGGACGGCCTTGTCCCACACCAGCTTGCCGCTCGCCTGATCGAGCGCGATCACGCGGGCGTCGTCAGTTGCCTCGAACACGCGGCCATAGGCCACCGCGACGCCGCGGTTGCTGGGGGCGCGCGGCAAGGCGCCGCGCATCTTGTGGGAATAGCGCCAGATCTCGTCGCCGGTCGCCGCATCGATGGCGGCGACATCGTTGCCCGGCATGCTGACATACATCACGCCGCCGACGACCAGCGGATGGGTCTGCGTCGATCCGACGGTTCCGAGCTGATAGACCCAGGCCGGCGCGAGCCGCGCCACATTGCGGCGGTCGATCGCAGCGAGCGGCGCGAAGCGCTGGTTCGAATAGTCGCGGCCGAAGGTGATCCAGTCGCCGTCCGCTGCGGCGGCGGCATGCAGGCGCCGGTCGTCGACGACAGCGTTGGCTGATGCGCCAGCCGGCGCAACCGGATTTTGTGCCTGCGCGACGGTCCCCGCCGCCACGGAAAGCCAGGCTGCACTGAAGATCACGGCGATCGATCGGCCTTCTTGCATTTTGTCCCTCGCGCTATCGATGCCGCCTGCGGCGCAGCCCTAATTGTTCATACTCTATGTACAATCGCTGCAGACCCGGTGAAACTTTGTCGCGGCAGTGGTTCCCGAACGGCCCGAAAGCGATATATTGCATTTATGTAACGCGTGCCGCCCATCACCTGCGAGGACAGATGCCATGTTGAGGTTTCCCAAGATCGTCACCGGGGCAGCAACCGGCGCCGCCCTGCTCTGGCTCGGCCTCATGGCGGGGCATGCCCAGACCAACCCCCATGGCGGCGCGACGCCGAGCCCCGAAACCTACCGGCAGCTCGAACTGCTCGGCAAGATCCTGGACATCGTGCGGTCCGACTATGTCGACAGGCCGGACAACGATAAGCTCCTCACGTCGGCCATCAACGGCATTCTGGGGTCGCTCGATCCGCACTCGAGTTACATGGACGCGAAAAGCTACCGCGACATGCAGGCGACCACCAGCGGCCAATTCGGCGGCCTCGGCATGACGGTCAACATGGAGGACGGGGTCCTCAAGGTGGTGTCCCCGATCGACGACACGCCGGCCGCCAAGGCCGGAATTCTGGCGGGCGATGTCATCACCGTGGTCGACGGCGCGCCGATCAAGGGCCTGACCCTGACCCAGGCGGTGGAAAAGATGCGCGGCACGCCCGGCACCGAGGTGCGGCTGGAGATCGTCCGCAAGGACCAGGCGCCGCTCAATCTCACCCTGACCCGGGAAATCATCAAGGTCTCGACGGTGCGCCGCGAGCTCGAGGGTGGCGACGTCGGCTACATCCGCCTCACCCAGTTCAACGGCCGCGCCGCGGAAGAGATCAAGCAGTCGGTCCAGGCCCTCACGGCGAAAACGCCGCCGGACCAGATCAAGGGCTACATTCTCGACCTGCGCAACAATCCGGGCGGCCTCTTGGACCAGGCGGTGCGGGTGGCCGGCGCGTTCCTGGTCAGCGGCGAAATCGTCTCGGTGCGGGGCCGCGACCCCAACGAGATCCAGCGCTTCAACGCCGCGCCCGGCGACCTCATCGAGGGCAAGCCGCTGATCGTGCTGATCAATGGCGGTTCGGCCTCGGCCTCGGAGATCGTCGCCGGCGCCCTGCAGGATCAAAAGCGCGCCACCATCGTGGGCTCGCGCACCTTCGGCAAGGCATCGGTGCAGACCATCATCCCGCTGGGCCAGGGCAACGGCGCGTTGCGCCTCACCACGGCACGCTACTACACCCCGTCAGGGCACTCGCTCCAAGCGCAAGGTATCGCGCCCGACATCGAGGTGCTGCAGGACGTGCCGACGGAAGCGGCGGCGCAGGCCCAGACACGCAGCGAAGCGAGCCTGCCCGGGCATCTCAAGGCGGAAGGCGAAGAGGAGAAGGGCTCGCAGTCCTTCATCCCGCGGGACGCCAAGGACGACAAGGCGCTGCAGACCGCGCTGGCGCTGATCCGCGGCACCGCGACCGATCCGGCTTTCCCGCCCCATCGGAAGGAAGCCGCCACGCAGCCTTGATGTTTCCGCCTCGATCGGTGAATCCTGGCGATCTGGCAAGCTCGTGATCCGAGGAGCGGTCGATATGGATGCGTTCGCGGCGGCAACCAACCCCGTGAGATTTTCCGCCGCGGTCTGCGCTGTCTTTTTCTCTCTCGGGGCGCCTGCCGCCCCGGCGGCGGAGTGCTATCCGCATTGCGACTACAACCACTATTACGGGCCCTACGACTTCACTTATGTGCGGCCGGGCCTTTATGCCTACCCGCGCTGCGGACCGCGAGGCGAGTGCTCGCCCTATCTCGACGAGGCGGGTTCCGGCGTGCGCAGGGGGCCGCAGATCTACATTCGATTCCCGAGGCGGAGTGCGACGCGCCCGCCTCAATGACGCGCGCGCTTGACGATCGGAGGGCACCAATGCGTAACCGGGCGGTCTCGTTTGCTCTCGCTGTTGTCGCGCTTGTCGGCGCAACCCAGATCGCCTCCGCGCAGTCCGGATACCCATACCGCTATTACGGTTGGCGGGAGTGCTGGGTGACGATGTCGGGTCTCGGCGTCTGCGCGCCACGTCCCTACGTGCCGCCGCAGGCCGCTCCATTGCGTCATCGACGCACCGGCAGTGCATTGCCTCCGGGATTTTCGCAAGCTTGACTCGGCCCACAAGGTGTCTCGAATCACGGTACATCCGCTATCTGACGCCGAATTTCTTTGATCAGGATTGCGAGATGCAGCGGATCTTTGGGTGATATGTCGAAATCGAAATGCTCGTAGAAGCTCCTCGCCTTCTCATCCTTGGCATGCACGACCAGCGCGCGAATTCCGGCGATGTCGGCTGCCTGCAACGTGCGCCGCATGGCGTCGGCTAGGAGCGCGGCGCCGAGGCCTTTGCCTTGCCATGTGACGTCGGTCGCCAACCGTGCCAGCAGCAAGACCGGGATCGGATGACGCGCCATTCCCTTTGCCATGCGCACAGTCGCGGCCTCGTAGGCGACCTCACCTGTCGCTAAGCTGTAGTAGCCCACGACCAAATCCCCGACAGCGGCAACGTAGGTCTGCGCGCCGCCGGAAGCTTGGTTGGTCAAAGCGTATTGCTTGAGAAAATTATTGAGTGAGACAACGCCGCAATCGAACCGATCGAGGGCATGGGAGCGGTGCAGCTTGACGATCTCAGGCCGCGACACCCCTTCCCATCCTCAATCCAGGATGCTCGGTTCCGTTAGAAGACGTTTCAATCGTGGACGGGGCCTCGGGGGCGCATCGAGCGCCGCCATAAAGGCCTTCCATTGCTCGTCGTTCAACTTGATGACGCGGCGATCCGCTAGGATTTCGTCTGCGCGCGCCAGCGCGCTCTTGAGCACGAAGTCACTGACGGTTTCGCGTGAACTTGCTGCTGCGAGCCGCAGTGCTTGCTTTGCCGCCGGCGTCAATCGGAGATCGAGCTTTTCTGTGCGATTGGTGCGTTGAGCCATACCGGTCTCCATCCGTAGCACCTCATAGCATGATTTGCCCGACGGCGTCATGACAAAATCCGTGCCCCCTACCGCACCACCCCCGATATGCAGCATGGCTTGTGGTGCGGCGGCATCACGTGGCTTTTCAGGAAGCAGCGCGCCTCGGAGCCGATGTAACCCGGCCGCACATAGGTCCAGGCGCGGCATTGGGCCTCGCCGTCGCATGCCGCCTTGCAGGTTTCGCCGGTCGGGTCGGGCGCCACCTCGAGGTTGCGATAGTCCCCGCCGGTGCGGTCGATGGAGAACTCCCGCATGCCGTGGCGCGGCTCGATGACGCCGGCGCCGCGGACCCCGGAGGCGCTGGTGCCGTCCTCGACCCGGGGGGGCACCTGGCTCTTGAGCCAGCACACCGCCGGACGGTCGGCGCTCGGGTAGTTGAAGCTCCAGGCCCGGCAGCGGCCTTCGCGGTCGCACCTTGTGGCGCAGACGGCCGGATCGCCGGAGCGCACCGGAAAGCTCGTGTAGTCGCCGCCACGGCGGTCGAACCCCACCTGCGCACGGGACTCTGGCGGGAGGCAAAGAACGGCGGCAATTATCGAGGTCAGCGCAATAAAAGCCCGAATCATCTAGTGCCCTGGCTACCCGGGGGCCGCCCACTGCCGCGCCGGATGTTGCCGGATGTTAGCGCATGATCCCGAAAAGTTGCAGACTTTTCGGACTTGATCAAGGTGCGGATTTTGGCCACGCCATACCGGCCTTCGGACAGCACAGGAACAGGTGATGGATCAATCTCATGGCGGCGGCCTGCTGCTGTTGCCCTTGCTGCTGCTCGCGGTCGCCGTCATCAGCGTGCCGCTGGCGCGGCTGCTGCGGCTCTCCGCGATCGTGGCGTATCTGGCGGCCGGCGTCGTCATCGGGCCGTTCGGGCTCGCGCTGGTACGCGCGCCAGAGACCATCATCGCGGTGTCCGAGCTCGGCGTCGTGCTGCTGCTGTTCCTGATCGGGCTGGAGCTCGAGTTCTCGCGCCTGCTGGCGCTGCGACGCGCCATCTTCGGGCTCGGTGCGGCGCAGCTGGCGCTGACCGCCGCGGTGCTGGCCGGCCTCGCCTTCGCGCTCGGGCTCACCGGATGGCGCGGCGCCGTCATCGGCGGCCTTGCGCTCGCCATGTCGGCCACCGCGATCGCCTTGAAGATCCTGGAAGAGCGCGGTCATCTGCAGCAGCCTTACGGCCAGCGCGCTTTCGCGATCCTGTTGTTCCAGGACATGTCGGTGGTGCCGATCCTCGCCCTGTTGCCGCTGCTCGCACCGGACGCCGGCAATGTGGCCGACGCTCACGTCACGGATTGGACCGCGACCCTGATCGCGGTCGGCCGCATCGGCGCCTGCATCGCGGCCGTGGTGATCGCGGGGCGCTACCTGCTCAACCCGTTCCTGGCGCTGCTCGCCGGCACCGGGGCGCGCGAGGTGATGACGGCGGCATCCCTCCTGGTGGTGCTCGGGGCGGCGGCCCTGATGCAGTTCGCCGGCATGTCGATGGCGCTCGGTGCCTTCCTCGCCGGCGTCCTGCTGGCCGGGTCGAACTACCGCCATGAGCTCGAAGCCGACATCGAGCCGTTCCGCGGGCTGCTGCTGGCGCTGTTCTTCATGGGCGTCGGCATGTCGATCGACATGCATGTCGTCGCCGCCAACATCATGCTGATCGTGGCTGCCGCCATCGTCATCACGCTCCTCAAGGCCGGCATCGTGGCGGTGCTGTTTCGCGCCACCTGCGCCAACCCGGGCGATGCGCTGCGCGCCGGCTCGGTGCTCACCGGCGCCGGCGAGTTCGCCTATGTGCTGATCCCGTTCGGCGTCACGCTCGGCGCCATGGGGGCGCGCGAGGCGAGCCTGTTCTCCGCGATCGCCGCCGTCACCATGCTGATCGGCCCGCCGGTTGCCTCCCTCGCCGACGTCATCTTGGCGCGCCTCGTCCGCACGCGGCTGCCCGAGCCGGAAAATCTCGACGGTGTGCGCGGCGCCGCGCTCGTCATCGGCTTCGGCCGCTTCGGACAACTGGTGTCGCAATGCCTGCTCGCCGAATCCGTCGACGTCGTCACCATCGACAACGATCCCGAGATGATCACCAGCGCCGGCCGGTTCGGCTTCAAGGTCTATTACGGCGACGGCGCGCGCCTCGACGTGCTGCGCGCCGCGATCAGCGCCGAGATACGGCTCGTCGCCGTATGCGTCGACGGGAAGGAGGCCGCCAACCGGATCGTCGATCTGGTGCGCGCCGAATTCCCCGGCCTCAAGCTCTATGTGCGCTCCTACGACCGCCGTCACACCCTGGAATTGCTCGCCAAGGGCGTCGACTACGAGCAGCGCGAAACCTTCGAGTCCGCGGTCGAGTTCGGCCGCGCGGCGCTGGAGGGGCTCGGCATGGCGCATGAGCGCGCCGTCGAAGTCGCCGACTACATCCGCAAGCGCGATCTCGAGCGGCTCGCCCTGCAGCAGGCCGAAGGCATCACGGCGGGCCGCGGCCTCGCCTGGGCGCGGCGGGTGCAGCCCGAGCCGCTGAGCGAGCCGCTCCGCGAATCCGAGGCGCTCAACCCGGAAGCCGCCGAGCTGGTGCAGAAAGAGGACGCACCGTCGTAACGGCGCCCTTAACCACCATCATCTCCATGACCCGAAGCCACACAGGCGGCCGGCGACACCGGCCGCCTCGTGCGTTCCTCGCCGACGGCCGCGCCGGCCGGCCTCGCGACAACGTGACATCGACGTGACTAGCGGCGGCGGAATAGCGCGCGATCCGGGTGGGTCTCATGAGCATCCCGATACTTGAACGCGGCGATCCACGTCGTGCGGGACGAAGAACAGGAGACCAACATGCGAATGACTGTCGCCGCCACCTTGCTCGCGACCGCCGCAACAGCGCTCGTTGCGGCCGTGACGCCAAGCGCGGCCTTCAATGCCACGCAGCAATATCCCTATTGCTCGATCAGCGCGGCCAACGGCGGGATGAATTGCTACGTCGCCTCACCCGATCAATGCGACCGCGATCACCTCTGCGTGCCCAATCCGGCCTTCATCGGCAACGATCGCGCGCAGGCCGTATTGCCGGCACCGAAGCACCGCACCAACAGCTCGAAATGAATCCCTGGCTCGGTCGACCGCCGAGCGATCCTCCCAAAGCCAAGATGGAGACCACGATGAAAATGACCCTGTTGCTGTCAGCCCTCACCGCCGCGCTGCTCACCGTCTCGACGGCGTCATTCGCCCATACGTTCGCGAACGCTCAATCCGCCCATGCGACCAATTTCGGGAGCCGCGTCGCGGCGCGGATCGGCATTCCGGCCAACGCGCTCGATTCCGCGGTTGGGCCCGTCGGCCTTGCCGTGCCGCGTCCTTCACCGGCGGCCCAGCCCTACGATTTCCAGCTGAGCGGCCGGTTCTGAGCAAGCGGCGCCGGTGACGCCGCCGGGGCATCGGTACCTCCCGCCGATGCCCCGCGGCCGACCCGGCGATCCATTGTGACAAATCGCTTCGTGCGAAGCGGACGGAAAAGGGGGCAAGCCGCGTGCGAGGGCTCAATATGCGTATTCGGTATAGACCGGATCGACCGAGCCGCTCCAGGCGCCGTGATACTTCTGCAGCATCTCTTCCGCCGTGGTCTCGCCGCGCTCGGCCAGTTCCTCGAGCGGCTTGAGGTAGCGCGTCTCGTCGGCCCCGTAGGGGTCGAATTTCTTGCGCCGTGCGAGGCCGGCGCGGGCGAGCGCCAATGTCTCCCGCGCGAGCGACAGCACGTCGCGGTCGCGGATCTTGGCCTTGAATCCCAGCCGCGGCACGTCATCGCGCAGCTTCTGGCGTTCCTCGGCGGTCCAGTCCTTGGCGATGTCCCACGCGGCGTCGAGGCAGGCGTCGTCGTAGAGCAGGCCGACCCAGTAAGCCGACAGCGATGGCAGCCGTCCCCACGGACCGCCGTCGGCGCCGCGCATCTCGAGATAGCGTTTCAGCCGTACCTCAGGGAAAATCGTCGAGATGTGATTCGCCCAGTCGGAGACGGTGGCGCGTTCGCCGGGCAGCGCGGCGAGCTTGCCGGCCAGAAGGTCGCGGAACGAGAGGCCGGCGACGTCGATATAGCGGTCGCCGCGTTTGACGAAGTACATCGGCACGTCGAGGGCGTAGTCGACCCAGCGCTCGTATCCCATGCCGGGCTCGAACGCCCATGGCAGCATGCCGGAGCGGTCGGGGTCGGTGTCGCGCCAGATTTCCGAGCGGAACGACAGCAGTCCGTTCGGCTTGCCCTCGGTGAACGGCGAGTTGGCGAACAGGGCGGTCGCGACCGGCTGCAGGGCGAGCGAGACGCGTAGCTTCTTCACCATGTCGGCTTCCGAGGAGAAGTCGAGATTGGCCTGCACGGTGCAGGTCCGGTACATCATGTCGAGGCCGTGCTTGCCGACCTTGGGCATGTAGGCGGTCATGATGCGGTAACGGCCCTTGGGCATCACCGGCATTTCGCTGCGGCTCCAGTTCGGCGTCATGCCGAGGCCGAGGAAACCGATGCCGAGCGGCTCCGCGACCTGGCGCAATTGCGCGAGGTGCGCCATCAGCTCGGAGCAGGTGCGGTGGATGGTGGCGACCGGTGCCCCCGACAGCTCGAACTGCCCGCCCGGCTCGAGCGAAATGGCGCCGCCGCCGGTCACGTCGGACAGGCCGATGATGTTCGGCCCTTCCATGATCGGGTCCCAGCCGAGCAATAGCTGCATACCTTCAAGGAGCGCCCGGATGCTGCGCGGCCCTTCGTAAGGCACCGGCTCGTGCCGGGCCAGCGTGAAGGCGAATTTCTCGTGCTCGGTGCCGACGCGGAACTGCTCGCGCGGCTTTGCTCCGGCGGCGAACCACGCGACGAGCTCGTCGCGTGTTTCGATCGGCGTCATATCGACCTGGTCACGAGCCATGAATGTATAAGCGCCCCGGCAAAAGAGGGCGCGACCTTACACGGGCTTTTTAAAAGCGCAATTGCCCGGGAAGACCACCCAAAGACCACCAAGGGGTACCCGGGCCTCCGGCCGGGCCCCGCCGCCGGGGCGGTCGAGCGCGCCGTATTGCGGGCGCGCGCATGATCGCTTAAGGGGGGCATGATTTCGCAAGAATTGAGCCGTAAATGGATCTTAAGCGTCGCCCCTATATTAGGGATCACTTGCCGGGGCGATGAGAAACGGGAGCCGATGCGGATCAGGCTTGGCGCAATGGGGTTGATTGCTGCCACCCTCGGAGGGTGTGCGTCGACGTTCAACATCGACCCGCTTACGGCTCCACGGAAATTCCAGTTCCTCCGCTGCGAGGACATTGCCAAGGCACTGGTTGTTTCGCAAAAACGCGACAAGGAGCTGCGCGACCTGATGGATCGGGCCGGCGACGGTGTCGGCGGGTCAACCGTGAACGTGCTCGTCTACGGGCCCGATCTCCAAACCGTACAGTCCGATTTGCGCCAGCTGCGCGAGATGGCGGGCGAGAAGCGATGCTCCGACGAGGTTGTCAAGGCCGTGCCGAAGGCGGATGCCGCCCCGCCGCGCTGAGCGGGGCACGGTATCGTGCCCGACCGGTCAATTCCCGCGCCGGCTCAGCAGGAACACCGCCTGCTCGCCGAACAGGTTCCAGAACCACCACGGCGCATTGAGGCGCAGCGGGCGTCCCCAGGCGTCGAGCGCGAGCGCGCGCTCCATCTTGACGCCGACCGTGCCGCACAGGTCGCGGAAATCCTTGATGGTGCAGAAATGGATGTTGGGGGTGTCGTACCAGGTGTCCGGCAGGTTGTCGGTCTGCGGCATGCGGCCGCCGAACAGCAGCAGCAGCCTGATTCGCCAGTGGCCGAAATTGGGAAACGACACCACCGCACGGTGGCCGATCCGCAGCATGTGCTCGAGCACGAGCCGGGGGTGGCGCGTCGCCTGCAGGGTCTGCGACAGCACCACGTAATCGAAGGCGTCGTCCGGATAATCGGCGAGGTCGGCGTCGGCGTCGCCCTGGATCACGGCGAGGCCCTTGGCGACGCAGTCGTTGACGCCCTCGCGCGACAGCTCGATGCCGCGCCCGTCGACACCACGGCTTTCCAAGAGCTTCAGCAACTCGCCGTCGCCGCAGCCGACGTCGAGGACGCGCGAGCGCGGCTCGATCATCTCGGCGACCAGGAGATGATCGACGCGGGCGTTGCCTGGCCCCCGCGCCGCCTCCGCCATGGTGAGATCGCGCCTGGTTCGCGACAGCATGCCTACACCTTCGCGATGCCGCGTGCCGCGGCGGCGGAATCCAGGAAGCCGGCGACGATCTGGAACAGCTCCGGCTCTTCGAGCAGGAAGGCGTCATGACCCTTGTCGGTGGTGATTTCGGCAAACGAGACCCGCGCGCCGGCGGCGTTGAGCGCGTGCACGGTCGCCCGCGATTCCGAGGTCGGAAACAGCCAGTCGCTGGTGAACGAGATCACGCAGAATCGCGTCCTCGTGCCCTTGAATGCATTGGCCAGCACGCCGTCATAGTCGGCGGCGAGGTCGAAGTAGTCCATGGCGCGGGTGAGGTAGAGGTAGCTGTTGGCGTCGAACCGCTCCACGAAGGACGAGCCTTGGTGACGCAGATAGCTCTCGACCTCGAAATCGGCGTCGAACGAGAAGGTCGGATTGTTGCGATCCTGGAATTTGCGCCCAAACTTGCGGTGCAGCGCGGCGTCCGACAGATAGGTGATATGCGCCCCCATGCGGGCGACCGCGAGCCCGCGCCGCGGGCTGACGCCTTCGACGAAATAGCGCCCGCCGCGCCACTCCGGATCCGCCATCACGGCCTGGCGGCCGACCTCGTGGAAGGCGATGTTCTGGGCCGAATGGCGGGTCGCGCACGCGATCGGCAGCGCCGCAAAGACGCGCTGCGGATAGCTCGCCGCCCATTGCAGCACTTGCATGCCGCCCATCGAGCCGCCCGCCACCGCAAACAGGGTGTCGATGCCGAGGTGATCGAGCAGCATGGCCTGGGCCCGCACCATGTCGCGCACGGTGATGACGGGAAATTCGAGGCCCCACGGGACGCCGCTGCGTGGATCGGTCGAGGCCGGCCCCGAGGTGCCCATGCAAGCGCCTAGAACATTCGGGCAGATCACATAGTAGCGGTCGGTATCGATCGGCTTGCCGGGCCCGATCATGGTCTCCCACCAGCCGGGCTTGCCGGTGACGGGATGGCGGTTGAACACGTGCTGGTCGCCGGTGAGCGCATGGCAGACCAGCACCGCATTGCTGCGGTCCGCATTGAGCGTGCCGTAGGTCTGGTAGGCGACCTGAAACGGGCTGAGCTCGACGCCCGCATCGAGCTTGAGCGGCGCCTTGGCCCCAAAGGACGCGACCGGGGAATGCGGATGATCCGCTTCCCTGGCGCGATCCGGCACGATACGGCCCGCAACGGCTTGCAACTCCACCATGTGGCCTTCCGGTCCTCCCGAACGCCGCCCATTCCGCAACGGAACCCGCTGCAAAGATTAGGATATCGGGCGCGGCTTTAGATAAGCCGCCAAGTGTCGCCCTGGAAGCCTGACTGTCAATGTTTTCTTTGCTTTTGGGGGTCGCGCACCCTATCAATGTGGCCGCCGCGACACAGGGCCAAATGCCCATAAAGATTGAACAAATGAGCCCGACCGAGATCTCGCCCCCACCGCCGCCTGCGCTCGCCGAGCTGCGCCGCGAGATCGACCGCATCGACGAGGCGATGCACCGCCTGCTCATCGAGCGCGGCGAGATCATTGGCCGGCTCATCAAGACCAAGCGCACGACCGAGACCGGCTCGGCGTTCCGGCCGGCGCGCGAGGCCGACATGATGCGGCGCCTGGTGGAGCGGCACAGCGGAATATTGCCGCTCGATACCGCCGAAAGCATCTGGCGGGTGATCATCGCGACTTTCACCTACGTGCAGGCGCCGTTCCGGGTCCATGCCGATTTTTCGGCCGGCGAGCCCGCGATGCGCGATTGCGAGCGGTTTCATTTCGGCTTCACGGTGCCGCTCCTCGGCCACATGGGGCCCGCCGGCGTCGTCGCCGCGGTTGCCGCAGCGCAAGGGGATCTCGGACTGGTGCCGGTGCAGGGGAGTGCGGGCGGCGGGGCGTGGTGGGCGGCGCTCGAGGGCGATGCCGCGCCGAAAATCATCGCCCGGTTGCCGTTCGTCGAGCGTGAGGATCATCCGGCCGCCCTGCCGGTGTTCGCAATCGCGCGGCCGCATCCCGACGCCATCGTCAAGGACGTGGAGATGTGGAGCCTGCGGGTCGCCGGCTGGGGCGCCCGGCCCGCGCAGGCGCTGGCGAGCCTCGCCGAGGCCGTGGTGGTGCCGGACCGCGGGTTCGACGGCGCGGCGCTGCTGGTGCCGGTGCCACAGGGCCGCCCCCTCGACGAGATCACCTGTGCGCTGGTCAATGCCGGCGCGTCGGTGCGAGGCCAGGCTCTCGTCGGCAGCCACGCGAGGCGCTATACGGTCACCGCCGAAGCCCGTCCGGTGCCGGCCGTGCGGTGAATATCGCCGCCCCGAAAACGCGCCACAGAGCCCTCCACACCATGTCGATGTCGAACCAAGAACGTCCCACCCCCCGCCCCGGCGTCATGGCGATCCACGCCTATGTGCCCGGCAAGAGCAGCGCGCCAGGCGTCGCCACGGTCCACAAGCTGTCGTCGAACGAGACGCCGCTGGGTCCGAGCCCACGCGCCGTCGAGGCCTACCGGGGCGTCGCCGGGCATCTCCAGGACTACCCGGACGGCGCCGCCACCGAATTGCGCGCCGCAATCGGCCGCGCCTTCGGGCTCGATCCGGAGCGCATCGTGTGCGGCTTCGGCTCCGACGATCTGTTGACGCTGCTGGCGCGAGCCTATCTC
>Ga0209415_10006926_pt1 | contig 19987 bp, 17 predicted proteins | sample PeaSoiSIISIP2007_FD_187696 | JGI IMG/M metagenome (GOLD analysis project Ga0209415, IMG submission 187696) | Peat soil microbial communities from Weissenstadt, Germany - SII-SIP-2007 (SPAdes) (version 2) | ecosystem: Environmental > Terrestrial > Soil > Wetlands > Peat | place: Germany... | reverse complement strand
AGCGGATAGCGCGTGACCTCGACCTCATGATAATGAATGTTAGGTTCCGGTCCGGTCAGGCGAATGGGCTGCGAATAGGAGATGAAGTGAATCTCGTGGCCCCGGCGGGCCAGCTCAAGCCCTAGCTCAGTGGCCACAACTCCGCTGCCGCCGTAGGTTGGATAACAGGTGATGCCAATCTTCATGCGCCTCCCGATGCGGGTCCTGGAGCGTGTCCAAAGGTACCATCATTGGATTCGCGGGCGGGGCCGGGGGATGCAGGGAGGCAAATTGCGCTGGAACTACTCTCGGCCCAGCCGTAAGACGATTCCGGCGCCAATCCGCAAGTTGTTCTGGCGATTGTTGAGGCCGTCGGGGATTTTGGTCATGAAGTACTCGGCCTGCACCGGACGAACCGAGACGTGCTTGGACACTTTGAAATCAATGCCGCCGCCCGCCGTCATGGCAAAACTATTTTCGGACCCTGAGTGGCCAATCCCGTCGGTTGTCCAAATGCCTCCGAAGAGGGTCTGAACGAACGGCGTAACTTTGCCGTGCCTGAAATTCACTCGGGGCCCAAAAAGATAGGTAAACCCTCCTCCGACCAAGGCGCCGTTTGTGGTAGCGGTCGCCCCATAGCCGGCCATATCTCCCACCACACCGAGCCAGTTGTTGGCGTTGTACTCGAGCTGGCCACCCCCGCCGTTGCCGTTGAAGGTTTCCGAGGGCGCACCGCCAGCGGCACTGGCATTTACGTTGAAGCGGGCGTAGTAGTACCCGCCGTAGACCTCAAGTTTCGGCGCTTGCTCTTGGGCTTCTACAGGCCGTGCAACTCCAGAGAATGCCAGCACCAGGACAATCGCAAAGGATCCTCTCAACTTCTACGCCTCCTTCGGGACTTGGGGACGAAGTCCGCGACGATAGTCTTAGTCTTTGCTCGGTTTCTTCGGCGTCAAATCGCAAGCTTCTCTGACCCGATCCACATTCAGCCCGCTGGGTGAAAACTCGGCGATCTGCCGCCCGCTGCGCGTGGGAAGCGCCACATTGAAGACATTCGCCCCGATCATCCCCCGCACCGTGCCCTTGTCCATGGAGAGGAAGTGCCCGCGCAGCCAGTTCCAGCCTTTGTGGTAGTGGGTATCGTCGACCCGCACCTCCACCTCCAACTGGGGCTGCCCCCAAAAACCGGGACGGTTCGGCGGAGGCAGCCGGACTCCGGGATTGAAGTCCGCCAACTTGAGCTTGCCGTTACTGCAAATCAGATTCACTCTCGGCTTGTACTCCGGATCTTCCTTGAAATAATTGTCCGACTGCAGTTCAAAGCGCACTTTTTTCTCGCCCGTCATCTTGTCGGTGGAGGCGAACTCCAGCCATTTTCCACCGGCGCCGACGCCGTCCGATTCGCCCTGATAGGGAGACATGGCGCCCGTCTGGGCGCTCGCCAGAACTGCGGCGCCAATCAAAAAAGAGCCCATCAAAAAAGATAGGAGAGCGGCCCGAACTGCCAACCCGGAACCGATTGCATTGCCAAACCAGCGCGACACTTTCAAGATCTCCTCCTCAAAATCACACCCCTACATAGTATTGAACCCGGAACCCGGCAAAAAGTTGTATCGAGGGTTCCGAAGTTGCGGCCGAAATTACGACCGAAGATTTCGCCGCGGCAGACAATTTGAAACAAACCATATAATGTCCGTGCGCGCCATCGAGGAGGCTTTTGATGAATGCCGTCGACCAGAACTGGCCCGCCCTGCCGCTCGAAGAATGGGAACCCACCTATCGCACCCTGCACATGTGGACCCAGATCGTTGGGAAGATCCTCCTCGCTCTCTCGCCTCTCGAGAACCATTTCTGGAATGTAGCTCTTTACGTGAACCCCCGCGGCTTGACCACCTCGCCGATTCCCTACCATCAAAGCACGTTCGCAATCCAGTTCGACTTTGTGAACCACCGCCTGGAGCTTCAAACCGCGGACAGTGGCCGCGCCCTGGCTCTCGCACCCAAATCCGTGGCCGCCTTTTATCGGGAGTTATTTGCACTGTTGCATGGCGCCAGCATCGAAGTCCAAATCAACGTTAAGCCGCAGGAAGTCCCCAACCCCATCCCTCTCGATCAGGATGACACTCATGCTTCCTACGATCCCGAGTATGCCAACCGCCTGTGGCGTATTCTGCGATCAACCGGCATTGTGCTGCAGGAGTTTCGCGCCAGTTTCATCGGCAAGGCGAGCCCAGTCCACTTTTTCTGGGGCAGCTTCGATCTGTGTTGCACACGCTTCAGCGGCCGCCCCGCTCCGCCCAGAAAAGGCATCATCACCTCCGAATCTTATTCGCATGAGTGCAGCAGCGTCGGCTGGTGGCCTGGAGGCGGAGACGTACCCGGACCGGCCTTCTACGCCTATACCGCTCCAGAGCCGCCCGGCTATGGCGCGCAACCGGTTCGCCCGCCGGCTGCGTCGTACCAAGGGAAACTGCGCGAGTTCGTGCTGATGTATGACGATGTGCGGTGCGCCAAGTCTCCCCGCCAGGAAATCCTGGATTTCGCCGAGAGCACCTATGAAGCCGGGGCGAACCTGGCAGGCTGGGACCGCGCATCTCTCGAACGCAAACTGCCTCACTTAAAATAAGTTCTAAACCCCGTCACTTGGATAGCCCTAGGAGCACCCTTCACACTCCTCCCTGGGTTTCTTTTTTTTTGCTTTACCTTTCAGCTTTAAGTCGTTGCAGACAAAGAAGAACGGCGCGTGCCCATCGGCGCCACTCCTTCGCCGGGGCCTTTTCTGCTTCTCCCTGATAACCAACCCTTTCTGCCGTATTCCCACAGCGCCCCCCGCAAGAATCCTGCAATGACCCCACTTTCCTCGACTTGTCGCGCTACCTAGTGAACGCTGAAATCGACTCAAGATAAACGTCATGAGCGCGATCAGGCGTATCCAGTGAAGGCACGCAAAACGGCCCTCAGATTCACAAATTAAGGAGACACAAAATGAAGCGCACAGATTTTCAGCAGTCATTCGCCAGTGGGGTGGGCCGGCTGGCTCTCTCCTTCCCAACAACGCAAGATCTTCAACGGTCGAACCACAGGGCCGACAGGAGTCAGACCATGAACTCGAACAAAATCTTCGCAACGATGGCGCTCATGATTCTGCTGCTGATTCCGGCGGCACAATTGCATGCGCAAGCGCCCGCGCCTGCTTATGTGGATCTGGACGCGGTGCAACTCGACCAACTGGTGGCCCCGATCGCTCTCGATCCCGATTCGCTCGTCGCGCAAATTCTCACTGCTTCCACCTATCCCGACCAAGTGTCCGCAGCCGATACCTGGCTCAACCAGAACATGAACCTGCCCCCCGACCAACGCGCCGCCGGGGCGAACAATATGTCGTGGGATCCGGCCGTTAAAGGTCTCATCGAGTTCCCCGCCGCGCTCGACAATCTGGCGAAAAACACCGCCTGGACGTCCCAGCTCGGCAACGCCTATTACAATCAGCCCGGCGACGTGATGAACGCGGTCCAGGCCATGCGGTTGCAGGCGCAGCAGTCGAACGTGCTCGTCACCACCGTGCAACAGCGTGTGGTCGTCGAAGCCGGCCTGATCGAGATTGTGCCGGTGAATCCAGCGGTGATTTACGTTCCCTATTACAATCCGTGGCGCGTTTGGGGCACGCTGTTTGTCGCTTACCCTGGTTTTGTGGTGCTGCCGCCTCCGTCCGGTATCGTGTGGGCAGGCGGAATCGCCTTTGATCCCGGAATCGCGGTTGGCGTTTATGCCGGCTTCGGTTGGGGCTTCAGCGCGTGGGCGCCAGCCTGGGATGGCGGGACCGTTCTTTTCGGCGGCGACACCTACATTTCGAACAGCACGACGGTCTGCAACCATGGGTATTTTGGCGGTCACGACCGCGGCGCATTCGACCATGAAGGCCGCGGCGTCCCCCACGGCTATCATGCTGCCGCTCATGCCGGAGCCGCTCGGAACTCCGCGGGTCGGGCGAACGCCAACCGTGGCCGGACGAACAACGGCCATTCGGCGTACGGAGGTGGTAAGCCGTCGGCTGGCCGTTCCGCATCTGCTGGTCGCTCAGCCTCCGCTGGCCGCTCGGCCTCCGCTAACCGTTCAGCGTCGGCTGGTCGTTCAGCCTCCGCTAACCGCTCAGCTTCGGCTGGTCGTTCGGCCTCCGCTAACCGCTCGGCATCCGCTGGTCATTCGGCCTCCGCTAGCCGCTCAGCGTCGGCTGGTCATTCGGCGTCGGCTAACCGCTCAGCGTCGGCTGGTCATTCGGCGTCCGCTAACCGCTCAGCGTCGGCTGGTCATCCGGCGTCCGCTAACCGCTCAGCTTCGGCTGGTCATTCAGCGTCCGCTAACCGCTCGGCATCCGCTGGTCATTCAGCGTCGGCTGGCCGGTCGGCATCTGCCGCTCACTCCAGTGGTGGCGGTCATGCCTCCAAGGGCAAAGGACGGTAAGCAAGCTAAACACCTGTGGCGCGGTATTCAAGGCTCAGCATTCACAGCCAGGAATTCCGCGCCACTTCTTCTACACCGAAGCTAATAGCCCGACGCAGTGAACACGGTTTCTTTATAAATTTCAAGCAAAGGAGCACGGCAATGAAAACGAAATCAATCATCATATTAGGACTCGCGACGACGATCTTCACATCAGCCCTGGTATTCGACGGAGTCTCACACCGCCGGACCGCAACCAGCAATCAGGCAATCCCACAAAATCCGGCGACCACTGCCGCAGCCGCGCCGAACTCCTCCGATCCAGGGTCCGAAGGCCAGCAGGCCCAAGGACAGCCAACGGATGACCAATCGGCGGCTGCCACTGCCGACGGTGCGACGGCAACGGATCCCGGACAAAACCCGGCACCGGACGCCGCTGCTCAAGGGCAAACCGACACGGATGCAGATGCTACACAGTCTGCGCCGCAAGCGATCGTAGTCCCCGTTGGAACCACGCTGACCGTCCGCCTCGGCGAAGCGCTCGGCTCCCGTACCAGCGAGTCGGGTCAACGCTTTTCCGCCACCTTGGACCAGGATGTCGTAGTCGGTGGTCAGACAGTGATTGCCGCCGGCGCCAGTGTCTCTGGCAAGGTCGTGTCCGCCAGACCGGCTGGACAGCTGGCGGGTGAGGCCAATCTGCAACTCCAACTCACCTCGGTCAGTGTCGACAACGCGAACCTGCGTCTGGCGACTTCAGTCCGGAGTTTCGGCCCGAAGATCAAAGGCAAGAACAAAGTCGGCCGATTCATGAAGGGTCTGGTGAAGCGGGCTTCGGGCGAGGAAAGAGAAGTTCTACTCGCCGAACAGTCCGCCTACAGCTTCACCCTGCGTCGGAGCGTGCAAGTCCAGTAGCCGCTCTGAGCCGTGTGCACTGTCAAATTTGAAGGATCAGCTTCGGAAGATTAGCTACGGAAGATCAGCTTCGGAGGATTAGCCGCCACTTCCCGGAATGGCGGCTATTTTTTTTGTGGGCCTGTTGCTGATTTCGCCGGAACCCGCGCCGCTTTATTTGCGATTAGTAGGAAGCCTCTTGCCTGCGCCTGTTTTCTGGCATCCGCAAGCAGGTTCACACCTGCTGCAACTTTACCCGACGCTATCTCTACCTGGCCCAGAGCAAGCTGCGCTTCCAGCTGAAATCCCACATAGCCCATTCTTTTTGCGCTCGCGATTGTCTCCTGAAGAATCCGGACCGCGTCCCTGGGTCTCCCGGCGGCCGCTTGTACCTGCCCTTCCACAATCGCAGCCCGCAGGCGAACTGAGAAATCCTGGCTTTTCGCCAGCAGATCGTGAGCTGCGGAAGCCTCCTTCTCCGCGTCTGCTACCTTTCCTTGCGATAGCAAAAAGCGTGCCAGCGAGATGTCGGCGAGAATCTCATCATCCCCAAGCCCCTCTTTCCGAAATTCTTCTCTGGTCTCCCGCAGGGCATTCTCGGCTCCGATGGAGTCTCCTTCTTCAAACTGGAGGAGGGCCAGCGCCATCTGCGATTCGGCGAGATTTCCTTTCTCCCCGATTTGCGTTCGCAGCGTGATCGATTTGATGTAATCGTCCAGCGCGGCGCTCAAACTTCCCTCTGCCGTCGATACGTCTCCCAGGCTGTAGAGGGCGTACCCGACGCCACTCTGGTCGCCAATCTGTTTCGACAAGTCTTCGGCCTCTTCGTACATCTTGCGCGCGCCCTTCAAGTCGCCCTGCCACCGCAGGACTTCTCCAAGGTTATAGAGCGCCGTGCTGGTTCGTTCCTGGTCGCCGATGTCCCGCGACGCCGCCAGTCCCTCCTCCAGCATTTTTTTCCCTTGTTTCAGGTCGCCGAGCTGAAGGGTGCGCGCGGCGATACTGCCCAGCACCGCCGCCGCGCTGTGCTTATCGCCTACTTCCCGGAACCCGGCCAGTGCTTCGTTCAGCATCTTGATGGAACCGGACAGATCTCCCTGTTCACCCAGCGTGTTGGCAAGATCATTGAGCGTAGTGGCGGCGCCGCGCATGTCTCCACTCTCGCGCTGAATGTCCAGAGCGCGGTTGTAGGCCTTGGCCGCTTCCGGGAAGTTGCCCTGGTCAAAGCGAACAATGCCGGTGATGGTCAACGCTTTTGCCACTTCGGCCCGCTCGCCCGCCGAGTCGGAAATGCGCTCCGCTTCTGCAGCGCTGCGCAGCGCGTCATCCAGCATGCCCTGTTTTTCGAAGGAACGCGCTTCCTGATTAAGAGCGCGGGCCAGCAGCAGCGTCGCGCCGAGATCGCGGGCGCGGCGGGCGGCCGTTTCGGCTGCGGCTTGTTGTTCCTTGTATGCTCCCTTGATATCAAAGGCGTCCGCCTGCTGCAGAGCGATACGAGGGTCGTCGCGATCGGGAGCCAACTTCTGCAGCGCTGCCAGCGTGGCTAGAGCCTCATCCACCGTTCGCGCCCGTTTTTGCGCGCTTGCCAGGTGTAAGCCATATTCGATGTTATCGGGGAAAAATTCGAACAGAGTACGGTAGATCTCGACCGCCTTGTCCCATCTGCGATTCAGTTCCCAATCCCGGCCTTCGATCCACAAGCGGTCCTCGTGCGAAAGTCCGGAAGAAAGATCGCGAGCCTTCTTCGATTCCTGTTGCGCATTCTGGTCATAACCCATTGCCGCCCAGGCATCCGCCAGCGCGGAGTGTCCAAGCGCGAAGTTGGGATCGGCAGCCACCGCACGCTCCAGCAGATCGCGGGCCGCCAGTGCGTCCGTCACACGAAGTTTCGCCAGCCCTTCCGAATACAGGCGCACCGCTTCGGGATTGGATGGCAAAGAAGCGCGTACCAGCGCCGCTTCACCCGGCGTGATTTCGCCCACTCCAAGCTTTTGCCGGAGATCGGCCCCCGCTCGAGTCGCCAGATCGTCCAGATCGCTCTCGCTCCCTTTTTCGGAAACGGTGGCCGCAATCTCGCCGGTCTTGGCGTCCTGCAACCAGAGGTCAATTCGAACCTGTGCCTCCGTCGTGCTTCCCTGGTCCAGATAGGATCCCAGCACCACGTAGTCGCTTCCCAAATACTTCCGAAGTTGTTTGAGAGTATCGAGAGCCAAAGTCTGCGTGCCTGTCAATTGCAGGTCCGCGCTGGCGCGGGCAATGTTCTCCCCCGGAAAAGTGCGAAGCTTCCCTCCCGCAGCCAACTCCGCGGTCAACATTTCAGGTAGCGCGGTCGATACCCACTCCCGGTCCGGCCGACCCGAAAGGTTGCGGAAGGGAAGTACCGCAACCGACGGCCGGACCGCAATCGGTTGTGTCGCGTTCGTATCGGGTGCGGCGGGAGTGCGGCGGCGAAGCCAGGGAATGAAGGTGGTCGCCACCACGATCGCGAGTATCAGCACCAGTGCTCCCAGCACCTTGCGCGGATCAAAGTTCCACCTTCCCAGGTGCCTGGTCTCGCCGTGGAGTGCCTCGGCAACTTCTTCCCCGCTTTGAAAACGAGCTTTGGGCTCGCGCTCCAGGCACTTCAGGATCACCGCCTCCCATCGCCGGTCCAGATCTGGAACCAACGTGCGTGGCGGGACTGGGTCTTCCTTAATCCGACGGACTGCCATCGAAAGAGGCGTAGCGTCGTCGAAGGCCCGGGTTCCAGTGACCATCTGGTATAGCACCAAGCCGAACGAGTAGACGTCGGAGGCGGGCGTCAGATCTTTGCCCTCCACCTGCTCGGGCGACATGTAGGCCGGCGTGCCCAGCACGTCGCCGGTGCCGGTAACCGGGGCTCCCGGATTGGATTCCTTCGTCGAACGCAGGGCGAGGCCGAAGTCGGTAATCACCGCCCGCATGCCCTTGGCTTTGGGGACCAGCAACACATTGCCGGGTTTGAAATCCCGGTGCAGAACGCCCGCCGCGTGCGCGGCTCCAAGTCCCGCCGCCATCTGCAGCGCGATCGGCCGGGCTTCGCCGACGCTCAACCGCGGCTGGCGGCGAAGAAACTCCGCCAAGGTTGCACCTTCCAGTAACTCCATCGCGACAAACACGACCGAACTGCGCCCCGTCCCGCCCGCCGCGCTGGCAGGCTGACGAAACAAATCGAAGATCCGGCAAACGTTGGGATGGGTGACCTTGCGGGCAAGATGCACCTCGCGCTTGAAGCGATCCAGCGCCTTAGCATCATCCAGCAGTTCACTCCGAATCGACTTGAGAGCGACGCGCTCGTGCAGCTCTAAATCTTCCGCTTCGTACACTTCGCCCATGCCGCCACGGGCCAGAAAGCGCGTGATCCGAAACCGCTCGGCAACTAACTCCTGGGGAAGAAACGACTGACTCGGTGCGGGCGCGCGAGACGAAGCTCTTCTTGAAACTGGATCGGGCACTGCGGCCTTGGAAAGGAAACCGCCCGATTCGACGTGGTGGGCCAGCAACCGCTCGACCTCGCTCCGCACCGCGGAATCCCGCGCCGCCTCGGCCAGAAACGCGGTTCGCTCGGCAGGAGTTTTTTCCAGCGCAGTTTCAAACAGCGCTTTGACGTTCTCCCATTGCTGCGGCGTCAATTCCATGGCGCTCTTTTAAGTCGGCATAGAGCCAGGCTTTCGCAACGCTCCAGTCACGCTTGATTGTCTTGGGGGAGACTCCCAGCACTTCGGCCGCTTCCTCAACGCTCAATCCGCCAAAGAAACGCAATTCCACCACCCGGGCCTGCCGCGGATCGATCTCCGTCAGACGATTGAGAGAATCATCGACCGCCAGCAGTTCGTCCGCCTGCTTTTCAGAAAAGACGAATGCCTCGTCCAGAGAGACCCTCTTTTGTTCCCCACCGCGCTTCTGCCGCGAGTGCCCCCGAGCGTGATCGATCAGGATACGGCGCATCAACTGCGCGGCGACCCCAAAAAAATGGGCCCGGCTCTGCCAGTTCGCCGATCGCTGCTCGATCAGCTTCAAATACGCTTCATGCACCAGAGCGGTAGCCTGCAGCGTGTGATCAACGCGCTCCCGCCGCATGTAGCTGCCCGCCAGCCGCCGCAATTCGCCGTACACCACCGGGATGAGCTTCGACGCGGCCCCATCGTCCCCGCGCGTCAGCGCGGACAACAACCGTGTCACTTCCTGATTCTCGCTCCTGGCGTTCTCGCTCATAATGTCTTCGGTTATACGCCTCGCTCACAGCGGGACGTGCCATTTTACGCCCGACCGCTCCCTTTAGGGCAAGGAAACTTACCCTCAAGCTGCCCCACGTCCCGCCGGGATGCGAGCCACGTCGCTATGCGCTGACTTCTGTAGAATGCCTGTATTACAACGATTTGCCCGGATGGCGAAACTGGCAGACGCACGGGACTTAAAATCCCGAGGGGCGAAAGCTCCGTGACGGTTCGATTCCGTCTCCGGGCACCACCCAACCTACTCGCCCACGCCCACAATGACCGGTGTTCCGCGCGGAGATTCGTGCGACCCGCTCTCGGGTTCAAGGGTGACTGCGAAGTTCTTGGCCTCGACGCCTTCCGGCAGCGGAGGATTTACGACCGTCGCGCTGCCCCGGGCATCGGGCTTGAACAATCCCGCTGCGATGGGAGCGCCGCCACTGGCGGGAAACAGCCACAGTTCGTAGATTTTTTCCGCGGGCAGAGCCGGTAAATTGCCCTTAGTAGACTTCCGGCCTGGCCGCGCGCGTCAGTAGACTTCCGGCCTGGCCGCGCGCGTCATCAGTTCTTCAATGGCCTGCTGCGGCGCTTTGCCATTTTCGAGGATGGCGAACATCTGTTCCGTAATCGGCATCTCGATGTTCTTCTGGCGCGCCAGTCCCACTGCGGCCTTCGTCGTGAAAACCCCTTCGGCAACCGCTCCGTGCATGCCGGTAATGATGTCGGCCAGCTTGCGGCCTTTGCCCAGTTCAACGCCGACGCTGCGATTGCGCGAGAGATCGCCGGTGCAGGTTAAAACCAGATCGCCCAGTCCGGCCAGTCCAGCCATGGTGTCGAGGCGGCCGCCGCAGGCGACGACCAGGCGCGCCACCTCGGCAAGTCCGCGCGTAATCAGCGCAGCTACAGAATTGTGCCCAAGGCTGAGCCCGTCGCAAACGCCGGCGGCGATGGCAATGATGTTCTTCAGCGCGCCGCCTAACTCCACACCGATTACGTCGTCGTTGGTATAAACGCGAAAGCGGGAATCGTTAAACGCCTGCTGCACCGCGCGCGTCACTTCGTTGTCGACGGATGCGACCGTCACCGCCGTCGGATCGCCGCGCGCGACTTCCTTGGCAAACGAAGGCCCGCTAAGCGCTGCCAACCGGGGAGTGAACTTGCGGCTGCGCAAAACATCGGCAATCACTTCCGTCATGCGCAACAGAGTCCCGTTTTCAAGTCCTTTGGTGCAGCTGACAATAAGTGTTTCACGGGCAACCGAGGGCGCCATGCGCTCGAACAAAGCTCGACAATGCTGCGAGGGCATGACACTGACCAGGATTTCGGCCCCCTCGAGCGCGCTGTTCAAATCGCAGGTCGCGGCAATCGGTTCGGGCAGAATGAACCCGGGCAGAAATCGCTCGTTAACCCGCTTCTTCGCGATGCTCTCGGAAACTTCCGGTTCGTTCGCCCAGAGCCGGACCTGATGTGCCCCTTTGCGACCGAGGACAATTGCCAATCCCGTGCCCCATGCGCCCGCGCCGATGACGGCAATGCGGCTCATCTGCGGCTCGCTCCTAGCGTTCCCGATTCCGTTCGCGAACTCGTTTCCGATTTTGCTCCGAACTTCGATTCTGTCCCGGCCGCGAGACGGCCGATGTTTTGGCGATGCCTCCAGATGACGAGCGCCGAGACCAGCGCGATAAAAGTCAATTGTCGTGGATCGTCGTATTCATGGAGGGCCCACGCCAGCAGCGGGAAAGCTGCCGCCACCGCAACCGATCCGAGCGAGACGTAGCGGAACGCAACCGCAATCAGCAAGAATAGAACCACCATGCACAAAATAGATTTCGGGGTTAGCAAGACAAAAGCCCCCAGGCTGGTGGCAACACCCTTGCCCCCGCGGAATTTGAGCCAGACGGGGAACAGATGCCCAAGCACGGCAAAGAATGCCGCTGTAGTCATGATCAGTTTCTGATGCGGCCCGCCGATTAACACTGTGGCCGCTAACACCGCAGCCAGTCCTTTGGCGGCGTCGAGCAACAGAGTCGCAACCCCGAGTGCAGGCGACTTGCGGGCCACGTTGGTCGCGCCAATGTTGCCGCTGCCGCTCCCACGGACATCCTCGCCTTTGAAAATCCGCACCAGCAGATAGCCAAACGGGATCGACCCCAACAGGTAGCCCACGGCGGCGGAAATCAAGTAGGCATTCACGTTCATCTATCTAAAATCTCTCTGACTAAGTGCTTTGGGAAGGGCACGGCTTCAGCCGTGCCGCTAGAGCCTATTCTATTGTGTTGGCTCGCTGTGGCAACGCGAATCGTTGCAGCTTCGTATACTTCGATCCTTTCGGCGAAAGCTGGCTCTGATAGAGAATAAACTCGCCGGCCATCATCGTACCGAAATCAAGCTCGCCCATTGCCGCAAGCCGCTTTTCAAGCGTTGTGAACACAGCATTGGGGCCGTCGCCTTTGCGCCACTTCGGCGGGCCCGATCGGCCGCTGGCTCGCGCCAGGGTCAGATGTGGATTGTAGGCCCGCTCCTCACGCGGAATCCCCAACTCCCAGACCGCCACATCGGCGCTCTCCGCCAGCGCGGCCAGTCGCGGCCCAGCCTGAATCCCAATCCAGAATACGCGCGGGGCCTTTGCCGTCGGGAAGAATCCGTATCCAGCACAGCGAATTTCGAACGCGCTGCCCGGAATTTGCCGCAAACGCCCGGTAATAGCCTCGACCTGCTCCGGCGTTTGTTCTCCAATAAATTTCAGAGTAATGTGCAGCGACTCGGGCCGCGCCCACCGCGCTTCGGGCGCAAAGCCCTGCACGCCTTCGAGGAAGCACGCAATGCGGGCGCGCACTTCAGCGTCAAGATCGATGCCGATGAATATTCGCATGGGTAGATCGATCTACTAGCTCAGTAATGTCAGCGTCTTACAACAACGCCCTGCGAATCATCTCCAAAGCCTGCTGCGTGGCGAACTGACGGATGCGCTTCCGGTCGCCAGGAAAATTCCTTTCCACCACCTGTGTGCCTTCTTCTCCCGCCAGCGCGATGTAGACCAGCCCCACGGGCTTTTGCTCGGTGCCGCCGCCAGGCCCGGCGACGCCCGTGATCCCCACTCCATAACTCGACAAGCAGCGCTTGCGGATCCCCTCCGCCATCGCCGCCCCCACCTCGCGGCTAACCGCGCCATGCTGATCGATCAACGCCTTCGGAACATTCGCAAATTGCGTTTTCAATTCGTTCGAATAGACTACCGCCCCGCCCAGAAAATAGCGTGAGCTGCCGCTAAGCGAAGTGATGCGCTCGGCCAGCAGGCCGCCCGTGCAGGATTCGGCCACCGCCAGCGTCATGCTCCGCATCTGCAGCAGATAGCTGACGATCTGTTCGATCGTCTCGCCCTTGCGCGAGAAGATGGCGTCGCCCAGTTCGTCCTCGATTTTTTCCGCCAGCTCCTCGACCCTCGCCTCAGCCTCCGCCAGTGAATCCTTGCGGCAGCGCAGGTGAAGCTGAATCTCACCCCCGCCCGCGAGAATCGTAGTCTCGACGTCGGCATAAGCCTTGTAGATGGGCGCAACTCGCGCATCCACTTGCGATTCCGGGATCATCGCCATTTTCAGCGTCCGCGTGGCGATGTGTTGTGGCGGAATCCGCGCCCGCAGTCGCGGGATGCATTCCGTCTCGAACAGCGCCTTGAGTTCGTAAGGAGGGCCGGGGAGCAGCATCAATAGCCGCTCCTGCCCGTCATACTTCCCCGCGACCCACTGCCCAGGCGCGGTGCCCAGCGAATTCGGCAACACCATGGCACTCGTCAGGATGTCAGCCTGCTTGGCATTGTTCGCCGACATCTTCATGCCGCGCTTGGCGAAGCGCTCTTCGATCTTTGCGAGGATCGCGGCATCGCGCTGCAATTTCAAACCGAGCGCCTCGGCAACAGACTCGCGCGTCAAGTCGTCTTCGGTAGGTCCAAGGCCGCCCGTGAAAATGATGATGTCCGAACGCCGCATGGCCAGCTTGGCCGCCGCCGTCAATCCTTCGGCGTCGTCTCCCACAATAGACTTGAAGCGCACTTCGACGCCCAGCTCATTCAGTTTTTCGGTGAGGTACAGCGAGTTCGTGTCCTGGCGATGGGGAGTAAGCAACTCCGACCCCACCGCGATGATCTCGGCGTTCACGGGTAGAAGTGTAAATGATGAAGATGCTTTTCCCTGTGTTCCTCAGTGCTCTCCGTGGTTAAGAACTTGCGACGCCGCGCGAGCTACGAATTGCGAGCCTCATCTTGCCGGTTGTTGCTGCGTCATGCAGTGCAGCGTGCCGAATCCCCAGATCAAATCGCCGGAGTAGATGGGCACAATTTCGCGCGTAGGAAACAGTTCCGTGAGCGTGTTCAGCGCAATGCGATCATTCGGATCGTTGAACACCGGAGCCAGCACCGCGCCGTTCGCGATATAAAAATTGGCGTAGCTGGCAGGCAACTGGCGGCCTTCGAATACGACCGGACGAGGCATGGGAATTTCAACGATCTCAAGTTTCTGTCCGTCGGAAGTGCGGGCATTTTTCAAGCGGCCAAGGTTCGCATGCAACGCCACGTGGTTTTCGCTCTGCTCATTCTGCTCGATCATCGTGACCACAATATTGGGAGCGACAAAGCGAGTAATGTCATCGACGTGCCCATGCGTGTCGTCTCCGGCAATGCCGCTGTCGAGCCAGACGACCGACTGCACGCCAAAATAATCGGCAAAGAGCTGTTCATAGGCGGCGCGATCCATGGCCGGGTTGCGCTGCTGTGTGGTGGAGAGCAGGCATTCCTCGGTAGTCAGCAAAGTGCCGTGGCCGTTGACGTCGATCGATCCGCCTTCGAGAACAACGCGATGGTCACCGTCGTTCAGACGCACAACGACCGGACGCACTACGCGCGCGCCGGCGGCTTTCGCCATACGCCCGCCAATCTTTTCATCTAGCTGATAATTCGGATACTTCGCCCAGCCGTTGAACTGGAAATGCAGGGCCACCAACGGCGCCTCGCCGTGACCGCCCGCTGGAACCAGATAGATGCAGCCCGAATCCCGGGTCCACACCCGATCCGTGCGCCAGCGGTGAAAACAGATATTGTCGTAGAGCGCGTCGGCCTTCTCCAGCACGGCCCGGGCGCGCCGCTCCGCAGTTTCAGTATTGACGATCAGGTCCACACGCTCATGCCGCGCCAGGTTACGGATAATCTCGGCATAGACCCATGGAATCGGTTCAAACTTGCCTGGCCAGTCGCCGCGAAAATGCGGCCAGGCAAGCCACGTGGACTCATGCGGCTCCCACTCGGCGGGCATGCGGTAGCCCTGAGCGGCAGGGAGAAGTTTGGCGCGCGCAGTGGATGATCTCGCCATTTATGTCCGATTACTTTCCGTCAAGCAAACGGCTGGTGATCGGCGCGTAACTGTCAATCCGCCGATCGCGCAGGAAGGGCCAGTTGCGGCGAATATCTTCCAGGTGATGCAAGTCCACTTCGCCCAGCAGAATTTCTTCTTTGTCGTGCGAACCTTCGGCCAGCACGCGGCCGAAGGGATCGCAGAAAAACGACCCTCCCCAGAATTCTAGCCCCTTGCCCGGTACTGAATTGCCACGAATGTCACCGGTCTCGAAGCCAACGCGATTCACCACGCCAACATAAACGCCGTTCGCGATAGCGTGCGCCCGCTGGATGGTTCGCCAGGCATCGTGTTGCGCCTCGCCAAATTCGGTCTTTTCCGATGGATGCCATCCAATCGCCGTGGGATAAAACAGAATGCTGGCTCCTTGCAGTGCAGTAAGCCGCGCGCCTTCCGGGTACCACTGGTCCCAGCAGACGAGCGTGCCGAGCTTGCCGGCGGAAGTATCGAAAGCCTTGAAGCCGAGATCGCCGGGAGTGAAATAAAACTTTTCGTAGTAGAGCGGATCGTCAGGAATGTGCATCTTGCGATAAATGCCGACGAGTGTCCCATCGCGATCAAAGATCGCGGCCGTGTTGTGATAGACACCCGGCGCGCGCTTCTCGAAGAGCGATGCAATCAAAACGACTTTATTCTGCCGCGCGGCGGCAGCAAGTTTTTCGGTGGTAGCGCCGGGAATCGGCTCCGCCAAATCAAAAAGAGCGGCGTCTTCGCGTTGGCAGAAATATTGCGTCTGAAACAACTCGGGCAGGCAAACCACGTCGGCGCCAGAGCGCGCCGACTCTGCAACACGATCGAGAGCCTTGGCCAGATTGTCTCGAGGCTCGGGGCCGCTCGACATCTGGATCAGGCCGACGGTGAATTTGTCTCGCACTTGTTTCTCCGACCCTATGAATTCGCTAGAACCTTGTCATCCTGACCCTGAGCGTAGCCGAAGGGGAAGGACCTGCTTTTTGCGGCGAACCATAGATCCCTCGCTTTGCGCGGGATGACATTTCTAGTTGTCGTTTATGCAATAGCACGGCATGACTGGCAACACGCGCTCTAGGATATCAAAGTGCTCGATGTGCACGAATGATTGTTACGACAATGTGAAAGCCAGTCCACCGCGTTCCCCGCACTTCTAGTAAATTGTTTCTTCGGCCCAAACCGCTATTCATCCCGGAGGTTCGCCCTTGAAGCACAAGAGTGTCGCAAAGCACCGCCATGATAACGGCCATCATGAAGAAGGCGCGGGCATCGACCGCAAACTCCACGATCCGGTGTCCGATCGTTTAATTCCGCTGGAACCGCTCGATCCCGGCAAGATCCGATCCATCGACGACCTGGTGCGCGCCATGTCCAAGACAGCTTTCACCGGCCGCCAACTCGGCGAAGCGGCCGACGTTCTGGAAGCCATGGCGCGCGACAAGGAATGCTTCGTAGTCATGACGCTTGCGGGCGCGATGACCGTGGCCAAGCAGGGCCTGGTGATTTCCGAGTTGATCGACCGCGGCATAGTGAATGCGATTGTTTCAACCGGCGCGCTCATGGCGCATGGCCTCGTCGAAGCCACCGGGCGTGCTCACTTCCGGCACAATCCCGAACTGAGCGACGAGGAACTCTACGAGGCCGGATACAACCGCGTCTATGACACGCTCGAACCCGAGCAGAATCTGGACGACGTAGAGCGCGTGATGCACGCCGTATTCAGCGCCTGGGATGCGAATGAAGTCATGTGCTCCTATAAATTGAATCGGGCCATCGGCGCCCATCTGGCGAAGCGCACCAAAGAACGCGGCATTCTGAAGTCCGCCTACGAGAAAAAAGTTCCGGTATTTGTCCCCGCGTTTTCCGATTCCGAGCTCGGCCTCGATTACGCCTTGACCAATCGTGAGCGCGACAAGCAAGGAAAGCCGCGATTCCGCTTCGATCCCTTCGAGGACCTGGAGCACTTCGCCGCCACCCTGCTAAGTCAGAAGCGTCTGGGAATCTTCACCATCGGGGGAGGCGTTCCGCGCAACTGGTCGCAGCAATTCGGCCCGTTCATCGAATTGCGCCACCGCCGGGGCGGGGAAGATCTGCCCCTGAAGCGTTATCACTACGGACTGCGCATCTGTCCCGAACCGGTCTACTGGGGCGGCCTTTCGGGCAGTCCCTACAGCGAGGCCGTTTCCTGGGGCAAGTTTGTACCTCCTGCCGAAGGTGGGAAATTTGGCGAAGTCTTTGTGGATGCGACAGTAGGACTGCCGCTGATCGTAGCCGCCGTGCTGGAACGTCTGAAAAAGAAGCCGGCTCCGAGAAAGACGATCACGAAAATTTAGAGCCGCGCGGCTAGACGGGCCTGGTTTTCGATTTGATCTTGTTGACATCTGACTGCCGCCAGGTCAGACTTCGAATGCTTCATTTGCCCCACCCTCAGCGCGCCAGCCCAGCGTCACCGGGTTCCTGCCAACTACGATGTGGAAGGAGCTACCCACATGAACAGGGCGAGAAGAACTCAACCTCAACTCTATACTTGTGCGCTGGCAGTTGTGTTTGGGTTAGCCGCCTTCGCCACGCTGACGGCGCAGGCGCAAACTCTCACCACGTTGCACACCTTTTGCTCAACCAAGGGTTGCAGAGATGGGATCCAGCCCAGTGCCGGTCTGGTGATGGACGCGAACGGCAATCTCTACGGCACCACATTCCTGGGCGGCAAGGGCGGAAACGGAACGGTATTCAAAGTGACCGCAAAGGGCAAGGAGACTGTTCTCTACTCCTTCAAGGGCCTGCCGGACGCGGGATTCCCGCTCTATGCGCCCCTGATGCTGGACGCCAAAGGCAATCTTTACGGTACCAGCGCGTACGGCGGCCACGCCTGCTCCGTGGATGAGCTGGAGCCAGGCTGCGGAACGGTATTCAAGATCAACGCGAAGGGTAAGGAAACTGTGCTGTACAGATTCAAGGGCGGAGCGGACGGCGCAACACCCATGTCGCGTTTAATCATGGACGCGGAAGGTAGTCTCTACGGCACGACCACCTGGGGTAGGAGTGGCAACTGCCCCACGTTTTCAGGTTGTGGCATAGTGTTCAAACTCGATACGAAACGGAAAGAGACCATCCTCCACACCTTTGACGGGAGTACTGGCGACGGCGTTTTTCCGGGCGGAAACCTGGTGATGGATGCGAAAGGTAATCTCTACGGTACGACCGCGGAGGGTGGCGCCAATGGATACGGGACGGTGTTTAAACTGAGTACGAGTGGCGAAGAGGCCATCATCTACAGCTTCCAGAGCGGAGCGGACGGAGCCTATCCCGAGGGTTTGCTCAGCGATGCCGAGGGCAACCTTTATGGCACTACCGGCGCTGGCGGCGCCGACAACTTAGGAGTGGTGTTCAAAGTCGATGCGAACGGAAGCGAGTCCGTGCTGTACGCCTTTAACCTCACGGGCGGAGCTGTTCCGAGTCCGGGAATGATCCTGATCGCAGATGCAGCGGGTAATCTCTACGGTACGACTCAGGAAGGCGCGGGCCCTAGCGGTGGCGGGACTGTATTCAAGCTGGATCCGAGCGGCAACGAATCCGTGTTGTACAGCTTTTGCAGCGACCCGCAATGCACGGATGGAACCGACGCCGTCGGAAATCTGGTCATGGGTGGGAACGGCAGTCTCTACGGCGTAACGGAAAACGGCGGGTCGGGCATTAACCAAATCATGGGGACCATGTTCAAGCTAACCCAGTGATCTGCGCCGCGAACGTAAACAAAAAGCCGGACGCTTTTGCGTCCGGCTTTTTTCGTAATCGCACCGTTGTCTGCTCTAGTCGAAGATCAGCACAGCCGATGCAATCACCGTAGTCCAAAGCCCGCTGGATGAACGAGTTCGATGCCCTGCATGGGGACATCCCCTCTGATTTGGCGCGTGAGGCCTTGATGGCGGTTACGGATGGACGTGGATTGTTCACCCGTAACGATGGTCCGGTCCGACTCAGTCGAGCGGCAGTTGATGTGCTGAAGAAGTATCCGCCGCCAACGACTGATTTCTACGACGATTACAGGAATTGGGCGCTTGAGGTGGACCTGCGCATCGAGAAGACGCACAGGAAGGGAAAGGCAATGTAGGAGATAGTGCCTTCCTTCGCTTTCTCTGCATCCATGTGGTTTTTCACTCGCGTTCGAGGATGAGTTTTAGATCCCGTTTTCCGTGCAGAACTCGAATAACGTGGAGGGTACTATCGTCTAGAAGATAGTAAATTCGAATCGTTTCAAATCCGGCCACCGGCCATGAGCGTAAGTTATGAAGCTGCGGGTTACTCAATTGATAGCGAGCTCCTACCAGCGGATGTTGACGCAATGATTCTATGGTGTGGCGGACGGCTTCCTTAAAGCGATCCGCGACCTCCGTAAGATTCCGATCCACGAGGTAATACCGAAACTGGCGAACAACATCATCGGCAGCGGCTTGCCGAAAAAGAACCTTCACGAACGCAAGCCGGTCTTACGCTCGGCCAGCAAGGTGTCCGTCCGTTTGCCTACCGAGCTCCAAAATTCAGTTTCTGTGAGTTCCTTTGACGCCAGTCCTTCCGAAAGCAGCGCGTCAAGTTCAGCGGGTGTTCCCGCAAAACCCGGTAGGGCACGCTGCTCTACGGCGGCCAAGGCTGCGTCCACAACCTCCTCAACCGACTGATAAGCGCCGCGACTCATAACGGCCTGAACCCGCCGCTCTTGTTCCGGCGTGAGACTAATTTTCATGGCGGTCCCTCTCCTGAGATCGCTTTCTTACTGCAATCCCTAGCGTAAGAGAAAACCCGCTCCGAGACAACCGCAAATTCTGTGCATTCAGTCAAAGATGAGCACAGCCGATGCAATCACCGTAGTCCACAGCCCACGCTTATCCCCCACCGCCGATTGCGTCACATTGGCGGTGCGGACGATTTTGTTGGAGATGCGATAGATCTCCTTCTTCTCGTCCCACGATCGGTCGGAATCAAACTCCACGTTCAGAGTGGTAGCCAGCATTTCGGCGGCTAGTTCTTCGGCATAGTCTCCGGCCGCGTCTTCGGTTTCGCCGAACGAGTGGT
>Ga0209415_10006925_pt1 | contig 19988 bp, 17 predicted proteins | sample PeaSoiSIISIP2007_FD_187696 | JGI IMG/M metagenome (GOLD analysis project Ga0209415, IMG submission 187696) | Peat soil microbial communities from Weissenstadt, Germany - SII-SIP-2007 (SPAdes) (version 2) | ecosystem: Environmental > Terrestrial > Soil > Wetlands > Peat | place: Germany... | reverse complement strand
GTGTCACCTGCAGGAACTCAACGAGCCGGCAACCGGGCCGACCTCAGAAACCCATGATCATTGGAAACTCGGGCTAGGTATTGCCTTTTGCCGAACTTTGTGCAATCGGCGTCACTACGGTAGTCATCGCTTCGGTAGACAGCCCTGGATGTCCGCCAATAACGGAGGAAAGATGACAAAAGTACATAAGCGACGCGGTTTGGGCGTGGCCCTTATCCTGGCCGCGGTGGCCGCACTTGCCATGGCGACCCCGACGGCGGCACGTGCCACGCCGTCGGCGAGCGCCACGTCGGCGAATCCACCCTGCACCATCTCGGCGAGCCATCTCATAAGCTCAGCCCGCGCGCAGGATATCGGCGGCGTCATAGTTGCGGCAGGTACCAGTACTAGCTGTCAGGACCCGCCGCCTCCGCCCGAGCCGGCGTTCAACGGCACTCCTCCGCTGCTCTTCCACGGATCCCCGCCTACGTGCTCCTTCTCGCCCTGTAATGATGGCGACGTCATGATGACGCGAGTGACCGGCCCGCTGATCATCACGCCGATCTTCTGGGCTCCGGCAGGTCACCCGATGTCGTTTGCCTATAAGGCGATCATCACTAGCTATCTCGCTGATGTGGCGCAGGCGAGCGGCCGGGACACCAACGTGTTCTCTGTTTTGAACGAGTACTACGGGAACAACGGGAATATCCACTACAACATCGGGCTCACCTTCCCCATCAATGACACGGACCCGCTGCCCGCGAAGCGCTGCACGCTGGAGTCCGCCGACGCGTCAGGGATCTACGCGGACGGCTCCGGCTACAACGCCTGCCTGGACGATGACCAGCTGCAGGCTGAAGTCAACAGCGTCACCGCCCTCCACGGACTGCCGCACAACCTCAACCACATCTACGTGCTGTACCTGCCCAAGCACGTCGAGTCCTGCTTCCTGCCGGGTGAGACGACCGACCCGAGCGACGGGCAGGCCTGCACGATCAACAACGAGCCGACCGCGGCCTACTGCGCCTACCACAGCGAGGATCCGGCCAACGCGGTGTACGCGAACCTGGCCTACCCGATCTACGACTCGCCAACGGGATTCACGTGCGGCAGCGACGCCCGGTTCCCTGTGGTCGAGTCGCCGAACGGTAACCCCGACGCCGACACCGAGATCAGCCCCACGAGCCATGAGGTCAGTGAGGCGATTACCGACCCGGACACCCAGACCGGCTGGTATGACTCCAGCGGCTTCGAGATCGGCGACGAGTGCGCCTACATCTACGGTGCGACGAACGGCCAACCCGGGCAGCTGTACAACCAGACGATCTTCGGCCAGCACTTCCTGACCCAGCAGGAATTCAGCAACCACGTCTTCAACGCAAGCGGCGGTAAGGCTGGGTGCGTGGATAGCCAACGGGCCGAGTCCTGATTGCCCGTGGGGTTTACCGTACAGAGCCCGTTACGCAATAAGCGCCAGACGGGTGAGAGGCTCGGGCGCGGTTCGGGGAGCAATCCCGGAACCGCGCCCGAGCTTTGTTTATGGGAAGCCAAGCAGTGCAACGGCGCTGCCGGTCAGCAGCGCGCCACGTGTCGTCAGTCACGTCGGCGCCAGGCCGACATGACGCGCGCTTTCCTCATACTGGGCAGGTGGGGCGGAATGGCAGTTATCCCGGAAACGGCGGCTACCTCGGCAACGTGCCGGCCCCGACGCTGGCCACGCGGCAGGCCGACATCGACCACGGCTACGTGCGGGTATTCCTGCTGCCAGTGTCACCGCCGGGCCCGGACCCCACCGCCCAGCCAGCCGGCTAACGCAGTAGCGGGCGGGCCACCAGCGCCGTTAACGGCCACGGTGCCTGCAATCACGTCCGCACCGTGACGACCTTGAATGAGTGGTTAGCGTGATCCTGGCCCGACTTCTCGCCGGTGAACCGGTACAACGGCCAGCCGTTGAACGTGACCTGGCCGTTAATACTGCCGAACTTCCCGCGGATCTTGACCCCGCGCGCCAGAACCGGGATGCCGCGCACCGGCGGCCAGACGGCCGCGCAGGGCCCGGTGCAGGTGCCCGGCTTACCCCGCTTGTCACCGGTGAAGGTGTACACCACCAGGTCCCGGCCCGCTACGAGCACCAGACCCCGGACGCCATGGACATGCTGCGCCCCGAACACGACCGCGACATTGGGGAAAGGCAGCGGCGCGCCGGACGCCGACGACGCGCCCCACAAGGACCCCGCCAGCAGCGCCGCTGATACCACGCCCAGCACGCCAGCACGCAAACCAGCACGCATGGCCCGCGCCCCTTTCGTAATACGGCTTCCGGTATGTAAATCCCCTCTCCGCTACAGCATACGGGTCGCCGGACAGAATGGTTAGATGTCCGGAAACCGGAAGTCCGCGGTCAACAGCAAATACTGCTGCAGGCGGCAGCTCATTAAATTACTTGGACATGCCGACGTAACTGGCAGGTCGCTGAAATCGTTGTTGTGGTCTAACCTCGATCTTTCGCGTTCATAAGGTGGCGGGCTGAGGCATTGGCCGGGGGCTGATTTTCAGCGTTGGGTCGTGCCTGGCTGCCCGCCTGTCGCGCCGGGTGGGCGGGGTTCCACGGGCCCGGCGTTCCCAGCGCCGGTGCCCACCGGGGCGTTCTATGACTGGGACTGGCTGCGCGCGCTGCCGGCCGCGCAGCAGCCAGCGTGGCTGTCAGCCGCCGCCGATGAAGGCGCCGGGGGTACGTGCCTACGATTGTCGGGGAGCTTGGAGGCCGCCATGACCGATCCGGAAGTGCTCATCCCGGCACGTCAGGGCCGGGCCGTGCGGGTGGCGCGCGGAGCCGCCGTCGACGTCATCAACACGCACGGGACCCAGGTGGTCGACTTCTGGGCGCTGCGCTGGCCTAACACGTCCGAGCACCTGTCCATGGAACATACGCGCATCGCCATCGGCCGACTCATGCCCCGGGTTGGCGACGCGCTGGTCAGCAACGCGCGGCGGCCCATGCTGACCGTGGTCGCGGACACCAGCCCCGGCGTCCACGACACGCTCATGGCCAGCTGCGACGCCGAACGCTACCGGCAGCTGGGCTTCGAGGGCCGGCATGACAGCTGCCGCGGCAACTTCGAGGCCGCGCTCCGCGACATCGGCATCGCGCCGCCGTCGCTGCCGTCCCCGCTCAACCTGTTCATGAACGTGCCGTGGTCCCCGGACGGGTCCCTGCGGTTCGAGCCGCCGGTCAGCCGTCCCGGCGACCTGGTCCGCTTCCGCGCCGAGGCCGACCTGGTGGTCATCATGTCGGCCTGCCCGCAGGACCTGACCCCGGTCAACGGCGCCGCTCAGCGCCCCGCAGACGTGCATTTCCGGCTGCACCACCCCGATAGCGGAGCTGGCCACGATAAGTGAGCCGTTTAGCCCGTACCCTCACCGAAGCCGCCCACGGCTGAGAGCGGCCGACTGGATCAGGAACCCATCTCGCTGGCGAACATCGCGGTGAAGGCCGCGGCGCCGGCGGGCCGCGGATTCGACGGGGTACTGGTGTTCTGTTCGGCTTTGCGCCCCAGAAGCTGCAGATCTTCAGCGCGGATGAGTTGCCGCATGGGCGGTGGCGAGCACGACCGGCGACGCGGCGAACCTGAACCCGTACCGCTCCAGTTCCAGGTCCTCGATCACGGGTGAGTTGCCGGCGAACGAGACCCCCACGTGCGGGCTTTCCAGGACCTGCGGCCACGTCTCGTGCGTGCAGCAGAACGACCCGGGCTCGGCGTTCGCCTCGACGACCAGTACCTGCAGGCCGGCTTTCTGCAGGTAGGCCGCGGCGGGCAGGCCGCCGGACAGCCCGCCGCCGATGACGATCACATCAAAATCAGCCGTCATGACCGCTTGGCCAGCAGGGCGATGATGTCGAAGATCACCGTCGCGGCGGCGATCGCGGTGATCTCGGCGTGGTCGTAGGCCGGGGCCACCTCGACCAGGTCCGCGCTGACCAGGTTGAGGCTGGTCAGGCCGCGCAGCACGTGCAGCAGTTCCCGGCTGGACAGGCCGCCCGCCTCTGGCGTCCCGGTGCCGGGCGCAAAGGACGGGTCGAGCACGTCGATATCGATGGACAGGTAGACCGGCAGGTCGGCCACCCGCTCGCTGATCGCGTCGATCGCCCCGGGGACCCCCAGCGTGTCGATGTCGCTGGCCCGGATGGTCCGGAATCCGAACCTGCGGTCGTCGTCGAGGTCGGCGCGGCCGTAGATGGGACCGCGGATGCCCACGTGCATCGAGTGGTCCTCGACCAGGAGGTTCTCCTCGAAGGCGCGCCGGAAGATGGTCCCGTGCGTAATCGGTGCGTTGAAATAGGTGTCCCACGTATCCAGGTGCGCGTCGAAGTGCACCAGCGCGACCGGGCCGTGCGCACGGACCACCGACCGCAGCATCGGCAGCGCGATCGTGTGGTCGCCGCCGACGGCGATGACCTTCCGGTCGCCCCGCAGCAGGTCCGCGGCGTGCCCGGCGATCTGCGCCATGGCCTCGTCGATCGAGAACGGCGTCACCGGCACGTCCCCGGCGTCCACCACCTGGATGGCGGTGAACGGGCTGGTGTCCAGCTCGACGTGATGGCCGGGCCGCAGGTGCCGTGAGGCCTGCCGGACCGCCATCGGGCCGAACCGGGCTCCCGGCCGGTAGGAGGTGCCGTTGTCGAACGGCGCGCCGAGGACGGCGACGTCGTAGTCAGGGACCCGGTCGATTTCGGGAAGTCGGCCGAACGAACCAGAGCCGGCGAACCGGGGCACCTTTCTGCCATCCACCGGACCGACCGGCTCGCTCACGTGCCCAGGCATGCGCATCTCCCATCTGTGATCGCGCGGGTTCAGGCTCGGGTCCGGGTCACGCCCCCGTTGGGCTGCAGTATCTGCCCGACGATCGCGCTCGACCCCGGTCCGGCCAGGAAGGCCACCGTCGCGGCGATGTCGTCCGGGCCGGCCAGCCGGCGCACCGGGATCAGCTCGCTGTAGACCCGGCGCATCTCGTCCAGGGTGATGCCGGCGTCGTCGGCGTCGACCCGTAGCTGCTCGGTGTCGATGAACGACGGCGCGATCGCGAGTTCATCTCCCACATCGGGGCGCGGTAGCCCTCGGGCCGGACGCCGGCCACGTCGTGCAGCGCGCGCAGCCCGAGGTCGATCATCGCGGCCTCGGTCTTTTCGTCCATGCCGATGGTGTTCTCGTGGAAATAGCTGTGGTGCGCGATCTCGTGCCCCGCCTCGGCCACGGCGCGCACCACCTCCGGGTAGCGGTGCGCCGAATAGCCGGGTATGAAGAACGTGGCCGTGACGTCATGCCGCTTCAGCAGGGCCAGGATCCGGGGCACGCCCACCAGCGGGCCGTAGGACTGGTAGCTCATCGGAGTCATCCGGCTGATCGAGGAGATGTCCGCGGTCAGCACCGCCGCCTCGGCGTCCATGTCAAAGGTGAGACTGGCCGCCGCGGTTACTCCTTGCGGCCAGGAGATCGGCCCGGGTGGCACGGTGCTGCTGGCGAGCCCGGTGCCGGGCTGGGGCGGTTCGACGCGGTTCATCGGCGGCTCCGGCGCTCTCGTTGCCGGTGACAGTACGCGTTTGCGCAGGCAGGAACCATCCGACTTGGGCGCAATCTTTCCGCGGCGTCTCATACTGCGGTATGAAGGGTGTTCATCCGCGTGAGGTCCGCGAGGAGCCGGGATGTCGATCACGGTCCGTGAGTTGCTGCAGCTTCCGCACCTGCGGCTGACGTTGACTGCCGGTGCGGCTGGCCTGGACCGGCAGGTCAGCTGGGTGCACAGCTCAGACCTGCCCAATCCATGGGAATGGCTCGGCCCGGCCGAGCTCCTGCTCACCAACCAGCCCAGCCTCAGCCCCGGGGAGGCCGCCCAGGTCAGGTTCCTCGAACGGCTCGCCGAGACGGGTGTCAGCGGCCTGGGCATCGGGGTGGGCATGGCCGGCCCGCCGCTATCCCCGCGGGCCTCACGGCGAGCCGACGAGCTTGCCCTCCCGCTGGTCGCCGTCCCCTACAGCGTGCCGTTCACGGCGGTGGCCCGTGCCGTCGCCGACGCCAACGGCCGGGAGGAGGCCCGGCTCCTGGGCCGGGTGGCCCGGCTGTACGAGCTGCTGCGGACGTCGGTCATTGCCGGGCGCCCGGGGGCGGAGATGTTCCGCCGGCTGGGTGAAGAACTCGGCGTCCGGCTGTACCTGCTCGACCCGGAGACCGGGTTGTCGCTGTTCGGCGACGGAGAAAGCACGCCCTTCGCCCCGGCGCTGGTGGCCAGCTACGCGGCCCACGGGAACGCGATCCCCGGCGTGCTCCGCCTGAGCCGACCGCAGGCCGCGGCAGGAGAACCCGCGGCGCTGGCCGTCGAGGTGCCCGGCGCTCAGCCGACCGTCCTCATCGCCGAGCCGGTCGGCGGTGAGCTGCCCAGCCTGGTCCTGCTCCATCACATCGCGACCGGCGGAGCGCTGGAGCTGGCCCGGCTCGTGGCCGTGCAGGAGCGGCAGCGCAAGCTGGGCGCCGGCCTGCTGAGCCAGCTGCTCGATCGCGGGATCGACCCGCGCCTGGCCGAGTCCCTGATCGCCGACGCCGGACTGGACCTGTCCGTGAGCGTGCTGGCCGTCGCACGGGCCGGCGCCGACCGGGACGGTGCCGGGCTGCACCGCAAGCTGGCCCGCTCGCACCTGCCGCATCTGCTGCTGGACCGTGATCACATGCTCTACGTCGTGCTGCCCGAAGGGGCGCTGGACGGGTCCCTGGTCTCCGCGCTCGCCGAATCGGCGCGCGTCGTCGGCAGCAGCGCCCGCCTGGCCACGGCGGCCCGCCTGCCCGAAGCCGTGCAGGAGGCCCGGTGGGCCCTCGGCGCGGCCGAGGCGGAGAACCGGACGCTGGTCCGGTACGGAGACCAGACCACCCTGTTGCTGCCCCGGAGCGTGACCGAGGCCCAGGCCCTGGTCTCGCGGATCCTCGGCCCGCTGGTCACCAACGACGCCGAGCACGGCACCACCTACGTGGATACGCTCCGGGTCATACTGCGGCACAACCGTTCATGGCAGCTGGCCGCCGCGGAACTGCACATCCACAAGCAGACGCTGGGCTACCGCATCCGGAAGATCGAGCAGCTCACCGGGCGCGGCCTGACCAGGACCGAGCACCTGGCCGAATGGTGGTTCGCGCTGCGAGCCCATGACCTGCTCACCGGCCGGAGCGATGGAACGCCCTGAGCAAAGGAGAAATCCCCATGGCTGGGGCAAGTATCCCGGGATGTCGTCACTGACCGCAGCCGAGCTGCGCGTCGTGCCGTTGGCGGCCCTGTAGAACATCAGCTGGTCTCCGGCGCCGACGGCGCTGATGCTGGCGGAAACGCCGTCCGCGGTGATCGACGGCGCCGCGGAGGTGACGTTCGCGGCCACGGTCTCGGCGTGCCAGGCCAGTACGAGCGGCGCGCCCCGGCACCGGCGGCCCGCCAGAGGTGCCCACCCGGAAGTGCCAGCGGGGTGGAATGTTGGTGACGGCACCGGGTACCGGAGCACTGGTAGGGTCGCCGGCCGCGCGGGATGGCTGGCGGGAGTCCTTCCGGCAGCGAGGCAGGGCTTCGCGGGAGGTGGAGCATGCAGGTCGGTGATGGCTGAGCTCTCCGCGGCTGCTTCATCGCAGGCAACCGCGTCCGAGCGGGACGTGTTGCTGGCCACCAAGCTGCACGTGCCCGGATTGGGACCGGACCTGGTGGCACGCCAGCGGCTGCACGAACGCCTCGACGAGGGCCTGGGACGTGGGCTGGTGCTGGTCTGCGCCCCGGCCGGGTACGGCAAGACGGTCCTGCTGGCCGACTGGACCCAGCGTGCCGGGTCACCGGCCGCATGGCTGTCACTGGATGCCGGGGATAATGACCCGGCCCGATTCTGGCGTCATGTGCTGGCCGCGCTCGACCGGGCGCAGCCGGGGGTGGCAGACCGGGTGGGGCCGCTGCTCGGCCCGCCCGCCCCTGCCTCGTTCGAGCCGCTGGTGACGGCGGTGATCAACGAGCTGGCCACCCGGCCCGATGGCGACGAGGTGCTGCTGGTCCTCGACGACTACCACCTGATCGGCGCCCAGGAGGTGCACGCCTCGGTTGATTTCTTGCTGGAACACCGGCCGGCAGAACTTCACGTGGTAGTGGCTAGCCGGTCAGATCCGCCGCTGGCCCTGGCCCGGCTGCGGGCCCGCGGCCAATTGGCCGAGGTGCGGGCCGCGGATCTGCGGTTCGCGGCCGACGAGGCCGAAGCCCTGTTGCGGCAGGTGACCGACCTCCCAGAAACGGCCCTGCCTGATGCGGCCGCGGCCGCCCTGACGGCACGTACCGAGGGCTGGGCGGCCGGGCTGCAGCTGGCCGGCCTGTCGCTGCGCGGGCAGCAGGATGTGACCGGGTTCGTAACGGCGTTCACCGGCAGCCACCGCTACGTCCTGGACTTCCTAGCCGGGGAGGTGCTCGACCGCCAAGACCAGGAATTGCGCGCCTTCCTGCTGGAAACCTCGGTGCTGGAACGGCTGTCCGGGCCGCTGTGCGGCGCTGTCACCGGCCGGGCCGGCACCCAGCATCTGCTGGAACGGATCGAACGAGCCGGGCTGTTCCTCGTGGCGCTGGATGACGTCCGCGGCTGGTGGCGCTACCATCACCTGTTCGCCGACCTGCTCCGCGCCCGTCTTCAGGCCGAACGGCCCGACCGGGTGCCCGTGCTGCACCGGGCCGCGGCCACGTGGCACGAGCAGCAAGGGCCAGCTGATGACGCGATCCGGCACGCGGTGGCCGCCGGGGAGATGACCTGGGCGGCCCAGCTGATCGAACGGCAATTCGATGAGTACTACAACTTGCGCGGAGAGGCGGCGACCGTTCAGCGGTGGCTGTCGCCACTGCCCGTCGATCTGCTCGAGTCACGGCCCCGGCTGTTGCTGGCACAGGCGCTGCTTGCCGCCCGCGGAGGCGATGTGGCGGCAGCCGAGCCGCTGCTCAACGCGGCCGAGCGAGCGTCTGGAGATGCGGTCGACGAGCCGTATGAGCCGACCATCGGCCGGGCCGCAAGCATGCTGGTGAATGTCCGTGCGCTGATCGCGAATTTCCGCGCTTATATCGCCGAACTACGCAACGATGCCGACGGTACGTCAGCCTTCGCCGCGAAGGCCTTGGCCGAGCTCAACGAGGGCGAGCGGCTGGTGGACTCCATGTCCCGGTGGAACCGGGCCGCGGCTGACTGGCTCTGCGGACGGCTCGCGGAGGCTGAGCGCGTGTTCGCGCCCAGCGTCGCCGGAAGGCAGGCCGCCGGCCTGCCGACGTGGAGTGCCTGGGGAAGCTATGAACTCGCCCAGGTCCAGTGGGCCCAGGGGCGCCTGGACGCGGCCATGCGCACGTGCCAGCAGGCGCTGGAGTTCACCGCGCCGCCGGGCCGGCCACCGTTGCCGGCCGCAGGCCCGTCATATGTTGGCCTGGGCGAGGTGGCCTACCAGCGCAACGAAATCGATGATGCTCTGCGGCATGTCACCGAGGGAATCCGGCTCTGCCGCCAGTTCATCTACACCACTCCGTTGGCCACAGGCCTAGCGACCCTGGCGTGGCTCCGGCAGGCCAGTGGTGATCCTGCCGGAGCGCTGGATGCGATCGGAGAGGCGGTGCAGGCTGCCCCGGGCCCGAGTGGCCTGCCCCGGACACCGCAACCCCGGATCGGCCGCCACGCGGCCGCCGCGGGCTGTCGGTAGCTGCCGGGCCAGGGCATGCCGGTCCGGCAGCACTGCCGTGCTTGATGCCGCCGCCGAAGATTCCACCCGCATGGCACGTCCGGGTGACGCCCTAGCCCGGTGACCGTTCGTAGCGTGCCAGATGACAGAAGCGCGGCCAGGCCCTTCCCCTGCGTCCCGCGGGTTGCCCGGCAGGCAGTGAACCAGGCCGCTCTGACCGCGCCAAGCTCCCCGCTCACCCTCCGCCGGGCAACCGCATACGTGTTCGAGAGGAATTGTCATGTCTGATATACAATCGGCAGCCAGGCCGGCGGCAGCACCGCGCGCCACGCCGGCTGCCAATGGCCAGCGCCGTCTGGGCCTGGCCCTGGTGGTCATAGCGACCGCGCAGCTGATGGTGGTGCTCGACGCCACCATCGTCAACGTCGCCCTGCCGCACATTCAGCGCGCGCTCGGCTTCTCCGGCAGCGACCTGGAGTGGGTCGTCAACGCCTATGCGCTGGCCTTCGGCGGGCTGCTGCTGCTCGGCGGCCGGGCCGGGGACCTGCTCGGCCGACGCAAGGTATTCATCGCCGGCGTCATGCTATTCTCGGCAGCCTCGCTGGCCGGCGGGTTCGCCACCACCCAGGCCTGGCTGCTGACCGCGCGAGCGGTCCAGGGCGCGGGTGCCGCGATCACCGCACCCACCGCGCTGTCGCTGGTCAGTACCACGTTCGATGAAGGCCCGCCGCGGAACCGGGCCCTGGCCGTCTACGCCGCGATGAGCGTCACTGGCGGCGTGGTCGGCCTGATCGCCGGCGGCCTGCTCACCAGCTACGTATCCTGGCGCTGGGTGCTGTTCGTCAACGTCCCGATCGGGATCGCGGTCGCCCTGGCTGCGCCGCGGGTGCTCGGCGAGTCGGCCCGCCGCCGTGGCCGCTTCGACCTGCCCGGCGCGATCACCGGGACCGGCGGGCTGGCCGCCATGGTCTACGGCCTGTCCAACGCGGCCACCACCCCGGATGGCGTCTCGCACTGGGGCGATGCCAAGGTCGTGGCCGCCCTGACCGCGGCTGTCGTGCTGTTCGCCGCGTTCATGGTCACCGAGCTGCGCAGCAGGAACGCGCTGCTCCCGCCGCGGATCGTGCGCAACCGCGACCGGTCCGGCGCGTACCTGATCATGCTGTGCGTCGGGACCGCGCTGTTCGGCATGTTCTTCTTCCTGACCATCTTCCTGCAGACCGTCTGGGGCTACAGCGCGCTGAGATCCGGCGTGGCTTACCTGCCGATGATGGCCGCCATCATGGTGATGTCGGGCGCCAGCGCTCAGCTGGTGCCCCTGATCGGCGCCCGGCCGTTGCTGATCGCCGGCTCGGCGACCGCCACCGGCGGGATGTTCTGGCTGTCGCGGGTCGGCGAGCACGGTCACTACGCCACCGGGCTGCTCGGCCCCACGCTCGTCGCCGGGGCCGGCCTGGGCATGCTGTTCTTGCCGCTGTCGGTGGTGGCCCTGTGCCGTGTCCAGGAAGCCGACGCCGGGGTGGCCTCCAGCCTGCTCAACGCCGGCCAGCAGGTCGGCGGCTCGATCGGGCTGGCTGTGCTCGGCACGGTCGCATGGACCACGTTTGCCAACAGCATCCGCAGCCAGGCCGCTGCCGCGGCCGGGACCGGCCATCGGGTGCATGCGAGCGGAAGCCTGCCGGCCCCGATCTACCGGCATGCGCTCGCCGTCGGGTTCTCCCGCGGGTTCGAGGTAGCGGCGGGGATCATGCTGCTCGCCCTCATCGTCACCATCGCCGCCATCCGGGTACGGCGCGCCGACCTTGACGGCGCCCCGCAGACGGTGACCGCCGGACCGGTCCCCGGCAGCCGGTGACCGCCATGCCAGCCGTCCAGGGCCGGAAAGCATCCGCGCAGGCCAGGGCGCGTCGCCGTCCGGGCGCACTGAAGCCATGACGCCCGGCCAGATCACCCTGCGAGTTTGGAGGCTGACTCGGTCATGTCTGAACCTTTCCACCGTCACGGTCACCCGCAGCAGATTGTTATCGTCGGCGGCGGGTTCGCGGGCTTCCACGCCGCGCGCACCCTGTCCCGGCTGGTCAACCGCCGGCGGCGGACACGTCCAGCTCCCGCGAGCCAGATAGAGATCGTCCTGATCAACCCGATGGACTACTTCCTCTATCTGCCGCTGCTGCCTGAGGTGGCGGGCGGGATCCTCGACCCGCGCCGCGTCGCGGTGCCCCTGGCGGGTCTTGGGTCCGGGATCCGGCTGATCGCGGGCACGGTCGATGAGGTCGACATCGACCGCCGGCAGGTCGGACTCGTCGATCCGGAAGGAAACCGCAGCACCGTGCCTTATGACCGGCTGCTGCTGACCGTAGGCAGCGTCGGCAAACTGCTGCCGGTCCCCGGCGTCGCGGAGCATGCGCTCGGGTTCCGCAGCATCGGCGAGGCGCTGACACTGCGCGACCACCTCATACGGCAGGTCGAGCTGGCCGCCGCTGCCGCAGGCGCGCCATCGGGCTTTACTCAGGCCGAGCGGGACGCGCGCTGTACCTTCGTGGTGGTCGGCGCCGGCTATACCGGGACGGAGGTCGCCGCCCACGGTCAGCTGCTCGCCCAGGCTGTCGCCCGCCGGCACCCCGGGCTGCGCGGTCAGCCGATCCGCTGGCTGCTGCTGGATACCGCCCCGCGGGTGCTGCCGGAACTGGACCCGCGCCTGTCGGCCACCGCTGCCCGGGTGCTAACCAGGCGTGGCGTCGAGGTCCGCACCGGCACCACGATCCAGAAGGCAGCCGATGACGGTGTCCTGCTATCCGACGGCGAGTTCGTGCCCAGCCGCTCGCTCATCTGGTGCGTCGGAGTCCGGCCCGATCCGCTCGTCGGCGAACTCGGCCTGCCCACCGCCGGCGGCCGACTGGCGGTCGACGAGTACCTGACCGTGCCCGGGCATCCGGAGATCCTCGCCTGCGGAGACGCCGCCGCGGTACCCGACCTGACCCGGCCCGGCCAGCTCACCGCGATGACGGCACAGCACGCTGTGCGGCAAGGCCGGCGGGCCGCCGCCAACCTCGCCGCCTCACTGGGCTACGGCCGGCGACGGCCGTACCGGCACCACGACCTCGGATTCACCGTCGACCTGGGCGGCGTCAAGGCGGCTGCGAATCCGGCCGGGGTGCGGCTGTCCGGCCTGGCCGCCAAGGCGGTGACCCGCGGCTACCATCTGACCGCGGTTCCCGCCAACAAGATCCGCATCGCCGCCGACTGGCTGCTCGACGCCGTGCTTTCCCGGCAGGTGGTGCAGCTTGGCCTGCTCGCAGACCGTGACCCTGGTCTGGGTCATCACCAAATAGAACCGCCGACCTCACCAGACATGGCCAGGTGTAAGCCTCACCTCTGACACCCGAATGGAGGAGTCATGAACTGCTCGCGCAAGCACACCCTCGTCACCGGAGCCTCATCCGGCATCGGCCGGGCCACCGCGCTGCGCCTGGCCGCGGGCGGCCAGCACGTCTACGCCGGGGTCCGCACCGCAGCCGACGGGCAGCAGCTAGTCCGCCGTGCCGCGGGCGGCGAGCTCACCCCGCTCATCCTCGACGTGACCGATGCCAGCCACATCGCTGCCGCGGCCGCCGCCATCAACGGGCACGCCGCTGCCCCGCCCCAGGACCGCATCCTGTACGAAGACGCGTTCGGCAAGATGCTCGCCGTCATGCAGCGCCGCGAGGACACCGGCAGCCCTCCTGATGTCGCCGCCGCCACGATCACTCGGGCACTGACCACCACTCGCCCCCGCCACGTCTACCTCGCCGGCAAGTACTCACGGCGGCTGGCCCTGCTCAGCCTGCTGCCCAGCCCCCTGCTCGACGCCGCACGCCGGCGCGTCTTCGGGCTGCCCGCCCCCGGATCCCTCGCTTCATAACGGTCCCGGCCGGTTCAGGATCCGGACACCACCCACGCTGCTCGGCACACCGAAAGCGGGGCTGGGGGATCAGGCCCGAGCTGACGTGCCCGGGTCACGGCCTCGGCGAGCAGGCCGCAGGCCGGCGTCATACGTAGTCTCCTCTTTGCAGGAGCCGCCAGGCGGCCCAGCCGGGGATGACGGGCAGCCAGTAGGTGGCCAGCCGGTAGGTGAGGACCGCCGAGACCGCGGGTCCGGGGGGCACGCCGATGCCGGTCAGGCCCGCGACCAGGGCGGCCTCGATGGCTCCCAGGCCGCCGGGGGTGGGGGAGGCGGCGGCGATGACGGCGGCACCGAGGTAGACCGCGCCGATCTCGGCGATCCCGGCGTGGCCGCCGAATGCCTGCAGCGAGGCGGCCAGGCCGCCGATGTAGGCCAGGGTGATCAGCGCGGAGCCGCCCACCAGCAGGGTGAGCTTGACCGGGCTGGCCGCCACGGTCCGCAGGCTGCTCCGCCAGCGCTGCTCGCATGGCTCTGGTCTCCTCACCGTGTGCTCCTGCGGCCCGCCGGTCGCGCTCCGGGCCCGCCACCGTCTTGGGTCCCGGCCAGCCGATGCCCCACGAGCAACGCCGCTACCGGCGGCTGGCAGCTCCCAGCCCGATGACACGTGACAGGTCCCACCCTGACACGACTGGTAAGGACAGCTCGCCGCGGCCCCACCCGGAAAGACGGAACGTAGTGCTGCCCTGTGGAGCAATGGCGCTGGCCAGACCGGTTTGCCGAGGGCCGGACGGGACGTCGGCGCTGTGGCCGGTGCCTGAGGCGGAGCGGGGCCCCGGGTACCGTGGGGGGGAGACGGTGCTGCCGGGGCCCCACCCCTGACCCGGCTCGCTGCCTGCCCCTAGGGCATCTTGCGGCCGGGCTTCTCCAACAGCATGCCCGGGTCGAAGCGCGTTCAAAGGGAAATTTCCTATATTCTCAGCCGCGGATCATCTTGCCGGGAGGGCTGCCGTCAGCGCCGTCTTTGAGTTCTGCCGAGACCACCCCATGCAGGCCCGTTACCAGGACTTCAGTAATCCCGATGGACAGGTCTGGCGCGGCGCCAGGCGGGACGTGGCCGCGAGAGAGCAGTTTCCCGAAAGCGTAGGCGGCCGCAGGGAAAGCTGCGGCAGGCAACTGGCGAACCGGAATTGTGGCGTGCGCTGAGCCGCCGGGGGCAAAATGGCCGGGTGACGTCCGCTTGGTCCACAATGTCTGGGATGCTTGCCCTGCGCGACACGGATCCGCGCCAGGTGGGTGTATACCAGTTGCTCGGCCGTCTCGGGGAAGGCGGGCAGGGCGTTGTGTTCCTGGCTGTGGGTCCTACTGGAAGCCGGGCGGCGGTCAAGCTTCTGCCGCCAACCACGGACCCACAGGTCCGGAGCCGCTTTCTGAAGGAGGTCGCCGCAGCGCAGCGGGTCGCCCGGTTCTGCACCGCGCAAGTTCTGGATGCGGGAATCTTCGAACGGCGGCCGTTCATTGTCAGTGAATACGTCAGCGGGCCGTCGCTGGTAGAGGTCGTCGAGCAGCTCGGGCCTCGCGGCGGCGCTGCACTCGAGCGCATCGCCGTCGCAACGCTGACCGCGCTAGGCACAGTGCATGCCGCCGGGATGGTGCATCGCGACTTCAAGCCGGGCAATGTCCTGCTCGGCCCCGACGGGCCAGTGCTGATCGACTTCGGGCTGGCGGCTGTTCCCGGGATGACCACCATGGGCCCTTCCGGCCAGGTCGCCATCGGAACTCCGGCGTTCATGGCCCCTGAACAGCTGGCCGCGGAGCGGGTGACCGCAGCGGCCGACATGTGGTCGTGGGCTGTGACGATGGTGTTCGCGGGTACCGGTGAGCTGCCCTTCAAGGGCGAGTCGTTGACGGCCGCGGCGTACGCCATTCTTCATTCCGAGCCAAGGGTGGGCAGGCTTCCCGAACCACTGGGCTCGCTGGTCTACCGCTGCCTCAACAAGGACCCAGCCGTCAGGCCGTCGGCCCGCGCCGTGCTCGGCGAACTGGTGGCCGCCGGAGCGCGGCTCATGGGACCGATGCCGCCAATGGCCTCCGCTCTGGCCACGGATGAGGAGACATCCAGCTCACAGCGTACGTCTGCCGCGCCGCCGGGCAACGGCCATGGCCTGATCGGCGCCCGGCCGGCGTCCAGGCTGCAGTCGGCGCGGCGCAGGAGTGGTCGCACCCGGCGGCGTCGGCGGGCGGCTGTGCTCCTGGCCGCGATTCTGCTGGTTGCCGGGGCCGGCGGGCTCGCACTCAATCTCCCCCGGCGCGGCGCATTGGCTGAGCGGCTAGCGGGCAGCCACGCTCAGATCAGCGAACTCGCCGCTGAGGCTGCGGCGAGAACGGAGGCCATCAGCTGGGTCCTGCACCAGGTCAGCCCCGCCGCGATCGTGTCATGCGATGCCCAGGTATGCGCGGATCTGGCCAGCAGCGGCTTCCCGTCCTCGAACATCTCGCCGCTCGAGCCTGGGTCGAACGACCCCCTCGGCTCCACCCTGGTGGTGGCCACTGCCACAGTCCGGAACCAGTTCGGCAGCCGTCTGGACATCTACGCTCCGGCCACCATCGCGAGCTTCGGCACGGGAAAGGCCAGGATCGACATCAGGTGGCTCTATCCCGGCGGCGTCAGCGCGTATCGCCCCGCCCTACCCGCGGCGCTGCGCGTCAGGAAAGCTGCCGATGCCCAGCTGCTGGCCAACAGCAATATCGAGCTCTCCGCCACAGCCAAGGCACAGCTCCTCAGCGGCCAGATTGACCCTTGGCTGCCGCTGCTCATCGTCATCATGGCCCATAGCCATCCGTTGTACATCGTAGACTTCGCCAGCCAGTCGCCTGGCGGCGGACCCGCCAGCCTCCTGCGGTGGGTGGACTTGGCGACGACCGTTCGGACGGCGCACCTCACGCGTGCGGCATATCTCGGCTGGATGCGGTCGTTCATCGGCACGCAGCGAGCTGAGTACCAGCCCGTCTGGGTCCAACAGGTCACGCTGCGTACTGGCGAAGCCGTGCTGAGGATCGGGTATGGTGCGCCGAGCCCGCTTAGCTAGTCGAGATCCAGGGTCGCCGGAACAGTAACCGGTACTGCGCGTGGCACAAATCCGACGGAGCCGGGTGTCGGTGTGACACCGGGCAGACGTCCGGCTGCGTGGCCGGAGCGCCCTTGCGCTCCCCTCCTCGTCTGCGCAAGGACGCCACCGGCCCGCAGCGCGCCGGGCTCACCGCTTCGGGTCACCGGTGCTGCCCATCAAGACTCCAGGCCTGGGTCACCGCCCTGACTCCGATGGATCCAGAAACTGGCAGATCTTGGCACGTATAGGAAGAAATAAGAAGCAATCTGCTGACTTAGGCACTCTATGGGAGTACAGACAGGAAGTAAAGAGCATGGATAAGATGAGCTAAGAACAGAGATGCAGATCCGTGCCGTTAGCCGCCCGCAGGAGAGCTAGACTCTTCCATCTTCTTCGGGTAAGGATGGTCACGTAACCGGTGGCGGGACTGGCGGCGGCTCGCGGGAAGGACGGTCATATGGCCGGTGAGGACTGGCGGCGGCTCGCCGATTACGTCGTCGCACGCCGGGTCGAGCTAGGCATGCGGGACAGGCGGGCCTTTGCCGAGGCCACAGGGGTAACCGAGCGAACGCTGGGAAAGCTCGAGAACGGCCAGCGCGTTTCCCCCAGCACCCTCGGTATGGTCGAGAACCGGCTCGGCTGGGCCCCGGGTTCGTGCCGGCGGATACTGGCCGGCGGGGAACCTAACGTGGGGTCGCCGGATCCCGGGCATGCCGAGTATGAAGACCCCACGCTGTGGCACATCGCGAGCACCCCCGGGCTGCCCCCCGACGTGGTTCGCGGCCTCGTCGCCCTCGCCCGGACCTGGCGGCAGGGCGACGCCGGCACAGACCAGGAGGCCGGGCGGCGCGCTTGACCGCCGGCGATCGCTCACAACGGATTGGATCTTCCGGACGCGGCCCAGCGCATCCCCAGGACAACGGCCGCCCGGCTCGCGTGTCCCCCAGGTTGCAGGCGGCCGCGGACTCACAGTGGTGGCCAAGACGTCGAACCGGGCTGTTCCAGTGAACTCATGCGCTGAACTGGCCGCGCGGGCGCGGCACAGGCGCCCATGTATTGGCTACCAGGTCACCGCCAATCGGGCGTGTGCCGATGTTGGCGCCGGTCAGCCACCATGGTGGTGGTTGGTAGCCTGGCGGGTGCCGCTCCGCTTCCTCGTGGGCGCGCAGAACCAGGCCTGGTTTCATCCCTGCTGGTCCATGAAGTGCCGCTGAGCCGCGCAATGCAGCGCGGTGGTCGGCGGGGCCGACCGCGCCGCACGACGTCCCGGGCGGTGTGTGCAACTGTATTGCCGGCCGGGATCTGAGCGGGTCTGGTCCGGTCGGCGGGCGAGGAGGATGCCGTGAGCGAACTGGACCGGCTGGAAGCGGCACTCGGCGAGTGCCGGGAGATGATCCGCGAAGCGCACGCCGCGACGAAGGACCTGCGCGCCGCGGTGCGTGAGGCCAAGCAGGAGGTGCGCGGCCTGGCGGTGGACGAGGTAGCCGCTCACATCCAGGCTGAGGTGTCGCGGCAGCTGGAGGAACTGGGTGAGCGGACCCGTGAGGCTATTACCGCGGCGACGCAGAAGGTGATCTCCGAGTTCGACCGGTTCGGTGAGTCGTTGCTGGGGAAGGAGACCTACTGGCAGAAAGCGAGTGGCCGCCGCGCCGCCACGCGCCCTGACCCAGATGTGGTGTCGCCCAGCATCTTGCCCGGGGAAGACAACGGCTGATGCGCTGGGGCGGCGAGCGCTCGCACCGATCGCGGCGGCGCGTTAAGTGCCTGGCCAGGACACTCCGGCGGCGCGGAAGCGAGCTTCGATGGTGGCGATGAGTTCTTGCGGAACCGGATTCAGCTCCGGGGTTCCCAGCGCCTCAGCGCTGGCGCTCATGGCCCGCGCCACCATGCGGGCCGGCTGATATGCCACGGCGTCGCCGCCGCCGAGCAGCCCGGCATCGGCGACGTGCTCGACATGGTGCACCGTGCCACCGAGCGCTGCGGCGTAGTCCCGGGCCTTGCCGGCCGCGGCGCGGATCGCGGCGGCGCGGACCTGCGGCCACGCCGGGTTGTCCCAGTCAACGTGCCAGGTCACGGCCTGCACGTTCAGGCTCTGATGAGCCGCTAGTACCCCGCTGACAGCAGCCAGCGTGTCCAGGTCGCGGAGGGTCACCCGCAGCGCCACCGTGGCGGTCACCTGCCCGGTCCGCTGCAGCAGCCCGGTCTGCTTGTCGTGATAGCGCTCCTCACGTGTGGCCGAGGAATACGCCGACCAGGTCAGCCGGCGGCGTTTCGCGTCTTCCTCAAAGGGCACTCCGCCGAGAGCAGCCAGATCCGTGGTCAGGCGATCCACGCTTGAGGCAGCCAGACGCATTGCCTCCACCTTGGATCCGGCGGTGTGTTCGATCAGCCCGTCCACGACGGCATAATCCGGGGCCACCAACTGCCGAGCCTCGGCACGGACCGACAGCAACGCGCTGCCCGCATCATTCATCGCCCACCTCAGCAGCCTGATGCCGGATCTTGATCGCTGCGAGCGGACCTGCCGCCGGCAGTCAAGTGCCTCCAGCGTAAGACCAGCGAGGCCGATGGGTGCCCGCGTCGTCGGGGATGCGGCAAGCCGCTCGGCGCGGCGCGCGGACCGTACCGTCCACCCAGCGCACCGCGATGCCCGCGGCCAGCCGGATTCGCCGAGGCCGGACAGCACCACATCCAAGCGCCCCGCCTCCCGCTCGCCGGCCTCAGCCGCCCGGGGGCAAGCCGAAGGCCGGATGCGCGCCGGCTCAGCCCTTGCTGGCGATGATATAGGTATTGACGATATCGCCGTCGAGGCGCGCGGCCTCGACGGAGGTGAAGCCCGCCTCGCCGAGCATCTTCCGTGCGGTCTGCTCTCCCCACATGATGCCGAGGCCCATTCCGCCGTCGGCCAGGGAAACCGTCATGCCTCGCTCATCCCGGCCTTCTCACCTCGGAGGATGGGCGTAATCGTAGCCGGGCTGCACCCTCAGCTTGCCGGGAGCCGGCCGCGGCGACCGTGGTTGCCGTCGCCACGGTTGTTAGGGTAACTAATGAGCCTTGGCGGGAACTAGGGAACGAATTGCCCTCCGATCGAAGGGCCGCGCCGATGAAGCTGCCTCATGTTGAGTACGAGGCGCCGACGACCGTTGCTGAAGCGATCGATTTGCTGGCCGAGCATCTTGACCAGGCGAGCGTGCTCGCCGGCGGCCAGAGCTTGATACCGCTGCTGGCGCTGCGGCTGGCCCGCCCGGCGGTGCTCATCGACATCAACGGCATAGATGAGCTGTCCGGGGTGTCGGCGACAGACGG